>Ga0247727_10011113_pt1 | contig 15788 bp, 33 predicted proteins | sample WisWelCaveWW1625_FD_202498 | JGI IMG/M metagenome (GOLD analysis project Ga0247727, IMG submission 202498) | Biofilm microbial communities from Wishing Well Cave, Virginia, United States - WW16-25 | ecosystem: Environmental > Aquatic > Deep subsurface > Groundwater > Cave microbial mat | place...
ATTTGCGTCTTGGCGGACGTGTAGCTGCAGTAGCCGACCTTGCCTTCCCAGTCGACGGAAACGAAGCGCGAGCTCTCCTTGCACTCGAGCAGGCACCATGTCGACTGCCATTTCGCTCCGAGGATCTTCCCGAGCCTTTGGACCGGCTTCGGGTCCATGGGAATCCCCACCCCCCGGAGCGGCAGGAAGATCACCCGATCGGACCCAATGCCGGCGTCCTTGATGAGCCGCACCGCCGTCTCCTCGAGGTCGGGATGTTTGCCTTTGACGACGAAGTTGATGCCGGACTTCATCCCGAGCGCCGAGAGCGCCTGCACCTGCTTCGTGACGCGAGTGACTTCCTGCACGTTCTCGGGAAAATGGATCGAGACATGGACCTTGTCCACTCTCGTGGAAAGAAGCCGCATGACCCGGTCATCGAGCAGGAGCCCGCTCGTCGTCATCGAGACGAAGATCGGCACGTCGAGCAGATTGTCGAGGAACGATAGGATCCACGGGTATTCCAGCGGCTCCCCGCCCCCGAAGCTGACGGCCTCGACGCCGTTGGCATGGAGGTCCTTCACGAAGGAAAGAAGCACATCCGGCTGCCAGAAGGTCCGGCCCTCCGGCACGGCCGAGGCATAACACCATGGGCACCCTTTCTGGCATCGCTGCGTGAGTTCGATCGAGACGAGCTTGATCATGGAACCTACCGCTTTGGGTCCAATACTTCCTTGACCTTGAAAAGCCACGGAAACTCCTTATGGAGCGTTTCGGGGCCATCGGGCACGTCATTGGCGATGTTGGCCATGAGATCCGCCACATCGCCTTGGATGGCATACAGGACGTCCTGATGAAGCAGGTCGCGGCCCATCAAGGACTTCCCGATGCGGACGAGCTCGCCCAAGATCTTCTTCTTGGAGAGCCCATTCGTCTTTTCGTTCTTTGGCATTACCAGTACCCCCATTGGTCCTGTTTCATGGTCTTGAAGTCCGCGCTCTGCAGGGAGACCGGCGGAGACTCCTTGACGTCGTCGTAGAACTCGCACTCGAAGTCGTCGGCCGGCTGCCAGAACTTCTTCTTCGCGAAGCAGCCCTTGATCCGAGTCTCTGTGAGCTTCCGGAGCACCTTGGGGTCCATCGGCTGGATCTTCTTGAGCATGCCGATCGTGACGAGCTTCTCCTTCGTGGGCACGAACGACAGCATGTAGGGCCACGGCGCTCCGTTGTGGCTGGGATGATCGAAGCAGAAGATCGGCTGGTCCTTGGCGACGAGAGTCGTCCGGAAGGTGTAGTGGCGCGTGCAGGCGACGCAGAGTTTCTTGGCGTGCATGAAGTCGTAGATGAACTGGTGTTTCCGGTCGAAGAGCATGACCGCGACGAGCTCCGGGTTCCCCTTGGGCTTCTCGAAGAGGTCGGGCTGTTCCATATCCTTCCCAATCATATGGATCACTCCGGCGCATTCCGGACGTTCGGGCTTCGTCTCCTGCATGAGTTCCATGATTTCGGCGAGCATCTTCGGTCCGGGCTTCTCCATGAAGGCGACGCCACCGCCGAACCATCGGTCGAATTGCTGGTGCCGGTACCGGAACTCGCTGAGCATCCACTCGATGTGCTTGGGATCGCAGGTCTCGAGCGCATAGATGTTGGACGAGTACCACCGGGGGGCCTCATCTTCGGAGGGGCTGTAGTCCTCGATCTCCGTCGTGGCGCTTTCCGGAATCGCGCCCGATTCGCTCGACCAGCAGCCGGCGATGTGACCGCATTCGTCGGTGCAGTACCACATCGTGTCCATGGAGTGCTGGGCCGGATAATCCTTGCCGGGGTTCATGTGTTCCTCCTGTTGGCGGCCTTCCTTGCCTTGAGCTGAAGGGCGCGGGCATTGATGTGTCCGAAATGTTCCGCCACGCGGTCTCCCAGCCCGACGGCCTTGCTGCTGGGAGCCCAGAGCTCGAGACGGCATCGCGCCTTCACCTCGGCCCATCGGCCATCGGAGGAGACCTTGCCGTTCTTCTTGATCGCCCAGAGGACCTGACTTTCGAGCTTCTTGTCGCTCAGGCGCACGCCTTCGGCCGGGAATCCATCGACGAAGTATGTCCGGTCGCGCCGATGCTCTTCAAGCCACAGGTTGTAGAACCAGTTCACGACGGACTCGATGGAGATGCTGAACTCCTCGTTGAAGACCTCGAGCCATGCGATGTGATACTTTGGGGGCATGGGAGGCCATATGGCTGACAAGACGTCTGCAAGTCGTTCCTCGGGGGCGTCCCAGCGCTTCGTGCAGGTGTCGGCGCTTAGCCGGCCGTTCGGGTAGCGGTATTCGGAGACCGCGATGAGCACGGGCTTGGATTCCATGACGCCCTTGACCTTCATGATTCTGTCCCAGTAGATGCTCACATGCGACTCGGTGATCGTCTCGGCGGCGGTCATGTCGATCGACGACTTGGCATAGGCAAGCAGGTCTTTCTGCGTCGCTGGCACGATGCCGAACTCATTGGCCTTGAATTTCAAGGGGCCTCCAGTAATCGCTGATGGGCTACGGTCACTCTTGATTTGCGGCTGTCTTGATATACTGCGTTGGTGCTCGTGACCACTGTCATCGAGATCTCCAAGGGAAGCCACGCCAAATTTGAGTGGAAGAACGGCGGCTTCAAGCTTTCCCGGTTCACCCAGCGGCCTTATCCGGCCGCCTATGGGTTCATCCCCGGGACGCTCTCCGAAGACGGAGATCCGCTCGACGTCTTGGTGCTTTCGTCAGGTCCGCTTTCGATCGCCGATGCCCTGAAGACGCGGCCAATCGCTGTTCTTAGGATGGTCGACCACGGCTATAAGGACAACAAGGTTCTCGCCGTGGTGCCCGACGATCCATCCTTTGCGGGCTTCCTCGACCTTCCGGATGTGCCCGGCTCCTTCTTGGCTCATGTGACCACCTTCTACACGGAGATGGGCAAGACTCTCCATGGATGGGGAGGGCGCACAGAGGCCGAGGGAGTAATCCGCTCGCTGGCTACCTGACCTTCCGTCGTTGCTTTCATGGGTTCTCCTAGACTACGGCTTCGGACGTGATGAGGGCGTCCCACCGGGCGCATTCCTTGGGCGTGATGACGCCTTGCGCGAGAAGCGACGTCAGCCAGTTCTCCACTTCGCAGGACTCCTTGGCCGTACAAGGCAGGAGTTCATGGGCGGCGCGGATGTTGGTGATCTCCGCGCGCGAGATCCCCAGAGCGGGCAGGAACGTCGCCGACATGATGCGCTCTGCGTACTTCATGGCTCCTCCCAGAAATGGGCGCTCCCGGCGGGACTCGAACCCGCCTATGCGCTTTTAGAGAGCGCCGGCCATCCGCTGGCCCACGGGAGCGTTCATGGCTTAGTAGATCGTCGAAAGTTTGAACCCCGCGCCGCTCATCTCGCGCATGATTGTCTGGGCCACGACGACGGCCTGCTTGGTGTCGGTGAGACCGTCGATGATGACCTTCTTCCCCTCGATGTAGGACTGCCCTCCGACGGAGATGACATTGGCCATCTGCCTTGCCGGATTCTCCTCGACGGCCGCCGCCAGATCCATGGACGTGTAGACGGTGACGTCGGCACGCATGGCGGATCTCCTTGGTGTATGGTTTCGAAAAACGGAGGGAGACCGGGGCATCGGCCCCGGTCTCCCGCATCATGGCATTTGCTCGTTCGTCGCTAGCGGCCCTTCGCGCCCGGGGTGCGGATGAACTCGATCACGTCGCCGTCGCGGGTGAGGTAGTCCTCGTTGACCCGCATGGGCTGGTCCCCGTGGTGACTCATCGTGACCGGGGCCCCTGCCGGGATGCCCAGCTCCGCCGAGAGGGCCCGGCGGATGGTGGAGACGGACTGGCCGATCCACTGGGTGGAGATCGGCGTCGACGCGGGACCGCAACGAACCTGAACGGCCATGGGATGCTCCTTCCTAAAAGGTTGGGGACTGTCGATTGTCGAAGTCCTGTTTGAGCAGCTCGTAACCCGAGACTGCCTGCGGTACTGCCTGCAGAACGGGTGCCGAAATCCGCTTGTACGAGCAGGCGCGGAAGACCTTTCCGCCCTCGAAGCAGATCTCGGTTTCATGGGCCAGAAGCGACGCGAGCGCCTCGGGCCCCTTGGGGATCTCGCCGAGCATCTTGACAAAGAAATGGTTCATGAAGATCGCGGCGAAGGCGTTGGTGATCGACTGCTGCTCCCCGCCGGGCTGGCTCTCCAGATCCGCGCAGGGGACGTCGCCGGGATTCTTGTCCTTCGGATTGGCGACCTCGTCGTAGACGTGCTCGAGCCTTCTGCAGGCCTCCTTTCCCTCGAGAACGGCATAGACGCTGGATGCGCCGCCGGTCTCGTAGTTCATTCCAGAAACGATGACAATGTCCTTGAGCGTGCGGGCGTGTTCGGAGAGCATCTTCCGCGTGGCGTGGTTGTCCACGCACGAGAAGACGAGGCTCCGGTCCGGGACGATCTTCGTGGCATTGGAGGCGGTGACGAACTCCGTGACCGCCTTGACATCGAGGTTCGAATGCCGGTATTTCAGCCGCTCGGCGAAGATCTCAGCCTTCGATCGGCCGGCATCCTCGGGACGCATGTCCTGCCTCTCGAGATTCGACATCGAGAAGCGGTCCTTGTCCACGAGGAGGAGCTCCTTCGGAGCTGCCGGGTGCAGGCTTGAGAACTTTCCCAAGAGCGGCCACAGCTGCGAGAAGATGCCTCCGCAGCCGATGACAACCGTTCGCTTGAACACGGCTATCCTCCGCCGTACATGTACGAGTCGTAGTCATCCTGTGGCGAGTGACTGATGGGTTCGTGGCTGTGCTTTCCGACGAAGTAGCACCCCGGCGGGCAGTTGATGCCCTCCTTCTCGATCTTCTTCGTCTCGTCCTTCTTGTCCTCCTTCTTGGGTTCCTCCTTCGTTTCTCCTCCGACGATGATGATCTTGGGCTTGGGATCGATCACGACCACGGTGTCCACCACGTCCGCAACCGCCTTGACCAAGCTGCGCGGATGGACCGGCTTCCTGCAGTCCGGGCAGGTGAGGTACGGGATCTCCTTGCGGCAGCCGTCGTTGTCGCACAGGAACCGGAGCATCGACCAGACCCCTCCGGAGAAGAGCACGCCCGAGAGCCCCATCTTCAGGGCCTTCATGGCACGCTCGGCGTGGGTGGCCACTGCGTCGACGATATTCCTCGGATGGACGGGCTTCGAGCACAAGGGGCAGAGGAGCGTCTGCAGGTCCTTCTCGCAGCCCTGATTGTCGCACTCGAAGAGGTAGCACCGGCTGGCGATGTCATCGTCCTGCCATTCCTCGTACGACTTGACGATGGTTTCACGGATCTTGCCCGCGTTCAGCAGATCAACCACTTCCTTTTCCCCTCCCGATCGGCCAGCGCCATCATTCGACCCAGCCGGCGTTTGTCCTTTCCGCTGAGCTTCCTCGCGGATCCGGGCGGACCAGTCTCCTCCCCGGTGCCGGCCGGGCCATTCGTGTTGAAAGCTACGAGAGGGCTCCTCCCGGGCACCCTCGGGTTTGGCGGGACTGCAGATCGTGCAGGGCGGCTTGTGCAGCCGTGTCTTCCATTCCTCGGGGAACGCGTAGTCGCCCCCGGCGTCGTTCTCGTCGAAGAAGAGCTCGGGGTCGATCTTGAACCGCTTGCCACGGACGTGTCCGACGATGTCGGGATTGCAGTTCATGATGCGGAAGTCGCTGACGACCAGATAGATCCCGAACATCTTCCCCTCGTCGTGATGGTCGGTGCCAGAGTGGAAGCTCCCCATCTTCGGGTGGCTGTGCATGTCGCCCACGACGCTGCCGAACTCCTCGACCGGCTCGAAGTGGTAGTGGACGTTGCCGCCGGTGTTCCACTGCGGCGGGATGACGAGGCTCCAGATCCCCTCCTTGTACCTGAACGCGACCATGCCCTCGGACTGCTGGGTCTTGTGCGCGTGCTCGACGAACGCGAGGGCCTGCTTGAAGAGCCGGATCGGCATCCGCTTGAAGACGGGGGCGAGGCTCTCGCTCATCTCCTCCTTGGACGGGTCCCCGTCGACCTTGATGACGGCTTCGAAGAGGTCGTCCTTGTACTTCTCGAAGAAGCCGTTCTTGGCGTGGATGATCTCCATCTAGAATCTCCCTGCTTCCTGAGGTTTCACCTTCTTGTTGAACTCAGACACGATGACCTGATTGACTGCGATGTCGGTCTCCTTTCCGATGTATCCGTTCTTGGCGAGCCACTCCTTCTGGAGCATCGCCACCTGCACCCTGAGAACGCCCCACTTGAGCCCGACCGCGTCCTGCGGGCAGGCCAGAAGCTCGTCGGCGAGGAAGATCCTGCCGCCGCCGGCTTCGTGAATGGCGTTCCACATCGACACGAACGACTGGTTGAACGACGGGACCGGAGGCGGGGCTGCGACCACGACCTCCGGCTTGACATGCCGCAGAATCTCCTCCTGAATGGCGTCGACTATCGCATCGGTCATGCAGTCCTCCTCTTGGCGATCGGAATGCGCCAGACGTACTCCATGAGGTCGCGGAGCGTCGAAGTCGCCTTCCAGTCAAGGCTGCAGAGGTCGCTTGTGGTCTTCTCGGCCGAGAGCTTCTCCCACTTCTTGAAGAAGGCGTCGTTGGCCTTGTTGAGGTTCTCGTCGAGAAGCGTCTGCTCGACCTTCAGCTCCGGCGGCACGAGCTTGAAGTGGGCGCAGATGTCCGAGTTCCACTCACTCTTCAGGAAGTAGTCGACGCACGCGGGGATGTTCTCGATGGGCGGCTTGTCCGTCTGCCACGAGCCGGTGCCCCAGCAGATGCGGCCCGCGCCCTCGTAGATGTTCGGGACCGGCATGGGACCGACGCCGTCCTCGACCGACTGGATCTTGCGCTTGGCGACGAGCGCATAGCCGTCGACGATCGTGTTCTTGTTGAAGAAGAGCGCCAGATACCAGTGCGGGTTGACCACCATGTAGGTCGACTTCTGGCTGTCGGGGCGAGTCTTGGTCCAGTTGTACGTGAACGTGCGCTTCTGCGGCTCGAGGTACATGAGGAACATCTGCTGCGTGCCGGACTTGGCATAGGCGGCGCAACCGCGATCGGCATGGGGCAGGAAGACCGGCACCACCGTGTGCCGGTCGTGCAGAACGTCGAGGAAGTCCTCGACGGGGGCGCTGGCCGTGAGCTTCGCGTCGAAGGTGTAGGCCATGCCTCCCCTAACGACGATGAGCTGTTCTGCGGCAGCGGTCATTCTTCATCTCCTGAAAGAGGGTGGATTCGAACGGGCGTGGAACTCCGGAGGATCCGGAGATTTCTTCATGGCATGCATGCGCGGGGCGTATCCGCGCGCGGCACGGGCGATCTGCTCGGCGCGACTTTGTCGGGCAGCTTCCGCTTTTCTCTTGGCTTCATCTTGGACGGACGGGGATGCAATCGCGAAGCGTAAAGGGGGCGGACCAGTGGGATAGATCGATCCGCCTCTCAGGGTGCCATGGGTGATGCCGGTGATGTCCCGGCCGTCCCAATGCACCCATCGCGATCCGTCTTCGCCAACGAAGACGACATCGCCCGTACTCTGCCCCGACTGCATCCCGACCACCCGGATGGGCGTCGGGGCGCAAATCATGCGACTCTTGCCTCAATTCCCAAATTGCCAGTCATGGGCCGCAGGCGTTGGTTGTAAAGATTGGCGATCTTCACGAGCTGTTCCTCGCTCTCGGCGCTGGCGGTGAGCATGAGGTACTGGACGATCAGGCTGTCGAAGCTGGGGAACTTGCCGTCGTAATGAACGCAGAGCTCGTGCTCGATCTCCTCTGGCTCGTCGAGACGCATGACTTCGATGCGCGCCGCGAACCTCAGCCGGTACCTCCGGCCCGAAGCGCCTGTGACTTCGAGATGCTTCTTCTGGCGGAATCCGGCATATCTCCGCTCCCCGATCAGGGTCCGAAGGAGCTTCTTGGCCTTCTTCTCCGCCTGATGGCGTGTCTTGCGCTCCCTCTTCCACAGGCGCTGCTGCTCGCGCGTCGGCGGCGCTTGTCCCATGCACAGGATGTTGTTGGTGTCTCCGGCCAAATTTTGGAGACTTCCGCACACGAAGGTATTGGAGCTGGCGGCGGTTCCGGTTCCATTGATGGGGCCGCCGTTAATGCCACCCAAGACGGCGCTGCCGGCAAGAAACACGCCCCCGAAGTTAATGCAGGAAATCAGGCCCCTACTGCCTGTCACAGTCTCAGGCATCCTAGCCTCCTCTGGGAAGCGGTGTGGCGACGAGCTCCTGAGCCTTCGGATCGAACTCCTTGACGAGCTCGGGCTTGGGTTCCTTGGGAGGTTCGACCTTCGGCTCATCCTTCGGGGTGAAGAAGTCCGGACTTTCCGGCGTCCCGGTCGCGCCCTCCTTGACGAAGCGCGCCTTGCCTAACTCGGACTGGAAGTCCGCACTCCTCTCATTGGTCTTGAGATTGAAGAAGAGGTAGCCCTTCTCCTTGAGCGTGTTGAACTGCGCGCGCACGGCCTCGACCTCGTCGGGGTTGTTGGGATCCCACGAGATCTTGATGTCTCCTTCGGTCGAGAGGACTGAGAGAGTGCCCATCATGCCTCCTTTATGTCTGTGGGTATCGGCGTGACCCTGCAGATGACCTCCTCGATTTCGGCCTCGGTCGAACCGGTGATCATCCCGTTCCCGAGCATGTGATCAACAGCCGCATTGAGCAGGCCAGAAAGTTGTTCCGCGCTCGCTCCATTGGGACGATAGGTGACATCCAACTCGAGCTTCAGATGCAGCAGTTGCTCCATCGCCCCTCCTTGCTAGTTCCAGTAGAACTTCCAGCAGTACATTCCTCCGCCCCCCATCGGCCCCATCTCCGTCTCGTAGGTCGCTCCGTACGAGATGCTCACCTCCGTGTAGGAAGTGCGGGGCCCGAACCCAAACTGCACAAAGAGCCGCCCCCAGTCATGATCATGATAATCCGGGCCAGAGCGCCATGCGGTGCCGAGGATCGGCTTGCTCACCATCCCTCCTTGAATGAAAGGGGCGCGGCTCCCCATGGAACCGCGCCCCATCCTGTTACACCTTCGCGAGCTCCTCCGTCAACTTCTTCATCTCCTTGTCGTAGAGGTACTCGAACCCCTTCTTGATGCCATGCCTGTACTCCCTGCCCCGGAGCTCATTGTAGAGATTCAGGCACGCCGTGATCCGGGCTCTTCGCTCCCTGACGAAGGCGGCGGCGTTCGATGCCCCCGTTCTGTCACAGATGACGGCCCAGCAATGCTCGATGCCGGCGTCCAGAAGAAGCGCCCCGCGCTCCTCCTTGGGGATCGAGGTCTTGCGGGCCCGCTTGAGCGGCTTCTGCTGGGCGGCCATCGTCTTGAGACGCTCCTTGAGCGTCCAAATCATCGTCTTGGTGTCCATGGACTTAGCTCTCCTATGCACAAGTAACAAATGAACTTTGCAGATGTCCAGAGAGCTTCCATGGAGGACCGCGCGCCTAGTGGTCGTGCATCTAGGTCTCCTTTCCGACCTTCATCGCCTTCTTCTTGCCCTTCTTGCCGAAGATCTTCTTCATACCGTCAGTGAAGCCGACCTGCGGCTCGATGGCGCGCCTTGGAAACGAACCACCCCAGCCGAGGATCTGGTCGGTGTAACGGTCGAGGCAGAATCCGCGCCATTCGATCGTGGCCGTCTTCTGGGTCACCTTGGTCACGACATACCATGCGGTCCCATCGCCGACCCCGGTGCCGAAGAGCTTGCCGGGCTTGAGGCCTTCGCCGAGCGAGTCGGAGAGCTGCTGGGCCTTCTCGAGCTCGCGGTAGACGTAGAGATCGTATTCGTCCTCGCGGAAATCGCCGGACTCCAGCTTCGTGACATTGGCGACGGGGATGAGGTACGACTTGGGCAGGATCGCGTCATTGACGATGAGCAGCCTCTTCTTCCATTCCTTCGCCGCCTCGGGGCCGCACGTCTCGACGACGCCGTAGTGCTTCTGGCCGTCATTGGGGCCAAGCCAGCTCACCCGGTAGTAGCCGAACAGCTCGGACTTCTTCTTGGGCATCATGATCTCCTAAGAATGGTTGGCGATCGCATCGAGCGCCGTTTCCAGACCGAAGACGTAGTCGCGACTGGCGACGTCGACGCCGGCCATGGCGTGTCCAAGGACGACGGACTCGACGGCGTCAATCATGGCATTGTACTCGGCGTCTTCAGAATCATCGGTCTTGAGGTCGCTATTGATCCGGCCGGATACGCCCTCGATCTCGACCTTGATCTTGTGGCCGGCGACTGCGATGTCGATCACTCTCATGAACGGGCCCTTTCCTTCATCTCCTTGAGGCACGTGAAACAGATCCGGTCCCACGTATGACTGAACTCATCGAGCTGGCGCTTATGAACCGTAGAGCACCGACTACAGGCGGGCTGCCCGCAGATCGTGCAGGTCGTGCCCACGAGATTGCCACGGCAGCCGACGCGGATCCGGCAGGGAACGCGGTCATCTTTCACACAGGGCCGCTGATTTTTTCTGCGGAGCGCGGCACTTTCCACAGAGGGTAATGGGACAGGAACTTCCGGCTCTGGCGGTCGAGAGGCTCCGTCGCAAGGGCGGTGGCCTGATCGCCGATGTCGTCCTCGATGAAGAGATAGTGCTTGATCCCCTTCCAGTCGAGGAGCTCCTTGGCCTTCTTGAGGGACGCCTCGTCAGGCACGGAGCAGATGACAACGGAGCTAACAACGTCGGGATTTCCATAGCGGATGCCAGCCTCATGGGCGGCATGGGCAGCCTGACACAGCTGCTGCGCAAGGGGGATGTCGGTTCGGACGAGGATGTAGAAGTGCTTCTGACCGGCCTTCGGAACGGGTTTCCATGCTTCCTACGTCATGTGATTCTCCTTTCGATTTGAAGTATACCTTAGCCAAGAATCTCAAGCATCTTTTTTGCGTGCTGGAGCTGGAACTCGTACTTCCTGACCTTCTCCTCGCGCACCTTCTTGGGGAGCTTCCGGACGACATCTACTTCGCCTGCGGCGTTATGGACGTCGTTCGATCTCATCGTGTCTTCCCACAGATCGGCCTTCTCGTCCTTCGTGAGCGGCTTCGCGGAGTGGTAGTAGGTCTCGAAGTTGGACTGGTGTCCGGGACCGCACATGGCGTGAATTCGGTACCAAGGCATCGGATCATCTCCTTCGCTTCTGCATCTTCATGATGCGGTCCCGGTGCTCGTTCACGAACCGGTCCATCATGTAGTGCATTGTGACCGGCCAGAGGATGATGAACTTCCCCCTGTAGGAGAGCTTCCATCCGGAGCGCGTCGGCCGCTTGTCTTTGAGGTACTGCTTCACCCATTGCCGGGACATCTCCCCGACCTTCTTGGCGTTCTTCTCGTAGACGTGGACTTCCTCGATGACGAATCCGCGCACGGAGACTCGCTCGGAGCAGTACTGGTCGGCCCATTTCTGCCCAGCCTTCGTGAAGATGTCGTGCGGGATCTTCATGCCGCCCGGCGATGCGAACGGCGGCTTTACGCACCAGTGGAAGTTGACGTCCTTCCCGTCGCCATAGACGTAGAGCCCCTCCGGATTGGAGAGGCATCGGATGTAGCTCATGGTCTCCTCTTCATCGGCAGCCGTTGGGGCAATGGTCTCCGAATTCCCAGAACGACCCGCAGTCGTGGCAGTGGCCGGGGATGAAATCGATGATGGACGGGCATCCGCACTTTCGTTCGTACTTGGGTACGGGCTGCGGAGTTCTCTTCTTCAGGCTTTCCAGATAATCCTCGCCAAGCGGAGTGCGTTTCTTGACCTCGTCGAGCATCTCGTCCCATGTCAGGACCCGCTTGCCGATGGCGATCTTCTGGCTCTTCAGTTGCTCCTTGTGCTCGTTCAGGTACTTCTCGAATTCGGCGACCGCTTCATCGTCGGTCATGACCCCCTCGCTCTGAGCAGAGATAGGATCCTCGCGCTGGCGGCGTCAGGCTTCTGGTAGATCTCGTCGGGACGGCACTGGGAGATCTGCTCCTCCCGTGAGTAGATCGCGATCGTCTGGCTCGGAGTCACCTCGACCATGACGCCGCGCTTTCCCTTCCGGGCGATGATGAGCCAGTTCGGGCAGGTTGCTTCCGGCGGCGAGACGAAGACAACGCTCAGAGGCTCCTGCGTGCGGATCCATCCGACGACGCTTTTCATCGGCTCCGGTAGCGTCTCGGGATCGACCATTTCGTAGCCGTCGCGGGTAGCCGGCGGAGGTCCGGGCGGCTTGGGAACTTCGGTGCGGAAGTCATCGGGAAGCATGACTTCTGGCTTCGGTTTCGACTCGGGAAGCTTGATGGACCAGTGCTCAACCTCGTGCGGACAGTTCCTGTCGACGGTGATCTCGCTCGTGTTTCCTTCCTTCAACGTCCCGATCGGACCGCACACATTGCATTCGACGATCTTCTGTTCTTCGCTCATGGGCGATCCCCTCCTTCGGCCTGCCATTCATCGACGGTCTTCGAACAGGTGATACAGCACTCCCCCTTCCATTCCGACCTCTTGGGGCGGTTGCGCAGCTCCAAGGCCTCCATCTTGATCTTCCCGCAGGCGGATGTGACGATCGACTCGAGATGCGTGGTCTTCGTCTCGAACTTGAATGCGTGCCAGAGGTTGTCGTGACAGACCGTGGCTATGTACACCATTGATTGTTCCTCCGCCATTGTCACTGGCGATCCTCCTTGGTCTATAATCTTGGCATGGGTGACGCGGACACCGGCAAGCGGGAGAAACCCTCCACTTCGGGCGTCATGAAGACCATCATGGCGATGGTGGGCGCGAGCCTTCTGGGTTTCTTCGGCAAGTTCGTCTGGGGTCACTTCGAGGAGGTCCAGAAGAACCAAGAGACGATCATCAAACGCCTCGACCAGCTCGAAGAGGACAAGACAAAGTGGGCTACGATGGCCGAGATCGACCGCAGGACGCGGGACTTGCAGATTCAGGTCGAGATCCTCAGGCAAGTCTGGAGCTACGAATACGGCCGGCAGGTTCCGACCGGATTCCCCAAGACCGGGGAGCCCAAGCTCATCCCGCCCGAGGAGCTTTTCAAGGATGTCGACGAATACCGCAAGATGCAGCAGCAGAAGCTTCCTTTGAAGAAATGATCATGAGAACGAGAGAGCTTTCCGATCCATTGCCCATGGCAGTCCCGGGCACAGGCTTCCCAGAGAAGCCCAGAAACATCTTCGGACTCGGGCAGGAACCGTCGAAATTCAAGCTCGGCGATCGCGTCCAGATCACCGAGTATCCCTCTCATGATCCCTACCACTGGATGCGCGGGGGGACCGTTGTCAAAGTCAATGAAGGACCCGCCTACGGCCTCATCATCGACGGCATGGAGTCGATGGGCACCCACAAGTGGTACGTGGGCAATGAGCTGGGTCAGGGACCCGAGCAACGCACGATCGGGCGGGTGATCGTCATTCCGGACATCATCATGAGCATGGCGGGGGCCGCTGGAGTGCTCGGCAGTCTTTACCTCAAGAATCCGGCCGCCTCCATGGTCGTCCTCATGATGGGGTCAATGTCGCTGGCCGTCGGACTTCATGGGGTCCTCATGAGGCTGATCGAGAATCAGGTTGGTGCCGAGTTCAACTGCCCGCCGGGGAAGTGATCATGGCCAAACACCGCTTCACCACGAGCGACCTGCGGTATGCGCGGACCATGATCCTGAAGAACGTCCGCGAGCACTGCAGTCAGCTCTACCGGCGCGGCTCCATGACGCGGGAAGCCTGCCGGGTCGCAGCCGCCATCGCCGCCGCCGAGATCACCGACGTCTTCAAGGAAGCCTTCGGCGTCAAGATTTGATCCCCAAGGCCCGCCGCGCCCGGACTCCAAGCTCCTTGGTGATATTGACGGTCGCAAGCCATAGGTCAGTGGAACCGTAGCATGGCAGGCGGTTGGTGTAGTTACTCAAGTCGGCATAATACCGGAGGGCCTTTTCGAGCCTTCGGATGTACTTCAGTCCCTTTTTCATGTCAGCTCTCCACAATCTTCTTGCCTTCGATTTCACCGTACTGCGCGAGCACGGCGTCGACCCATGCCTGCGTCTTGGCCTTCGCCATTACGAGGTCATGTGTCTTGCCGTCGCCTGCCTTTCCGACAACGCCCTCAACAGTGACCGGCGCGGTCTGACCAATCAGGCTCTGGGAAGTCATCTTCCTGATTAGGGGCTCGTTGCGGACCTGACCCACAAAGTCTCGTGTCCAGTTGAACTGACCAAGATAGTACGGCACGAGCGGCGGATCGAGATGCTTGGTCAGGCGCAGGAATTCCTTGGGTCCGAGAATGCCGCGCTTGTGGACGGCGATGTCGAAGAGGGTCATGTGCTTCGGCTCATCCGGCTGGTGCTTGCCGGCGAACGACTTGGCACCCCAGAACTCGCAGAAGACAACGACCTGATCCAGCTGCTCGTCACGGACGATCTTCGTGAGCGGCTCTTCGAGTGTTTTCTTGAACAGCTCGATCGCGCTGCCGAAGTCGGGGTCAGTCTGATCGAAGAGGCGCGTTCTCGTGCCGAACTTGTACCAGCCGCGCTTCTTGTTTCGCTCGATCCGCAGATTCGAGCCGTCGAGCTTGTCGAACACGTAGGCGTGCGGGATCTCGCGGAACTGCTGGCCGACGGAGCTGCTGATGGACGGGTATTCTTTCATATTTTTCAGGCGGTGCTGACGCCTATAATCCTTTCTGGATGCAGTGCGCGAAGTGCGGCGCGGCCATCTCCCACGAAACGTCCTTTGAGACGGGTTCGAAGAAGCTCTGCATGAACTGTTTCCTTGAGCTGGCGCAATCCTTCAAGCCGCTCTCGTCCGAGGACTCCAAGCGGCTCAAAAAGGCCGTGAAGGAGGAGATGGCCGGAGTCCTTCCTAGGGACGCGATCAAGGAATACATCGAGGACGGCCTCCAAGCCATCCTCGTGAAGCGCGAGGACTACGACGAGGTCACCAACCGGGTCATGAACCAGATCGACCGCGCGGCGGGGCTTACGATGTGTCAGGAGGTTCTCTCGGTCATCATGGCGCTCAAGAAGACATTGGAGGAGCAGGAAACTGAGATCCGCTCCAAGATCAAGCGGCTGGGGGATCTTCAATGACCCTTCTGCTTGAACCAGTCGCGGATGCATTCGTAGGCGTTTGCATCCGGCGGCGCGGGCTCATCGCGGAGCGCCCTCGCCGCGATCGAGGAGAGGGCCGCCCATCTCGTGACATCATCGATCCGGACCTGCCGGCCGAACGGATCGACGGTCAGGAACTCGTAGAGCACATGGATCCACTGCCGGAGGTTTGCGTTCTCGGCCTTGAGCCGTTCGACTTCACTCTCATCTGGAGGGCCTGACATGTTTCTTCCCTTCTGCTACCGGGCGATCGTCAAGAAGATGGACTGGAAGACGGGGCAACTTATTGCCACTGACGCCGTTCATGATGGTGATTCCTGCTGGATCTTCGCCGATCAAGGCATGTACGGGTTCCTGAACGCCAACTGCCGGCTTTTCGGCGTCAACGCTTATGAGCTCAATGACATCGACCCGGTCAAGCGCCAGAAGGCCGTCGAAGGCCGCACATGGCTCAGGTCGAAGATCGAGGGCAAGAACGTCTTCGTCCGCTCCAAGGGCCTCGAGAAGTATGGCCGGCCGCTCGTCATCGTCTGGACGAACGAAGCCGACTTCGGGATCGGGGCCAAGAGTGTCAACAAGGAGCTGCTCGACGCGGAGCTGGCGGTGCCGTACATGGGCGATATCAACGCCCCGTAGGTCGCTTTGGGAGGATGGTCACTGTCCTTGTACGGCTCGCTCTTCTGGTTCTGGTCACTTG
>Ga0247727_10011114_pt1 | contig 15786 bp, 15 predicted proteins | sample WisWelCaveWW1625_FD_202498 | JGI IMG/M metagenome (GOLD analysis project Ga0247727, IMG submission 202498) | Biofilm microbial communities from Wishing Well Cave, Virginia, United States - WW16-25 | ecosystem: Environmental > Aquatic > Deep subsurface > Groundwater > Cave microbial mat | place...
CATAGACCTAAAACACGTAACTCATAACCAACAACATATATTTGTGTGTTTCTTTGTTCACTTTAATAAAAATTCTACATTTTTGATGACTTTTTACGAGAACCTCAACTTATGGGTTCCTCCGATTAGCGATATCGAGAGATGGTGGAGAGATGGCAGATGTAATCTTTTGGCGCGTATTTATAAGGCAATTAACGAAGCGTTTTTCGAATGTACTCCTGCCAAAGATTTATTGCTGATTGCTTTTTGCCGAAGTTTAATCCAGTGGTCTAATGCTGCCTTCAATCATCAATCCATGTCGTTTAAAGAACCGCAAAATACTCTTTTCGATGATTATGAAGAAGAACTGTTATTAGGGGAATTTATTAAGAATGCCTTTACAATAGTGGATACAGCATCGCAGGAAATCAAGGGCCATGTAAACGTTATTCAAACTGATGCTCGATGCGTTCCAAAACCTGAGAATGATCAATACGATTGCGTAATCACCTCTCCTCCCTATCCCAATCGGATGAGCTATATTCGTGAATTGAGACCATATATGTACTGGTTAAAATACCTGAAAGAGCCGCGCGAAGCGGGAGAGCTTGATTGGAAAGCGATCGGCGGCACTTGGGGAATTGCCACAAGTTGGGTTGCTCAATGGAAACCAGATGATATTTTTATTAATTACCCCGGCTTTGAAAAAATGATTGGCGCTATAGCCAATCAAAGTCAAGTGCTGGCCAATTATGTTCATAAATATTTCATTGACATTTCTCTACATCTTACTTCATTATCCCCCCACATCGTTTCTGGAGGCAAAATATTTTATATTATAGGCAACTCCAAATTTTATGACACGTTGGTACCTGTGGAAGAAATATATGTTAGCATATTGCAACAGGTTGGTTATATAAATCCGGAGATGACTCTTCTCCGCAAGCGCAATTCCAAGAAAGAACTTTACGAATTTATTGTCTCGGCTGAAAAGCCTTGACGAAAATACGATCAATTCATGAAAGGGCGAGCATGTTTATTAAACGAATTCTCACGTTGATTTTGTCCTCTTTCACATTCGTCGCCTTTGCGCAAAATCTGAGTGAAGAGTTATGGGCGGCAACGAGAAAAGGCGACCCGCAAGCCGTGCAGGCGTTGTTGGCGAAAGGCGCGGAGGTGAATGCGAAAACGCGTTACGGCGCGACGGCGCTCGCGTATGCCGCTGATCGCGGCTATCTTGAAATCGCAAAAATTCTGGTCGAGCATGGCGCGCAGGTGAATGCGAAAGACACTTTTTACGGCGCGCCGCCGTTGACCTGGGCGGCATATAATAGCCATGTTGAAGTCGTAAAATATCTGCTCGAAAAAGGCGCGGAGGGCAAGGATGATGTGCTAACGGTTGGCATCGAAAATAACAACATCGAGATGGTCAACGCTGTTCTTGCTGTCGGTGGGCTGAGCGCCGAAACGCTCACCTCGGCTTTAACGAGCGCGATTCAAAACAACAAAACCGAAATTGCCGAAGCGCTGAAAAAAGCGGGAGCGACTCCGGCGAAAGTTTCCGATTTCAAAATCGATCCAGCGTTGCTGCAAACTTATGTTGGGCGTTATAAAAATGATGACATCGGCATGGAGATGACGTTCACAGTTGAAAACGGCAAGCTCATCGGCAGCATCATCGGCCAACCGTCAGTGACTTACGCGCCCGTTGACAATGTCAATTTCCGCGCCGTTGAATTTAGCGGCATCGCCATCACATTTAATTCGGCAAATAATCAAGTGGTTGATTTCACCCTGAAACAGGGCGAACGCAGTTTTGTTTTTAAAAAAGTCAAAGCTAATGAAGCCATCGGCGCGGCATCAACTGAAACTAAAAAAGAAACGACTGTTGCGCCAGCGCCTTCCGTTGCTGAGAAGATGAAGAAAAATGGCGTGGAGCAAACAACGCGGGGGGCCGTACATGCCGACGCCGATTGTTTACGGCGATTATCTTTACACCTGCGCCAACAACGGCGCGCTCACTTGCTACAACGCCAAATCCGGTGAGCAGATTTATCGCGAGCGCCTCGGCGGCAAAGGCAGCGGTTATGCGTTTACCGCTTCGCCGATTGCTGCGGATGACAAGCTTTATTTTACGAGCGAAGACGGTGAAATTTTTGTGGTCAAAGCCGGCCCGAAGACGAACTCATTTCGACCAACTCGATGGGCGAAGTTTGCATGGCAACGCCGGCAATTTCGGAAGGGATGATTTTTGTAAGGACGCAGGGGCATGTTTATGGGATTGGGGAATAGCGTAACACCGTCGGCCCCGACTGGGTGGAAGATATTCGGGTTGCGCCAAATTTGAATAAGCCGACTCTTGCGTTTGTGGAAGTAAAGCGATAAATTCAAAATGTGCAAATCGAGGCGGAAGAACAGGAAAGATGAACGACGTACTGGTAAAAATCAAGCGGCTGGTGTTGAAAGGACAATATAAATTCAGCGAGAAAGCAAGCTTGGAAATGGAAGCCGACGGTATTACCGAGTTTGATATTGTCGAATCCATTCTCAATGCGGTAACGATATACAAAACGCTCCGTTCGACAAGTCCGTTGCGCGAACAGGCCAAAGAGTATCTTTACGTCATTCAAAGTACAAATTTAGACGGTCTTTTTATTTACACCAAAGGAAAATTCTTGCAGAAAGCCGGTAAGGAAACTTACTACTTTCTCATTTCTTCTAAACGATCAGTTTCAGAGTAGAAAAACGATATGAGCAAATTAACTTTTTGCCCGACCTGCGGCAGCAAAAAAATTAAACAGGTTCGGCAGAACTTGGTACGAAATTTTCAAGGCCGAACCTACGTCGTGCCGGATTTGGAATATCACGAATGCCCCGACTGCGGCGAGCGAGTTTATGACCCGCTGGCCATGCGAAAAATTGAAGCGCATTCACCGGCGTATGCGAAAAAACGAATAAGGAAAAAAGCGGCGTAATGGAAATACTCAACAACTCATTAACGCAAAAAATCACCGCAGCTCGTCGCCGCCTCGACGCGCATGTTCGCGAAATGGTGCAATGGCACTTCAGCCCTGAAACCGGTTCCCCATTTTGGCTGGAATTTGCAAGCAAGCTCGATTTCGATCCACGCCAGGAAATCGGCGGTTACGATGATTTAAAAATACTCGGACATTTTGAAGACAGTTGGCTGCGCGGCGGGCCAGTGCGGCGCTGGGTGCCAAAAGGTTTTGCCAACGAGCCGCTTTACGTCTTTGAAACCGGCGGCTCCACCGGCGTGCCGAAAACCCGCGTTAATATCAAAGATTTTCAAACCGATTATGAATTATTCAGCGCCACACTTTCGCCGGAAAGTTTTCCGCTCGGAAGTGATTGGCTGATGCTCGGCCCATCGGGGCCGCGCCGATTGCGTTTGGCCATCGAGCATCTCGCGCAATTTCGCGGCGGCATCTGTTTTATGGTTGATCTCGATCCGCGCTGGGTCAACAAACTCATCAAACGCGGCGCGTTTCAAGAATTGGAAGTTTACAAATCTCATGTGATCGATCAGGCGCTCACGATTTTGCGCGCACACGAAAATATTCATTGCGTTTTCACCACGCCGAAATTGCTCGAAGCGTTGTGTGAAAAAATCAATTTGAAGAAGCACGGCATCAAAGGCATCTTTTGCGGCGGCACGGAAATGACGGCGCAATTCCACCGCTTCGCACGTGAAGAGTTGGTGCCCGGCATCGATTTTGTGCCGACGTATGGCAACACGCTGATGGGACTCGCTTGTCACAAACCGTTCGATCCCGCCGATAATTACGCGATTACGTATTATCCGCCTTCTCCGCGCGCCGTCATCGAATTAGTGAATCCGGATAATTCCGAAGAACGCGTTGATTACGGCAAAACCGGCCGTGTGATGTTGACAACGTTGACGAAAGATTTTTTCATGCCGCGCTTTTTGGAACGCGATGAAGGCGAGCGCGCCGCGCCGATTGATTTGTATCCGTGGGACGGCGTGAGCAACGTGCGGGTGTTCGCGGCTTTGCAGGAATCGGTTGTCGTGGGAGTTTATTAAGAGAGTTTGCAATTAATGAAAAGACATTCTTAAAAATTGTCCAACGGATTAAAAAACGACCAACGGATAAATTTTATAAAATCTGTTGGTCACTGTTGATCCGTTGGAAAAATCTCACACATTGAATTTGTAATAATAACATTCTTGATCATGCTGCACATCCCCCTTCTTCGTGCCGGCAAACCATACACGAGCTTGGAAGTCGTCGCGCTGCCGCATTTCCGAACCGGTGAACCGGTAGTGAAAATCAGCCAGGCCAATCGCGGCTTGATTGTCAAAGATCTCGGCTTGATGGAAAAAAATCAGCGCGCGCTGCAATCGCTTTCTGTTGCAAAGCTTTTGGAGATTTGCAAAACGGCGGCGCATTTTTTTATGGAAGCCGATCTGCCGTTGGGCGACGAAACTCAATCACCGGCGCAATATGTCAAACAATTGTCCGCCACGACGGGAATGCCCGAAGCGCTTTGCCGGCGCAATATGAGCAAGATCAATTTGGTCCTTACTGAAATGGCAGCGGTTTTGGGCGGATTGACGCGCGGTCTCGAGCTTTCAATTATCGATACGGGTTGGATAAAACAAAATAATCGCGTGCTCAGTTTTTTTTGTCAAACGCAATCACTCGGCGCAATTTTGCCGAGCAACTCGCCCGGCGTGCATTCGCTTTGGCTGCCCGCGATTCCATTGAAAGCGTCGCTCGTTCTCAAGCCCGGCCGCGAAGAGCCGTGGACGCCGTTTCGTATTGCGCAAGCTTTTATTGCTGCCGGTTGTCCGCCCGAAGCATTTAGTTATTATCCAAGCGATCATTCCGGCGCCTCCGAAATATTGCTGCGCTGTGGGCGGTCGATGTTTTTTGGCGATCAATCTTCCGTGCAAGCCTGGGCCAAAGATAGCCGCGTGCAAATTCACGGGCCAGGTTGGAGCAAGATTATCATTGCCGAAGATAAAATTTCAGAATGGGAAAAGTATATCGAAGTTATTGCAACGGCGGTTGTGGAAAATGGTGGGCGTTCATGCCTCAATGCCTCCGGTGTTTGGGTGCCGTCTCATGGCCGTGAGATCGCCGAAGCATTGGCGCGGCGTTTGGCTCAAATCGAAGCGAAATCAATGGATGATCCCAACGCGCAAATCGCCGCATTCACCAACAAAAAATTCGCGCGGCGAATTTCCGAATTGATCGACAGCCAGCTCAAAATTTCCGGCGCGGAAGATTTGACGGAAAAATTTCGCGGCAGCAAGCGACTCGTTGAAAAAGATGGCTGCACATTTCTTTTGCCGACGGTCGTTTGGTGCGAAAATTCCAAGCATCCGTTGGCCAATGTTGAATTTCTGTTTCCATTCGTTAGTGTTGTGCAAGTGCCGCAGCATGAATTGCTCAATCGCATCGGTTCGACTTTGGTTGGCACCGTAATTTCCGAAGATGAAAAATTTATCAAAGACGTTTTCGATTCTCCGAATATCGACCGTCTAAATTGGGGGCCGATTCCCACCAGCAGAATCTCATGGGATCAACCACACGAAGGCAATTTGTTCGAGCATTTGTATCGCCAGCGCGCGTTTCAGAAGACGTAGCGCCAGTGGGAGTAATTTAGTAAAAAAATCTTGCTTGGCATTTTTTAAATCTGTACATTTATCCTGTACATAAGGAATTTTTATGCCGATACAAACAACCTACACGAACGCTCGCGCTAATCTGGCCAGACTTTGCAACGAAGTGACGGCGCATCAAGAAATCGTCATCATCAATCGGCGCGGCTACGAAGACGTGGCTTTGATTGCCGCGTCGGAATTATCCAGTCTGGCAGAAACGGCGCATTTGCTCCGCTCGCCCAAAAACGCGGAACGCCTTTTAGCCGCATTAAATCGCGCCAAAGCTCGAACTGTCAAGCCGCAAACCATCAAGCAATTGCGCCGCGAGGTCGGGCTTGAGCAAGAAAGATAAATTTTCCACTCCAACGAAAATTGTGCGCGAAGCGGTATTTCAACCGGAATGTCGGGAAGATCTGCGTTATTGGGTTGAAACGGATCGCAAAGTTGCGCTGCGCGCTTTTGATCTCATTGAGGCGACGATGCGCGATCCTTTCACCGGCATCGGCAAACCAGAACCGTTGAAGTATCTCGGGCCAAATATATGGTCACGCCGTTTGACGCAAGAACATCGTATCGTGTATTTAGTCAGGCATGATCGCATTGATTTCTTGCAGGCCAGATATCACTATTAATTTTTTCATAATGAACGGCAACGTATCGTATTTCACGCCTTTTGATTTTCAGCCCACCATTCGTGTGATCTTTGGAGAGAACGCTATCGCTCAACTCGGAAACTTAACCAAAGAATTAAACGCCCATTGCGTTTTGCTCGTCACCGATTCAGGCCTTTTGCGTGCCGGACATGTTGAGCGAGCTTTGCATTTTCTCCAAAAAGAATCCCTCGAAGTTTTTATCTTTTCAGATATCGAAGAAAATCCCACCACGCGACATGTTGAAAACGGCGTTCAGCTTGCGAAAACGCGCGGGCCGATTGATTTAATTATCGCGCTCGGCGGCGGCAGCGCGATGGACTGCGCCAAAGGCATTAACTTTCTGCTCACCAATGGCGGCAAGATGGAAGATTATTGGGGCGTCGATAAAGCGACTCAGCCGATGTTGCCGTCAATTGGCATTCCAACGACAGCCGGCACCGGCAGCGAAGCACAATCATTTGCTCTCATTTCGCAAGAAAAAACTCATATCAAAATGGCGTGCGGCGACAAAAAAGCGCGATCTCGCGTTGTGATTCTCGATCCCGTTCTTCTCAAAACCGTTCCACGAAAAGTCGCGGCCATCACCGGCACCGATGCGATTTCGCACGCCGTCGAAAGTTACGTGTGCACAAAGCGTAATCCGATCTCGCAAATGTTTGCCAAAGAAGCGTGGCGCTTGTTGGAAAAAAATTTTGAGATTATATTGAAAGAGCCGGAAAATATCGCCGCACAAAGCAGCATGTTGCTGGGCGCTCATTTCGCGGGCATGGCAATAGAAAATTCCATGCTCGGCGCGGCGCATGCTTGCGCTAATCCATTAACGACGCGATACGGCATCATCCATGGCATCGCCGTTGGTCTCATGCTGCCGCCGGTGATTCGATTTAATAATCCAGCCGTCAACCATTATTATGAAGATTTGCTCAACCTCGCAGGGATTTCAACAACGCCTTCAATGGGCTGCGGAGAAAAGCTCAGCGAAAGAATCATCGCGCTCAAGGCCGCGGCGAATTTGCCGCACCGCCTGCGAGAATGTGGCGTGGATGAGCAAACGTTGCCGGAATTGGCTCAAGCCGCTGCAAAGGAGTGGACGGGAAATTTCAATCCGCAGCCGGTATCGGAGGCGGCGCTGTTAAAACTTTATGAAGCGGTTTTCTAATGACAAACACGAAACTCTCCTGGCGAAGGGAAACGCCGTGACGAAGATCGTTGATGGTGATTCCATTCGGATTAAAATCGTTTTGAATAACTCTACAGATCAACCTCTTGCTGTATCGTTTGGTTTCGATCCAAACCGACAGGCGTTGGCAGAATGTATCGTTCCACCCAACGCAACCAGAATTTGTGATAAAAGCAAATCTGTGCATTCGTGTCTACTTTCTTCAAGGCTTGATGGGATGCGTAAAACCATTCTCCTCTACGGCATTGCTCTCGCGGCGTTAACCGGGCTGCTGAAGTTTATCGAATACCGCTTTTTCGTCTACGATCTTTCCCTTGAGTTTTATCTCGGCATTGTGGCCGTTCTCTTCACCGGGCTCGGCATTTGGGCGGGCTTGAGGCTCACGCGCCGAAAAGTCATCATTGCCACACCGGACTTCAAGCTCAACGAACCGGAGCTGCGGCGACTGGGCATCAGCAAGCGGGAGTACGAAGTGCTGGAGCTGATCGCACAAGGTCTGTCCAACCAGGAGATTGCCGAAAAACTTTTTGTCTCGCTCAACACCGTCAAAACTCATTCTTCCAATCTTTTTATGAAGCTGGAGGCCCGCCGGCGCACCGAGGCGATCCGGCGGGCAAAAGAACTCCGGCTATTGCCCTAAACTTTCGGGTGAATATCCTTTCTATTTCCCAAATCGTACTTTTGGTGATGCGTTTGCGCCTGCCGTTGCTTATATTTCAGGCAACCGTTCGGACGGTTCGTGATTTGAGCAAGTTGGCCTGATAAAATAACTGCCTTTTTAACAAAATGCGTCCGGATGGTGAACATTTATTAGAGGAGTAAATTATGCGAAAAGTAACGCTCACCTTCGGGTTGCTGGCAGGCGTCATCGTCTCCGTTTTCATGGTCATCATCATGGGGTTGTGTGAAAACGGCACGATCAATTTTGACAACAGTGACGTCATCGGCTATGGCAGCATGGTCATCGCGCTGTCCATGATTTTTTTCGGCATCAAATCATACCGCGACAATTATCAGAACGGCGCCATCAAGTTCGGCAAAGGACTGCAAGTTGGCATGCTCATCACCTTCGTCGCTTCGCTGCTATATGCGGCTGCCGGGGAAACGTATTATCAAATCAATCCGGATACTCAGGCCGCCTTGATGGACAAGTATGCTGATCACCACATCAATAAGATGAAGGAGAACGGCGCTTCGCCCGCGGAGATTGATCACAAGGTTATAGAAATGGCTGACCTGAAGGAGATGCATAAGAATCCACTGATCCGTTTCGGCATGACGTTGGCGATTATTTTGCCGGTGGGGATCATCATCACCTTGATCAGTGCCGCCGTTTTAAGAAGAAAAGAGTTTCTTTCGGCATAAAGAAACAACGAGCCGGACTTGAGGTCAAAATAGTCTTGCTTTTTTATAGGACGCAGTATATAATAGTCACGACCACTACGAAAGGGAGAAATTATCATGAAGATCAAACTAACCAGTGTATTTGTAGACGACCCCAACAAAGCCTTTAAGTTTTACACGGAAATTCTGGGCTTCGTCAAAAAAATCTACATTCCGGAAGCCTATCTGGCAATCGTTGTTTCGCCCGAAGAACCAAATGGCACCGGGTTACTTCTTGAGCCAAACGAAAACCCCATCGCCAAGACATACCAGGAAGCTCTCTATAAGGCCGGGCTTCCTCCAATCGTCTTTGGTGTTGACGATATTCACAAAGAATATGAAAGACTGAAAAAACTGGGTGTCATGTTCAGGAAGGCGCCGACAAAAACGGAATGGGGAACCGAGACGGTATTTGAGGATACGTGCGGCAACCTCATACAGCTCCATCAGGGCTAACACTAAAAACATTATGGAGTTCAATCAGCAGTGACCGAGAGTCCGCCGATAAACGAGGATACCGCCGAACAAATGCGCAAGACCGTTGACGCCGTCTACCGCTCTGAGTCGCGCCGGGTCCTCGCCACCCTGATCCGCCTGCTCGGCGACTTCGACCGTGCCGAGGACGCGCTACATGATGCCTTCGGGGCGGCGCTGGAGCAATGGCCGCGGGATGGAGTTCCCACCAATCCACGGGCGTGGCTCGTTTCGGCCGGCCGCTTCAAAGCCATCGATAGCATGCGCCGGCGCGCCCGATTCGACGCGTCGTTGGCGGAGATCGCCGAGCGCCTCAGCTCCGACACCAGTGAGGCTACGGAGTGGGATGATGAGGGCGTCGCGGACGACCAGTTGCGGCTGATCTTTACCTGCTGCCATCCCGCCCTTTCGCCGGACGCGCGGATGGCGCTGACGCTGCGCGAGGTCTGCGGTCTCACCACCGAGGAGATCGCGCGCGCTTTCCTCGCCGCTCCGCCCACCATGGCCCAGCGTATCGTGCGCGCCAAGGCGAAGATCCGCGACGCGCGCATTCCCTATCAGGTGCCGTCCCGGGTCGATCTGCCGGACCGGCTGGACACCGTGCTCCATGTGGTCTATCTGGTATTCAACGAGGGGTACTCTGCGTCATCGGGCGAATCGCTGACGCGACCCGATCTCACAGGCGATGCGATTCGCCTGGGACGACTGCTCGTCGAGTTGTTGCCGGAGCCGGAGGTGATTGGACTTCTCGCGCTGATGCTGCTACACGAATCTCGGTGGCCGGCGCGGACCTCGCCGGCGGGCGACCTGATTCTGCTGGAAGACCAGAATCGCTCGCTCTGGAACCGCGATCAAATTGCGGAGGGATTGGCACTGGTGGAACGAACTCTATCGTCGCAACGGTTCGGCCCGTACACTCTCCAGGCTGCGATCGCGGCGGTGCATGCCGAGGCGCCCAATGCCGCAACAACGAACTGGGCGCAGATCGTCGAATTGTACGGCGTTTTGGTGCAGGCGGAGCCATCGCCCGTGATCGAGTTGAACCGGGCCGCGGCGGTGGCGATGCGTGACGGCCCTTTAGCTGGTCTGTCCCTCATCGACGCCATCCTGGCGCGCGGCGATCTGGCCGACTATCACCTGGCGCACTCGGCGCGGGCAGACCTCTGCCGGCGGCTGGGGAGAACAGCGGAAGCCCGAGCCTCCTACGAACGGGCCCTCAGCCTCACGCACCAGGAGCCGGAGCGGCGCTTCCTCCAGCGGCGGCTGGACGAATTGAAAGGTTAGGCCGCCAGCATTACACTGGCGCTGATTTCGGCGAGATGTCATTCTCCCGCTCCAGTTAAAATCCCTAACAATCTTTCACCAGTTTTTTGTTTCAAGCCTTGTTTTGATGGAAGTCATTCTCCCGCAGAAATGAATCTTTTTGAGCAGGCTAAAGAGGCGATTGTGGCTCCATCTTTAAAATTCGTAACCTTCATCCTTATTGGATGCCGGTCAAAACGCCAATGCCAAACTTAAGCTCACACGAAGTCATGTTAGTGTAACAAGTTTCGAGAGACATTCAAGGAATCGGAACTTTTTGCCATTCGACGAGTTGAGGGGGGAAATTGCACAAGAAATTGTGTCTATTTTATTAAAACGGGTAGAAAAATGAGTCGAATCGGGATCATTGCCAGGGATAACGACCTTGTCGGCGCGGTTTGCCAGGTGTTGAGCCAAAATGCGAATTGCGAAATTGTGACGCTGTCTGACCGCGAGCTCCAACCGGATGTCGATATCTCCAAGCCGCCGCAGTTGCTGGTGGTGGATTTGCCATCGCTCAGTCAGTCGGTGAGCCATTTTTTTGAGAATCTGAGCCTCTGTTATCCTGATGCTATCGTGCTGGTTCTGGCACCGTCAGAAAATCTTTGCGCCGCCGAAACGCTTTGGCCATTCGGCGTGGATGACGTCCTTATTTGCCCAAGCGATGAAAGTCAGAGATACCGGATGATGGACCGGCTTTTACAAAAAATTACTGCTTTCAATCATCTGCTGGCTTTGCAAGAAAGGTTATGGAAGGAAATGCGCCAGAGCCAAATTGTCGCTAAAAGCAAAGCCATGCGAGAGATCATTCAGCGATTCCCCCAACTGGCGGCAAGTATGTCCACAGTGCTGATCACCGGCGAGACCGGCACCGGGAAGGAATTGTTCGCCCGCGCGATTCATTATCTCGGCCCGCGCGCAGGACAACCGTTTATTACCGTCGACTGTGGCGCCATGCCCGATCACTTGGTGGAAAACGAGTTGTTTGGACACGCACGCGGCGCCTATACTGATGCTGGTTCGTCAGCCAAAGGATTGCTTCAAGAAGCCGATGGCGGCACGCTGTTTTTAGATGAAGTGGAAACCCTGCCGCTGGCTGTGCAGGCAAAATTCCTGCGTTTCGTGCAAGAGCGCCAATACAAGCCGCTCGGCCAGCCAAAATACGTTTCCGTCAACGTGCGAATTTTGGCAGCAACCAATATCGATCTTGCGGAAGCCGTCAGCCAAAAAAACTTTCGTGAAGATTTGTATTACCGTTTGAACGTCGTCCCGCTTTTTATCCCGCCTTTGCGCGAGCGGAAAGCCGACATTCCGGCGCTGGTGCGTTATTTTTTTAAACGAGAGGCGGCGGGCTCGCAAACACCTGCTGAAATTCCGGATGAAACTTTGCAAGGTTGGTTGGCCTACCATTGGCCCGGCAACGTGCGCGAGCTGGAAAACAAAGTGCAAGAATGGCTGGCGCTAATGCCGGCCGATGATTGGCGCGGCGCTCCAACCCTCTCCAGCCCCATTCCTGAAAACATTCGTCCGCTCGTGGAGGTGCGAAATGAGGCGCTCGCGCGCTGTGACCGCGCCTACTTGCAAAATCTTTTAAAGCGCACGCAAGGCAACCTCAGCGCCGCCGCGCGTTTGGCCGGCATTCACCGCAAAAGTCTTCTTAAAATACTCCGGCGCTATCAAATCGATGTCCAGCTTTTCAGAAAATCTGAGGTGTTGAGGTCTCACGTGAGGCCTTAAAGCCTCGCTCCCGCTTTTGCCAATTCCCATTCTTTTCCTTCGCTCTGAGGTTCGCAGGCCACGCCCCGTGGTTTTTGCGGCCAATCTTTTGCAAGCGCTTCAATAAATTTAATCGCTTAATCTTAACGCAACTTCTGGTCCAAGAGTTGCATTTTGATTACGTCGTTTTAAGATTGCCGGCGCGCCGAGCCATTCAATCAATGAATTCATGGCTTGAATTTTTCATCGAATGCACGCAACATTTTCAAATCTTGAGAAAGGCCGTAGAAAACCCTGAGGTGCGCCGGGTGGCGATCGCGATTCTGAATTATCTTCGCGACCATCCACAGGCCAAGGACAGCGCGCGAGGCATCGCGAAGTGGTGGGTCGCTGAAGAGCGTGACGTGGTCGAAAAAGCTTTGGCGCTTTTGGTGAAGGAAAAAGTGATGGAAAAACGCCGGCACGTTTATCAATCACTTATAAAGTGAACAATGCCGGCGACGTGATGACGTTGGATAATTTGCACCTGTTTTTGGGCGCTGGAGCCGCGGCCTTGCTCGAACAGGATCCGCCGACAAATCTGAGCTTTTCCAATACCAACGCCGATCCGGTGAATGTTGAAATTCTCGTTGGCCGCAAGGCTACTCCCTGATTCGTTAATAAATTTTTTTTTTAAGGAGGATATTCGCATGCCTGTCACCCCAACTTTTCCGGGCGTTTACATCGAAGAAGTTCCCAGTGGTGTGCGCACCATCACCGGCGTTGCCACGTCGATCACGGCATTCATCGGCCGGGCGTTGCGCGGCCCGGTGGATGATCCCATCACGATCAACAGCTTCGGTGATTTCGAACGCACTTTTGGCGGGCTATGGGTGGATAGCGCGCTGGGTTATGCCGTGCGCGATTTCTACCTCAACGGCGGTACGCGGGCGATCATCGTGCGTCTTTATCGCGATCCCGCTGCCGGCAACACTCATGCAACGTTGGATGCCAATGGCTTGACGATGACGGCCGTCTCTCCCGGCGCCTGGGGCAATAAATTGCGCGGCCGCATCGATCACCAAACTCGGCCGCTGCTTCCCGGCGAGCTGCTGAATACTCTTTTCAATCTTTCGGTCCGTGATGACACCACCGGTGAGATCGAAGTGTTTCGCAACGTTTCAATAACCGCCGGCCACTTTCGCCAGGTTGACAAAGTTTTATTGAACGAGTCCAAGCTTGTGCGAGCGCCGGCGTTGCCCGGCGCGCTGCCGGCAGATCATCCCAACCCGCTCGCGGGCGAGGATGTTTGGGCCGACAATGCGATTGCGACTAACAGCAAAGTCCTTGTCGCCGATGAGGGCGATGATGGGCAGGAATTGGATGAAAATGAATTCACCGGCCCGAACAAGGAGACCAATAAAGAAGGACTCTTTGCGTTAAACAAAGCTGACTTGTTTAATCTGCTCTGCATTCCGCCTTATACGACGACCGCTACGGGTTTGGATGTAGACAATAGTTTGGTCTCCAGCGCCGCCAGTTATTGCGAACTGCACCTCGCCATGTTGCTGGTGGATCCGCCCAGCGCGTGGAACGACAAGGAGGACGCCAAGATCGGAATTGCCGCCGGCGTTGGCACGGTTAGCAAAAACGCCTCGCTGTTTTTTCCTCGTCTGCGCCAGCCGAATTTGCTCCGCGATAATCAAGTTGAGGCCTTCGCGCCCTGTGGCGCGGTGGCCGGCATCTTCGCGCGCACCGATGCGCAACGCGGCGTTTGGAAAGCGCCGGCCGGATTGGAAGCCACTCTTGTCGGCGTGCCGGAATTGAGCGTTCCCTTGAATGACGCCGAAAACGGCGAGCTCAATCCGCTCGGTGTCAATTGCCTGCGCGTGATGCGGCCGGCCGGGCGTGTCGTTTGGGGAGCGCGCACGCTGCAAGGCGATGATCGTTTCGCTTCCGAATGGAAATACATTCCAGTGCGGCGCACGGCCTTATTCATCGAAGAAAGCCTTTTTCGCGGCACGCAGTGGGTGGTGTTTGAGCCGAATGATGAACCGCTGTGGGCGCAGATTCGGCTCAACGTCGGCGCGTTCATGCAGACGCTTTTTTTGCAAGGGGCTTTTCAGGGCACCACGCCGCGCGAGGCCTATTTGGTGAAATGCGACAAGGAAACCACGACGCAGACCGACGTCAATAACGGCATCGTCAACATTCTCGTCGGATTCGCCCCGCTCAAACCGGCGGAATTTGTCATCATCAAAATTCAACAATTGGCCGGGCGGGCGCAGGCGTAATTGTCACAGTAGTCAATGGTCATTAGTCATTGGTCATTGACCACAAATTGACCAATGACCACAATTGAAAGAATGAGATTATGGCGCAATTTTCTGTCAATCCGAAACGCTTTGATCCTTACAAAAATTTCAAATTCAAAGTCAAGTGGGACGGCCGGTACGTGGCGGGCATCAGCAAAGTCGGCGCGTTGAAGCGCACCACGGAAATGGTGGAGCATCGCGAGGGCGGCGATCCGAGCACGAGCCGCAAATCCCCGGGCCGGACGAAGTTCGAGGCCATTACGCTGGAACGCGGCGTGACGCACGATCCGGATTTCGAGGCCTGGGCCAACAAAGTGTGGAATTTTGGCGCGGGCTTGGGCAGCGAAGTTTCGTTGCAAGATTTTCGCAAGGACATCATCATCGACATGTTCAACGAAGCCGGCCAGAAAGTGATTTCCTATAAAATTTATCGCTGCTGGGTTTCGGAATATCAGGCCCAGCCGGACCTCGACGCCAATGCCAACGCGATAGCGATTCAAAACATCAAGTTGGAAAACGAGGGCTGGGACCGCGATACCGCGGTCACCGAGCCGGCGGAGCCGAGCTTCACGTAGCGCAATTTTATGCTGACCGAACTCACACCACGCGCGCTCTCACCGGCGGAGGTGTTGGCGGTTTGGGAAAGCGCCCGTCACGCTTCGCCGTCGATTCGCGCCCTGGCGTTGTTGCGTTCCGCCCTGCCCGCCAATGCGTGCGACATTATCGCAACTTGGTGCATTGGCGAAGGCGATGCGTTTTTATTCCGGCTGCAGCGCCTTATGTTCGGCAATCGCCTCGAATGCACCGCGGCTTGCCCGGCTTGCGCCACGGCGCTGGAGTTGACTTTGGAAGCCGAAAATCTGCTCGTCTCGCACGGCTCGTGTGAGGCAACTTATCATGTCACTTGCGGAGAGCCGGCGCGAACAATTTTTTTTCGCTTGCCGAACCGGACCGATCTGCAAGCATTGCCTTTTGAAACAGAGGCCGGCGCGCTCCGCAAGCTTCTCATCGAGCGGTGCGTGTTAGACGCCGAGCGCAACGGCGAAAAAATTTCTCCGGCGCCGATCGCCGAGGAAATTATTGCGGCTGTCAGCGCGGCCATGGCCGATGCCGATCCGCAAGCAGAAATTCTTCTGCACCTGGTTTGTCCAAATT
>Ga0247727_10011115_pt1 | contig 15786 bp, 18 predicted proteins | sample WisWelCaveWW1625_FD_202498 | JGI IMG/M metagenome (GOLD analysis project Ga0247727, IMG submission 202498) | Biofilm microbial communities from Wishing Well Cave, Virginia, United States - WW16-25 | ecosystem: Environmental > Aquatic > Deep subsurface > Groundwater > Cave microbial mat | place...
GCTCGCCGCGCAGCTCGCGGGCGACGGCCCTCACCTGGTGCAGGTCTATGAGGTCGGCACCGCGCACATGATGGCCGTGAAGAGCCTGGTGCGGCCGGTCGCGCAGCTGCTGGCCGACCACGGCGAGCGCCTCGAGGCGAAATCCTTCCTGCCCGCGGTGGCGGGCTATTTCTCCGACGGCGCCGGTCAGCTGCTCGCGCTGCCGTTCAACATTTCGACGCCGATCCTGTTCTACAACAAGGACGCTTTCCGCAAGGCGAAGCTCGACCCGGAAAAACCGCCGCGGACCTGGTACGAAATGCCCAAGGCGATGGGCGAGCTGGTGGGCGCGGGCTACGAGTGCGTCTATACCACCGTGTGGCCTTCCTGGGTGCAGATCGAGAACATGAGCACCTGGCACAACCAGGATTTCGCCAGCAAGGAGAGCGGGCTCATCGGGCTGGACGCGAAGCTGAATTTCAATACCCACCTGATGGTGCGTCACGTTTCCTTTTTGTCGTCCTGGGCGCGTTCGGGCTACTTTACCTACAGCGGGCGGCGCGTCGAGGGCGAGCGGCGCTTCGCGAAAGGCGAGTGCGCGATGGTGACGGCGGCTTCATCCAGCTACGCCGAACTGCGCCAGGAGGCGAAGTTCGATTTCGGCGCCGCGCAGCTGCCGCACTACGACGACATCCGCGGCGCGCCGCACCATTCGATGATCGGCGGCGCCGGCCTGTGGGTGCTCGCAGGCAAGAAGAGCGCCGATTACCGCGGCGTCGCGAAGTTCCTGGCCTGGCTGGCGCGGCCCGAGGTGCAGGCCGAGTGGCACCAGCGCACGGGTTACGTGCCGGTGACGCGCGCCGCCTACGAGCGCACCGCGCAGGCCGGCTTCTACCGCCAGCACCCGGGGCACGAAATCGCCATCCGGCAGCTGATGCTCAACCACCCGACGCGCGAGTCGCGCGGCATCCGGCTGGGCGAATTCCAGGCGATCCGCGCCATCATCGAGGAGGAGCTGGAGGCGGTATGGGACGGCAAGGTGGCGCCCAAGCTCGCGCTCGACCGCGCGGCCGAGCGCGGCGACCTGCTGTTGCGCAAGTTCGAGCGCGAGCAGCGCGCGGGCGGCGAGCCGGCGGCGCCCCAGCGCGTGCCCAGGGGCGGGCAGAAAGCTGCGCCGAAGCCGGCTAGATGATCCGCTTGCGCAGGGTGATGACCGCGACTTCGGCGATGATCACCACCGTGAATATCGCCACCAGCACCATGGCGACGCGCGGCCACTGCAGGTAGTCGAGCGCGGTATTCAGCGCGACGCCGACGCCGCCCGCGCCGACCAGGCCGAGAACCGAAGATTCGCGCACGTTGATGTCCCAGCGGAACAGCGCGATGGACCAGAACGCCGGTTTGACCTGCGGCCAGTAGCCTTTGGCGAATATCGACGTCCAGGGCGCGCCCACGGCCTCCAGCGCCTCGATGGTCCCGCGGTTGGACTCCTCCAGCGCCTCGCCAAAGAGCTTGCCGACGAAGCCGATGGACCTGAACGCGATGGCGAGCGTGCCGGCGAGCGCGCCGGGGCCGAACACGGCGACAAAGAGCAGAGCCCACACCAGCGAATTGACCGAGCGCGAGGCCACCAGCACGAGCTTGGCCAGGTAGTTCACCGGCGCATAGGGCACCAGGTTGTTCGCCGCGAGCACGCCGATCGGCAGCGCCATGACGATCGCGAGGACGGTGCCGATGGTGGCGATATGCAGGGTCTCCACCAGCGCCTCGTGCACCCCCTTGGGGTAATGCGCGAAGTCCACCGGCCACATGCGGGCGAACAGGTCCTTCATCTGTTCGGGCGCGTCGTGGAGGAACTCCGGTATCACTTCGACAGACCGCACCGAGGCCACGATCGCGGCGACGATGGCGAAATAGACCGCGAAGCGCCCGATGCGCTGCGCCGGCGTGAAGCGCCGCCAGGTGCGGGCGTCAATCCCTGCTGCTATGGCGTCAGCCATCGTGAATCAATCTTCCTCGCCGCTTTCCCGGGTATCGCTGGAGAACACCTTGCGCACGCGCACCGCGAGCACCTCGCCAATCATGATCAGCGCGATGATCGAGATCAGGATCGCGGCCACGAAATCGTAGTCGAAGCGCTGGAACGCGGCGAACAGCGTGCCGCCGATCCCGCCCGCGCCGACGATGCCGACCATGGTCGAGTTGCGCAGGTTGGAGTCGAGCTGGTAGGTCGCGAAACCGATGAATCTCGAGAGTACCTGCGGCATCACGCCGAAGTGGATCAGGCTCATGAAGGGCGCCCCCGTGGCGCGCACCGCCTCGACCTGCTTGAGCGAGATCTCCTCGATCGCCTCGGCAAACAGCTTGCCGATGAAGCCGACGGAGGCCACCGTGAGCGCGAGTATTCCCGCCAGAGGGCCGAAGCCCACGGCCTTGACGAACAGGATCGCCACGATCACCGGGTGGAACGAGCGGCACAACGCGATCAGCGCGCGCGCCGGCCAGCTCGCCCAGGCGGGCATCAGGTTGCGCGCTGCGGCAAGCCCGATCGGCAGCGACAGCAGGATGCCGAGAAAGGAGGCAAGCGCGGCCATCTCCAGGGATTCAAGCAGGCCCTTGCGCAGCAACTCCCAGCGCGCGAAATCCGGCGGAAACATCTTGTCGAGAAAGCGCGCGCCGTTGTCCAGGCCGGATACAAAGCGGGCCCAGGTGAATTCCATCGTGGACGCGGCGTAGAGGACGTACGCGGCAAGCACGATCCAGCCGAAGCGCGCCGCCCAGTTCGGCGGAAACGGCGCTTCACGCAAGCCAGTCTTCGCCGCCATAGATGGATTTGAGGACGTCGTCGGAGAGCCCGGAACTGTTGCCGTCGTATACCACCAGCCCGTCCGACATGCCGATGATCCGGTTCGCGAAGCGCCGCGCCAGTTCTACATCGTGCATGTTGACGATGACCGGAATGCTGCGCGCTTCGCCCATGGACCTGAGCAGTTCCATGATCTCGACCGAGGTCCGAGGGTCGAGGGACGAGGTCGGCTCGTCGGCCAGCAGCAGTTGCGGACCCTGCATGAGCGCCCGGGCGATGCCCACGCGCTGGCGCTGCCCGCCGGAAAGGCTGTCCGCGCGCTGGTTCGCGAAGCCGCCGAGCCCGACCGCCTCCAGCGTCTCGAACGCCCTCGCAACGTCCTCGGGCGGAAACCTGCGCAGCCAGGCTTTCCACGGAGCCAGATAGCCGAGTCGTCCGGAAAGCACGTTTTCCATCACCGAGAGGCGCTCCACGAGGTTGAACTCCTGGAACACCATGCCGATGCGGCGCCGTGCCTGCCGCAGATCGCGGCCCGATAGCCTGGCGAGGTCGCGCCCCAGGAACAGCACTTCTCCGGCGGTCGGTTCGACCAGCCGGTTGATGCACCGCACCAGGGTAGACTTGCCGGTGCCGGACGGACCGATGACCGCGCTCAGTCCCTGCGGCGCGAACGCAAGGTTGATGTTCCGGAGAACCGGCTTGCCGCGGACGTACTCCTTGCGCAACCCGCGAATCGCGAGAGCGGCGCCGTCCGCGGCGCCGCCCCCCTGCGCAGGGGTCACTTCGTCTGGGCTTTCTTCGCCGCCGCCTCGGCTTCCTTCTTGACCAGGTTCTCGAACGTCGCAGTGTTGAACTTCTCCCCCGAACCTTCGGCCACGTGGCGCACGATCGCCCAGTGCTCCTTGTAGTTGATCGGGAAGAAACGGTCCGCGCCACCGAACTCCTTCTGCATCTCCGGCGGGAAGCGATAGTCGTAGAAGCACTTCAGCATCTGGTCGCGGAACTTCGGCTCCAGGTCGTGCGCGTAGGCGAACGAGGAGGTCGGGAAGGTCTGGCTGCGGTAGATGATGCGGAAGTCCTCGGTCTTGATCTGGCCGCGATCCGCCATGCGCTTGAACACATCCGAGGCCACCGGCCCGCCGTCAAAGTCACCCGACAGAACGCCCATCACCGTCTGGTCGTGCTTGCCGGAGTACAGCACCTTGTAGTCCTGGTCGGGTACCAGCCCCTCCTTCGGGAACAGCACGCGCGGCGCGAGATTGCCCGAGTTGGACGAGGGCTGGACGTGCGCCACCTTCTTGCCCTTCAAGTCGGCGAGCTTCTGGTACGGGCTGTCCTTCTTGACGACGAAAATGAGCTGGTAACCCTGCCACTCGGTCGCGTTGCCCTTCACCGCAAAGGGCACGGCGCCGGCCATGTTGACCGCGAAGTTCGTGGGGCCTGTGGAGAAGCCCCCGACATGCAGCCTGCCGGAGCGCATGGCCTCGATCTCGGCGGCATTCGACTGCACCTGGAAGAACACCACGCGCTTCGCGCTGCACTTGGCCAGGTGCTCGGTGAACGGCTTGAAGACGTTCTCGTATACCGCGGGATCCTCGACCGGCGTGTAGGTGAATACCAGCGTCGAGGGGTTCTTCCATTTCTTCGCGTCCTTGGGCGTGTCGGCGACGTGGTCCCGGTTCTCGTCGCAGTAGAGCGCATCCAGGTCGCCGCGGTTGCTGCAGGGTTCCTGCGCCATCAGCTGCGTTGCGCCGAGGGCGAGCACCGCGCCGAGCGCGATGCGGTAGGTTTGAGTTGTAAGCATGACCTCTCCTCCGTGGTTGGGTCGTGGCCCCAATCTTAGCCCAACCGGCGGGCCATAGGTGGCGGAAGGCCTCGGATTCGGGGGGTTCCGCCCTCTTGGGGGGGCAGCGCCGGCTGCCGGCATGTTTTCGGGCCCATCGAGTTGAAGTCCAACTTTCCGGGCACCACCCGCGAGGGCGCGATTTTCTGCGGTACCCAAATGGTCTTGTGGCCGAAACGGGCGGCTCGGATTTTCCTGTTTGTTCGAGTTGGTCAGAAATTGTATAATTTGGCCAATTATCGGTGAATCTCCCGGAGGCCGTCATGCAGGTCAATATCTACGACGCCAAAACCAACCTTTCCGCGCTGCTCGACAAGGCGGTCGCGGGCGAGGAAGTGGTCATCGCGCGCGCGGGCAAGCCGCTGGCGCGCCTGATGCCTCTGACCGCTGCCGCGTCGAAAAGCGGAGTCCGTCTGGGCGGGTTGAAACAGGCGGCGGTCAGGATCGCCAGGGATTTTCATGCGCCGATGTCGGATGATGACCTGCTCGGTCGATGAAACTCCTGCTCGATACCCATTGCCTGATCTGGGCGCTTACCGACGCGCCGGCTTTGAGCGCGCGCGCCCGCACGACGATTGCGCGCGCCGAGGTAGTGGGATTTTCCGAAGCGTCGGTCTGGGAGATCGGACTCAAATGGCGCAAGGGCAAGATCAACCTGCAACCCCGGCGCGTGGTCGAGCAGGCGCTGCGCGACGGATTTCGCATGTTGGCCCTGTCGATCGAACCGATTCTACTTTCGTGCGAATTGCGCCAAACGCATGGCGACCCGTTTGACCGCCTGCTGTATGCGCAGGCAAAGCATACGGGGTTTCGCTTGATGAGCATCGATCGCGCCTTGAGCGAATTCGGCGCGCAGGTGATCAGCCCGCGTTGACGCACTCAACCTGCGACGGATGGGGACACGCCAAGCTTTTCGCTGTTTTCGTTGAGCGGCCGAGGGGGGATGCTAAGATTGCGCCACAATCGGGCCGGCGCGGTGTAGGATGGAGGATCCGGCCCACCCGGCCGCCGAAACCAATCCGACCTCGAGAGGGAGTAGCACCCCATGCTTTTGCGAAAAGTGGTGACCGGCGCCGCCGTCAGCGTGGCGCTCGCGTTTGCGGGCGCGCCTGCGTCCGCGCAACAGCCGATTGAAATCAACATGTGGATGGGCCTCACCGGATTGAGCGCCGAATTGCTCAACAAGTACGGCGAGGAATTCAACAAGACGCAGACTCAATACAAGGCGGTCGTCTCCTTCAAGGGCCAGTATCCGGAGCAGCGCGCCGCGGCCGTCGCCGCCTATCGCGCCGGCAACCCGCCGCACATCATGCAGATGTTCGACGCCGGCTCGGGCGACATGATGAGCGCCAAGGACGCGATCGTGCCGGTGTCCGAAGTCTTCAAGCGCGCCAACCTCAAGTTCAACCCGGCCGATTTCATCGCCCCGGCGCGGGGCTACTACGGCCTGCCGGACGGCGGGCTGCTGTCGATGCCGTTCAACGTTTCGACCACGGTGCTGTTCTACAACAAGGACGCGTTCGGGAAGGCCGGCCTCAATCCCGAGCAGCCGCCCAAGACCTGGCCCGAGCTAGTGGAGGCCGCCAAGAAGGTCCGCCAGACCAATGCCGCGGCCTGCGGCTTCACCACCACGTGGCTCGCCTGGGTGATGCTCGAGCAGTTCAGCTCGCGCCACAACGTGGCCATCGGCAGCGAGAACAACGGCCGCACCAGCCTCAACGCGGCGCTCGATTTCAGTTCGCCGTTGCACGTGCGCATGGTGCAAACGCTGGTTGACATGCAAAAGGACAAGAGCTTCGACTACGGCGGCCGTTCCAATGATGCCGCGGCCAAGTTCATCTCCGGAGAATGCGCGATGCTGACGCAGTCCTCGGGAGGGCTGGGCGCGATCGCCCAGGGCGCCAAGTTCCAGTTCGGCGTCGGTCAGCTGCCGTACTGGCCGGACGCGAAGGGTACGCCCTACGCCACCACTATCGGCGGTGCATCGCTGTGGGTGTTCAATGCGCCCAAGCGCACGCCGGAGGAGTTCAAGGGCGTGGCGCTGTTCCTGGATTACCTGCGCTCCACGCCGGTAATGGTCGATTGGGCGAAGCGCACCGGCTTCCTGCCGGCCACCAATGCCGCCTTCAAGGCCATGCAGGACGAGGGCTTCTTCAAGCAGAACCCGGGTCGCGACGTGCCGATCCTGTCGCTCATCGAAGGCCGCCAGGGCGACCATACGAAGGGCTACCGCTTCGGCCGCTGGACCGAGATCCGCGACTTCTACCACGAGGAAGTCGAGCGCGCGCTACAGGGCCAGCAGAGCGCGCAGGCGGCGCTCGACAATGCGGTGCGTCGCGGCAACGCGGCGATCAAGGCGTTCGCCAGCACCGCCTCGAACTGAGGCTGGCACACCCGGCGCTCCCCGCGCGGCGCATCCTGCCCCGCGCGGGGGCCCGACCCGTGCTGCATTCCTGAGTCGTGCAGCGCAAGGTCATCTTCAACAACCGGCTGCTTCCGTACCTGCTGCTCGCGCCGCAGCTCGCGATCACGCTCGTGTTCTTCTTCTGGCCGGCCGGCCAGGCGGTCTACATGTCGGTGCTGCACCAGGACGCCTTCGGGCATTCGGTGCGCTTCGCCGGGCTGGATAACTTCGCCGCCGTGCTCGGGGACCCCGACTACCTCAAGGCGGTCTGGCGCACGACCTACTTTTCCGTCGCGGTGATCGTTTTTTCGCTGGTGCCGGCGCTGCTGCTCGCGGTGATGGCCGACCGGGTGATCCGCGGCGCGACCTTGTACAAGACCATCATCATCATTCCCTACGCCATCGCGCCGGCGGTGGCGGGGGTGCTGTGGCTGTTCCTGTTCAACCCGGCGGTGGGGGTGGTCGCCTACGGCATCAAGGCGGCCGGAGTGGCGTGGAACCCCACGCTCGACGGCGCCCACGCCATGCTCCTCGTCATTATCGCCGCCTCGTGGAAGCACATCAGCGTCGCGTTCCTGTTTTTCCTCGCCGGGCTGCAGGCGATTCCGCGCTCGCTGCTCGAGGCGGCCTCGATCGACGGCGCCTCGGAGATGCGCAAGTTCTGGACCATCATCTTTCCGCTGCTCTCGCCGACCACGTTCTTCCTGCTCGTCACCGGTGTGGTGTACGCGTTCTTCGACACCTTCGGCATCATCCACGCGGTCACCGCGGGCGGCCCGGCCAAAGCCACCGAGGTCCTGGTCTACAAGGTGTATTACGACGGCGTCCTTTCCCTGAATCTCGGCGGCTCGTCGGCGCAGTCGGTGATCCTGATGGCGATCGTGATCGCGCTCACGGCGATCCAGTTCCGCTACATCGACCGCAAGGTGCACTACTGATGGCTGCCGTTCCCGCCGCCCTTGAGAAGTCCGGCCAGCCCGGCGGCCCGGCGCTGTCCGCCGCGGGCCTGCGCGCGAGGACCGACTGGCTGCCGCACGTGGTGATCTGGGCGGGAATCCTGTTTACCGCGTTTCCGCTGTATCTGATTTTCGTCGCCTCGACCCTGACGCCGATGGAGATCGCGCAGGCGCCGATGCCTCTGGTTCCCGGCAGCGAACTGGTGGCGAACTATTCTCAGGCGCTGTTCACCGGCTCAACCGGCCGCTATCTGTCGCCGCCCGTGACGCAGATGCTGGTCAACAGCCTCATCATGGCGCTGGTCATCACCTTCGGCAAGATCCTGGTGAGCGTGATCTCGGCCTACGCGGTCGTGTTCTTTCAGTTCCCGCTGCGCATGTTCTTTTTCTGGATGATCTTCATCACGCTCATGCTGCCGGTCGAGGTGCGCATCCTGCCGACCTACAAGGTGGTATCCGACCTGGGCATGCTCAACACCTACGCCGGGCTTACCATCCCGCTGATCGCCTCGGCGACCGCGACATTGCTGTTCCGCCAGTTGTTTCTCACCATCCCGGACGAGCTGGTCGAGGCCGCCAAGATCGACGGCGCGGGGCCGATGCGCTTCTTTCGCGATGTGGTGCTGCCGTTGTCGCGCACCAACATCGCGGCGCTGTTCGTGATTCTGTTCATCTTTGGCTGGAACCAGTACCTGTGGCCGCTGCTCATGACCACCTCGCAAAGCATGGACACGATCGTCATCGGCATCAAGAAGATGATCGGCACCGGGGACGCGCTCACCGACTGGCACATCGTCATGGCGACGACGATGCTGGCGATGCTGCCGCCGGTGGTGGTGGTGGTGCTCATGCAGCGCGCCTTCGTGCGCGGCCTGGTTGAACCCGAGAAGTGAAGGGGCGGCGATGGCGGAAGTGAAGCTGACGGGGATCCACAAGGCATTCGGCGACGTGCGCGTGATTCACGGCGTAGACTGCGAGATCGCGGATGGCGAGTTCGTCGTCATCCTCGGGCCTTCGGGCTGCGGCAAATCTACGCTGCTGCGGATCGTCGCCGGGCTCGAGGCGGCGACAGCGGGAGAGGTGCACATAGGCGGCAGGTGCGTCAACGACGTCGAGCCGAAGGACCGCAACATCGCGATGGTATTTCAGAACTATGCGCTTTACCCGCACATGAACGTGTACGACAACATGTCATACGGTCTTCGCATCCGGGGTTTGCCGACGCAGGACATCGAGGCCCGCGTAAAGAAGGTGGCGGGAATCCTCGAGCTGGACGAGCTGCTCGTGCGCAGGCCGCGTGAGCTATCCGGCGGCCAGCGCCAGCGCGTCGCCATGGGGCGCGCCATCGTGCGCGAGCCGCAGGTGTTTCTGTTCGACGAGCCGCTGTCCAACCTCGATGCCAAGCTGCGCGTGCAGATGCGCGGTGAATTGCAGGCTCTGCACCGGCGCCTGGGAACCACGAGCCTGTTCGTCACCCACGACCAGGTCGAGGCGATGACGCTCGCGCAACGCATGATCGTGATGAACGCCGGCCGCGCCGAGCAGATCGGCGCGCCGCTGGAGGTCTACGCCAGGCCCGCCACCACTTTCGTTGCCGGCTTCATCGGCTCGCCGCCGATGAACCTGATCCCCAGGGACGGCAAGCTGCTCGGCATTCGCCCCGAGCATCTCGAGCCCTGCGCCGCGTCCGATGCCATGCTCACGATCGACGTGGACCTGATCGAGCCCCTGGGCGCCGATATCATCGTCTACGGCCATGAGGGAAAACCCGGCGGCGATGGCTCGAGCGCGCGGATCGCGGCGCGCCTGCCGGCCGACGCCCAGGCACACGCGGGCAAGCTGCCCGTACGCTACGCCCCGGCCAACGTGCACTGGTACGACCCGCAGAGCGGCAAGCGCATCAACGCATGAAACGCTGGCTTGCCCTTGCGCTGGCGCTTGCCGCGGCGCCGGCGCCGGCCTTCGACCTGCAGGGCCATCGCGGCGCGCGCGGCCTCGCGCCCGAGAACACCCTGCCGTCGTTCGCGCGTGCGCTCGCGCTCGGGGTGTCCACGCTTGAGCTGGATATCGCGATCACCCGCGATGGCGTGCTCGTCATTCACCACGACCAGACGCTGAATCCGGACATCACGCGCGATGCCTCCGGCCGCTTCCTCGAACAGAGGGGCCCTGCGATCCACTCCATCACCTGGGCGCAGCTGCAGACCTACGACGTGGGACGCATCAAGCCCGGAACCGACTACGCGCGCCAGTATCCCGAGCAGCAACCGGTCGACGGCACGCGCATTCCGCGGCTTGCCGACCTGTTCGACCTGGTCAGGCGCTCGGGGGATGACAAGGTGCGTTTCGCCATCGAGACCAAACTCCATCCCGCGCGGCCCGACCAGACGGCGGCGCCCGAGCCTTTCGCGCGCGCGGTGGTCGAGGAGGTCCGCAAGGCGGGCATGGCGGCGCGAGCGCAGATACTGTCCTTCGACTGGCGCACGCTGCAGGTGGTACAGAGGATCGCGCCGGAGATCGCGACGGTCTATCTCACCGCGCAGCAGCGCTGGCTCGACAACGTCGGCGCCGGGCAGCCCGCCGGGTCGCTCTGGACCGCCGGCTTCCAGTACCGCGACTACGGCTCGATCCCGAAGATGGTCAAGGCGGCGGGCGGCAGCCACTGGTCGGCCTACTTCGGCGACCTTTCGCCAGGCCTGCTGAAGGAGGCACAGGCGCTTGGGCTCAAGGTCCTCGTGTGGACGGTGAACGAACCGGCGATGATGGCGCGCATGCTCGACTACGGCGTTGATGGCCTGATTACTGACCGCCCGGATCTTGCGCGCGCAGTGCTCGGCGCGCGCGGCATCCGCTGGCGCTAGGGCGGCCTCGAGCATGCGCATGAGCGCGCGCCTGCTGCGCCGGGGCATGGGCTGGTGGCCGCCTTTCCTCGGTGCCGGCATCCGTGTGCGCAGCATCGCGGACGATTTCCGCGACGCGGTGGTGGAGCTGAAGCTGGGGCGCTTGAACCGCAATTACGTCGGCACGCATTTCGGCGGCAGCCTGTACGCGATGACCGACCCGTTTTTCATGATCATGCTGCTGCACAACCTCGGCGGCGAGTACCTGGTCTGGGACAAATCCGGTTCGATCGAGTATGTGGCGCCGGGGCGCGGCGCGGTGCGCGCGCATTTCGTGCTGACCGAGGCGCGCATCGCGGAGATCAAGGCCCAGGCGGCGGGCGGCGAGAGGCTGCTGCCGGAATTCCAGGCCGAGGTGCGGCACGCACATGACGACTCGCTCGTCGCGCTGGTGCGCAAGACGCTGTATGTGCGGCTCAAGCCCAGACACAGGCAACCGTCATGAGCTGGCCGTATCCGAAGATCGTGGCGCACCGCGGCGGCGGCGCGCTCGCGCCCGAAAACACGCTGGGCGCGATCCGCCTGGGCGCCTCGATGGGCTTCAAGGGCGTGGAGTTCGACGTCATGCTGGCCGGCGACGGCACGCCGGTGCTGATCCACGACGAGACCGTCGAGCGCACAACCGACGGGCGCGGCGCAGTGCCGGAAATGTCTTACGCCGAACTCTCATTACTGAGAATCGGAAAAAATGAAAGGATTCCGAAATTTGCAGACGCCGGACGGTTATGCCGCGAGCTAGGCATCTGGGCCAATGTCGAGATCAAGCCAGCCGAAGGCCACGAGCGCGCCACCGGCCTCGCCGTTGCGCCGCTCGCGCGCGCACTCTGGCGCGGCGCGGCACTGCCGCCGGTGCTGTCGTCGTTCGCCGTGGCGGCTCTGGAGGCCGCTCTGGAGGCCGCCCCCGAACTGCCACGCGGCTACCTCGTGGACAAGGTCCCGGCGGACTGGCGCCAGACCATGCAGCGCCTGGGTTGCGTTGCCTTGCATTGCAACTACCAGTCGTTGACGGCAGACCTGGCGCGGGAAATCCACGCTGCCGGCTACGCGATCCTGCTCTGGACCGTCAACGACCCCGCGGAGGCGCGGCGGATGCGCGCGATGGGCGCCGACTGCCTGGTGACCGACGCCCTGGACCTCATCGGGCCGGATTTCCGGTAACAAACTGTTACGTTTCGGCGTCGTCCAGCCGCGGCCTGGTGCGTTAGTCGCGATGCAGCATCATTTCAATCAACCAGGGAAAGGTGTATCCATATGAAAAGCATGACATTCGTCACCGCCGCCGTTTTCGCCATGCTGTCGCTACCCGCGTTCGCGCAGACCGCCAGCACGCCACGCATCGACCAGCGCCAGCAGAACCAGCAGCAGCGCATCGACCAGGGCGTGAAATCGGGCCAGCTGAACCAGAAGGAAGCGGCGCGGCTGGAGAAGGGCCAGGCGCGCGTGCAGAAGCTGGAAGACAAGGCGACCGCCGATGGCAAGGTTACGGCCAAGGAGCGGGCGCGGATCGAGAAAGCGCAGGACCGCGAGAGTAAGCGCATCTACCGCGAGAAGCACGACAAGCAGCGCGCCAAAAAATAATCTCTACACCGACCTGGCACCGTCCACCTCGATCGACACGCCGCTGATGAAGGCGGCTTCGTCCGAGGCGAGGTACAGGCAGGCGTTGGCGACGTCGAGCGCGGTGGAGAAGCGGCCGAGCGGGATGGTGGCGAGGAAGCGTTTTTTCGCTTCCTCGGTCACCGCGCCGCCGGCAAAATCGGCCGACAGGCCTGTTTCGGGGCTGAACACCGGGTTGACGCAGTTGACGCGCACCTGGTCCGGGCCGAACTCGGCGGCCATGGATTTGCTCATCAGGATCACGGCCGCCTTGGAGCTGTTGTAGACCGTCAGGCCGGGGCGCGGCCGCAGTCCTGCGGTGGAGGCGATGTTGACAAAGCAGCCGCCGCCCAGCTTGCGGAACGCCGGCAGCGCGTAGATCGCCGACAGGTAGATGCTTTTCACGTTGACGGCGTAAACCTTGTCGAATTCCGCCTCGCTGACCTCCGCGTAGGGCTTCCTGCGGTGGGTCCAGCCGGCGTTGTTGACCACCACGTCCAGGCGCCCGGAGGCGGAGAGGCATTCCTGCACCAGACGTGCCCAGTCTGCGCCGCGGGTCACATCCGCCTGAATAAATGACGAGCTGAGTTCCCGGGCGATGCGGCCGCCATTTTTTTCATCAATATCAACGATAAAAACCTTTGCGCCTTCCTCGCTGAAGCGCCTGGCGATGCCGGCGCCGAAGCCGCTGCCCGCGCCCGTGACGATAGCGACCTTGCCTTTGAGTCTCATGTGTTCTCCCTGAAAGGGCAGATCATAAAGCTGCCTGCGTCCTGAAGGGCGAGTGCTCGTTGAGCTCGTCCACGTAGCGCGCGATCCCGGCGCTTTCGCGTTCCAGGTAGTCTTCGATGGCATTGGAAAATGCCGGGTGCTTGAGCCAGTGCGCCGACAGGGTCTCGACCGGCAGCAGCCCGCGAAAAAGCTTGTGCTCGCCCTGGGCGCCGCCCTCGAAGAGCTGCAGGCGGTTGGCGATGGCGTAGTCGATCGCCTGGTAGTAGCAGCACTCGAAGTGCAGCAGCGGGATGTGTTCCATCGCGCCCCAGTACCTGCCGAAGATCTTGTCGCCTGAGATCACGTTCAACGTTGCCGCGACCGGCCGGCCGGCGCGCTCGGCGAGGATCATCAGGCAATGCTGCGGCAGGGTGGCGCCGAGGCGCAGAAAGAATTCCAGGTTCAGGTAGGGGCTGGAACGGTGCGCGGCGTAGGTACGCCGGTAGCAGCGCTCGAAGAACTCCCAGTTCGAGCGCTCGATCTCGGCGCCGCGCAGCCAGCGAAAAGTCAGCCCCGTTTCATTCACGCGGCGCCGCTCCTGGCGGATGATCTTGCGCCGGTGCCGCGTCATGCGGGAGAGGAAGTCGCCGAAATCGGCGTAGCCGTCGTTCTGCCAGTGGAACTGCACCGTGCGCCGCAGCAGCATGCCGGCGTCCTGCAGGAGCGCGGCCTCAGGCGCGGTCGGGAACAGGACGTGCAGCGACGATACCTCGCGCGCCATCTCAAGGGCCGCCACCGCGAGCTTCTCGCGATCGGCGCCTTGCGCCGCGAGAAGCCGCGGTCCTGTTACCGGCGTGAAGGGTACCGCGCACAGCAGCTTGGGGTAGTACGCGAGGCCGTGGCGCCCGTAGGCGTCGGCCCAGGCCCAGTCGAACACATACTCGCCGTAGGAGTGGGACTTCAGGAACAAAGGCATCGCGCCGGCCAATTTATTGTTTTTTTCCAAAAGGACAATTTGTGGCTGCCAGCCGGTGCGACTGCTGGCGCAGCCGGTGTCGATCAGCGCGGCGAGGAATTCGTGGCTGATGAACGGATCGCCGCCCGCGATTCGATTCCACTCTGCCGCGGGCACAGCCGCGAGATTTTCGACCACCCGCAGGCATTCGCTCGCCATGCCATCATTATAGAATTACACGCTACAATCCCGTGTTCCTGGGGAGACGGCAATGAAAAAAATCGAAGCGATCGTGAAGCCGTTCAAGCTCGACGAAGTGCGCGAGGCGCTTTCCGAGGTCGGCGTGACGGGCTTGACGGTCACTGAGGTGAAGGGTTTCGGCCGCCAGAAGGGCCACACCGAGCTGTATAGGGGTGCCGAATATGTGGTGGATTTCCTGCCCAAGGTGAAAATCGAGGTGGTGGTCACCGACGGCCAGGTTGAGCCGGCGATCGAAGCGATCGTCAAGTCGGCGCGCACCGGCAAGATCGGCGACGGCAAGATCTTCGTCACCTCGGTCACCCACGTGGTGCGCATCCGCACCGGCGAAACCAACGAATCTGCCGTCTAGTTCTTTGTTTTGAGCAGCACCAGGAGGGCCCCGCTGCCGCCCTCGCTCGCGGGCGCCTGGCAGTAGGCCAGCACTTCCTCGCGCTGCGGCAGCCATTTCCTCAGCTTCGCTTTGAGCACCGGCTCGCGGTTGTGCGAGCCCAGGCCCTTGCCATGCACGATGCGCACGCAGCGCAGGCCGCGCGCCAGGCATTGCTGCAGGAATTCGACGACCGCCGCGGCCGCCTCGACGCGGTTGCAGCCGTGCAGGTCGAGGCCGCCCTGGATGACCCAATGGCCGCGACGCAACTGGCGCAGGGTCCGGCGCCCCATGCCGTCACGCAGGTAGACGAGCTCCTCGCCGCTATCGAGCGCATCGTCCACCGAAAGCGGCCCGGCAAGGCTCTCGGCGAGCGCGGCGGCCTCGTCGCGCCGGCGTTGCTGCGGCACGGGCGCCGGGGCGGGGCCCTTGAGCGCAACGCGCCTGGCGCGCTTTAGCGGCTTGACTCCAGCGACGGCTTTACGGAATTCATCCGAGGTCATCTAAATACTTCTCCGCGTCCAGCGCCGCCATGCAGCCGCTGCCGGCGCTGGTGACCGCCTGCCGGTAGACATGGTCCTGCACGTCGCCCGCGGCGAACACGCCCGGGATGCTGGTGGCGGTGGAGCCGCCTTCGCTGCCGCCGCGCGTGACGATGTAGCCGTTCTTCATCTCGAGCTGGCCGGCGAAGATCTGCGTGTTCGGCGTGTGGCCGATGGCGATGAACAGGCCTTTCAGCGCGAGAGTTTTATTTTTATTGGTTTTTAAATTCAAAATTCTAATTCCGGCAACCCCGGTCTTGTCGCCCAGCACTTCGTCGAGCGCCGAATCCAGTTCGAGCGCGATCTTTCCTTCCGCGACGCGTTTTACGAGCTTGTCGACATTGATTTTCTCGGCGCGGAACTTGTCGCGCCGGTGCACCAGGGTCACCTTGCTGCAGATGTTGGCGAGGAACAGGGACTCCTCGACCGCGGTGTTGCCGCCGCCGATCACCGCCGCCTCCTGGCC
>Ga0247727_10011116_pt1 | contig 15786 bp, 9 predicted proteins | sample WisWelCaveWW1625_FD_202498 | JGI IMG/M metagenome (GOLD analysis project Ga0247727, IMG submission 202498) | Biofilm microbial communities from Wishing Well Cave, Virginia, United States - WW16-25 | ecosystem: Environmental > Aquatic > Deep subsurface > Groundwater > Cave microbial mat | place...
GCTTCAATGCAATCTACTTGACGCCGCTGCTTTATTCATTCCTCACCGGCCGGGATCGGAGGATCGCGGCGCTCCGGCGCCTGGCACGGCGTCTGGCGCATGGCGGATGCCTTCTGCTCAGCGCCCAGCCATACCGCGGACCGGCCGAGCGGCTGCAGACGGCGCTGGCGGTGGCGCGCCGCCGCCTTCGGGGATCCCGCGTCGTCGAGACCGGCGACTGGTACACCTGGTTCCTCACGCCGCAGGGCACGATCGGGTATTCCTACCTCCATCGCTTCACGCGAAGCGAGCTCGAAGCCGAGATCGAAGCGGCAGGTTTCCGCGTGCTGATCCGGATCGGGGCTCACGTCCTGGCCGTCTGCCACGATCCTTCGATCGCCGGCCAGAAGTCCTCGTCCTTTCGAAAATGGAGGTAGGGGAAGGGGGCTCCGGCGACCAGGGACGAGACTCGTTCCATCAGATCGGGATGGCGAGGGAACTGATCCACGACCCAAGGGAGGTTGCCCAGGAAATCGGCGAAGCTAGCACTGTCTCCGGGCCGCACGAAGGTTCTCACGTCCTTGCGCAGCCGGTACAGGCCGGCCACAGGAAACAGCCCGACCACTGGCGCGCCCCCGGTATAGGTGCCGCGGAAGGGTCCGCCAGCGGCGAGCAATCCCTCCGGACGCCGCAGCACCAGGGTCAGGTCGTCGCTGATCACCTGCCCGCTTGTGCTCATCGCTGCGAGAGTCGATTTTCCGGCGCCCGACGGGCCGAAGAACAGGTATGCGGCGCCCTTCCGGACGATGCTGGCGCCATGCAGGAAGAATCCGTCGCTGTCGATCGCCAGCCAGGCGACGGCGCTGCGCAGGAAGTTCTCGATGGCCCGCGGAGCGGGGTCGAGATCGCCCTCCGCCAGTGCCAGCACGCCGGTGCGGCGCGCCACGTCGAACCATGCGGCGAGACGGTAGGATGTGAACCGGAACACTTGCCCATCGAAGGCGGTGAGCACCCGGTAGACCTCCCGCTGACGCGCGAACCCGGGCGGGAGGAAGTAGTCGATCGCCGCCGCACGGACCTGAATCTTCAGCGGCGATCCGAAGCCCGTCGATGGCCCGATGTAGGGGGCGTATCGTCCCTGCAGAGAGTCGGCGAGGTCACCGGGCAGACCCACGAGCTCCACCGCGATTCCGGAGATGTCGATGCGCGCCGAGCGCTCGCCCGCCGGATTCGTGAAGCGGCGGAGATCGCGCGGCTCCAGGGGCTCGGTGAGATCAGCGACGTCGATCATAGATTCAGCGCTGCGCCGTAAATACGCCAGCGGCTCTGTCCTGTCAACAGAATCCGATATGATCGCGGGCCGAGCGAAGTGACGGTCGGGGGAGCGGGACATGCCGGGACTGTTCGGGCTCGTCAGTAACTTCGAGCCGAAAGGCGACCAGCCCGAGGCGATCACGAAGCTGATCGCCGGACTCCGCCAGGACCGCAAGCACCAGGTGCTCCTGGGGGTCACCGGGAGCGGCAAGACATTCACGATGGCGAAGGTGATCGAGGCGGTCGAGCGGCCGACGCTCATCCTGTCGCACAACAAGACGCTGGCCGCGCAGCTCTACCAGGAGTTCCGCCGCTTCTTCCCGGAGAACGCCGTCGAGTATTTCGTCTCCTACTACGACTACTACCAGCCGGAGGCGTACGTCCCGCAGAGCGACACCTACATCGAAAAGGAGGCGACGATCAACGACGAGATTGACCGCCTCCGGCACTCGGCGACCCGCTCGCTGTTCGAGCGGCGGGACGTCGTCATCGTCGCCTCGGTGTCGTGCATCTACGGGCTCGGCTCTCCCGAGGCGTATCACGGCATGATGCTGCTCCTGGAAGCGGGCAAAACACTCGACCGCGACGCCATGCTCCGCAAGCTGGTGGAGATCCAGTACGAACGGACGCCGTTCGATCTCGAGCGCGGCAAGTTCCGCGTGCGGGGCGACGTCGTCGAGATCTTCCCCTCCTACGAGGAGTTCGCTGTGCGCGTCGAGATGTTCGGCGACGAGATCGAATCGGTCTCCGCCATCGATCCGGTGCGCGGCGTCGCCCTCCGGCGGCTCGACCGCATCCCGATCTACCCCAACTCGCACTATGTCACGCCGCGCGACCATCTGTTGCGCGCCATCGACTCCATCAAGGCCGAGCTCCAAGAGCGGCTCGCGTTCCTGGAGGGCGCGAACAAGCTGCTCGAGGCGCAGCGGCTGCACCAGCGGACGATGTTCGACCTGGAGATGATCAAGGAAATCGGCTACTGCCAGGGGATCGAGAACTACTCTCGCCACCTCACCGGACGGCGCCCGGGAGAGGCGCCGCCGACGCTGATGGACTACCTCCCGAAGGACCATCTCGTCATCATCGACGAGAGCCACGTCACGATCCCGCAGCTCCGGGGCATGTACCACGGCGATCGGGCGCGGAAGACGAATCTCGTCGAGTACGGCTTCCGGCTACCGTCCGCGATCGACAACCGGCCCCTCCGCTTCGAGGAGTTCGAGGAGCGGGCCGGGCAGCGGGTCTACGTTTCGGCGACCCCGGGGCCGTACGAGCTCGAGGCGGCCGGCGGGGAGGTGGTCGAGCAGGTCATCCGTCCGACCGGCCTCATCGACCCGCCGATCGACGTGCGCCCGGTGCGCCACCAGGTGGACGACCTGCTCCACGAGGTGCGCCAGCGGATCGATCGCGGCGAGCGGGTCCTGGTGACGACGCTCACCAAGCGGATGGCCGAGGAGCTGAGCCGCTACTACACCGACCTGGGCCTCAAGGTGCAGTACCTGCATTCCGACATCGAGACACTGGAGCGGGTACAGATCCTGCGCGGCCTGCGGCGCGGTGACTTCGACGTTCTGGTCGGGGTGAACCTGCTGCGCGAGGGCCTGGATCTCCCCGAGGTCTCGCTGGTCGCCATTCTCGACGCCGACAAGGAAGGGTACCTGCGCTCGGCCGGCTCGCTCATCCAAACATGTGGTCGCGCCGCCCGGAACGTGCGCGGCCAGGTGATCATGTACGCCGACACGATGACCGCCTCGATGCGCAAGGCGATCGACGAGACGACCCGGCGCCGCGCCCGCCAGGAGGCCTACAACCGCGACAATGGCATCACCCCCGAGTCGATTGTCAAGGCGATCGACGACGTCCTCGGAAGCGTCTACGAGGCCGACTACCTGAAGGTTCCGATCGAGGCTGGCGAGGGGGAGGAGAAAGGCAAGACGCCGGCCGAGATCGAGTCGGAGGTCGCGGCGCTCACGAAGCAGATGCACGCCGCCGCGGAGGCGCTGCGCTTCGAGGAGGCGGCGGCGCTGCGGGACCGGATCAGGTACTTCAAGAAGGTGCTCGTGCTCGCAACCGCATGACGGGCGGGGAGAGCGGGGCGCGCCGTGGCGCTCTCCTGTGCTTCGCGGTCGCCGCCGCGCTGTCGCTGCCGGGGCTCGCCTTTCCCTTCCTTTCGGACGACTGGGCGCTCCTGGACACCGTCACTGGCGGCCCGACACTCCGCACGCCGTTCGGCGATTTCCGCCCCCTCCTCATGGCGAGCCTGTGGCTGGACCTGTCGGTCTGGGGCCTTTCCCCTGGCTGCTTCCATCTGACGAATGTCGGCCTGACAGCGATCGCCGCGGCCCTCGTCGTCCTCCTCGTCCACAGGTACACCACCGACCGGATCCTGGCGACGTCCGCCGGGCTGCTGTTCGCTCTTCATCCTTACCACGTCGAGACAGCCGCCTGGATCGGCTCGCGCGCCGATCCCCTGTTCGCCGTCTTCTTCCTTCTGAGCCTGCTGGCGTATGAGCGCTGGCGGTGGCTCCAGCGGGGCGTGCCGATCGCTGCCCTGGCGCTCTTCGAAGCGGCCCTCCTCTCAAAGGAATCGGCGGTCAGCCTGCCGCTCGTTCTCGCCGGAGCGCTGCTTGCGGATCCCGCCCGCCGCGGCCGCAAGCAGGAATGGCTGCGCGGCGTCCTCCCATTTCTCCTGGTCGGCCTGACCCATTTCATTCTCCGATTCATCGTCCTGGGCGGCGCCGGGCGGACACTCCTGGGAGGATCGGTTGCGGTCAAGGCGAAGGTGGCCCTCGGATTCGTGACGGCGGCGGTCCTCCCCTTGGATCCGGAGATTCTCGGTTCAAGTCCCATGGTCTTCGGGGCCGCGGCGGGGCTCGTCGCGCTGGTCCTGATCACCATGGCGATCCGACGACCTGGCCGAGTGCCGGGGCTGGCGCTCGCCGCAGGCGTCCAGTTCGCCGCCCTCCTCGCCCCGGATGTGGTCGGTTTCCAAAAGCGCTATTTCTTCCTGCCGGCCGCGGCCTCGGCGGTCGTCCTGGCGTGCCTCCTCCGTTCCATCCCCGCTCGAGTGGTCGGGATCTGGCTTGGAATCAGCCTGGTGGCAGGGTGGTCGGCATCGGGCGTCGTCCAGTGGCGGCAGTGGCACCAGGCCGCCGACGCCAGCGAGCACCTCATCACCGAGCTGGCCCGGACCAGCGCCCTTCCGGAGGTGCGGGAGATCCTGGTCGCCAACATGCCGCTGCGGATCGCGGGAGGATCGGTCGGCGGGGACATGCGGGCGGCTCTCGCCCTTTCGGGGCATCGCGCCGTGCCGGTCCGCGCGGCCTGCTGGATTTCCTACCCTGCCGCGGACTCGGACGCTCTGGACGGCCCGCCGAGCCAGTCGATCGTTCCGCCTCCGCCGTTCGCCGAGGTGCGATTGCGAGTCACCGAGGCGCCGTTCGCGCACCTCGCCGGTCCCCGCCCGCCCCCGGGGGGTGGGGAGATTTCGATCGGCGGCGGCACGCTCGCCTTCGACGCGGAATCGACCCTGCGCGTGAGGCTCCATCCGGCGCCGGAGGCGGGCCGGGCCGCCGTCGCCTGGACAGGGGGACGGTTGATACGGCTCTTCAAGCCTGAGGGCTGACCGGCGGGCCGGGCGGCGCTCTTCCGCTATCATGAATGCCGACACTCTCATCGAGGCCCGGCATGCAGGCGCCCGAAAAACCGACTCCCGCCCGCCAGAGGCTGGACGACCTTCCCGATGCCCCGGGTGTCTACCTCTACCTCGACGCCGCGGGGAGGGTGATCTACGTCGGCAAGGCGAAATCGCTCCGCAGCCGGGTGCGGTCGTACTTCCAGCCGGGAGGGGGCGGGCAGTTCCCGAAGACCGACGCGCTGATGTCGGAGGTGCGCGATCTGGAGTTCATCATCACGCGCACCGAGGTCGAGGCGCTCATCCTCGAGAACAACCTCATCAAGAAGGAGCGTCCTCGGTTCAACATCCGCCTGCGCGACGACAAGAACTTCCCGTATCTCAAGCTGACCAGCACCGAGCGCTTTCCCCGTGTGGTTTTGGTGCGGAGGGCACGCCTGGACGGCAACGCGTATTTCGGGCCGTACCTGCCGGCAAGCGCCGCGCGCCGCACCATCCAGATGGTGGCGCGCCATTTCAAGGTCGCCACCTGCTACGAGCACCTCGACGGCACCCGCCCGCGACCGTGCCTCCTGTACCAGCTCAACCAGTGCCTCGGCCCCTGCGCCGGCCTGGTCTCCGACCAGGACTACGCGCGGGCGGCGCTGGACGCGCGCCTGTTCCTCGAAGGGCGCACCCGCGATCTGGTGCGCGGCCTGAAGGACAAGATGGGCCAGGCGGCGCGCGACGAGCACTACGAGGCCGCGGCGCAGCACCGCGATCTGATCGCGACCCTGGAACGGATCCAGGAGAAGCAGGGCGTCACCTCGGTCGGGCTGGAGGAGCAGGATTACCTCGCTTTCTCCCGGGAGGGGGAGATCGCCTCCGTCCAGGTGTTCCAGATGCGCCAGGGGCAGGTGCAGTCACGGCGCGAGCTTGCGTTCGAGGGGATCGTCGAGGACGATTCCGGCTTCCTGGCCGCCTGCCTCGAGCGTTACTACGGCAGCAGCGACGACGTGCCGGGCACGATCGTCCTGCCGCTCGAGCCCGCCACTCGGCCGCTCCTGGAGGAATGGCTTTCGGAGCGGAAAGGGTCGCGGGTGAGGCTCCTGGTGCCGCAGCGCGGCCCCCGGCGGATGTTCCTCGACACCGCGGGAAAGAACGCCCGTCTCTCGTTCGAGGCTCTGTTCCGCGCCCCGCACACCCACGGCGTCGAGATCCTCGAAGGGCTACAGGAGGCTCTCGGGCTCGACGAGCCGCCGCACCGGATCGAGTGTTTCGACATCTCCCACATCCAGGGCGCGGACCAGGTCGCCTCGATGGTCGTCTGGGAGGCGGGCCGGCCGCGGCGGTCGGACTACCGGCGCTTCCGGATCAAGAGCGTCGCCGGGAACGACGACTTTGCGTCGATGGCCGAGGTCGTCGGACGGCGCTATGCGCGCCTGCTCCGCGAGGGCAAGGCCCTGCCCGACCTCGTCCTGATCGACGGCGGAGCGGGACAGCTCTCCTCGGCCACCGCCGTCCTCGAGGGCCTTGGACTGGGTCATCTTCAAGTCGCGGCGCTCGCCAAGCGAGAGGAGGCGATCTACCTCGACGGCCGTGCCGGCCCGGTGCGCCTGCCGCACGACTCGCCCATCCTGCACCTGGTGCAGCGCATCCGCGACGAGGCGCACCGCTTCGCAGTCACCTACCATCGCAAAGTGCGCGCGCGCCGTACCCTTGGCACCGAGCTGACGGAGATCCAGGGGGTCGGGGCGCGCCGCGCCCGCCTCCTTCTGCGCCGATTCGGATCCGTGCAGGGGGTGCGTGCCGCTTCGCCGGAGGCGCTGGCGGAGGTGCTCGGCGCCCGCGTGGCGGAGCGCGTGCGGACCCATCTTGCCGGCGGCTGACCCTGTGCTATAGTCCGCGCCCGCATGAGCACCGTCCCCAACGACCGCGCGGGCGGCCTCCGGCGCCTCATCCTGATCGTTGTCGTTTTCGCCGCCCTCCCGGTCGTCGCCGCGTTCCTCCTGGTGCGCTCGGTCACCCAGCCACCTCCCAGCAAGGACCGGCCGGATCCCTCGGAGCTGCTGCTGAGCGCCGAGGAGGTCTCGATGACCGCCGCCGACGGCGTGCCGATCGGCTCCTGGTTCATCAAAGGGAGGCCAGGCGGCCCGCCGATCATCCTCTGTCACGATCTGGGCGGGACGCGCGGCGACCTCCTGAACGCGGCCGTCATCCTGAACAAGGCCGGGTATCCGCTGCTGCTTCTCGACTTCCGGCGCCATGGCACGAGCGGCGCAGCCCGCTCGACGCTCGGTGTCGAAGAGCGGCTCGACGTCCTGGCCGCTGTGTCCTATCTCGAGTCGCGCCGGGATGTCGACGGGAGCCGCATGGGCGGATGGGGGGTCGGCATGGGGGCCTACGCCCTCGCCCTGGCAGCGGGGGAGGTCCCGCAGCTCCAGGCCCTGGCCCTCGATTCACTCTATCCGGATATCTTGACCCAGGCGGACCGGCTGGCGCGTCAGAACCTGCCCCCGGCGCTCCATCCGGTGGTCCCGGCGCTCCACCTCCTCTACAATCCCTTCTTCCGCTGCCGGCTGGAGAAGTTCTCCGTCAAGGATCGGCTTCCGGGCCTCGCGGGGCGCAGCATGCTCCTCATCGCCGCGTCGGAAACCCCAGACCGGTTCGAAGAGCAGCGCCTCCTCTACGAGGCGCTGCCGGAGGGGCCGGAGGGAGCGAAGAACCTGCTCGAGCTAAGGCGTTCAGGCCTGGGGGGACTGTACGCCGAGGATCGCACCAAGTACGACGAGACGATCCTGGGGTTCTTCGCCGGCTACCTCGCCCCGGGTCGCGCGGGGAACAACGGCAGGGAGATCGAGGTCCTCGAGCGTTGAGGCCGTTCCGGGCACTTTGTTGGATGCTGGCGCTCCTGGCCGGCCAGGCGGAAGTCGCCATCATCTGGGCCGTCCCGCAGGAAGCGGCCACCACCCCTGCTGCCACGCCGCCCGTCCAGAGACACCTGATCCTGGTGACCATCGACAGCCTGCGGCCCGACCACCTGGGCTGCTACACATCCGGCGCACGCATCACACCGGCCATCGACACCCTGGCGGCGCGCGGGGTCCGCTTCGAGCGGGTCTATGCGGCATCCCCCTCGACGGCCCCGAGCACGGCCAGCATCCTGACGGGACTCTACCCATCTCATCACGGGCTGCGCCACGACCTCGGGGGCCGGCTGGACGGCGCCGTGACCACGCTTGCGGAGCGGCTGCGGGCGGCCGGCTACGCCACGGCGGCCGTCATCGGCAGCTTTCATCTTGACTCGGACCGTGGCCTCGATCGCGGCTTCGAGATTTACGACGACGCCATCCCCGGTGTGCGCAAGATGCTGGCCGCGCTGTCGCGAGAGCGACGGGCGGGCGAGGTGATCGAACGCGGCCTGCGGTACCTGGAAGGGACGCCACCGGGGAAGCCGGTTTTCCTGTGGCTGAACTTCTTCGATCCGCACTATGACTACGACCCGCCCCCGGCGCAGAAGGATCGATTCAAGGAGTCGCCCTACGACGGGGAGGTGGCCTACCTCGACACGCAGCTGGGAGGGCTCGTCAACGGCCTGCGGGCCAAGGGACTCCTCCAACGCACGGTGGTCGTCCTGTCCGGCTCGCATGGAGAGGGGCTCGGCGGAGGCGGCGAAACCGGGCACGGTGTCCATCTCAGCGAATCGACGACCAAGGTGCCGCTCATCATCGCCGGTCCCGGCGTGACGCCGGGCAAGTCGATCAGCACGGCCGTGAGCCTCGCCGATCTGACGCCATCGATCCTGGATCTGGCCGGCGTCCCGGTGGGGAAGGGACTCGATGGCCGCTCGCTCCGGGAGCACCTCGCGGCGGACCGACCGACCGTCGCTCCGGCCGGCGACCCGGCGGCGGAGCGGATCCTGTTCAGCGAGACGGCGCAGCCTCATCAAGCGTACGGATGGGCGCCCCTGTTCGCCGTGGTGCAAGGTGATCGGAAAATCGTCCACGGGCTCCGGACGCTGGCATACGACCTGCGCGCCGACCCGGGCGAAGGGCAGCCGCTGTCCCCACCGCCACAGTGGGCCGCGGCGCTGGCCGACGCCGGCCGGAAGATCTTCCGGAGCCCCGACCCGTCGCCGGCGGAGCGGCGGCGCATCGACGTGCAGTTGGCGGCGATTCGGTTTCCCTGGGACAACAGCCCCACCTGCGTCGAGAAGGAGAACTGGCCGGATCCGCGTGACGCCGGGCCGATGGCGCTCCAGGATCGACTGTTCAGGGCCCGCATGGACGCCGATCAGGGGGCGCCGGGCAAGGCCGCGCAGGCGGCCGAGGAGCTTCTCGGGCAGGACCCCGCCAACTTCACTTCCCTGGATCTCCTGCTGGCGTTCTCGATGCGGGGCGCCGGGATCGGTCAGATGGCCGACCGCATCGAATTGCTGCAATGTAATTACCCATACCGTGGGGCCGGTTATCACTATCTTGGTCACTACTACCTGGCGCGGAATGAAGCCGAAAAGGCGATTCCGCCCATGAAACTGTTTGCGTTGGTCGAGCCTTGGAACGAGGAGGCCGACTACGATCTCGCGACGATATATGCCGGACTGGGTCGCAAGGACGAGGCATTCATTCACCTCGAGAAATCAATCCGGCTCGGGGCCGATGATTACGATTTCATCCGGAAGGACCCGCGCCTTCAGGCTTTGCAAGCCGATCCGAGGTTCCAGGACCTGCTGGGCCCGGTCAGGACGGGCCCGGAAAAGGCGCGCTGACGGCCATTCCCCGCGCTCGATGGCCATCCTGTAACCGCGGTCCGGGCAAAAATAGGCTTGGACAGGGCTCCCGGGTCACGGTATATTTCGACGGTTCCCGATGAGGCAGAAGGAGTTCCTCCAAATGTCGCCCTCACGGGTGGCTGCCGACCGAGTCGTTTCTCCGGCTCGCGACGAGGATCGTGTCTCCCGCGACTTCGAGCCGGGGGACGACTATTTCGCCGCGCCGCGCGAGCCGTTCGGCGCCCTGGGTCTGTCGCTTCGCATCGGTCTCTTGCGCTTCGACCTGACCGGTCTGTCCGTCGATCAGCAAGGGTTGCTGGCGGAGCGATTCAGGCCGTTCATCGACACCCGCGCGGACGCGCCGGCCGCCGATCTCACGATCCGCTTCACGCGGGCCGGTGTGGACGCGTTCCTCGCCTGGCCGCGCGAGGAGATGGAGATCTACCGGATGGGACGCCGCGCCGTCGGGCCGCGGATCGCGATCTGGTCGTACGAGTTCGCCGGGTCGGCCGACACCGCCACCCGGCAGGCCGAGCTGGCCCTCGTGGACGCCGGCGGGGCGACCTTCGAGCGCGGCGCCGAAAACTTTCTCCGCGTCCTCACGGCGCTCCATATCCTGGGGCACGGTGGCCTCCTGGTGCACGGGGCGGGCGTTGTCCGAGGCGGGCGGGCCCACGTCTTCTTCGGGCCTTCGGGAAGCGGCAAAACGACCGTGACGCACCTTTCGCCCGGCGACACGATCCTGAGCGACGACCTGACGCTTCTGGTTCCGGAGGGGCGCGGCTACGCCGCGGCGGGGATTCCGTTCGGGATGGCGCACCACAGAACGCCCGATGCGAGCGGCTGCTTCCCGATCGTCGGGCTGCATCGCCTGGTTCAGAGCCCGATGGTCCGGCGGGAGCGGCTCCAAGGGGCCCGGGCGGTGGCGGAGCTGGCGAGCTGCCTGCCGTTCGTGATGCAGGAGGAGAAGAGCGCCGGAGCCGCGCTCGCCAACGCGACCGCGGTCGTGTCGTCGATCCCGGTCGATCGGCTGCTGTTCCGGCGCGACCCGTCCTTCTGGGACGTGGCGCTGGAGGCCTGAGGAGAATGACACTGGACGTGGTCCTGAAGAAGAGCCCGGATGCCGCCTACCGCATCTACGACGGCGAGGCGACCATCGTCCTGCCTTCGCACGCATCGGTCCACGTCCTCAACCCGATCGGCAGCTTCGTCTGGGAGAGCCTCGACGGCCGGGCGACCCTGGCGCAGATCCTGGACCGGGTCGTGGAGGAATACGACATCGGACGGGAGGCGGCCGAGGCCGACCTGCTGCAGTTCGTCGGCGCCCTGCGCGCACAAGGCATGGTGGGCTGACATGACGACACCCTACGACGACCTGCGCAACCGCAACTTCAGCCGCGCCATGCCGATGAACGCCCTGTTCGAGCTGACCTTCGTCTGCAACCACGCCTGCTCCTTCTGCTACAACTGCCCGACGGGGCAGAAGGAAATGAACACGCAGGAGGTCATCGACTCCCTCCGCAAGCTGGCCGAGCTCAACATCCTCTACCTGACCCTGAGCGGTGGCGAGCCTCTGGTCCGGAAGGATTTCTTCGACATCGCGCAGGCGGCGCGCCAGATGGGCTTCGCCCTCCGGATCTACACCAACGGGTACCTGATCGACGAGCCGATGGCGAAGCGGATCAAGGCCATCGCCAATCCGATCGAGGTTGAGATGAGCATCCACGGCGGCACGGCGGCGACGCACGAGAAGCTGACCTGTGTCCCCGGCTCCTTCCGGAAGGTGGTCGACGCGACGCGGTTCCTGCGCGCGGAGGGGATCAAGGTCAACCTCAAGTGCCCGGTGACCCGCAACAACCAGGACGAGGTCCTGGAGATGGACCGGCTGGCGGCCGAGGTTGGCGCCACGATCATCTTCGACACCGTGATCACGCCCCGGGACGACGGGGACCGGGAGCCGGTGCTCCAGATGTCGACGGACGAGTTCCTCGAGCGCTTCTGGAAGGACGACGCCTATCGCTCGGCCCGCCGCGAGGACGTGCCGCGGCCCCGCATCGATCAAGGTGGCGAGGCGATCTGCGGCACCGGCCGCTCGTCGCTGGCGATCGACCCCTACGGTAACATCTACCCGTGCGTCCAGCTCCGCCGCAAGGCCGGCAACATCAGGGAGCTCGCCTCGCTCAAGGACATGTGGAGGTCCTCGCCGGTCTTGATCGAGGTGCGCCGCGCCGCCGTGGAGGTGGCCGAGAGGCTCAAGACGGAGCAGCATGGAGATCAGTGCGGCTTCTGCATGGGGGTGGCGGAGCTGCAGATGGGCGATTTGATGTCGGTGTATCCCCAGGTCGCCAGGAACGCCGAGTTCAGGGCGAAAGCCTACGAGGCCTGGAAACGGGAGCATGAGGGTGAAGACCCCGGGGGAGTCTCCACTCGCTGCGAGATGTGAGGCGATGCGACGCTCCGAAGCGGCCCGCCCGACCTGAGGGCCGCGCCGTCCGCGTCGCGCGAGTATGTATGACGACCCCCCGGCTCCGAACGACAGGCATGGTCCTCCTTCTGGCGGCCTTGGCCGCCCCCGGTGTCGGCGCGCCCGGCGGCTCCGAGGGTGCGGCAGCGCTCGTCCTGACGGCACCGGCGCCGAGCTTCGAGCCGGCTGGCGGGGGTGATGGACTGACCCCGGTCGTGGCCGGGTTAGGGCGGAGCAGCCGGCCCGGGGAGCCGGTCCTGCCGCTGCGCCTGCTACTGGTCGCCATTCCGGAAGGGAGCGTCCCCGAGCTGCGCATCCTCTCCGGCGACCCATTCGTCCTGGCCGGTCTCGACCTGTCGCCGGTCCCGACCCTGCGCATCCTCGACAGCCCGGAGCCTGACGAGGCCCGCGGCCACGGCGGCAGGGGTGAGCCGGCGCGCGATCACCGCCGCAACCGGCGGGTCTATGACCACGACGCCTTCTTCCCGGAAGTGCCGGTGCGGCTCGGGCGCGTCGGGTATCTGAGGGACCAGCGGTTCGTCGAAGTCCTGTTCTCCCCCTTGATCTACAACCCCGTCCGGCGCCAGGCGCTCTTCTTCCCCGAGGTGCGCGCCGAGGTCCGCTTCGCGATCCCGGCGCCCGCGGCGCGGGAGGCGGAGTTCCGCCCCGATCCGCACTTCGAGGACATCTACCGGGCGAGCCTGGCCAACTACGAGCAGGGGAAACTGTTCCGCATCAGGGACGGCGCCGCGACCGTCTCGACCTCGGTTGCGGCGCCGGAGGCGGCGGGTGGAGGCGCCGGCGCGCAGCCGCAAGCCGGACCTGGCAGCCTGATGTTCAAGCTGCTTGTGACCCAATCCGGGATTTACAGGCTCGATCACGCCTACCTGACGCAGCATGCTCCCGGTCTCCTGGCCCTCGACCCGCGCACCTTCTCCATCGAAGTGGACGGGGCCGAGATCCCGATCTCCATCAGGAGCACGACGGGGGGCCTGGGCGAGGTCGACGGGGTCTTCGGGACGGACGACATCCTGGAATTCTTCGGTCGTCCGAAGACCGAACCGCCCACCACTCTCAACTATGATTTCGGCACCGCCTTCCCGGACATCTACCAGGCGAACGACTTCACCGACACGCAGGTCTACTGGCTCTCCGCAGGCGGCGCGCCGGGTTTGCATCTCCGGATTCCCGCCACGAGCGGCGCCCCGGCCGGGGCGTTTCCGCTGGCGGTCGACTTCGAGGCGACGGCGGTCTGGGAGGAGAACAACTACTTCCTGCCGACGGGGGCGGAGGATCCGTATTATTCTGTGCCGTCCCTCCTGGCGGGCGGCGCCGAGGCGCAGCGAGACCTCGCGCTGGCGCTGCCCGGAATCGCGGCTTCCGCCATCCCGGGCACGGTGTCCCTGCGCGTTCGAGGGGGGAGCAACCCACCTCAGGCTCCCGACCACAAGGTGCGCGTCTGGGTCAATGGGAACACGGCCGGGGCGGTAGAGTACACCTGGGACGGCGACACTGTCCTTGCCGAGAGCTTCACCGTCGCCCAGGGAAACCTGACCAATCCGTCCACGGTGCATGTCCAGGCCCTGGGCCTTACCGGCGTGGCCCTGGACCGGCAGTACATCGACCGAATCACGATCGCCTACCGGCGCCTGTTCACCGCTGCGGGCGGGGCCCTGGTCTTCTCCTACCCGAACCAGGACACGCGCTTCCAGGTTGGAGGGTTGGGGGCCACCCCGCCTTCGATCTTCGACATCAGCCGGACGATGGCGACGAACGGCGAAGCGGACGCTGTCCTGATCACGGCTGCGGTGCCGGGCGGAGCCCCGACGTCGTTCTATACCTTCGAAGTCCCTCAAGATGCCTCGCCCTCGGCGCCCCCGGTCCGGACCTTCGCGGTGGCGGCTCCCGGCGGTTACCGGGTGCCCGACGCCGTGCTGCCCGCCGTCGACCCGGTTCTCGCGGTGCCCGGCCAGGCGGCCGACATCCTGGTCGTCGCGTCGGCCGCCACGCTCGACGCCTCCCCCGGCGGCTCGCTTGATCTCCTCCTGGCGCACCGGCTCGCGGCCCAGGGCCTGACCTCGCGGGTCATCGACATCTCGCAGATCTACGACGAATTCGGGTTCGGGCGTCGCGACCCCAACGCCATCCGCCTGTTCCTGGACTACGCCTACGACAACTGGCGAGGTCCTTCCGGCATCCTCGATCCGCCGTCGTTCCTGCTGCTGGTCGGCGACGCGACCCCCGACTACAAGAACAACCAGAGCCTTCCCGACTGGGTCGATCAGGTCCCGGCGCCGATCATGTTCCAGTCCAACGGCATCATCGGCTACTACAGCAGCGACAACCTCCTGGCGTCGTTTCGCGGGACCGACCAGATTCCGGACATCCTCCTGGGACGTATCTCGACGCGGTCGGCCGCGGCCGCGGCCGCGGTGTTCGACAAGATCCGGCAATACGAGGTGTCGCCCGCCCCCGGACTGTGGAAGGGGCGGGGCCTCCTGGTCGCCGGAGACGGCCGATCGGAGCTCGAAGTGGATGCCTTCGAAGGGGTGCAGACCGGGATCGCGACGACCTACTTCAGCGCGCCCCCTTACACCGCCCCCGCTCCGCCGCTCTACTTCGCCCAGCCCCCCTGGAGCTCGAGCGACGCGTCCGGCTTCAAGAACGCCCTGGTGAACGAGCTCAACGGCGGCACCGCCGTGTTCTCGTTCGTGGGGCACGGCGCTTTCGACGTCATCGGCCTCAACACATTCTTCACCAGCCAGGATGCGGCCGCCCTTGGGAACGCGCCCTTCCTGCCCCTGTTCGTGGCGTTCGACTGCCTCGCCGGCGGATTCCATTCCTTCACGGCGGCCGGGTCCCTGGGCGAGGCCATGACCAACAACCCGGCGGGCGGGAGCATCGCATCGCTCGCGCCCTCCGGGCTATCGAGCGTTCTGGTCGGCGACATCTTGTCCGACGAGCTGTTCCGGCCTCTCTTCGGTAAGGAGAAGGTGCGCATTCTCGGTGTGGTGCAGAGCCAGATGCATGCCGCGGTCTGGTCGCTGGGGATGATCGGTGATGCCCAGAGCCTGACCTTTCTGGGCGATCCCGCGACCCTGCTCGCCACGCCCGCCCCGTCGCCGCCCACCGGCCTGACGGCTTTCGCTGGCAATGGCCAGGTGACCCTCGACTGGACCCCGCCCGCGCAGCCGGCGGCCGGCTATCGCGTCTACCGCTCCGCGGGCAGCCCCTTCGGGCCGTACGTGGTGGCCTGCAGTCCGGGTGGCGCCACCACCTGCGTCGACACGGGTGTCGCCAACGCGACGCGCTATTACTATTACGCCGTCTCCATCGACGCGGAGCTGTTCGAGGGGCCCGCATCGAATCCCAACGACGACTGCGACGCCGGCCCCGGATGCGTCACCGCGCGGCCGTCGAACCCCAATCCCCCCGTGGCGCCGACCATCCTCACGGTCGAGGACACCGGCACCGGCGGCGTCCTGTGGGTGACCTGGGCGCCGAATCCGGAGTCCGACATCAAGCAGTACACGCTGCGCTACGGGAGCGAACCAGGGCTTTACCCCCTGACCATGGGTGCCGCGGCGAATGCGAACTCGGCCCTGCTGACCGGGCTGACCGACAGCGTGCGCTATTACATCGTAC
>Ga0247727_10011117_pt1 | contig 15785 bp, 12 predicted proteins | sample WisWelCaveWW1625_FD_202498 | JGI IMG/M metagenome (GOLD analysis project Ga0247727, IMG submission 202498) | Biofilm microbial communities from Wishing Well Cave, Virginia, United States - WW16-25 | ecosystem: Environmental > Aquatic > Deep subsurface > Groundwater > Cave microbial mat | place...
GTGGAATGAAAAGCATATTACTAATTGCCAGCGTCATTGCTGCCGCGTTCTTTCTGACTTATGTTCGCAGTGAAATCGGCGACGGCGAAACGCGCTTCGTGCAGGAAAGAAATATCCGCGCGCACATGGAATTTCTTGCCGGCGATGCGCTGCAAGGCCGGGGCAGCGGTACATCATATGAGCTCATCGCCGCGCAATACGTCGCTTCGCAACTGCGGCAATTCGGCATCGAACCGGCAGCCGACAGAGACGCGAATGGGCAGAAAACTTTTTTGCAAACCGTGACGTTAAAAAAGCAGGCTTTCATGGAAGCGCCCAAACTGGTTGGCGATTTGAACGGGAAAACCGTCGAATGGACTCACGGTAAAGAAATGGTGTTGATGCGGGCGTCCGCTGCTGAAATTAGCGGCCCCCTGCAGAAAATCGTCGTGGGTGCGCAGCCCGAACGCGGCGCGATGGTGTTTTGGCAATTTTCTGAGAGCCTTAAAATGCAGGAAATCAGGCAACAAATGGAATCGTTCCTAAACAACGGTGCTGCCGCCGTGCTGTTCACGGAAACACCGGAATGGCAGGAACGCTGGGCGAGACTGGCGGGGCGATTGCCGGAGTTGCCGATGATGATCGATAGTTCGAGCACAACCGGCAGTGTTATTGTTTTGCGAACCGAGGCCGCGAAAGAATTGCAACAATTTCCGGACGGGACTCGCATTCAGATCAAAGGCCAACTCGGCGCGGCAACGATAAAACATACTTATAATGTGATCGGCGAATTGCGCGGCAGTGATCCGAAACCGACGCCGCAGGCGATTTCACTTTCCGCGCATCTGGATCATCTCGGCGTGCGGCGCGCCGTTGCCGGTGATAGTATTTATAACGGCGCGGATGATGATGCTTCGGGTGTGGTGGCGGTGTTGGAACTGGCGCGAGTTTTGGGCGCCGGGCCAAAACCGAAACGCACGGTTTATTTTGTTTTATTCGGCAGTGAAGAGAGCGGCGGCTACGGCGCGCAATATTTTATCAAGCATCCGCCGGCGCCGTTAAACAATTTTATTGCTGATTTGCAGTTCGAAATGATCGGACGGCCCGATCCGAAGGTTACCGCGAACACTTTGTGGCTCACCGGTTTCGAGCGTTCTAATTTAGGGCCCGAGTTGGCGAAACAAGGCGCGCGCCTGGTCGCTGATCCGCATCCGGAGCAAAATTTTTTCCAGCGCTCGGATAATTACGTGCTCGCGAAAGAGGGCATCATCGCCCACACCGTTTCCAGCTATGGGCTGCACGAGGAATATCATCAACCCAATGATGATGTCGCACACATTGATTTCTCGCACATGACCCAGGCCATTAATTCCATGATCAAGCCGGTACAGTGGTTGGCGAATTCAAATTTTATTCCCACCTGGGTTGAGGGAAAGAAGCCCTAAAATATTTTGGCTAAGAAAGGAGCAATTATGAGCCAACGTTTCGTTGTTTTTTTATGCCTCGTTTTCTCTGCGGTCTTTGCGCAAAATCATGCTCGTCACGTTCCCAGCGTTGACGATCTGTTGATGGTCAAGTCCATCGGCGGCGCGCAGATTTCGCCGGAGGGTGATTGGAGCGCTTACACTATCAATGAAAGCGATTTCAAGCAGGACGCCTTTGTCACGCAGATATGGTTGGTCAACGCCAACACCAGTGAGAATTTTCAACTGACGCGCGGCGAAAAATCAGCGAGCAATCCGCGCTGGTCGCCGGACGGCAGATGGCTGGCGTTTCTCAGCACGCGCATTGGCGACAAAAATCAAATTTTCGTGATTCGTCCGAATGGCGGCGAGGCCGCGCAATTGACGAAAGGTGAAAACGGCGTCAACAACTTCGCGTGGTCGGAAGACGGCAAGCACATCGCGTTCACGGCGACCGAGCCGACGCCACAAGCGCAAAAAGATCGCAAAGAGCATTTGGGCGAGTATGACGTCGTGCGCAAAGATTACAATCACGCGCATCTCTGGACCTTGGACATCGCCGAGGCGATGAACGCGCCGGTGACCGGAACGCAACGCACGAAGAAAAAAGATTTCAGCGTCGGCGCCTTCAACTGGTCGCCGGATGGAACGAAGATCGCGTTTAGCGCGACGAGCAATCCCGATCTTATTCAAAACGGCACGGCGGATATTTATGTTTTGACGCTCGCGGATAGCGCGGTCAAGAAAATCGTTTCACAACCGGGCCCGGATAACAATCCCGACTGGTCGCCGGACGGCGCTCAAATTATTTTCTCTTCGGCGATGGGAAATCCGAAATATTATTCCAGCAACACGCGACTCGCGATCGTTGAGGCGAACGGCAGCGCGCCGCGCGCCATTACCGACAGCTTTGACGAGCAACCCGGTTTGGTGAAATGGAATGGCGACGGCGTTTACTTTTCGGGATTGCAAAAAACCGCGTCGCATCTCTTTCGCGTCGATCCGGCGAGCGGCAAAGTCACACGAATTTCCACCTCCAGCCATTTGATGGCCGGCGCCTTTTCTCTGACGCGCGATGGCAAACGTCTGGCTTTTACTGCCGGCTCATCAACCGCGCTCAATGAAGTTTTTGTCACGGACGCGCAAAATTTTTCGCCGCGGGTTTTGACGAACATGACGGAGCAGACGCAAAAATTTATGCTCGGCACGCGCGAAGTCATTTCCTGGAAGAGCAAAGACGGCACAACGATCGAAGGCGTGCTGATCAAGCCCGCGGATTTCGATCCGGCGAAAAAGTATCCGCTGTTGTGCATCATTCACGGCGGGCCGACAGGCATCGATCGTCCCATTTTGCTGGCGCCGGATGCGCGATATTATCCGAGCGACATTTGGGCCGCTCGCGGCGCGCTCATTCTCAAAGTGAATTATCGCGGCAGCGCCGGTTACGGCGAGAAATTCCGCCAACTCAATTTGCGCAATCTGGGCGTCGGCGATGCGTGGGACGTGTTGTCGGGCGTCGATTATCTCATCGGCAAAGGCTGGGTTGATCCGGCGAAAGTGGGCTGCATGGGTTGGAGCCATGGCGGCTACATCTCCGCGTTTCTCACGGCGTCAACGACTCGCTTCGCGGCGATTTCGGTGGGCGCGGGCATTTCGAATTGGGCGACGTATTATTACAACACCGATATCACGCCGTTCACGATTCAATATCTCGACGACGATCCGATTGACGATCCGGCCATTTATCAAAAAACTTCGCCGATGTCTTATCTCAAGCAGGCGCGCACGCCGACGCTGATTCAACACGGCGAGAATGACAAGCGCGTGCCGATCGCGAATGCGTATGAATTGCGCCAGGGCCTGGAAGATCGCGGGGTAAAAGCCGAGATGGTGGTTTACAAAGGCTTTGGCCACGGCATCAATAAACCCAAAGCCATGCGCGCGGTGATGCAACACAACCTGGCGTGGTTCAACCATTTCATTTGGGGCGATTCGCTACCGGATTTTACGAATCCGGAGTTGCCGAAAAAAGAAAAGCCGGAAAAGAAAGCGGAGGCGAGCGGAACTTTAGATTAGCGGCTCCTCGCGGCTTTGCGCCAGAATTTCTTTTCCCTGCGGCGTCGTGACGTATTTTTGTTTGGAGCTGTTCGGCTTATCCGGATGAGTCATCGCGAGCCAGCCGGCTTCCAGCAGAGGCTCGAGAATGGTTTGTTTAAATTTCGTGCGATCTGAGCGCTGGAAAATTTCCGATAGCTGCAACAGTGGGAGCGGAGTTTCGCAACTTGCCAATACTTGTCTTTGTTCATGACTTAGTGCCGACTTGGTGCCGACTTGGTGCCGACTTAGTGCCGACTTAGTGCCGACTTGATCCCGACTTGATCCCGCCCGGGCTCTACTTTGATATTAGGCTGTTCTTTCTTTTTGAACTGGACTTGAAACGCCAGCCCCGCTTCCTGAAAGATCGTTTCGACCTCGGGATATTTCAGGCCGGCTTGCCGAATTTTTTGCATGCCGGTGCCCCAGGCTTCGATCAGTCCGAGGTCTTTGAAGATGGGCGCCAACACGCGATTGCGAATATCGGAACGCCCTGTTCCCAAATCCTCCAACGACATCGTATCCGGCAACGGGCCGGGGCTGGTGATTTCCAGCATATCGTCAAAGATGGCGACTTTAATGTCTTTGCCCGTAAAAGAATAATCCCGATGAATGATGGCATTGACGACAGCCTCGCGAATCGCCTCGAGCGGATATTCCCACCGGTCCTTGCGATAAACTTCGCCAATGGTGGAACCGAGAGCGATATTTTTCTTGATAAACGCGATGCACTCGTCCGCCGCCAAATAGATGGGTAGCGCAATAGTTGCTTGATCGAGAAAGACGCTCGTCGTAGTTCCTTTGAAACGAGCGCATTCGATTTTTGCGAATGGGAATAACTTGGCGCGATGCGGTGAATCGGATAAAAGAATGGCGGCGTTGGCAGGGTGCGCTTGCTCGCGGTCTCGGCTCAAAAGATTGAGATTTTCAAACTTTTTCTCAGTAAGTTTTCTTCCGGTAGCTTTGAAATAATCCGATCGGAATCGAGTCAAATCCAGATTCCGCCAGATCACATCGTACACGGGCAAAGCATCAAAAGAGACCTTGCGCCGCTGTCTTTCCAATTCTTCGAGAATCTCCTGTGAAGCCGACTTATTGGTTGATCCAATCCGAATGCAAGTTCCCTGGTGTTGCCTTTTGCCTTCAAATAGTAGGGTTTATGGGAACCGGGAAATACTTCAACCACGAGCAGATTTTTCCCATCCACCGACTGAATATAAACTTCCGGAACGACGGTGGGGGCGCATGAATCGGCGATATAATTCGATATTTGCTCTTCGAGAGCAAAAAGCTGATCATCGGGAATGCCGGTAATTTGCCGAGGGTTGTCCCGCACGCCTAAAACGATTTTTCCTCCGGCGCCATTGGCAAACGCCACGACGGTTTTGGCGATTTGGTCGCCCTGGGGAAATTCTTCTTTGAACTCGAGCCGGCGCGATTCGGGTTGTTCCCAAAAGGGCGGGGCAGCGTTTTTGAGTTGATCCATGATAGTTGAATCGGTTCATGATTCTTCGGAGCAGGATTGGCTAATTCTAATTTGACATCTTGACTCGTAATATTCAAGAGAAATCTTTCTTGACAGATTAAGCGCGTTGGTGTATCTTATGTTGACTTTATTTAATTGAGGTGTAAAAAATTCTCATGGCAACAGCTTACGCGAACTCGCTCGTGAGCAACGAATACACCTTATCCAACGCGCCCAATCGTCTCGGACGTCTCACGTCGAGCGATCCAACGCGTCCACGCCGCGAGTTGTGGGAACAATTTCGCGCGCAGGGTTATTTATGGCTGAAAAACTTCTTAGATCGGGAAGAAGTGTTGGCGTTCCGCGGTCGCTATTTTAATTTTATGCGCGAAGCCGGTTTGCTCGCCGCCGGCGCCGATCCGGTCGAAGGCATTTACTCGGGGCAACCGGATGGAACGGGATTAACGCGGAAGTTGATGGCGGAATTTGTGCGCGACGCGGCGTATGAATCGTTTTGTTTATCGCCGCGGCTCTGGCAATTCTATGAAGAATTTTTGCAGGGGCCGGTGTATTTGCACAAACGCAAAATCATTCGGCATACGATTCCGCATGACCCCAGTTGCACCGGCGCGCACTATGATTTGACGTATCTCCGCGCCGGCACTGATCGCGTCTGCACGAGTTGGATTCCGCTCGGCGATATTCCGGTTGCAATGGGTGGGGTGATTTATCTCGAAGGCTCGGATGCGATGGGGCGAAAACTTGAGGCAGAGTTTGCAGAAAAAAATGCGCACCTTGCACCGGCGGAACGTATCAGCGCTTACAACAAAAACATGAATGAGACCGGCTGGCTCACGAAAAATCTGCCGCAGCTCGCCGACCGTTTCAACACGCGCTGGCTCATTGCGGACTACGAGGCCGGCGATATGATGATTCACGGCGCTTACATGATTCACGCCGCGACGATGAACACCGATCCGAACGGCCACATGCGCCTCTCCACCGATATTCGCTACCAATGCCGGCGCGATGAGATCGATGCGCGCTGGCAGAATCACTGGTCGTTTGATGATCTGTTGTGAGATGCCGCAGTTGAAAAAGAAATTTCACTCGGATTAAAAAACCACGCTGATAAATCCGTGTGTAATTTTTTTGCTTTTGCGCCTGTAGCGAAGATAGTAGACGCCAATGACGGGCAAGGCTAAGATGAAAAAAGCCGTGATGGCCAGAGCGAGCTTCGCCATAGTCGATAAACCGCGATTTATTCCGGGGTCGCCATAAAGTACAAACGGCGCCCAATAAAAGGGGTGCTGGTAATAAATTTCATGCCGAGGTTTTTCTGAGTTAAGCATAGTGGATTTGGTTTTTGCCAACGCATCGGCTTTGGACAACTTCCGGCGAAGAAACTGTTCATAAAATTTCGGCATGAGTTCCGCTGCGAATTCATCATGAACAGGCCACAATGTCATCAAAACGGATTTGGCGCCCGCGCCTAAGAATAGCCGGGGCAACCCCAGCACGCCCTCACCTTCGGTCAATTGCCCTTGTCCGGTTTCACATGCACTCAACGCCACCAGATCGCAGTTCAGGTTGAGATCCGCAATTTCAAAGCCCATCAATACGCCGTCATCTGCGGAATCGCCGTCGACGGCGGCCAGCACGATGCCGGAAAAGGCATCCAAGGACGTATCCACGAACGCGTGGGAAGCGATGTGTACCACCCGTTGCTGCGCAGCCTCTTCCAGAAAAGCCGATTCGGTGGCGTGTTTACGCGTGCGCACATTTGCCGGCGGATGAATGGTCTTGATTTGTTCTGCCTCACTTTCGCTAAATGGCAACGCGTCAAAACTCCAGCCCCGCCGGTAGTACAATGGCAGCGAGGGACTCGTTGCATGGTCGAACGGATTGGCGAAAACCAAAACCGTCGGCGTCATTTTGGCCGTGTCCGCATTCTCCTCGATGAGCCCAATGGCCGGGCTGTAAAAAATCGTGTGCTGATTTAATAAAAAGCCGCCGGCGTATGTCGAAGAATCCCTTGGCGTATAAACCGGCTTGTCCGGCGCGGTGGTCAGCAACATTTCAAACGGCAGATTCGTCAGCACGAGATCGGGCACAATTAAAATACGCTTTGGCAATTTGAGCGCCTTCTGCGCCGGCTCGATCAAGAGGCGATATAGCTGATGCGCTATGGCGGCGTGATATGGAACATGCTGAACCGACTTCGCGCTAGCCGTGTGAAACGGTTCAAGCAACGCATCAATGAGAGAAGCCAGCTCAAGCTGGGTGATTTGCAGGTGCATGGCTTTCACGGCGTCGCCTGATACAACCAAAACAAAAGGGACTGCTTCCGAAGTATGATAAACCAACAATCCCAGCCCGGCTTGCTTTAAATGCGCTTTAATCAAAGACAAAGGCAACGCCGGCGAACTCCTCGCTTGGCGCGAGCTATCGTGCGCGGATAAGTGTAATCGTTGCGTCGTCACGGCATAGCGGGCGATTTGCAATGACGCGCGCAGTTGTTCGTACTCGTTCGGATGTTCGCGCAATCGTCGTTGAATTGAGCGCAGTTGCTTGCAGGCGCGCCGATATTCCTGCGCCGGCAAATCACCACGAGCGCCATTCTCCGGCAAGCTCGCACGATTTCTCAGCTCGAACAAAGCCCGGCCCTGCGCCATCTGCGTGTAATAAAAAATGCTATCCAGGTTGGCGCTCGTCGCGTTGGTTTTGTAAGACTGCACAAAGCTTTCGGCGAGCTTGCCATAGATTTTGGAAATCTCGCTGAAGGAGCCAACCATCAGCGGATCGGCGGGTTGCTCCTCCAGCGAAGCTTCGTGCATGGCGGCGGCGCGATGAAAAGCCGAAATGGCTTGATCATAATCGCCGAGTTTTTGATGCGCCTCGCCGGATCTGACGTGCACCTGATAGAGCAAGTCAGCATAGTTTTTCGCGCCGGCAATTTCCAGGACACGGTGATATTTTTTGATGGCTTCGTCCTCAAAACCTTGCAGCAGGTCGAGATCGGCCAGCTCAAGAAGATACCAAGTGTGAAATCGTTCGGCGCGGAATTTTGCGGCGTCCTGGCTGGCGTGCAAATAAAATTTCCGGGCTTCGGCATATTCTCTTTCCGCCCGATACGCATCGGCAATCTTTGCAAGATAGTTGTGGCAATCGGACCGCCTGCCGGATTGCTCCAGGTATTTGAGGTACGCGAAACAGATTTCCTTCGCCTCGCGATATTTCCCTTCGACAATGAGCAAATCTGCCAACACGGCGGTAGCACGATGCGATAAATCGCTATACTTCAGTTTTACGGCCAAAGCATGAGCTTGTTGAAGAATTTCCCCGGCCAGGTCCCACAATTTGAAATAAACATAACCCCGCGCCATTTTAATCATAAAGTGAATCTGATTTTTTCTATTTTTAATTTTCTTTGCCAGATTTTCGCCCTTGGTGTAAACCTGAAATGCGTCGTTATATTGTCCCTGCTCATAGAGCAATTGGCCATAGTTCAAATAATGATTCGTTAAATCATTATGTGCTCCGATAGCCGCAGCCAGTTTAATGGCTTCCTGATTTAAGCTCTTCGCATTATGATAATCGCCTTGAACGTGGCTGCTATTGCCGCGTTTGCCCTGAATCCTTTGCAAATTATACGTATCATCGAGGCGGCGCGCGATGACGTAAGCCGAATCATACCAGCTTATGGCTTCATCGTCGGCCTCCCGCTCATAGGCGATATTGCCAAGGTTCGTCAAAAACCGCGCTTGCCATTCCCAATCGTCGTTGCTTTCGGCAAGAGCAAGCCCCCGGCGCCAAAGCCCATCGGCCCGCGCCAAACGGTCACCGCGTTTTTTTCGCTCATTTTGCATGAAGCAGTCGCCCCAAATGTGAAGCACCAGTCCATCTTGTAAAGCTGCCCGCGAAACCTGACGAAATGCGACAATGGCTTGATCGTAATTCTCATTTTGATAGTGAATAAGCCCCGTCGCCAGGGCCTGATTTTCTGCGCTTAAAGCTGCCGCATGCAACACGGCCGGCACTTCGAGCTTGCGGGAATGGTGATAACGAAATTCAATATATTCGCTGAGTAGCGCCGGCGAGGGCGGAATAATCTTATCGCGGAGAGCCCGTAAAAAAAATTTTCCCGCCGTGAGCGTATCGTTGGCAATGGCGGCGATCTTGGCTAACATCCAAAGGCTGTTGCGTCGAGACGAGGGTTGCTCTGCCAATTGTTGAAAGCAACTCTTGGCTGCCGTAATTTTATTTTGAACCTGATACCGTTCCAGCAGTTTGAGAAACCCTCGCTCGATTTGGGGATGCGCCGTGATGAATCCGCACAGCCTTAAAATTTGCTTCTCCGGCGTGGCTGTCGCAACGGAATCCAATAGGCGATAATAACGCTCTCGAACTTTTTTATCTCCAGCAGACCACGGTTGGGCCCCGGCGCTGGAAATGAGAAAAAATACCGAGATAATTATTGGACCCAATTGCAACACAGCGGCGAGGGTGAGTTTAGGCGCTTTCATCGGGTTTGAGTTTTATCACGATCATGCACTCGGTCTCGCCATTCCGGTTCGGAGCCATCGAGATCGTGTAGGAAAAATCGCCGTAATTGCCGCTATCGGAGAACGTTGGCGTTGCAGAATCCAAATTTACGGTGACTTCATAAGTGGAAAAACTGTTCATTGTAACCGGGCCGGCACCGTTTGGATCATCTGGAGGCAACGGAGCCCTGCCATGCGAGCGGGGTCTTTCAGTGACCGGCCGGCCGGTTGCGAGGCTTAACCGCACGACGCGCTTGCGTATCGGCGCAGCATTATTTCTTGGAGTTGGCATAAAGGTTCCTCGTTAATTTTAAGAATTACGACTTTGACCATTCGCCAATTAGCTTGGCGATCGCTTTATAGTAAATGCTATTCGCTGCGATTTTATTGAGTTGGGCGACGGCTTCGGCGCGGCGTTCGGCAAAACCATACGCCAGGCCAAGAAAAAATGTTTCGCGATCATTTGCGGACATTCGTTGCGCCTGCACCAATGAATCGGCGCGCGCCAGAAATTGAATCGCCTTCTCTTGATGCCGTTCTTTTTCTCCGCGTGCGAATTTGACTTCCTGGCTTCTCGAGAGCGCAAAATGCGACACCCCAAGATAAAAATAGTATTCCCGCAGCGGCGACAAAAATTTCGTATTGTCAGAGCTGGCTTGTAATGTTTGAGCTAAAGGCGCTAAATTCTCCAAAGTCATGATGGTAGTTGGGTAATCACGACGCATGTAGTCGCTCATGGCAAGCTGAAAGTGGCTGGCAAGTGAATAAAATACTGAATCCACTTGCGAGTAATCCGAAGGTCCGCGCAAGCCGCTGGGCGGCGGAACCGGTACGCGAGCATCATACCCGTAAATTTTGTTGAGGTTGTTTCTGTTCGCTATTTGCAAGATCCCAATTGTGCCGATGAGCGCCAGCGGCAGCACATAAGCATAGCTTGGAATACGCCTCAAGAAAACCAATGCGGACTTGGCGGCTTCTATTAAATCTGCAACGAAGCGCGGAATTATTTTGCTAAACGGCGCGCGAGGATTTGCAGCTTGTTTAATGCGCGCCAGAATCTCATTTTCACTCAGCATTTGTGCTGGCGCCAGAACTTCCTTGGGCGTCGTGTGCGGATCGATCGCACCAAGCTTAACCCACAGACGCTGATAAAAAACCGGCGATTGTATGAGTCCGCCGATAAATTGTCGCGTCGTTTCGCCACCCGCGGCGCCGGAGTAAAGGCGCAACAACAACTCTTCAACCGCGGAAAATGTCGCTGGAATATTGCCTGCTTCGATTCTATCATCTAGATTGGCCTGAGCTTTAAATTCATCAATCAAATCGAAAAGCGCTTGATAAGTTGGGTCGGCTTTTCGCAATTGCAAAATTTGCAAATTAGTCCCCTTGTCGCTTTTGCCACGCAAGTAAGCAACAATCTGATCATGCGACAATGGGGGGCGGCTTGCCATAGAGCAACTCCTTTTAGTTCGTCATATTCCAGCAGAACGATTAGACAATTCCTGGAACTTGTGATAATAATTCTGCATCACGCTTGAAAATTCCTCGAAGCATTCAAAACAATCGTTCAAATGCTTAAATAAATTCCAACAGGCGCTTCCGCCGTTTGCGGGATGCGCGCTGGCCAGAAAGTAGGCGAGGAAAAAATCTTCGTTCTCAGCCAAAAACGTTTTCTCCATCTCGCACCGCTGCGCCGGCACTGCATTGAAGATCGCCGCAAGATTTTCGGGCCAGCGCAAGGTTTTGGCGCGTTCGCGCAATCCTTGCAAATAGCTTTCTGCGGGCCCGGCAAACGCCTGCCCGTGATTTCCGTCGGCAACGCGGCTTTCAAAGGCAAGAATGGCCAGCGCCTCGCCGAGCGTAAGGGCCGGCGTTTCGGGATTTTCTCCTTCAGACGCGAAAAATTCCATGCGGTGAAGCACTACCTTTCTGTCTTATATAGTGTGCGGATGAAAGCGCTTTCTCTCAGGTTCAGATAAAATTTTTTTTGTGTTCGTGCAAATCCTTGCGCAAACGATGAATAACAAGCTGCACCACGCGGTAGCCGAGATCCTGCAGACAAGGATGAGACCTGACCACGCTTTCTGAAAAATCAGAAAAAATGGAAAGCTGGAAAATATGGATGTCGCGCTCGCGATTACCCGTCTCCCTTTTTGCCGCGTCGCGCAATTCTACCACCACCATCTCATAAAACTCCCAACGACCGGCGGCATCAAGGCGGCGGAGCGCTTTGCTAACCGCCTCGTTTTCTTCATCGATCAACATTTCCATAAGCAGGCGCTGCAGGTAGCGGTTCGTGGTGCGCACGCAAACCGTCGCCAGCCAGCCGAAAAAAATGCGCTCATTGTCCCTCGCCGTAAAGCTACGCAAAGCCTGGCAATCGTTTTTGCAGAGCGTGATGTAGACCGCGCCGGCGATATCCTGGACAACTTCCGTAAATTGTCGCCGCAGGCGCGGAACGTCCCATGTCCGGCAGCGCTGCGCTACTTTGTTGTGAATAAACTCATTGTAGCGCGCGCTGAATTCTCGCCATCCCCTCTCCCATTCGGAAGATGAGGGCTCACAACAGCACGCTAAAAGCTCTGGAAAGGTAAATTGTTTCATCGCAAAAATTCACTCACCTTGGGCGGGGCAGGTGCAGCGCGGCGATGGGTTGTGTCAGGCTGTGAAGACATTTGCCCCGAAGACAGGCCCAAATTGGACTCACATACTAAATAATTTGTTGCAGAAAGTCAAGTATTTTTTATGGAAGGTCAGCAGGGGCGAACGCACCTGTCGCGCCGGTTATATCGGATTTGGAATTGGCAGCAAGCCAACGGCGCTTATCGCGAGATTGCTTGCCGTGATCTGTTGCGCCAACTCCAAACGCGTGGCCTCATCACTTTACTCGCGCCTTTAAAAGCAACTCGCCAGCCCGGTTATCGCAATCGAACCGTTCTTCCCTCCTCGCTGGATACGACTCCGCTCGAAGGCCGTGTCGATCCCGCCTTTGGCGGGACGGTGCAGATTGACTTGTTGATCGTCAACAATCATCGCTTTCTTATTCTGCCGTGGATCAAAATCGCGAATCTTGCGTCGGGGATTTTGGCGCAGATCACGCGCCGTCTGCGTCACGATTGGCAAACGCTCTACACCCACGATCACGATCTTTCGTCTTCGGCTCACACGTTCGGCCAGTGTCGTCCGCGAAGTGTTGGGCGAAGAGGCGTTGCCGGGCACGTTGATTGTCGATCGCTATTCCGCGCTCACCCTGCAAAAACGGCAGCCCGGTGATGTCTGGTTGAACTTGAAAGTCTGTCTGGATGAGTTGGCGCGCGATCCCAGTCAAGATCCCTATCAACTGCTCTTTGCGCCGAACACCTCATAAAATTTATCGTTCACAACCAGGGGCAGCCATCAGCCGAGGAAACCCTTTTCCTCGCGCCTGAAGCCATCAGCTTGATTCGCCTTGTCGAAGAGACGCAAAAAGCCGCCGTTTGATAAGTTTCCTGATAAAATGTCTTGCAAAAAACGGCATTTGTGCTTAAATTGTTTTGTAAGCACGTCGGGGCGTAGCGCAGTCCGGTTAGCGCACTTGACTGGGGGTCAAGGGGTCGGAGGTTCAAATCCTCTCGCCCCGACCCTGAAGGGAGTTGTCGATGCTGCTTTAACAGCGTGACAACTCCTTTTTTATTTCAAATGACCGTGCTGCAACCGCGCCGGATTTTAAGCTTGCATCAGGCGCAAATCTTCACTATCTTGGCTTATGATGTGTCGATTACCTGATCTCCCCAAAATCAAAAGCGTCGCCATTCACGGGTTGATTTTTATCAGTGTTGTAAATTTGTGGCTGGCCTGCAGTAAAGAGCCTATGCAAAAAAAGCCGACCTTAACTGCCCCGGTTGCGGGCGAAGTGCTCATCAAATTCAAGCCCGGGGTGCCGGAAGATTCCGTGCGCGCGCTAACGGCACGGCTCGGTCTGGAGCACATTCGCGATCTGCGCGACATCGGCGTGCGGGTTTTTCGCACCACCTCCAGGTTCACAACCGCGCAGGTTCTGAGCGCCTGCCGGTCGGAAGTCTGCATCGAATATGCCGAGCCGAACAGCACCGTGAAAATTCCCGAGAAAAACTAAACGCGATCGAAATGTAAAATCCGGGTTTTACTTTCCATCCCGGAACCCGGCCTTACCACAAAGGCACAAAGTTCACAAAGCCTGCCCTGGCGCCCGCCGCGCCACGCGGTGCCGCAGGCGAGGGAAAAGCTTTGTGTCCTTTGTGGGGTAAATTTTTTTTTTGCTTTTTTGCCTAATCCAATTACCCCCCAATTTAATCTGAGGATGAAGATTATGAAAAGTCGCTGGACTCTCGTTGTGCTCTGCCTGCTGACGCTAATTTTTAGCGCGCAGGTCAAACAGGAAAAAAAGCCCGAAGCCGTGCCGGGCGAGTTTATCGTGAAATGGAAAACCGGCGCCGTAACGGTGCTAACTGACACGCTGGAGGTGCGGGCGTTTTCGGAACTCGGGCTTTCGCTCATGCGTGTGCCGCCGACTATCAGCGATGCTAAAACCTTTACCGAGCAATATAAAAAAAATCCGAATGTCGAATACATCGAGCCGAACTATATTTACCGCGCCAGCATCGTTCCCAATGACCCGCAGTATGGCGAGTTGTGGGGCATGAACAACACCGGTCAAACCGGCGGCACGAACGACGCGGATTTGGACGCACCCGAAGCGTGGGACACGCAAACCGGCAGCGACTCCACTCTCATCGCCGTGATCGACACCGGCGTCGATTACAACCATCCCGATCTTGCGGCCAATATCTGGACGAACCCCAATGAAATTCCCGGCGATAATATCGACAATGACAACAACGGCTACGTCGATGACGTGCGCGGCTGGGATTTTGCGAATAACGACAAAGATCCGATGGATGACAATCTGCACGGCACCCACGTTGCAGGTACCATCGGAGCAATTGGTAACAACGGCGTTGGCGTCGCCGGGGTGAACTGGCGCGTGAAAATTATGCCGTTGAAATTTTTGACTGGCGACGGCTCGGGAACGCTGGCGAATGCGATTTCGGCAATTATCTATGGCGCCAATAAAAAAGCGCGCGTCATGAATAACAGTTGGGGCGGCGGCGGTTTTTCGCAGGCGCTGCAAGATGCGATTAACTACGCCAATAATGCCGGGTCGCTTTTTGTCGCGGCTGCGGGAAATGACGGCACGGATAACGATGCTTCGGCCAATTATCCTTCCAATTATGAATTGCCCAATGTTGTCGCGGTTGCGGCCATCGATCACAAAGGCGATCTCGCGGTTTTCGGCACTGGCGGGGGCGGCGGCATTTGCGGCTGCGGCGGCAATGTGATCGGCCTGCCGGGATCGAATTTCGGCGCCACCACCGTTGATCTCGCCGCGCCCGGCAAAGACATTTTGAGCACCGCGCTCAAGAACGGTTACATGAAATTATCCGGAACTTCGATGGCGACGCCGCACGTTGCCGGCGTGGCGGGATTGTTGTTCGCGCAATTTCCCACGTGGACGCATTTGCAAGTGAAAGCGCGTCTGCTGGCGACCGTTGAAACGTCGTCGGGTTTGCAGGGCAAAATGGTCACCGGCGGCCGTGTCAACGCCCAACGCGCCTTGAGCGGCACGCCTGCGGCAGATTAAATTCAAATAAATGTCTGCCGATGAGTTGGTTAACAATTTTTCTTTTTCTCGAGGTTGCAAGGAGGCATAATGATTCAGGAGAGATTCCTCATTTTCGCAGCCGTGTTGACGCTGGTCAATGCGGCTGTTTCGTCCACACCCGCGTGGCGCGCGCCGGCAGCATTGCAGAACGGCGCGTTTAAAGCGCGGCTCAACAATGTTGAAATTGCTTATACGGTCAGCGGCAGCGGCCCGGTGATGCTCGTGCAGGGCGCCGGCTGGGGATTGGACTCCAGGCTTTATCAAAACACGCTCAAATTTCTTGAAACGAATTATACGCTCGTTTACATTGATCCGCGGGGCACGGGTGAGGTCGCGCCGATTGCCGATCCGTTGCAACTGACGAGCGATCTGATGGCGGACGATCTCGACGCGTTGCGCCAGCATCTCGGCTTGAATCGGATCGTTTTGCTCGGCCACGCGCACGGCGGCTTCATCGCCATGAAATATGCGCTGAAATATCCGAACCGTCTCGCGCAATTGATTTTAGTCGATTGTATTTTGTTGCGCAATCTGGAAGACGACACGCGCGAGGTGAGCGA
>Ga0247727_10011118_pt1 | contig 15784 bp, 7 predicted proteins | sample WisWelCaveWW1625_FD_202498 | JGI IMG/M metagenome (GOLD analysis project Ga0247727, IMG submission 202498) | Biofilm microbial communities from Wishing Well Cave, Virginia, United States - WW16-25 | ecosystem: Environmental > Aquatic > Deep subsurface > Groundwater > Cave microbial mat | place...
AACGTCACCTCGGTGGCGGCGCCCGGGCCCAGCGCACTCAAGGTCGCGGTCGCGATTTCAGTGGTGCCGAGTCGACAGGCGACGCGCGAGGGTCGCGAGGTTTCACAACCGCGATTCACCACCCGCGCCGCGAACGCAATCGAGTCGCGGGAGCACAATGTCGTGGAGAGGATGCGAACGCTGTCGAGTGCGAGATCGAGGCAGGGCGGTTGCACGCGCACGCTCGCGGTTGCGGAATTGTCGTCCTTGCGCAGTTCACGCTGTAGGTTGCCGGGATCGACGTGGGCGGTGAAGGCATGCACGCCGGGGCTCGCGAGTGGTACCAGGAGCGGCTCCAGGGTCACGGTCGTCTGCGGTGCGAGTGCCGCGAGCGGTCCTTCGGTCAAGAGCGTGACACCGCCGGCGAGCAGGCGCACCGACGTCGGCTCGGTGTCGCGATCGCCGCGGTTGGTGACCGACCAGGACACGGTGGCGCTGCCCGCTGGACAGCCGTTGCCGAGTGCGGCAGTGACGTGCACTTCCAGATTCGGACCGTGCGGCGGTTGTCCGCCCGTGAACGACATCACCAACACGTTCACGATGGCGGAATCGGTGCGAGCGCCGTCTTGGACGACGAAGCTCAAGGAATGCATCCCGATCGCGGCTGGGGCGATGAAGTCGGCGCGGAATTCGCCTGCCGCTCCCATGTGCGTCGTTCGCGCACCATCCCACGAGGGTCGCGCGACGACCCGCGCGCCGCGCACCGGCGACGACGGCACCGCGCCCGCGGGAGCGTAGTGCGCGCTGGCGCTGAGACCGAACGGTGCGAGCGGCGGTACCGTGATCAAAGGCGGCAACCCCGCGAGCGTGATCATGCCGATCACGCCCGGTCCGCCGACAGCAATCCCGTGCGACGCGACGTTGTCGGATTCGTCGGCTTCCGCGATCGCGTTGTCTGGGTCGACGCGCACGACAACCGGTTGGAAGCCGAACACGGCGAAAGCGCCGTGGCACGCGACCTCGCGCGTCGAACGCGGCGCGACCGCGGCGAGCGTTCGCACCGCGAGTTCGTTTCCGAAGACGTCCTCGAAGCGCACCGTGACGTTGGTTGCCGGCAACTCGGAGCGATTCTCGATCGACGCGATGATGGCGGCGTCGTCATCGACGCGCGGATCGAAGGGTAGGACACGAATGCTTTCGGCGCGAACCCGCAGATCGGCGATCTCGCCATTGACGAAGAGCGAATCCCGCCACGCGGTCGCGGCGCCGGCGACCGGCATGCCCTGTTGATCGCTCGCGATAAAGCGATAGCGCCAGCGTCCGCCGGGCGGTGAACCGAGTGCGACGTCGTAGCGGTATTCCTTGCCGTTCCTGAGCGTCGAGTCGAGATCCGCCGGCGACATCGTGAACGTGCCTTCGCCGTCATCCGCCGCATCGCCGTCGCCGTTCGCATCCAACTCCACTCGCGGCGAGCCGGCGGCGGGCGGGATCGAGCCCGCGTTCGAGTACACGACGCGGAAGCGGAACCAGTCGCCGGGGAAACCCTGTCGCGGTACGACGCCGTGCGCGCTGTCGTAACCGGGAAGCGCCGAGTAGTCGAGGTCCTGCGGCGCTCGCACCTCGACGTGGAAGCCCTCCCCCTCGGCTGCGACCAGCGTGTAATCGGGGATGTTGCAACGCAGCAAGACGGGCGTCGCGTAGTTGGGATTCGATGGTGGATCGCCGGCCGTCACCACCCAGTCGGCTGGCGGAACGGCGGACGTCGCGATGACGACCGCGGTGTAGAGCAACACCCGACCCTCGCTGTCGCCGAGCACGCAACTGGGAAACGCGAGGTTGGCGCGACGCATGCCGGCGTCGCCGCGAAAGGGATCGCCGAGCGTGACCACGGCATTCGGGTTCGGGGTGACGAACACCAGCCAATCGGCGGGGAAGCCGTCGATGCGGAACTCGGCGCCGGTGATGCCGCCGGCGGTCTGACCTCTGAGTCGCGCGACGATGTAGAGCGTGCGCGGCACGCCGATCGAAAAGGTGGCGCCGGTGAGGGTCGCGGAGAGATCGGCATAGAGGCCGATGCGACCATCGCCATCGCGCGCCGTGACCGAATCGGCCGCGAGGCACAGGCTCGTCGCCAGAGCGAGCATCCAGGTGTGCAGGCTTCGCATCGACGTCCTCCGAGCCGCATGGCGCCGGATCCGTCCGCGCTCAGCAGCCTCGAAGTGGGAACGAACGATGCGCAAGGCTACCGCCGCGGCGGAGCGCAGGTCAAGCCGCGCTCCGCCGGGCGGTCGATTACTTCAGCAGAACCACTCTTGCGGTCGTGGCGAGCGGTTGTCCATTCACCGACATGCGCACGAGGTAGGTGCCGGATGCAAGTGCACGACTTCGATCGTCGAGCCCATCCCAAACGGCTTGGTGGGCTCCAGCCGCGAATGCGGCGTGGACGAGCGAACGCACGTGCCTTCCGGCGACGTCGAGGATGTCGATCTGCACGCGCGCGTCGGTCGCGATCGCGAACGGAATGACGGTGCGTGGATTGAACGGATTGGGCTTCGCCGCACCCAGGACGTGGCGCGTCAACGGCGGCGCCTGGGTGTCGGAGGTCGTGATGCCGTCGAGTCCCAGCACCCACACGGCGCCGCGCGCGCTGCCGCCGTCGTCATCACCGACGGCGCCGACGACCAGCGTTTGTGTCGATGGACCGGTGCCGTCGAGATCGCCCAGCGCTCCCAACGCACTGCCGAACTCGTCGCCATCGTCGAGGGGTCCGGCGAGGTTTCCGGTCGTCGCGCTGATCTTTTGGTAGGAGAGAACTTCCCCCGCGCTGGTGAGATACAGCACGTACGCCGCGCCGCGTCCGCTGCCACCGTCGTCATCGCCGGTGACACCGACAGCGAGCGCACTGGCCGCCGGTCCATACCGATCCGCATCGTCGAGGCCGACCAGCGCGCCGCCGAACTCGTCCAGGTTCCCGAGCGGCTCGGCGAAGTTGCCGGCGGTGTCGCTCACCTTCTGATAGGAGATCACGCTGCCGGAGTCGGACAGGAATAAGATGTAGATGGCGCCGCGATCGGCGCCGCCGTCGTCGTCGCCGGTCGCACCCACGGCGAGCGCACCGGCGCTGAGGCCGGCGCCATCGAGATCACCCAAGTGCGCGACGGCGCATCCGAAGGCATCGAAACTGCTGAGCGGCTCGAGGAAGTTGCCGGCGGTGTCGCTGATCTTTTGATACGAAAGCACGTTGCCGGTGCTGGTGAGAAAGAGCACGTACACGGCACCGCGATCGCTGCCGCCGTCGTCGTCTGCCGCGGTGCCGACGGCGAGCGCCGTGACGCCGGCTCCGGCGCCGTCGAGGTCGCCCATGTCGGCGATCGAACTGCCGAATTCGTCGCCGTCGCCGAGCGGCTCGAGGAAGTTGCCGGCGGTGTCGCTGATCTTTTGATTCGAAAGCACGGTGCCGTTCGCGTTCAGAAACAGGATGTACACGGCGCCGCGATCGGCGCCGCCGTCGTCGTCGAAGGACGCGCTGACCGCGAGCGCGGCGGCGCTGGGGCCGGCGCCATCCAAGTCGCCGAGGAACGCGACCGCACTCCCGAATTCGTCGTCGTTGGCGAGCGGTTCGGTGAAGCCCCCGACCGTGTCGCTGATCTTTTGATGCGAGAGTACGTTGCCGGCGGCGTTCAAAAACAGCACGTACACGGCACCGCGATTCGTTCCGCCGTCATCGTCGCCGATGGCCCCGACCGCGAGCGCGACGACGCTCGGTCCGCTGCCATCCAAGTCCCCCAAGCCGACGACGGCGCCGCCGAACTCGTCGACGTTCCCGAGCGGTTCCAGGAAGTTGCCCGCCGTGTCGCTGATTTTTTGACTCGAGAGCAGGCTGCTCGGAGTTGCCCCGACGACGCTGGGCACGCACAGGGCGGCGCAGGCTCCCAGGAGAATCAGGCGCGTTGTCGATCGAGTGGGCATCGCCCGCCCCCAAAGTTGAGAACAAATTGAAGTAGAGTTGAGTGCCGGTGCGATTCACCGGCGCGATCTCAACAATATCATTGTGTCGGACAACACGTCAAAGAATGTGCACTGGAATTCGTCATTGCACCCGCCGGTTGCACCATTCTGTACAAGATTGTCTCCGCGGACACGTCATGCACGAGCGCGTGCACACCGGACCTTTGCGGAAAAGCGCACGGTTTTCCTGCAAGGTGTGCGATGACTCCAACCGTGATCGAACCACTGTCGATGCCCGGCCGGCGGTGAAGCCCGCGGCGCGCTGACCATGGAAGTGACCATCCGACGGGTGAGCTGCTCGGTTCTAGCCTCCAACCTTCCCCTTGCAAGGTGGCGCGGGCATCGTGCTAGACTGCCTGTACTGCTGACTTCCGGTTCACGTCCCCTTGGCGATCGCATCGCGAGCCTCGAGCAGGAAGGAACGGCGAGGTTCATGTTGCATTCCTCCCGGGAGGCGCGAGCGTGCGTACGCCATCCATCATCCGGTGGTTCACCGGATCTTTCTTGGTCCTGAGTTCGGCCCTCACGTGGTCCTCGTCCGCGTCGGCGGGCGCCAAGGTCGCGGAGACCGAGGACTTCAGCCTCGAGTTGGGGCTCCGCCTCCAACCACGCCTGGAGTTCCAGCGCACGCCGGCCGGCGGCGAATTCACCCGGGATTTCCTGGTGCGCCGCAGCCGCTGGAAGGCCAGCGGCAAGATGCAGAAGGCCAGCTTCAACTTCGAGTGGAAAATCGATGGGAGCGACGGCATCGGCGCGACGCCGACCGCCTCGTTGGAGAACGGGTACATCCAGTATCCACTCGGAGCAGGCGTCGAGGTGCGGGCGGGGCTCTACGATCAACCCTTCTCGCGCGATCGGCTCACCTCCGATTCGAAGCAACTGGTCGTGGATCGCGGCAACGTGTCGAACGTCCCGGACGCGCTGGGCCTCGCCGACAACGTCGTGGGGGTCCAGGTCATGGGCAAGGTCAAGGGCGGTCGCGCTCTGTACGCCGTGGGTCTCTTCGACAATCGGTTCATTCCGGGCGCGCTCCAGGATTTGCCGATGGCGGTCGGGCGTCTCGATCTCAACTTTGGTTCGACCAAGGACCTCTTCCAGGATGCGCATTTCGGTGACGATTCGTGGTGCTCGATCGGCCTAAACGGCAGCTATCAAGGCGAACTCGAAAACGTAACTGGGGATGACGGCGGTTCGCGCGGGGCGGTGGGCATCGACGGAATGATGGACGTGCCGGTCGGCCCGGGGCGGGTACTGCTGCGGAGCGAATTCAATGTGATCGGGGTGGTCGAACCGACCGGCGGGAATTCGGTCGACACTCGTGTATGGATGGTCGGCGCCGGCTTCTTGACGCTCAGCCAGCGGGTGCAGCCCGTCGTGCGCTTCGATCAGATTCTGCCGGACGATGCACTTGGCGGCGGCAGCCGCAACACGACCTATGCTGGCGTCAACCTCTACAAGAAGCAGCACAACTTGAAGTTGCAGGCCGACGTGCGGTTCGAAGCCGGTACCGGCGAATCGGTGGATGGCGGCCGGCTGCAAGCTCAAATCGATTTCTGATCGCGACTCCATTTCCGCCACGGAAGCAGCAGCACGGCGCCGAGTACGGCGCCAGCTGCAGCTCCCGCGGTCACGTCGAGCGGGCGATGCACGAGTAGCAGCACCCGCGACAACGAAACCGCGATCGCCCACACCAGCATCATTCCCGCGACCCGACGGCGCCGTGTCGTTGGAAGGGCAAGCGCGCCACCCAACAACAGCACGGCGGCGACGAACGCGTTGAGCGCATGCGTCGAGGGGAACGTGAAGCCGATTTCGTGCGCCCAATGACCCAACACGACGGGGTGGAGGTCGAGCCCGGCGATGGCCTCTGCAGTCGTGGGTTCCGACAGGCGAGCGTGCAACCAATGTTGCCGCTCACGCGCGTCGAGGCGATAGAACGCATCCACATCCGGGATGATGCCCGCCGCAACCAAGCGCAGATGCGACGGCCGCGGCGCCGCGACCGCCGGCTTGAGCACGAATTCATTGAACAGCGCCAAGGTGGGCAGCGCGATCGCCAGCAAGAACAGGGCGATCAACGCTTCCTTACGCCGGCGCGATCGCGCCACGTTCCGATCGGTGGCCCAAGCAGCGAGCGCGGCCAGGAGCACCAACGGCGCGAAGCGAGATCCGCCCGATTCGGTCAACCCATACACGATGAGAGCCGGCACGCCACGCACGGCGAAAACGCCGGTCGCGTCCAGCATCCACGCGAGCGCCGCGGTCGTCATGAGGGCCGCGATCACGACCGCCAAGCCGATGCGCACGTGACGTTTTGTCATCGGTCTCGTCTCCGGTCGCGCGGCATGCCCTTGGTGTCGTATCGACGAGTCTACTTTACGGCGAAGGCGTGCGCGTGCGCTCGGTCTGGAGTGGTTGCGGTCGAATCCGCATGACCGGGATGGAGCGAACGCGACCTTCGCGAGCGGGCATCGATCGTAGATGCGGGAATTTCACCACCATCCCCTGATCGCGGCCGAGCGCGGCAGCAGAAAAACGACGTGCTGCTTCGTCCAGATAGTCCGCTGGGCGTAAACTTGCTCTCAGCGCGGGTTCGCGCGCGATGTTCACAAAAAACAACTTGTGACGGCATGTCGCAACGTTTACGCTCAGTGAGGATTCTTCCAGAGACACCGGACGAGTCTCAAACATGTTCTTCGAGATTCGCACCGGGCGCCCCCACCCGCGATCGAGCCAAAAAGCTGGCTGTTCGCGCCTGTCGCTGCATCGATGAAGCGTGGGGAGGCGCTGGCTCGTGGATCGTTTGGTCTTTTCTCAGCAATTGTTCCGGGTGACCATTGCATCACCCAATCTCTCCACACAGGATGTCTTCGCGGCATTGCCGCTCGGTCTTTCTCGCAACGCAGACGCGACGGCCGTCGCCGCTGCAGGGTTCGGTTACGCGTTCGGAGTCGGAAAAACTCCGCAGGGAGGTCACCAGTAATGATTCGTTCAATCGTCGAGTCGAGTCTGCGGTTCCGACCCTTGGTGATCGCGATCGCCGCGATCGTGATGGTGTTCGGGATCGTGCGTCTCGATGACATGCCGGTGGATGTCTTCCCAGAGATCCTGCCGGTTACTGTCAACGTGCAGACCGAGGCGCTGGGCCTCTCAGCGGTCGAGATCGAGCAGTTGATCACGGTGCCCATCGAAGCTGACTTGCTGGCGGGAACGCCGTGGGTCGAAGCCATGCGCTCCGAATCGGTTCCCGGATTGTCGTCCATCGAGTTGGCGTTCAAAGCCGGCACCGATCCCATGGATGCGCGGCAAGTGGTGCAAGAGCGCCTGACCCAGGCGCACGCGCTGCCCAACGTGTCCATGCCGCCGCACATGCTGGAGCCGGCGTCGTCGACGAATCGCATCATGCTGATCGGGTTGTCCTCGAAGGAGCAGTCGCTCATCCAGATGTCGGTGCTGGCGCGCTGGACGATTCGGCCGCGCCTGATGGGTGTCCCCGGGGTCGCCAATGTTTCCATCTGGGGCCAGCGCGAACGCCAGCTGCAGGTGCTGGTGGATCCGGAGCAACTGCGCGACAACAAAATTGCATTGATCGACATCGTCAAGACGGCGGGCAATGCGTTGTGGTACTCGCCGCTGAGTTTCCTCGAGTCTTCGGTCGCCGGGGCCGGTGGGTTCATCGAGACCCCGAACCAGCGCATCGGCGTCCGACACGTGCTCCCGATTCAGCTCGCGGCGGATCTCGCCAAGCTTCCGGTCGAAGGCTCGACCAAGCGTCTCGACGAAGTCGCAACCGTGATCGAGGACCATCAGCCGCTCATCGGTGATGCGATGAGCGACAAAGGGCCCGGCTTGATGCTCGTGGTGGAGAAACTGCCCGGCGTCAACACGCTCGAGGTCACCGACGAGATCATGGAAGCACTCGCGGCGTTGAAGCCCGGCTTGGGCGGCATCGAATTCGATCCGCAAGTCTACCAGCCGGCGAATTACATCCGCACCGTCATCAGCAACGTGTCACTTGCGATGCTCATCGCATTCGCCCTGGTCGCGGTGGCGCTGCTGGCACTGACCGCCTCGTGGCGTGCGGCCGTGATCGGGCTGATCGCGATCCCGCTGTCGCTCATGACCGCGGTCCTGGTGATGTACGCGTCCGGCGCCACCGTCAACGTCATGGTCCTCGCCGGCCTGATCATCGCACTCGCCGTCGTCATCGACGACGGGATCATGGACGCCGACAATTTCTTGCGGCGCCTGCGCCGGGGTAGCGGCAAGTCGACGCTGCGAACGCTCGTCGAAGCTTCGTCCGAAATGCGCAGCCCGCTGCTGTTCGCGACCGTGATCGTGCTGCTGATCGCGCTGCCGATCCTGTTCATGACCGGAGTTTCCGGAGCCTTCGTGAAGCCGATGGCGCTGACCTACATGGTGGCGGTGCTCGCATCCCTCGTGGTCGCCACCACGGTGACGCCGGCGCTTGGGCTTCTGTTGCTGCAGAAGACGCAACTCGCACGCCGCGAGTCGCCATTCGCCGCTTGGTTGAACGCTCGCTTCGACCGCATGCCGGCGCGTTCGGTCGCGTCACCGCGCGCCGGATTCGCGGTTGCAATCGTGGCCGTGGTCGTGGGGGCCATTCTCGTGCCGCAGCTCCGCGTCACGACCGCTCCGACCTTCAAGGAACCCGATTTGCTGGTGCATTGGGACGCGGAACCCGGAACCTCGGGCCCGGCGATGAACCGCATCGTCGACCGCGTCAGCCACGAACTGCGTGCGGTGCCCGGAGTGCGCAACGTAGGCGCGCACGTCGGCCGCGCCATTCTGGCCGATCAAGTGGTCGGGATGCACTCGAGCGAGTTGTGGGTGAGCCTCGATCCCAAGGCCGACTACGACGCCACCGTCGCGGCGGTCGGGGAAGTCGTCAGCGGCTACCCCGGAATCGACGGCGATGTGATGACCTATCTCCGGTCGCGCTTTGGAGAAGCTCTCTCGGGTGTCGACGAGCCGATCGTGGTGCGCGTCTACGGCCAAGAGCTGCACCAACTCCGGCAACAAGCCGAGATGGTGAAGCAGTCGCTGGCCGGAATCAGCGGCATCGTCGATCCGCACATCGACCTCGATCCCGAGGAACCGGTGGTCGAGATCAAGGTGGATCTCGACAAGGCCAGGATGTACGGCATCAAGCCGGGTGACGTACGCCGTCCAGCGGCGACGCTCCTGGCCGGCATTTTGGTCGGGAATCTCTTCGAGGAGCAGAAGGTCTTCGAGGTGGTCGTGTGGGGCAAGCCGAAAGTACGACACAGCGTCGACGCAATCCAGGACCTCCTCATCGACACACCGGATGGCGGTCACGTGCGGCTCGGGGACGTGGCTTCGGTGCAGATCGCGCCGGCTCCCGACCTCATTCGGCGTGAAAACGTCGCTCGCTACATCGATGTCGTCGCCAGCGTCAACGGCCACGATCTCGACGCTGTCGCGGCGGATGTTCGCGCTCGGATTGCTGAGACGCAATTCCCACTCGAATACCATGCCGAGTTGATGGGCGGATTCGCCGCGCAGCAAGCGGCCCGCTGGCGCGTCATCTGGATGGCAGTGGGCGCCGTGGTCGGCATCGTGCTCATCCTGCAAGCCGCGTTCGGCAGCTGGAGTTTGGCGTTCGTCGTTCTCGCGACCTTGCCGATCGCACTCGCAGGTGGCGTCATCGCGGCGGTGGCGAGCGGCACGGTGTTGTCTTTGGGTTCGGTGGCGGGCTTCTTGGCAGTCCTAGGCCTTGCGGCACGACACAGCATTCTCTTGGTCAATCGCTATCGGGATCTGCGTCACAGCGACGGCCAGGGTTTCGGCCCCGAGCTCGTCCTGCACGGCACGCGCGAACGCGCCACGCCGATGCTGACTGCAGCCATGGTGACCGCGCTTGCCATGGTGCCCTTCGCGGTCTTCGGCTCGCGGCCCGGTCACGAAATTCTGGGTCCGATGGCGGTCGTCATTCTGGGAGGCCTGGTCACGGCGACGCTGTACACGCTGTGCGTCGTACCGGTGCTCTACGCGCGCTTCGGCGCTGGCGCCATGCCCGATGCGTTGGAAGAGGAGAACCTCGGTGTCGCCGTCTAAACCACAACTGAATTTCTTAGGAGGAATCGATATGCGTAGGACTCGAATCGCGATGGTGGCACTGGTCGGAATCGCTCTGCCGCTGTCGGGCTGCAAGAAAGACAGCGTCGCGGAGAAGTATCACCCGGCCAAGGTCGAGGACACGGACCAGAAGGACATCAAGAAGGTGACGCTGGACGCGCGCGCCGCCGAGCGGACCGGGATCGAGACCACGACGGTACGTGAGGAAATGGTGAACCTGAAGAGTGGGGCCGCGATGCGCAAGGTCGTTCCCTACGGCGCACTCATGTACGACAAGAAGGGCAACACCTGGACGTTCACCAACCCGTCGCCGCTGGTCTTCGTGCGTGCGTCGGTTGTCGTGGATGACATCGAAGGCGATCAGGTGATTCTGGCGGAAGGTCCGCCAGTGGGAACCGTCGTCGTCACCGTCGGAGCCACCGAGCTGATGGGCGCCGAACACAAGTACGGCCACTGAGGCTCGGGGAGGACTACCGTCATGCTGCGTTGGATCGTTGGATCGAGCCTCAAGTACCGCTTCATCGTGCTGGCGATCGCAGCGGCGTTGATGATCATCGGTGCGGATCAGATGCGGAACATGCCGGTGGACGTCTTCCCGGAGTTCGCACCGCCGATCGTCGAAATTCAAACGCCGTGCCTCGGCCTCTCGCCAACCGAGGTCGAAGCCCTGGTGACCGTGCCGATGGAGCAAGCTCTTGCCGGCACTCCCGGGATCGACATCTTGCGTTCCAAGTCGGTCACTGACTTGTCGTCGGTGAAGCTCATCTTCAAACGTGGCACCGATCCGATGGCGGCGCGGCAGCACGTGCAAGAGGGCTTGGCGATCATGATCGGCGTCATCCCGCCTGACGTCGGCCCGCCGGTCATGTTGCAACCGTTGTCGGCGACCGCTCGGTTCATGAAAATCGGCGTGTCGTCGAAAAAACTGTCGGTGATCGATCAGTCGATGATCGCCTACTGGACGATTCGGCCGCGGCTGCTGGCGGTGCCGGGTGTCGCGAACGTCGCCATCTGGGGCGAGCGCATCCAAATGCTGACCGTGCAGGTCGAGCCCGACAAGCTGAAGGCGAACAACGTCACGGTTCAAGACGTGATGGACGCGACATCGGATGCGCTGGAAGCGGGTCTCATGTTGCACTCCGACGGCGCCATGATCGGCACCGGTGGCTTCATCGACACCCCGAACCAACGCTTCGGCGTGCGACATATCCTTCCCATCGTCGGCCCGGAGACGCTTGGCCAGGTCACGATCGGCGATCACGGCGGCAAGGATGCGCTGCGATTGAAAGATGTCGCGCAAGTCGTCGAGGACCATCAGCCGCTCGTCGGTGACGCGGTCATCAATGGCGGTCCCGGCCTGCTGCTCATCGTCGAAAAATTTCCGTGGGCCAACACGCTGCAAGTGACCAAGGGGGTCGACGACGCGCTGGCGGCGATGAAGCCCGGCCTGCCGGACGTGGACATGGACGCGACGATCTTTCGTCCGGCCACCTTCGTCGAGGCCTCGATCAAGAACTTGAGCAATTCGCTGCTCATCGGTTGCGTCCTGCTGGTGATCGTGCTGGTGCTGTTCTTGTACGATTGGCGCATCGCGTTCATCAGTTGCACCGCCATCCCGCTGTCGCTCATCGCCGCGATGCTGGTGCTGTATCTGCGAGGCGTCACCATCAATACGATGATTCTGGCGGGGTTTGTGATCGCGCTCGGCGACATCGTGGACGACGCGATCATCGGCATCGAGAATGTGGTGCGGCGGCTGAGAGAGCATCGGCTGGCCGGCGGTCACAAATCGATGGCGCGGGTCATTCTCGAGGCGTCGCTCGAGGTGCGCCACGCCATTGTCTACGCAACCTTGATCGAAGTGCTGGCTTTGCTCCCGGTCTTCTTCCTGGAAGGCCTTTCCGGCGCCTTCTTCCAGCCGTTGGCGTTGTCCTACGCGCTGTCGCTGTTGGTCTCGATGGCGGTGGCGCTGACCGTGACGCCGGCATTGGGTCTCATTCTGCTTTCGAAGGCGCCACTCTCCGACAAGGAAGCGCCGATCGTACGCTGGTTGCAGCGTGTCTACCGGCGCGTGCTCACGACGTTGGTCCACAAGCCGATCGGCGTCTACGCGAGCACCGGCCTGATCGTTCTCGCCGGGTGCGTGGTCATGCCACGCCTCGGGCAGTCGCTCTTGCCCGACTTCAAGGAACGCGACTTCCTGATGCACTGGCTGACCGAACCCGGGACGTCGGTCGGCGAAGAAGTCCGCGTCACTGCCGCGGCATACGACGAACTCAGCAAGATTCCGGGCGTCCGCAACTTCGGTTCCCACATCGGTCAAGCATTGATCATGGACGAGGTGTACGGCGTCTACTTCGGCGAGAACTGGATCAGCATCGATCCGAAGGTGGACTACGACAAGACGCTCGCCGCGGTGCAATCGGCCGTGGATGGCTATCCGGGTCTGGTGCGAGACGTGCAGACGTACCTCAAGGAAAGAATCCGCGAAGTGCTGACCGGATCGCCGACCGCGATCACGGTCCGCATCTTCGGTGAGGATCTCCCAACGCTGCGCGCCAAGGCGGACGAGGTCAAACACGCCTTCGAGGACATTCCTGGCATCGTGGATCTCAAGGTCGAGTCGCTGAAGGAGATCCCGCAGCTCGACGTCAAAGTGGACCTCGCCAAGGCGGAGTTCTACGGCGTCAAGCCCGGCGACGTACGCCGCACCGCGGCGGCGCTCGTGACCGGCACCGAATGCGGCGACATCTTCCGCGACGGCAAGGCCTACGACGTCAACGTGTGGAGCACGCCGGAGAATCGCAACAGCATCAACGCGATCCGCGATCTCCGCATCGACACGCCGAAGCACGGTCAGGTGCGCTTGGCGGACTTGGCCGACGTCGGCATCCATCCGGCGCCGAACGCGGTCGAGCGCTGGCAGTTGAAGCGCAAGATCGACGTGCGCGCCAACGTGCGCGGGCGCGATCTCGGATCGGTCGTGAAGGACGTCGAGCACAAGTTGGCGAGTGTGTCCTTCCCGGCGGAGTATCACCCCGAACTGCTGGGTGAGTTCGCGGAGCGCCAAAAGGCGCAAGGCAAGATGCGCATTCTGACCATCCTCTCGGCGGTCGGGATTCTGCTCATCCTGCAGGCGTCGTTCATGAACTGGAAGCTGGCGATCATGGGCTTCCTGGCGTTGCCGGCGGCCTTGGTAGGTGGCGTGCTGGCGGCGTTCTTCGGCGACGGCATCATCTCGCTCGGCTCGCTGGTCGGCTTCCTCACCGTGCTTGGAATTGCGGCTCGCAACGGCATCATGTTGATCAGCCACTACCAGCATCTCGAGCAGGCCGAGGGGATGCAATTCGGTCCGGGACTCGTCATTCGCGGCGCGATCGAACGCATCTCGCCGATCATGATGACGGCGCTGACGACGGCGCTGGCGCTCATCCCGCTCTTGATCGCGGGCAGCATTCCGGGTCACGAGATCGAGCACCCGATGGCGGTCGTCATCATGGGTGGTCTCATCACCTCGACGCTGCTCAACCTGTTCGTCATTCCGCTCCTGTACCTGAAATTCGGACGGCGGAAGATCATCCCGATCGACGACGGCGGCGCGATCAGGGCCATGGCCTGATCTCGTCCAGGAACATCGCGCGCATTGCGAAGGGGCAGGCGATCGTCGCCTGCCCTTTCGCGCACCTTGCGCGCCTTCGCTCGCACATGACCCCTCCCTCGAACCAGGGTTCGCGAACGCCGAGCCCTCGGAACCCAAGCCTTCGTCCCGGGCACTGGCCGAAGTTTCAGGAGAAAGCGCATTCTCGGGATGGGAGGTCGTCATGAAGCCCTTGTTGTTCGCGGTGATTCTCGGTGCCGGCTTCCTAGGCGGCATCGCGCTCGACCAGGGAGCAGAAGCCGCAGAGCTCCGCGTCCCCGGCGAATACGCCACGATTCAAACCGCTCTCGACGCCGCCACACCAGGCGACATCGTGCTGGTGGCCCCCGGCACGTACCACGAAAACCTCCGGATGAAAAGCGGCGTGACCCTGGCCAGCGAGGTGGGGCCGGAGGTCACCATGACCGAGGCCGCCGGTGCGGGCAGCGTGATCGACTGCGTCGAGGTCTCCGGCCAGACGACGATTCGCGGCTTCCACATCACCGGCGGCTCTGGCACCGGGGATGTCAATGGCCGGTTCGGCGGCGGGATCCGATGCTGGACGAACGCGTCGCCGCGCATCGAGCGCAACGTGTTCACGGGGAATCGCGCCACCTTCGGCGGTGCCATCGCCTGTCGCTACGGTTCCGCGCCGCTGATCTCACAGAACGTGTTTCGCGACAACGTGGCGACATGGGAGGGTGGCGGAATCTATGCCATCGATGGTGACGGAGCGCGCATCAGGATCGAATCCAACCACGTGTCCGGGAATGAGGCGGTATCCGGCGGAGGAATCTGGGTCGGTGGCATCGACTGCGAGATCGAATCGAACGTAGTGATCGGCAATCGCGCCTCGTTCGCGGGTGGCGGGGTGTGGGCAGGATTCTTCGGCGACAAGAACATCGTCCGAAACCTCCTGGCTCACAACGCTTCGCTCGATCTCGGTGGAGGGTTGTGGCTGAACGAGGGTTCGGCACAGATCTCGAGCAACACGTTCTACTCCAACGCGGCTCCAAGGGGCGGGGGGATCGCGACCGGTGGGTTCGGAAGCAAGCAGATCGCCAACAACATCCTCGCGAACTCCGGCGCCGGCGCCGGAGTTCACTGCACCGCGCCCGGCAACGCCGTTCTCGAGTGCAACGACATTTGGGAGAACGAGGGCGGCGATGCCGTTCCCGACTGCGTGATCGATGGCGGGAGGAACTTCGCCGCCGATCCGCTCTTCTGCAATGCAGGCGCGGGTGAATTCTCGCTGAACTCTCGCTCGCCGTGTCTCCCTGAGAACAAGCCTACGGGTTGTGGTTTGATCGGTGCCTTCGGCGGTGGATGCGAAGACGCGCCGGTGTCGGTCACACCCGCAGACTGGGGCCAAGTCAAAGCCCTGTATCGCTAGTGTTCCGGCGTGATCGGGTCCGTGCGCGGGTCACTCGACGGCGGCAACGCGGCGGCGCGCCGGCAGATGCCGGCGCCGCCGCCGCCGCCCAAGCGCCGTTCAGGGAAGGCTGAACATGACGCCGACTTCGGGCGCCCAATCGGTCGCCTTGGACGTCAGGCCGAAGCCGTTGTTCAGTTTCACGATCACGTTGCGCGCCGGATGCAATTGCAGCTCGGTGAGCAATTCGATCTCGTCCTGCGTGCCCTCGAAGCCGGTGAAGATGCGCACCTTGTTCGACAGGCGTCGCAGGTACTCGAGCGAGAGTTCGCCGAGTTCGAACTTGTCCTCGGAGAGGCCGTACTCGACGGCGCCACGTGCCGTGACAGTGCCCCACGAGAACCCGCGGATCAGGCCGGACCCGAGCTTGAACTCCCAATCCGACGTTCCGATGAACACGTTGTCGCCTGGTGTCGGGGCGACGGTTTCGAAGTAACTGAAGAACTCCGGACGCGTCGCAGACTCACGCGCCCAGCGCCAGCGCAACTGGCCCTCCACGTCACCGAGCCCATCCTCCTCGAACGTGCTCGGCGGATTCGTGGGATCGTTGGGGCTTTTCTCTATCTTCGCTTGGATGATCGCCGCTTCCAGCTCGAAGGCGAGCCGGT
>Ga0247727_10011119_pt1 | contig 15784 bp, 19 predicted proteins | sample WisWelCaveWW1625_FD_202498 | JGI IMG/M metagenome (GOLD analysis project Ga0247727, IMG submission 202498) | Biofilm microbial communities from Wishing Well Cave, Virginia, United States - WW16-25 | ecosystem: Environmental > Aquatic > Deep subsurface > Groundwater > Cave microbial mat | place...
GCCTCTCGTGGCGCGCCGTGCGCGCGTCGGGATTCGCTTCCTCTCGGAGCTGGAAAACGGCAAGCCGACCGTGCGCCTCAACAAAATGCTCGCCGTGATGCGCGCACTCGGTGTGGGCCTGATCGTCGTTTCCGGTCCGGGCCCGTCCTGAGCTGCGCCAAACGAGCCGGTCAGACGTTGAAGCGGAAGTAGATGACGTCGCCGTCGCGTACCACGTAGTCCCTGCCCTCGAGGCGCATTTTGCCCTTGTCCTTCGCCCCCTGCTCGCCGCCGAAGGCGACGTAATCTTCGCAGGCGATCACTTCGGCGCGGATGAAGCCGCGCTCGAAATCCGTGTGGATCGTGCCCGCCGCCTCTGACGCTGTCTGCCCGATGTGCAGTTGCCAGGCGTGGACCTCCTTCGGCCCGGCGGTGAAAAAGGTCTCCAGTCCCAGCAGCGCGTAGCCGGCGCGGATGAAGCGGTTCAGTCCCGGCTCCTCCATTCCCATGTCGATGAGAAATACCTTCCTATCCTCATCGGGCAGGTCGGCGATCTGCGCTTCGATCGCCGCGCTGATGGCGACCGATCGAGCGCCTTCCCCGGCCGCGCATTTCTCGATAGCGGCGAGTTTCGGATTGCCGGTGAAACCGCGCTCGGCGACATTGGCGACGTAGAGCGTCGGCTTCATGGTGAGAAGGAAGAGCGGGTCCAGCACCGCCCGTTCCTCTTTCGTCCAGTCAAGGGCGCGCGGCGGCCTGCCCTGATCGAGCGCGGCCTGCACCTTCTCCAGCACCGCGACCAGGCGCTGCGCTTCCTTGTCGCCGGCCACCTTCGCCAGCTTTTGGTACTTCGCGAGCTGCTTCTCTACCGTCTGCAGATCCGCCAGTGCAAGCTCGGTGTGGATCGTCTCGATATCGGAGAGCGGATCCACTTTTCCCGCGACGTGAATCACGTCCGGGTCGTCGAACGCGCGCACCACGTGCGCGATTGCGTCAACTTCGCGGATGTGCGCGAGGAACTTGTTGCCGAGGCCTTCGCCCTTGGAGGCGCCGGCCACCAGCCCGGCAATATCGACGAATTCGACTGCGGCCGGCACCACGCGCTGCGGCTTCGCGATCGCGGCGATCGCGGCGAGCTGCGCATCGGGCACCGCGACGATGCCCACGTTCGGCTCGATGGTGCAGAACGGGTAGTTTTCCGCGGCGATGGCGGACCTGGTCAGCGCGTTGAACAGCGTGGACTTGCCCACGTTCGGCAGGCCCACGATCCCGCAGCGCAGGCTCATTTCTTGGTTCTTGAAAACAGGGAACCGAACAAACCTTTCGCAGCAGGCTTTTCCGGCGGGATTGCCACCTTCGGTTCGGGTTTTGGTTCAGCTCTCTTTTCGACCGGCTTTTCCTTCTCGCTGGTGTGCAGCTTTTGCATTGCCGCCTGCAAATCGCCCGCAAGGCACAGCGGCAGCGCTTCGATGCCACGCGCAATCGCGCCGTCGACGGCCTCGCGGTCCTCCGCCGAAGGTTTCTGCAGCACGTAATCGGCGACCGCGTCCTTGTCGCCCGGATGGCCGATGCCCAGGCGCAGGCGCCAGTAGTCGTGAGTACCCAGACGGTGGGAGATGTCCTTGAGGCCGTTGTGGCCGGCGATGCCGCCGCCCTGCTTCATCTTCACCACGCCGGGCGCGAAGTCGAGCTCGTCGTGAATCACCAGGATCTCGGCCGCGGGGATCTTGAAGAAACCCGCAAGCATCTGCACGGCGCGGCCGCTCGCGTTCATGAAGCTCTGCGGCAGCACCAGCCAGGCGCCCGCAGCGCCTCCTGCGGCGCCCAACCGGCCGACCAGCGCCTGGAACTTTCCGTCCTTGCGCAGCACCACGCCCGACTGCAGGGCGAAGCGCTCCACCAGCCAGAAGCCGGCGTTGTGGCGGGTGCGTTCGTAGCCCTTGCCCGGATTTCCCAGGCCGACCACGAGGCGGATGCCGGCCAAGGCTTACTTCTTCTCTTTCTTCTCGGCCGCGTCTCCGCCCGATTTTCCGCCCTTGTCCCCGGGCTTGGCGCCAAGCTTGGCCGCCTTGTCGCCCTCCGCCGCCTCGGCGGCGGCGTCCGGCGCCGCCTGCTCGGTAGTCGGCACTTCGGCCGCCGGTACCGCCTCGGCAGCGATGGTTTCCTCTTCGGTGATCAGCACCGGCTGGATGACGGTGGCGACCACCGGATTGTCGCCCTTGTGCAGCACCGGCTCCACGCCCTTCGGCAGCTTCAGATCCGTGACGTGGATCGAGTGGCCGATGCCGAGATGGCCCATGTCGACCTCGATGAAGCCCGGCAGGTCGTCCGGCAGGCAGGTGATGTCCAGTTCGTTGATGACGTGGTTCGGCACCCCGCCCTGCTCCTTCACCCCGGGCGATCTTTCGGCATTGACGAAGTGCAGCGGCACTTTCATGTGGATCTTCTTGTCCTTGGAAACGCGCTGGAAGTCGATGTGCTGCACATGCCCCTTCCACGGGTGCATGTTGAAGGCGCGCAGCAGCACGTCTTCCGATCCGGCCTCCAGCTTCAGCGTCAGGATCGAGGCGTGGAAGGCCTCGTTGCTGAGATGCTGGTGGAGCTCCTTGTGGTTGAGCTCGATCCTCACCGCATCCTTGCTGCCGCCATAGACGATGCCCGGGACCAGACCCGAGCGGCGCAGACGGCGGCTCGCACCCGTCCCTTGCGCCTCGCGCTTGCGCGCATTGATTTCGATCTTCATTGAAAAACTCCCTATTCAATAAACAATGAACTCACCGAATCCTCGGTGTAGATCCTCAATATCGTTTCCGCGAGCAGCCCCGCGACCGACAGGCTGCGGATCTTTTTGCAGGCGCGCGCATCCTCGCGCAGCGGGATCGTGTCGGTGACCACCAGTTCGTCCATCGGCGAATCGGCGATGCGCGCCACCGCGTTGCCCGAGAGAACCGCGTGCGTGCAGTAGGCGACGACCTTGGTCGCGCCTTCCGCTTTCAGCACTTCGGCGGCCTTGCAGAGGGTCCCTGCGGTGTCCACCATGTCGTCCATGATCACGCAAGTGCGGCCCTTTACTTCTCCAATCACGTTCATGACTTCGGACACGTTGGCCTTGGGGCGCCGCTTGTCGATGATCGCGAGGTCCGACTCCAGGCGCTTGGCGAGGGCGCGGGCGCGCACCACGCCGCCCACGTCGGGCGAGACCACGATCAGGTTGTCGTAGCGCTGTTTCCAGACGTCGCCCAGCAGCACGGGCGCGGCGTAGATGTTGTCCACCGGCACGTCGAAGAAGCCCTGGATCTGGTCGGCGTGCAGGTCCATGGTCAGCACGCGCGACACGCCCACCGAGGTGAGCATGTTCGCCACCACCTTGGCGCTGATGCCGACGCGCGCGGAGCGCGGACGCCGGTCCTGGCGCGCGTAGCCGAAGTAGGGGATCGCCGCGGAGACGCGGGCGGCCGACGAGCGCTTGAGCGCATCGACCATCACCATCAGCTCCATCAGGTTATCGTTGGTCGGCTGGCAGGTCGACTGCAGCACGAACACGTCCTTGCCGCGCACGTTCTCCATGATCTCGACCATGACCTCGCCGTCGGAGAACTTGCCCACCACCGCGCGTCCGAGCGACATGTTGAGGTGCCTGGCCACTTCCTGCGCGAGGCGCGGGTTCGCATTGCCCGCGAACACCATCAGGCGGTCCATTGCGACGTGCGGCGCAAGAGGGTTCATGGACGGGTTTTCATTCCTGCGATGGCTGGGGCGCTAGGATTCGAACCTAGGAATGCCGGAATCAAAATCCGGTGCCTTAGACCAGCTTGGCGACGCCCCATCCGGAATAACATGATCATGTGTGAGCCCAGTCGTGCAGCGGGTGATGGTCCAGACCCCGCGCGACGAAGCCCCGCATCGCCGCCGGCAGTTGCTTGTACAGGGCGTGCGCATCCTCCGGCCGTCCGAATTCGGCGAACACGCAGGCGCCAGAACCCGTCATGCGGGCGCGCGGGCTGCGTCGCCTCAGCCATGCGAGCTGCGCCGCGATTTCGGGATATCGCCGCAGCGCTGCTGGTTCGAGATCATTGCGACCTTGCCCCGATAAAAAGGGCGGTATTTTGAGCGGTTTCGTATCCCGTGTCAACGAATCGTCAGAGTAGATTTCTTTTGTCGAAACCGATACTTGTGGCGTCAAAACAAGGTACCAGGCGGGCGCCAGATCGAGCCCTGTCAGGCGTTCGCCGACGCCTTCGCCAAGCGCATTGCGCGCAAAAAGGAAAAGCGGTACGTCGGCGCCCAGGCGCAGGCCCAGCTGCATGAGTTCTTTTGTTTGCAAATTCAATTTCCAAAACCGATTCAACACCAGCAGCACCGTCGCCGCATCGGAAGAGCCGCCGCCCAAACCGCCGCCCACGGGCAGTTGCTTGTCCAGCTCGAGGTCGGCGCCAGCCGCCGCGCCGGTCGCGGCCTGCAGCAGCCGCGCCGCCCTGACACAGAGATTGTCCTCGCCGAACGCGCCGGAAAAACAGATTGCGCCGTCGGCGCGCAGGCGCACCCCGACGCGATCGCAGCGGTCGATCAGGCGATACACCGTTTGCAGCTCGTGCATGCCATCGGCGCGACGCCCGAGTACGTGCAGCAACAGATTGAGCTTCCCCGGCGCGGGGTACCACTGCAGCGGCTGCGCTACTTCCATTCGGAGATCGCCAGGCGCAGTTCCAGCCCGGGAAAACTCAGCTTGAGGCGCGAGGGCCGGGCGCCCTCGTACTCCAGGTACTCGATCCGCCAGCCGGCCTGCTCGAACTCGGCGAGGCGACCTGCCGCGTCGGTGCTCTGCCCGGTGGGCGCAGGCGCCGGGCCCGGCGCCGGCCTGCCGCGCACCCAATCCGCCAGGCCGCGCAGCGGCAGGCGGAAGCCGAGCACCTGCTCGGTGAGCGATTCGGCGTCCGCCGCCCTGAACTCGCGCCCATCTTGCGTCGTCAGGGTAATTTCATCCCCCGCGCGCACGAGGCGCGCGATTCCTTGACCCAACGGCGACGTTAGCAGCATTTCGTCGGCGCCCGCGCCATGGCGCCAGGCGATGTTGCCGCTGCCGGCGTCGTCGCGATAGCGCACCGCGATGCGGCCGGCAAGCTCGAACTCCAGGCCGCTGGCCGGCAGCAGGAACCCCGGCGCGGCGCAGGCCGCGAGCAACAGCAGCGCGGCGCCGGCACAGAAACTTCGCACGGGCTAGGGGTTGAAACGCTTGATGGTTTTTTGCAGCGACTCGTTGTCGGGGCTCGCCTTGAGCGCTTCCTGCCAGATGCGGCGCGCCTCGTCCCGCTCGCCCAGCAGCCACAGCACCTCGCCCAGGTGAGCGCCGATCTCGCCGTCGGGTCGGCCGTTCCAGGCGCGCCGCAGCTGTGCCGCGGCCCCCTTCAGGTCGCCCATGCGATACAGCACCCAGCCCATCGAATCGATGATGAAGAAATCCTCGGGCGCGAGTTCCAGCGCCCGCTCGATCAGCTTCTTCGCCTCCGGCAGCCGGATATTGCGCTCGGCGAACGAGTAGCCGAGCGCATTGTAGGCATGCGCGTGGTCGGGGCGCAGCTGAACCAGCCGCTTCAGGCTGGCTTCGAGCACGTCGAAACGGTCGATTTTCTCCGCGGTGAGCGCGTGATCGTAGAGCAGCTCCGGCTGGTCGGGGCTCTTCAGCAGCGCCTCGCCAAGCAGGTTGAAGGCCTCTTTGTGCAGGTTAGCCTCCCGCAGCAACTGCGATTCGGCGACCAGCAGCTGCACGCGCTCGGGCTCGCCCGTCGCGCCTACGTTGCGCAGGAAAGCGCGCGCCTCGTCAAGCTTGCCCTGCCGGGCGATGGCGTTCGCGGTACGCACGCGCGCGGGCAGCGCATGCTCGCCGCGCTGGATCGTCTTGTACCAGTCGATCGCGCGCGGCCAGTCCTTCTGTTCTTCGGCGATCTGGCCGAGCGCGTAGCGCGCCGCATTCGGGTCGCGATGGCCCAGGTCGAGCAGCCGCTTCATGTTCGCTTCCGCGATCGCATATTCCTTGACTTGGAACGCGAGCAGGGCAACCTCGTAGATCGCGTCGGTATCGTTCTGGAAGCGCTTGAGGATCGCCTCGAACTCGCCGCGCGCCTCCGGATAGCGCTTGTCCAGCACCAGCACGCGCGCGTAGTTGAGTCGCACGTCGCGCGACTCGGGGTACTTGTCCAGGAAGCCCGCCAGCCGCTGCGCGGCCTCAGCCGGCGAGCGGCGCTGCAGCAGCTGCGCCTCGTAGACCGCGGCGATCTCCCAGTCGGGCCGCAGCGCGGCGGCGCGGCGGATCTCGGCGAGCGCGAGCGTCTGGTCGTTCGCCGCCGCCGCTGCCTGGGCCACCGCGAAATGCGCCTGCGGCAGCGAAAGGTGGCGGTCTGCAAGCGTCCTCACCACGCGCAGATTGGCAGGCGCATCCGGGCTGCGCGCCAGCAGCCGGGGGAGTTGCATGAAGACATTGGCGGGGGCCGTGCCGTCGCTCGCCAGCATCTTGGCGAGGTAGGGCTCGGTCTCGTCGACGCGCTTCGCGCCGACCAGCAGCACCACCACAGTCTGCAGCGCCTGCGCCGAGGCAGGGTCGGCTTCGTGCCAGACGCGCGCCGCCTCGAGCGCGAGGTCCTGCATGCGCGCGAAATTCGCGACTTCCACGGCGCGACGCGCGACGCGCGGGTCGCGCGTGCGCTTGGCGAGATCGAGATAGGTCTGCGCGGCGAAGCCGGCGCCGCCGCGCTGCGCGGCGATCTCGCCGATCAGGAAATCGTAGAGCAGCGGCGCCGTGAGCTCCTGCAGCGGCAGGTTCGCGGGCGGCCTTGACGCCGGCGCCGAGGCCGCCGGCGCCGCGCCATCGTCGTCATCGGCGTCCTGGACCTGCTGGGCCCGGGCGAGGCCGGCGCACAGAAAAACGGCCATCAGCGCCGCGGCAAACGCGGCTCGCATACGAATCTGGGCAGACATGGCGCAGGCAGTGTAGGTATATTTTGTGCCACGCACAAGGACACCGGCGGCTAAACCGCATGCCAGAACTTCCCGAGCTCGAAGTCACGCGCAGGGGCATAGCCCCGCACGTGGAGGGGCGGACCATCGCCGCCGTCACGGTACGCGAGGCGCGGTTGCGCTGGCGCGTTCCGCGAGCCGTGCGCACGCTCGCGGGGCGCACCGTGCGCGCCGTCCAGCGTCGCGGCAAGTACCTGCTGCTCGATTGCGGCGGCGGGCACCTGATCCTGCATCTCGGCATGTCGGGCAGCCTGCGCCTGGTGCCGGCCGGCACCGCCCCCGGGAAGCACGATCATGTCGATCTGGATTTCGGCAAGCAGATTTTGCGGCTGCGGGATCCGCGGCGCTTCGGGGCGGTGCTGTGGACCAGCGAGCCCCCCGATGCGCATCCGCTGATCCGCCATCTCGGCCTCGAGCCGCTGACGCGCGCCTTGGACGGCAAGCGCCTGCATGCGCTCGCGCGCAAAAGCCGCGTCCAGATCAAGCCGTTCCTGATGGATGGCCGGCGTGTCGTGGGAGTGGGCAACATCTACGCTTCCGAAAGCCTGTTCCTTGCCGGCATCAACCCGCGCGTGCGTGCCAGCCGGCTGTCGCTCGAGCGCTGCGCCCGCCTCGCGCAGGCGATCAAGCGCACGCTGCGCGCGGCGATCCGCGCGGGCGGATCCTCGCTGAGGGATTATGTCGGCGGCGATGGCGCGCAGGGCTGCTTTCAGCGTCGCGCCCTGGTGTACGGCCGCGAAGGCGAGGCCTGCAGGCGCTGCGGCACCGTCATCCGCCGCCTGGTGCAGGGGCAGCGTGCAACCTACTACTGCCCCCGCTGCCAGCGCTAGCCGCCCAGCGATTTCACCTTGGCGGCGAGTTTCCCGCGCACCGTCGGGTGGACGAACTTGGAAACATCGCCGCCCAGCGTCGCGATCTCGCGCACCAGCGTGGCCGAGATGAACATGTGCTGCTCGCCGGGGGTGAGGAAAACAGTTTCGAACTCCGGATTGAGCACGCGGTTCATGCCCGCGAGCTGGAACTCATACTCGAAATCGGACACCGCCCGCAGGCCGCGCAGCACCACGCGTGCGCTCTGCGCGCGCACAAAATCGGTCAGCAAGCCGGCGAAGCCGACCACCGTCACGTTGTTGACATCGGCAAGCACGTCGCGCGCCATCCCGATGCGCTCCTCGAGCGTGAAGAAGGTTCGTTTGGCGCGGCTGTCGGCGATGCCGAGCACGAGCGTGTCGAACAGCTTGCTCGCGCGCCGCACCAGGTCTTCGTGGCCGCGCGTGAGCGGGTCAAACGTTCCCGGGTAAACCGCTTTGATCATGTCCGTCCCATCGCAACAGTTGGTAGCTCACCTGCCCCGCGCGCCCGCGCTTCAACTCCAGCCACGGCGGCACGATCTCGACCGGCGCGGCGGACTCGACGTAGACCCGCGCCCCCGCTGCGAGCCGCCGCGGGAGCTTGGCCAGCGTCTCCGGCAGGGCATTCTGCCTGAACGGCGGGTCGAGGAAAACCAGGTCGAAGCGTTCGCGCTCCCGGGCCAGGTAGTCCGCGGCATCACCGCCAACGATCACCACCTGCGCGGCGCCGAGCGCGGCGCGGCTGCGCTCGAGCTCGGCCCGCGCAACGCGGTCTTTTTCCACCAGCACAACGCGCCGCGCGCCGCGCGATGCAGCCTCGAAGCCGAGCGCGCCGCTGCCGGCATAAAGGTCCAGGCAGGCCAATCCATCGAGCGCCTGGCCGAGCCAGTTGAACAGGGTTTCGCGCACGCGATCGGGCGTCGGGCGCAGCCCGGGCCGCGCAGGCACGCGCAGCAGGCGGCTGCGGTACCTGCCGCCAATGACGCGCAATATGCCTTTGTTAGAATTCATGCATCCATGTTAGCAGCGACCTCCTGGGCGGCGCGCCTCAAGGCTGGACTCGCGCGCACACGGGAGGCTCTCGGGGGCGGCCTCGACAGCCTGCTCGGCCGCCGCAAGATCGATGACACTCTGTTCGATGAGCTCGAGACGGCGCTACTTTGCGCTGATTGCGGCGTCGCGGCGACCCGCGCGCTGCTGGATGATCTCCGCGCCAAGGTAAAAAGGCAGCGCATTGAGGACGGCGCCGCGCTCAGGGGCGCGCTCAAGGCGGCGCTGCTCGAGCGCCTCGCGCCGCTTGAGCGCACGCTCGATACCGGCGCCCACAAACCCTGCGTGATCGTAGTCGCCGGCGTGAACGGCTCGGGCAAAACCACCTCGATCGGCAAGCTCGCCAAGTGGCTGCAGGCCCGCGGCGCGAGCATTCTGCTGGCCGCGGGCGACACCTTTCGCGCCGCGGCGCGCGAGCAACTCGGCGCCTGGGGCGAGCGCAACCGCGTGCCGGTGCTCGGCCAGCAGGGCGGCGACCCGGGCGCGGTGGTGTTCGATGCGCTGAGCGCGGCGCGGGCGCGCGGCATCGACGTGCTGATCGCCGACACCGCCGGCCGGCTGCCCACGCAGCTGCATCTGATGGAGGAAATCAGGAAGGTGAAGCGGGTCATCGCCAAGGCGATGCCGGGCGCGCCGCACGAGACGCTGCTGGTGCTGGACGCGGGCACCGGGCAAAACGCCATCGCACAGGTGCAGGCATTTGACGATGCGCTTGGCCTTACAGGTCTGATCCTTACCAAACTGGATGGCACCGCGAAGGGTGGAATAATTCTTGGCATAGCGAAAACAAGACCGATTCCAGTGCTGTTCGTGGGCGTCGGCGAGGGCATCGACGATCTGCGGCCCTTCGTCGCCGCCGAATTCGTGGCGGCGCTGCTTGATTAGCTTCGCCGCGGTCGGCAAGCGCTACCCGGGCGGGCAGGAAGCGCTCAAAGGCGTTTCCTTCACTCTTGAGCAGGGCGAGTTCGCGTTCCTGGCCGGGCACTCGGGCGCCGGCAAGTCGACGCTGCTGAAGCTGATTGCGGCGATCGAGCGGCCCAGCAGCGGCAGCGTCCTCGTCAACGGCCAGAATGTCGGCGCGCTCAAGCGCGCCGCGCTGCCTTACCTGCGGCGCAACCTCGGCCTCGTATTCCAGGACCAGAAGCTGCTCTACGACCGCAGCGTATTCGACAATGTCATGCTGCCGCTTGGGTTCGGCGACCTGGCCGGCCGCGAAGCGGCGCGGCGCGCGCGCGCTGCGCTCGAGAAGGTGGGCCTGCTCGCGCGCGAAAAGGCCACCCCGGTCCAGCTCTCCGGCGGCGAGCAGCAGCGCCTCGCGATCGCCCGCGCCGTCGTCAACCGTCCGCTGCTGCTGATCGCGGATGAACCCACCGCCAACCTGGATGCCGAGTCGGCCGCCGCGATTCTCGAGATTTTTGCCGCCTTCAACCAGGTCGGCGTCACCGTGCTGGTGGCTACGCACGACGAGGTGCTGATCGGGCGCTTTGCCAGGCGCGTGCTGCGCCTCGCCAAGGGCAGCATCGTCCCATGAGGGTGCGCAATTGAAAAGCTGGCTGCGCCAGCACCGGCAGGCGATCGTTGCGGCCTTCGGCAAGATCGCCGCGCAGCGCGCGGCCGCGGCGCTCAACGCGCTGGTGATCGGCATCGCGCTGTCGCTGCCCGCGGGCGGCTACGCGCTGCCGTGGCAGCCTGCGCGGCGCCACGGCGGGCGCCTCGCTCGAGCCGCAGCTCTCGGCGTTCCTGCGGCCCGATTTAAAGCAAGCCGAGGCCGAGGCGCTCGTCGCCAGATTGAAAGGCGATGCACGCGTGCGCGAGGTCCGCTTCGTGCCGCGCGAGCAAGCCTTGCAGGAGCTGCAGGCGACCGAAGGCCTGCGCGAAGTGATTGCCGCGCTGAACCGCAACCCGCTGCCGGACGCGTTCGTGCTGCGGCCGAAGGCGGCCGACGCCGCATCGCTGGAAGCGCTGGCGCACGAGTTGCGCGCGCTGCCCGCAGTGGCGCATGTGCAGGTGGATTCGGCCTGGGCGCGGCGGCTGGCTGCGCTCGCCGGCACTGCGCGCCTCGCCATCGCGCTGCTCGCCGCGCTGCTCGCCTTCGGCCTGGTGGCGATCACCTTCAACACCATCCGCCTGCAGATCCTCACCCAGCGCGCCGAGATCGAAATTTCCAAGCTGATCGGCGCCACCGACGCTTTCATCCGCCGCCCGTTCTTCTACCTGGGCGCCCTGCAGGGTCTCGCCGGGGGGGCGCTCGCCCTGACGATCCTCTGCGGCAGCCTGGCAGCCCTCAACGTCGGGGTGGCCGAGCTCGCGGCCAGTTACGGCTCGGGCTTTCGCCTCGCGTTCCTTGCCCCCGGAGACGCCCTTGCGGTGGTGCTTTTCTCGGCCGGGCTGGGCTGGTTCGGAGCGTACTTGTCTGTGAGCAGATACTTACTTGAAATAGAGCCTAGATAGAAGATCTAAAAGAATTCTACGGTGGGAACCTGGGAGAGAATTGGCACTCTAAGACGTGGAGTGCTAAGATCCCTTTAACCAAGGAGGCAAGTCCATGCAAACCGCGATGTCCCTGCCGATGACGCTTCCGGCCCCGACCTCCGCCGGCAGCATCGAGGCCTACATCCAGGCGGTCAACCGCATGCCGCTGCTGAGCGCGGTAACGGAACGCGCCCTCGCGCTGCGTCTGCGCGAACACGGCGATGTCGAAGCGGCCCGCGAGTTGGTGCTGTCGCACCTGCGGCTGGTGGTTTCAGTCGCGCGCGGCTACCTGGGCTACGGCCTGCCGCACGCCGACCTGATCCAGGAAGGCAACATCGGCCTGATGAAGGCGGTGAAGCGCTTCGATACGGCACACAAGGTGCGCCTGGTGTCCTTCGCGATCCACTGGATCAAGGCCGAGATCCACGAGTACATCCTGCGCAACTGGCGGCTGGTGAAGGTGGCCACCACCAAGGCGCAACGAAAGCTGTTCTTTAACCTGCGCTCGATGAAGCGGGGCCTCGCCCCTCTGACGGCGGACGAGGTCGGGCGCGTCGCCACGGCCTTGCGCGTCAAGCCCGAGGAAGTGACCGAGATGGAGACGCGCCTCGGTGGCCGCGACGTCGCTTTCGAAGCCGACGGGAGCGACGAAGACCAGGCCTACGCGCCGGCGCACTACCTGGCGGCCGATCCCGCGGGCGAACCCTCGCACATGCTGGAAGAGAAAGAAAACGAGCGGCTCGGCGCCGCGGGACTGCGAAGCGCGCTCGCCGCGCTGGATGTGCGCAGCCGGCGCATCGTCGAAGCGCGCTGGCTGAAGGAGAAGGACGCGGCCACGCTGCACGAACTCGCCGCCGAATTCAAGGTCTCGGCCGAGCGCATCCGGCAGCTGGAATTGAAAGCGATGGAGAAAATGCGTAAGGTCATGCAGGCACGAGGCGCGCAGCCGCGCGCGCTGCCCGCTCCCTCTGCGTAAGACCTAGGTTTTTTCCTTCAGCAGCGCGCGCAGGTCCTCGGCGAGGTCCTGCGCGATGCGGTCGTGGCGCACGAACAGGCGCAGCCGGCCCTGCGCGTCCAGCACGTAGCTCTGGCCGCTGTGATCGACGCTGTAGGAGGCGCCAGCCTTGCGCTTCTCGTAGAAGACCTTGAACTCCTTGGCGGCGCGCTGTGTCGCGGCGGCGTCGCCGTAGAGCCCCAGGAAGCTCGGGTCGAAGGCGGGCACGTACTTGGCGAGCACCTCGCGCGTGTCGCGCTCCGGGTCCACCGTCACCATGAGGACCTGCACCCGGTCCGCGTCCTTGCCGAGTTTCTTCATCGCTCCTGCCGCGTCGGCCAGCGTCGTCGGGCAGATGTCGGGGCAATGGGTGAATCCGAAGAACAGCACGACGGCTTTGCCACGGAAATCGGCGAGCGTGCGCGGTTTGCCGTCGTGCCCGGTCAACGCGAGTTCCTTGCCGAAGTCGGCGCCGGTGATGTCGGTGCTGCGGAATTTCGGCGCTTCCGGGCTGCACGCGGCAAACAACAGCGCGAGCAGGAGAAGGCTAGTGCGCCAGATAGTGGTCAACGAGCAGCGCCGCGAACAGCGCGGCGAGATACACGATCGAGTAGCGAAAACAGCCGCGCGCCAGGCGATCGCTGTACGCCGCGTAGATGCGCACCGCATAGCCAATGTAGATCGCTCCGAGCGCGACCGCCGCCGCAAGGTAGAGCCAGCCGCTCATGCGGACCGCGAACGGGAGCAGCGAGACAGCGAACAGGATCAGGGTATAGAGCAGCACCTGCAAGCGCGTGTAGTCCTTGCCGTGCGTGACCGGCAGCATCGGCACGCCCGCTCTCGCGTAGTCTTCGGTGCGGTACAGTGCCAGCGACCAGAAGTGCGGCGGCGTCCAGGCGAAAATAATTAAGAACAACAGCAGTGCTTCGGTGGTCACTTCCCCGGTGACCGCGGCCCAGCCGAGCACCGGCGGCATCGCGCCCGAGGCGCCGCCGATCACGATGTTCTGCGGCGTGAGCGGCTTCAGGATCACGGTGTAGACGACCGCGTAACCGACGAAGGTGGCGAGCGTCAGCCACATCGTCAGCGCGTTCACGTAGTGCAGGAGCAGCCAGAGGCCGAAACCGCCGACGACGCCGGCGAACACCACGGTCTCGAGCGGCGTCAGCTCGCCGCGCGGCAACGGCCGCCAGCTCGTGCGCTGCATGCGGGCATCGATCTTCTGCTCGACGAGACAATTCACCGCCGCCGCAGCGCCGGCCACCAGGGCGATGCCCAAAGTAGCTGCAAGCAGGATCTGCAGCGGCACCATGGCGGGCGTCGCGAGCAGCATGCCGATCACCGCTGTGAACACGATCAGCGAGACCACGCGCGGCTTGGTGAGCGCAACGAAGGAAGAAACGCGCGCGCGCAGCGTGCGGGCGGAGGAACCGGTGAGCATTTCGGTGGACAAGGCGAACATTTTATCACGGAGTAAAATCGTAGACCTTCCGCTCAAGCAGTCATGAACAGAATTTCTCTCAAATTCAGCGTCATGGTAACCAGCGTCGCGCTGGCCGCGCTGCTTGCCGGAGTGTGGCTCTCTCAGGTGTATCGGCAACACGATTCGCGGGCCGTGTTGCTGCCGGATCAGGTGATCACATTGTTTCCTGATCCGAAGCCATTGGCTGCCTTCGCGCTCACCGATCATAACAATCGGCTGTTCGATCTTGCGAGCTTGAAGGGTAAATGGTCGTTCCTCTTTTTCGGCTTCACCCATTGCCCGGACATCTGTCCGACGACATTGGCGGTACTGGCCCGCGTGCGCGACAACATCGCCAAGAACACGGTCGGCGCAGAAAATATCCAATTCGTCTTCATCTCAGTGGATCCGAATCGCGATACCGCAGGCAAGCTCAGGCAATACGTGGACCATTTTGATACGGCCTTTCTCGGCGTGACGGGAGAAAACGCGCAGCTCGGTAACCTGGCTGGTCAACTGGGCGCCGCGTATCAGGTTGCGATCGCACCGGGTGTCGAAAACTATCCCGTCTATCACAGCGCAGCGGTATTCCTGTTGGATCCGCGAGCCAGATATCATGCCGTGTTCACGCCGCCCCATGATGCGGAGGCGATCGGCAGGCGCTTCAAAGTGGTGCGGGAGATTGAAGCAGGCAATTCGCAATAAGGTGGCGAAATCCGGTTGTCATCGACCTGGAATTCCGCGGCAGTCTTGTCTTGCCCGTCGCCTTCGAGGTGCGCAAATAGACCTATTTCCCGTCGCGGCCGGGCGATGGCGCGGTCACCGTGTTTTTTACAGGTTGCCGCTGAGTTTGCGCCGCAGGGACGCCAGCCTGGCCAACCGGTTTGATGCGCTCTACCACGCCCGAACCTGTGGCCCGCAGCGCGCCGCTATCCTGTCGCACCCGGTCGGAGATGCCGCGGTGATGGGCCACCAGAACGAAGATGAACAGCAGCAACACTGCACTGACGCCGAGAATCATCGAAATGTGCATCGCGTAGCTTTTTTGGGTCATGGCTACAACAATCCCGTGACGAAAAAGACGCCCCGCGTAAAGAAGGTGTAGTCCGCTTCAAGCGCCCCGATGCCCAAGAGCACCATCAGCAACAGCGTCGGGACCAAAATGGCATACATCAGGGCCAGCCGCTCCCACATCATGTGCATGAAGACGGCAACGATCAGCCCGGCCTTCATCAACATGAACACAATGATTAGAAACCACCTGAGGTATCCCTGAAAGTGGAAGTAGTCAACAGAATAGGACAAGGCACTGAGAACGAAGAGCAGCCCCCAGATCTTGAGATAAATGCCAATCGGATGCTGCTGCCCCTCCGCGTGCGCCATGGTTCCCCTTACCAGAGATAGAAAAGTGCAAAGATGAATACCCACACCAGATCGACGAAGTGCCAATACAGGCCCATGATCTCGACCATCTCGTATTTTCCCTTCCTGCCGGTCAAAAAACCCGGCCTCTCGTGATCCAGGTCTCCCCGCAAAACCTTTATCGCCACGATGATCAGGAAAATCACGCCGATCGACACGTGCGTGCCATGGAAACCCGTGATCATGAAAAAGGCCGAGCCGAACTGGGCCGCGCCCATGGGGTTGCCCCAGGGCCGTACCCCCTCCTGAATCAGCTTGGTCCACTCAAAGGCCTGCATGCCGACGAAAGTTGCGCCAAAGGCCGCGGTGATCAGCAACAGGATAAAAGTCATCTTTTTATTTTTTTCATAACCGAACTTGACCGCCATCGCCATCGTCCCGCTGCTGCTGATCAGGATGAAGGTCATGATGGCGATCAGGATGAGGGGGATATTCTTGCCGAAGAGCGTCAACGCGAAGACCTCACTGGGGTTGGGCCAGGGCTCCGTGGTGGACATTCGCACCGTCATGTACGAGATCAAAAAACAGGTAAAGATGAAAGTG
>Ga0247727_10011120_pt1 | contig 15783 bp, 13 predicted proteins | sample WisWelCaveWW1625_FD_202498 | JGI IMG/M metagenome (GOLD analysis project Ga0247727, IMG submission 202498) | Biofilm microbial communities from Wishing Well Cave, Virginia, United States - WW16-25 | ecosystem: Environmental > Aquatic > Deep subsurface > Groundwater > Cave microbial mat | place...
TTTCAATTACGTGCAAATCATGATGCTCGCGGCGGCGGGTGGAATCCTCGGCGTGCTATTCATGGTGCCGCTGCGCCGGTCGCTCATCGTCGCCGAGCATGGCAACCTGCCGTACCCGGAAGGCACCGCGTGCGCCGACGTGCTCATCGCGGGTGAAAAGGGCGGCAAGATGGCAGGGCTCGTGTTCGGCGGCGTCATCTTGTCGGTCGCGTACAAGGCGCTCAACTCGATCTTCGCATTCTGGAAGGAATCGGTGACGTTCAAGACGGCGAGCACAGCGAAGCTTCCGAACGCGACAGTCTCATCGGAGATCTCGCCGGAATACATGGGAGTTGGGTACATCCTCGGCCCGCGAATCGGCGGCATCATGGTGTCGGGCGGTGTGATCGCATGGCTGGTGCTGATTCCATTGTTGACCGTGCTCCACCTGGACGAAGGCGCGATCACCGCACAGCTCACGACGCTTGGATTTAGCGCGACGCGAATCAAGGGCTGGATCGACACGAATGATCCGGAGATGTATTACCGCGGTTACGTGCGACTGATTGGCGCCGGCGCGGTAACGATGGCGGGCATCATCACGCTGATCCGCAGCATCCCGACGATCGTCGGATCGATCAAGGGATCGATGGCGTCGCTCCGCGCGGGCGGCGGGTCGGCCGGAACGTCGCGCACCGAACGCGACATTTCGATCGGCGTCGTGGCGATCGGCTCGCTCGCGCTTGCCGGACTCCTGGCCGTGCTGCCGATTCTTCCTGGCTCGTTTGGCGGCAAGCTGCTCATGGCCGTGCTGATGCTCGTGTTCGGATTCCTTTTTGTCACGGTGTCCTCGCGCATTGTCGGAATCATCGGCTCGTCGAGCAATCCGATCTCCGCGATGACAATCGCAACGCTGCTCGGCACCTGTATCGTGTTTCTGGCGATGGGCATGGGCGGCGACGCGAACCAGCCGGTCGCGTTGTCGGTCGGCGCCATCGTGTGCATCGCCGCTGCTAACGCCGGTGCGACCAGTCAAGATCTGAAGACAGGCTACCTCGTCGGCGCGACGCCGATCCGCCAGCAGATCGGCCTGATCATCGGCGTGCTGGTCTCGACAGCCGTGATCGGCCTGACGCTCAAGATGATCGACAGCTCATTTGCCACCGACACGGAAGCGCACGGCATCGGCAGTCCCAAATTCCCCGCGCCGCAGGCGACGCTGATGGCGACAATAATCAAAGGCGTGATGTCCCAGAACCTCGACTGGAGCTACCTGCTGATCGGCGCCGGGCTGAGCCTCACGGTGTATCTCTGCGGCGTCTCACCGCTTGCGTGGGCGGTCGGCGTCTATCTCCCGATCAGCACGACGTTCCCCATCTTCATCGGCGGCGCAATCCGCGCCCTGTGTGATAGGCTGCGCGGAAAGTCGGAAGAGAGCGAGATCTCATCCGGGATGCTGTTCGCCACGGGCCTCGTCGCCGGCGGCACGTTGACCGGCGTGTTCAGTGCGCTGCTGAAAGCCATCGAGGTCGGCGACAGCGACATCCTGACCAAACTTCAGCACATCGGCGAGAGCCTGCAGAAGCAGATCTCTGGCGTGATCAACCTCGATTACTACTCGCTCATCTTCTACGCGGTGATGGGTTTCATCCTGGTCAGGGTCGCCCTCAAAAAGTCGGAGCCAGTCGAATCCAGTCCATCTGCCTGATCCGACGAACCGATATAGAGTCCGCATGATTCCACTGTTCAATGACAACGGGTACTTGCCACCGGGAATCCATCCGGCGACATTAGACGAAATCGCCGAGCGGTTCGGGCAAGAATCCGAAGTGCGTCGCGCGCAGATGGAATCGCTCCACTGGCTCATTGATCTGGCGCGTCGGGCGGGCGTTGAACGAATTGTCATCAACGGCAGTTTCGTCACGGATACGTTGGAGCCTAATGACGTAGATTGCGTCTTGTTGTCAATTCCAAACTTTCCACACGATGAGGCCGCAGCCGCCGAGATCGAGGACGGCTTGCCGTTTCTTCAGATTGACTTGGCCGAACGAGCTGACTTCGATGTAATGGTTCAAAATGTATTCGCGAGCGATCGCTTCCTTGTTCCCAAGGGCATGATCGAGGTGATCCAATGGAGCTGAAGTGTGACCGCGAGGTCGAAGTGACTCGTCAAAAATTGCAGATGCTCGAACTGCACTACGAAGAAAGGCGGCGTCAGCCGTCGGACAATCCTCGTTTGCGCGAGTTGTCCTTGCGATCGATCAAGCGAATGATCAACCAAATGAAGGAAGAAATTCTTCGATTCGAAGCACGTCGTAGGGAGCAAGCCAAGATCAAAGTCTAGGAAGCGTAGCCACCGCCTGATCTTGCGTAACGAGTAACAGTCCGAATGATTCCACCTTTCGACGAGCACGGCTACCTGCCACCGGGAATCCATCCGGCGACGATGGAGGAGATCGCGGAGCGATTCGGGCAAGAATCCGAAATTCGTCGCGATCAGATGGAATCGCTCGGCTGGCTCGTGGACGCTGCCCGCCGCGCTGGCGCCGAACGGCTAGTCATCAATGGCAGCTTCGTCACGGACGTGTCTGAACCGAACGATGTGGATTGCGTACTGCTCCTCGTCAAGGGTTTTCCAAGAGACCGCGCGGCTGAGGACGAACTCGAGAATGGCTTTCCGTTCGTCCAACTTGACTTGGTGAATCAGCGGGACTTCGATGTAATGATAAACAGAGTCTTTGCGATTGATCGCGACTTTCGCCCGAAAGGCATGATTGAGGTGCCCCTATGGAACTGAAAAACGAGCGGGAAGTTGAAGTTACTCGGCAAAAACTGAAATCGCTCGAGGAGCACTACGAGGCAGCTCGGCAACAACCCAGTGATGATCCGCACATCGATGAACTGTCGCTGCGATCGATTAAGCGAATGATCAACCAAATGAAAGAAGAGGTCCTTCGATTCGAGGCACGTCGTCGCGAGCAGGCCAAGATCAAAGTCTAGGAAGCGTAGCCACGGATGATCGCCGCGCAAGATTTCAAGCCGCACGTATCCGCGGACGAAACGCCGCCGGAATTGACGCTTCGAGGCGTGCTGCTCGGCGCCGTGCTCGGCATCGTGTTCGGCGCGTCGTCGACGTACCTCGCGCTGCGGGTTGGGCTGACTGTTTCGGCGTCCGTTCCCATCGCGGTTATTGCCATCGCTCTGTTGCGGCGGCGGCAGAACCAGCGGGCGATCCTGGAGCACAACATTACGCAGACGGTCGGGTCGGCGGGCGAGTCGGTGGCGGCGGCGCTGGTGTTCACCGTGCCGGCGCTGATCTTCCTGGGATATCCGTTGCGAGTGGAATTGAGCACGCTGATCGCGCTGACGGGCGGGATGCTGGGGGTACTCTTGATGGTTCCGCTGCGGCGCTACTTGATCGTCAAGGAGCACGGCGTCCTGCGCTATCCCGAAGGCAAGGCGTGTGCGGAGATTCTGATCGCGGGTGAGGAGGGCGGCACTTCGGCTCGCAAGGTGTTCGTCGGGCTGGCGGTCGGGGCGGCATTCAAGGTGTTTCAGAGCCTGCTCGGCGGCGTGAAGCCGTCGGTCAGTCGCGCGATTGGGTTTTTCAAGGGGTCGAGCGTCGCGTGCGATGTCGATCCGACGTTGCTGGGCGTGGGCTACATCATCGGATACCGCACGTCGATGATGATGGTATCGGGCAGCCTGCTTGCGTCGTTTGTGCTGGTGCCGATGATCGTGCTCTTCGGCTCCGGGGCGACGCAGCCGCTCGCACCCGCGACTGAACTGATTCGTGACATGGACCCCGGCACGGTGTGGAGCCGGTACGTCAAGCACGTTGGAGCGGGTGCCGTCGCGACGGGCGGCATCTTCGGCCTGATCCGCGCGCTGCCGGCAATCTGGTCGTCGCTGTCTGCCTCCGCGAAGTCGCTGACGGGCGGCGGGGCCGAGACGACGAGTGTTCGCACCGATCGCGACACCCCCACCTGGATGCTGCTGGCCGGCGCGATCGGCATCGTCGCGTTCATTGTCGCGATGCCGGTGTTTCAGATGAATGTGCTCGGCGCGGTATTGATCCTCGCGCTGGGATTCTTGTTCTCCGTCGTGTCGTCGCGGATCACCGGCGAAGTCGGCTCCACGTCGTGCCCGCTGTCAGGCATGACGATCGGGGCGCTCATGACGACCTGTGGCGTGTTCCTGCTCGTGGGCTGGGAGGGTTCGGAGTACAGCCGGCTCGCGCTGATGATCGGTGCAATCATTTGCATTGCGATCTCGAATGCCGGCACCTGCTCGCAGGATTTGAAGACCGGATTTCTCGTCGGCGCGACGCCCGTGAAGCAGCAAGGGGCGCTGCTGATCGGCGTGCTGGCATCCGTGCTCGCCGTCGGCTGGACGGCGTACGGTCTCAATCACGCCGACGCTCGCGAGACGCCGCTGCAGCAGCCATTCGCCGTCGCGCGGGAAAAAATCGAGCGGGCCGATACGATCGCGAGCCGCGAAGACGGCCAGACGTATCGCTACGTGCGATTGGAACCGAGCGACCTGCCGCCGGGCATGTCGGCGGAGTTCGATACCTTTCTGGTCGATGAATCGACCGGCCAAGCCAAGTACGCACGGCAAGACGGCATCGGCGGCCCGCGGTTCAGCGCGCCGCAGGCGAAGCTCATGTCCGTCGTGATCGACGGCCTGCTCACACACCGACTGCCATGGAATCTGATCCTGGTCGGCGTCGCGATCGCGCTGTTCATGGAGCTGCTCGGCATCCGTTCGCTCACGTTCTCCGTCGGAGTGTACCTGCCGCTGTCGTCAACGATGCCCGTCTTCCTCGGCGGCATCGTGCGGCTCGTGTGCGACAGGTTCTACCGTCGGCCGCCGGACGACGAGAGCGAAAAGGAGGGCACGCTGTTCTGTTCGGGCCTGATCGCCGGTGCGTCGATCATCGGCATTTTCGCCGCCATGCAGGGCTTTCTGCCGGGCTTCGACGCCGACGCACTACTTCATCCGCGGATCGCCTTCCTTTGGAATCTCATTCCCGTATTGAGCTGGGACAAGACCGCGAGCGACCTGTTTGGTGTGGCCGCGCTCGGGCTGCTGTGCTTCCTGATGTTTCGTTCCGCGCGCGAGCCGAACTGATCCTCTGGCCTAGCGGGCCGCGCGAGACCCGAGCTGACCGCCGATGAGCTATGAACTGGGAATGGAGCTAAATTCAATGTCGTAATCGCTCGCTGAGCCATCGGTCCGAGAATAGCAAACTCCGTAGTTCTACACCGAACGAGCAAATTGTGGGTCGCCTCCTCTACGAAATCTGGTCTTCGATACCGGTGACTCTTGGAACACAGTCAAACACGTTTCCGTGATTGTTTCCTTTTCCCTTACCTAGTCCGGCATCGAGCGTGTCCGCGCCGCGACCGCCACGGAATCGGCTGCAGCCGCGCACGTGGGCCGAGTTGCCGGCGGGGGTCGGGAGCCCGATCGCAATGTCGTCGTCGCCCCCTGCCGTGTTCACTCGCACACGGTTCTGGAATTCTGTCGGTGTGCCGCCTGGAATCAACTCCACTTGGACAGCATCGTTTTGCCCGCCCGTCTGCACTTGAACCCGATTCCCATAGGTGCCGTCGTCCAGGATGACCATGTCGCTGCCTTGGCCGGTCCGCGTACGCACGCGTCCGGGGACCTCGGCGTTGCACAGGGCAAATTCGTCATTGTCGCGCTGCGTTCTGACTCTCAGGCCACCCTGAAGCAAAACGTCGATCAAGGTGACGACGTCATCCCCTCTGCCGGTGTCAATCTGGGTTCGGCCCTCCACGGTCAGCGGGTCGAGGATGGCGACATCGTTGCCGGTCCCTTGGCGAATTTTCAAGTTGCCGGGCAACAATAGATTCACCAACGCTCCGTCGAGAAACAGCCTGTCGTCGCCACCTGCCAAGAAGATGTTCAATGTCTTTTCAAGGGCCGCGGCGCCTACCAACACGAATCTTCCTCGCTGACCATTGCCGCCAGTAACCTCGGTTCCATCGTTGCCTTCAACGACAATCGAGCCACCCTCGCCGCTCGATCGAATCGTTATGCTGTTGTTTCCTGCGTCGCCTCGAATGCTCACTCGGCCACGAGACTCTTTCACCTCAACCACTCCATCAAATCTCTCTCCACGGTTGACTCCAAGCACCGCCTCACAGCCGCCGACTGTGACAGTCACCGTGGCAGTATCCATCCGGCCGGTGCCGTCATCGATAGTGTATTGAAAAGTGTCTACACCCTCGAACCCCGTGACGGGCGAGTAGCTCACCGTGCCGTTTCCGTTGTTGACCACGGTCGCGTTCGAAATGTTGATGATTGTGAGCGGATCAAAGTCGGGATCGGAGTCGTTGATGAGCACCTTGATGATCACGGGAGTATTCGGTGGGGTCGAAATTGAGTCGTTAACGGCGTCGGGCGGGTCCGGGAGCGGCGTGACCGTGACGGTGACGGTCGCCGTATCGGAACCACCTTGGCCATCGCCGATCGTGTACGTGAACGTGTCCACTCCGTTGAAATTCAGGTCCGGCGAGTAAGTAATCGTACTGTTGGCATTGATGACGGCTGAGCCGTTTGCCGGATCGGCGACGGCGGCAACTGAGAGCGTGCCGCCATCGGGGTCAGTGTCGTTTCCAAGCACGGTAACGGTCTTGGGGGTGTCCTCGGGCGTCATGTCCGAATCATCACCGGCAACCGGCGGCAAGTTTCCTAAGGGCGTGCAAGTCTCGTCACCCAATGCGGGTGTATCCGGATCATCTGAGGGCGTGTCAAAATCCTCGTTGGAATCACCTGATCCTTGATTACAGAATGCGGCTGGGGCCGGACTATCGACTGAAAGCTCGAAGCGAATCGTTGCCGTCTGCCCTTCGTTCAAGTTTCCGACTTCGACGATTACAGGTGTGTCGCCGGGATCGTTGCCAAACGGAATGGTTCCGCGCGTCGATGTTACCGAACCAACGACGAGCGTAAGGCCCGGATGATCCGATTCAAAATCCGAGAAGACTACGTCCGTGTGCCTGTCGCCGGTGGCCGTGAGCACAACCGTGTACCGGATTCTGTCACCCGACGTGGGACCACCGGATCCGTCCAGGTCAATCAACTCATCGTCCTTGGTTACTTCCAATTCCAGCGCGGGGCCGGAAATGTCAATTGAATGGTCCTCAACCTCGCCATCATCGGCTGCCCCATCAAACGAAAGCGTGGTGTCGGTGCTAATACGGAACCGACCAATCGTCACTCCGCCGGTTGCATTGGAAGGAACAGCTATCGGTAGTGAGTTAGTGCCAGCACTCATCGGTACACTGTCGGCCACCCGTTCCCCCGGCAGGTCGAAGACCCCGTTGCCATCGAAGTCGATGAAAGCATCGAGGAGTCCGCCGCCCATCGACGCCACGACCGTAATAATTGCCGACTGGCCGGGAACGAGAATCGGTATGGTAACACCATCCTCGGGAGCTGTATCAGATCCAGTTAAATCATCCTGATCAGCGAAGGTAGATGGCTGTCCGTCAGATTCTCCGTCGATTGTTGTCCCTAGAAAAAGTGCCGAGCCAAGATCGTGTCGTGGACCGTTTGGAAGAAGAGTGGAATAACTGTCGGGCGCGTCTCCGAAGTCCCTCGCAACGCCAAGCACTATTCGAGCTTCCAACTGTTCGACAAGTAATTTCGACAATTGCTTATTTGCCAAGCGGGCTTTGTTCTTGTTCGGGTAAATTGCTCGGAAACTTCTTGGATGCATGAATGGACTCACAATGGATATTTGGAAAGCTGGGAAATATACGAGAGGTGGCCAATCCAGTATTGCAGGACGAACCTGGTTTTCAAGAAAATTCTGACGACATGCATAACTTCTTGGGCATGTGAATCAGGTTGATTGGCTTTACGGCCGTTCAGGAGTCGCCCTTAATCATTGGCCATCACTGCGAGCTGGTTCGCCCAAATGGCCAGCCAGTTAGTTGGTTTGCCATCCGTTCTTCGATCCGCATTGTCAAGTAATTCCACCGCGCCCGGGCAAATCGCACTCCTGCCACTGGTCTGGCGACTGCTCCTTTAGTAGTGTAATCCGCCGGTGCTTTTGGCCTGCGAATGAGAACAGCAGCAATCTGACGAACATGAAACGAAAGGATCGATTCCTATGTGTTACCTGCTCCAAGATTCTTGGAAGGTTGCAGTAATGATGACTTTCTGTGCGTCCGAACCGCTGGCGGCCTGTGCCGACGAGGGTATGTGGGTATTCAACAATCTGCCGAGAAAGCAGCTCAAGGAAAAGTACGGCTTCGAGCCGAGCGACGAGTGGATTGATCACGTCATGAAATCGAGCGTGCGATTCAATTCGGGCGGGTCGGGTTCGTTTGTATCCTCCACGGGTCTGGTTTTAACGAATCATCACGTCGGTGCGGACACGTTGCACAAGATTTCGACAAGCGAGCACGATTACTACAAGAAGGGTTTTTATGCGAAGCGACATGAAGATGAAGTGAAATCGCCCGACCTCGAGTTGAACGTGCTGCAGTCGATCGAAGACGTAACCGACCGAGTAAATGCGGCGGTCAAGGCGGACATGCCAGCGGGCCAGGCGGTTGCAGCGCGGCGGGGCGTGATGGCCACGATCGAAAAGGAGTCGCTCGATAAGACTGGCCTGCGCAGCGACGTGGTCACGCTTTATCAGGGCGGTCAGTATCATCTGTACCGGTTCAAAAAGTACACGGACATCCGCATCGTGTTTGCTCCGGAGTTCGACATCGCGTTTTTCGGCGGCGACCCGGACAACTTCGAATACCCGCGCTACGATCTCGACGTCTGCTTATTCCGCGTTTACGAAAACGACAAGCCGGCGAAGATCGAGCACTTTTTGAAGTGGAGTAAGAACGGGGCAGGGGACGGCGAGTTGGTCTTCGTCTCCGGCCACCCGGGGCGCACCAGTCGATTGAACACGGTGGCTGCACTCAAATTCATGCGCGACGTACGAGCACCGTATACGCTCGACCTGCTGCGTCGCCGCGAAATCATGTTGCAGCAATTCAGCCAAGAGGGTGAGGAGCAAGCGCGGATCGCCAAAGAAGAATTGTTCTCGATTCAGAACAGCCGCAAGGCTTACTACGGACGCATCGAGGGGTTGCAGGACCCGGCGATCATGGGCAAAAAAGAGGCGACCGAAAAGGTCCTGCGAGCCAAGGTGGAAAAAGATCCGAAAATGAAGGCCGCCTACGGAACCGCGTGGGACCGCGTCAACCAAGCTCAAAAAGACTACGCCGAGCTGCTTCGTGCCCGATCGGTCCTCGAACTTGGCCAAGGCTTCTACTGCAACTACTTCTACATCGCCCGAACGCTCGTACGGCTGGCTGAAGAGAACGAAAAGCCGAACACGGAACGGCTGCGCGAATTCAGCGAAGCCGGCCGTGCCTCGCTCGAACAAGAACTCTACTCGACCGCGCCGATCTACGACGACTTCGAGCAGGCCAAGCTGACCGACTCGCTCGGCTTTTTGACCGAAGTATTGGGAGGAGATCACGCGCTGGTCAAAAAGATCCTTGCCGGCAAAAGCCCATCGGCCCGCGCGGCGGAATTGGTTCGCGGCACAAAACTCAAGGGCGTCGAGGAACGCAAACGGATCGCCAAGGGCGGCAAGAAGTCGATCGACGAGTCGAAGGATCCGATGATCCAACTCGCGAAAGTTGTGGACGGCGACGCCCGCGCAATTCGCAAGAGGTTTGAGGAATCGGTCGAGGAGCCGGAGCGGCAGGCATACGCTCAGATCGCCAAGGCGGTTTTTGAAACGCAGGGCGCGAGTGTCTATCCAGACGCGACGTTTACGCTCCGCCTCTCCTACGGCGCGGTGAAGGGCTACGAAGAGGGAGGAAAAATGATCTCGCCGTGGACCACGATGAGTGGCGCGTTCGAGCATGCGAACAAGCATGGTAACAAAGACCCGTGGAAATTGCCGGAAAAGTGGCACTACAGCCGCAACAAAATCGACCCGGACACCCCGTTCAATTTCGTCTCCACTTGCGACATCATCGGTGGCAACTCGGGCTCACCCGTGATCAACCGAAACGCCGAGTTCGTCGGGATCATCTTCGACGGCAACATTCAGTCGCTCGTGGGTGATTTCGTTTTCGACGAGACCCAGAACCGCGCGGTCTCGGTGCATTCGTCTTCGATCATCGAATCGCTGCGAAAAATCTATAACGCCGCCCCACTCGCCGATGAATTGGGCCGGTAGTCGTTTTTCGTTGTTCTTTCAGATTATGGTTGACAGTGGCATGATCGCATGACGACACTGCATGCCCTTGCTGGCGTTCGGAAACCTTTGAACGAATGTGAGGCTGCCATGCTCAGGAAGTCTTCAGTTTTGGCGTGCGTTGCGTTGCTGATCGTCGGTTGTTCCCAGTCGCCGTCCGGGAAATTGCCAACGGCCACGCAAACTCCGGCTGCACAGTCAGCCGGTCAAGCAACTCAGCCTGTGCCCCCTGCCGTCACCAGCCAACCGCAAACGCCCGACACCGCACCCGCCGCGGCTGGTAATCCGCCGGCCAGCGTGCAAGACTTACTTTCACAGGCTCGTCAGGCAGCCCAACAGCGCGACCCGGACGGCGCCATTCGAGCGCTCGAACAGGCACTCGCGCTGGAACCGAACAACAGCACGGTGCTTGCCCTGATCACAGAGGCTACCGAGGTCAAGGGAATGAGTCTCGGAGCGACCGAGACCACTGCGGAGTCGGCCGGGTATTTTATGAAGGCCGCCGAATACTACCGCAAGCTTCGCGAAAGCGGTGGGACAATTGAAGGCAATGTCGCTCGACTGACTCCCCTCGTTCTCTACAACGAAGCCTGTGCATTCGCGTCGCAGAAGCAAACCGAAAAAGCAGTCGCGTCGCTCGGCGAAGCGTTCGACGCCGGCTTCACGAACTTCGCTCACCTGGACCAGGACGCTGACTTCAACGCGATCCGCCAATCCGCGGAATTCCAAGCGGCTCGCAAGCAAGCACCGATCAACATGCTCGCCAAAGCCAAGTTCGATTTCGATTTCTCGCTCCCCGACTTGGACGGCAAAACCGTTTCGCTTGCCGCATACAAGGGCAAGGTAGTGATCGTCGACGTCTGGGGCACGTGGTGTCCGCCGTGCCGCATGGAGATTCCGCACTTCGTCGAACTGCACAAGAAATATCGCGAGGCCGGCCTGGAGATCATCGGCGTGAACTACGAACAGGGAATTCCTCCCGAAAAGGTGAGTGAGACCGTAAAGAAATTCGTTGAGGAAAACGGTGTAAGCTACCCCTGCGTGATCGGAGACCTGGCCACGCAGCGAAAGATTCCGAACCTGGAGGCATTCCCTACCACGCTCTTCCTCGATCACACAGGCAAAGTGCGACTGAAGCTCGTTGGCTATAATCCGTTGGAGACTCTGGAGGAATTCGTAACACTCTTGCTGGCGGGAAAAAGTTCGGCACCGGCAGCAAACTGATCGGCAGCATTCACATAATCACAAACAGTTAATTTAGGTCCATCGGAACCAGCAAAGGGCGAGCGCAAAAGTGACTACCGCGTAGCCACCGAGAATTCCAATCTCCAAGCTTTGCGAAAATAGCGTGTGCCCTTCAAGCATAATCGCACGCAGTGCGTCGTTGAGCGCGGTGAGCGGCAGGGCCTTGATGAACGGCCGGGTCACTTCGGGGAACCGCTCGGACGAAAAAAAGATTCCGCTCAGAAGCCACATCGGAAGCATGATCAGGTTCATCAAGCCGGAGACCGCCTCGACCGTCTGGGCGCGACTGGCGACCAAAAGCCCCACGCCCGAAAACGTGATCGCCCCAAGAACAATGAGCACAAAAACCGCCGCGAAGCTGCCGTGGATTACGACGCCAAACGCCAAGCGGGCAAAAACGAGCAGTACGACGATCTCCGGCACCATGAACAAGAGGCGGCTTACCATGAGTGCGCTGAGGAAATGACTTTTCTTCATCGGCGTCGCGAGATAGCGTTTCAGCAGCTTGCGAATTCGCATGTCCACCGTGACGAACCCAATGCCCCACAGCCCGCCGCCCATCAAGTTCATGCCGAGAAGGCCGGGCACGAGAAAGTCAATGTACCTGGCGCCGGCCTCCGTGAATTCAACGTCATGCACGTAGACCGGATCGGTGCGGCCCGCCGCCCGTTGCAATACCGCGTCCACTTCGCGCCGAGCCAGCAAGCTCTCCGGCCGGGTCGGATCATATAGATATTCGAAACTGTAATCCTTCCAATCCGGTGATCGAACGATGAGTCCCGTCTTGCCCGTTCGCAGGCGCCGCTGGCAGGTCGCCTCGTTATTCTTGTGTACGTCAAATCGAGCGTCAGCAGCCAAATCCCGCACTACCCGGTCGCTCCACTCGCCATTCTCGACGTCAACCACAATCCGCTCGACCGGCTTGTTGCGAAATGCCACGCCGAGCCCGACAGTCATGAGCACCGGAAACACGAACACCCAAAACACCGCCTCTGGCTCGCGATAAAACTCGCGGTGACGTGCCAGCACAAGTTGAATCAATGGATGGCTGATCAAATCTGATATCTCAAATCTCAAATCCAAAATCTCAAATCTCAAATCCTCACTCTTGCTCCTCATCCCGCAGGTGTCGCCCCGTGAGCGTGACAAACACGTCTTCCAGACTCGCGTGCCGGGTGGTCAAGCTGGCCAGTTCGCAACTGAGCGATTGCAGCTTGCCGAGCAGTGCGGGCAGGGCCACGTGCGGCTCGGAGACGGTCAAGTGAATCAATCCACTTTCGTGATGGGCCGACCGCACCGCGGGCAATTCCGCAAATGACTCCACGGGCGCCGGCGGCTGGCCATTGACGCCGGCAATCGAAAACTCAATCACATGCTCGCCGCCCAGGCTGGCGATCAGCTCGCGCGGTGAGCCAAGTGCGATCACTCGACCGTGATCGACGACCGCAACGCGATCGCACAGTCGCTCCGCCTCGTCCATGTAGTGCGTCGTGAGTAGTACCGTGCGGCCCTGGCTGCGAAAGTCGCGAACGATTTCCCATAACTGCCGCCGCGATTGCGGATCCAACCCCGTGGTCGGCTCGTCGAGAAACAACAGTTCCGGATCACCCACCAACGCACACGCCACTGCCAGCCGTTGCCGCTGGCCACCCGACAGCTTCTTCACCCACACATTGGCCTTTTCTTCGAGCGACACGCGCGCGATCGCCTCGTCGGCCGAAATGCCGCGGCGGTAGAAGCTGCGAAAGAGTGTGAGGGTCTCGCGAATGGTCAGCTTGTCCGAGAGCTTTGTCTCCTGAAGGGAGATTCCGATGCGTTGCTTAAGCTCGTTGTCGTGTTTTCCCCAGCGCATACCCAATACCTCAACGTCGCCGGAAGTGGCTTCGAGCAGGCCTTCCAGAATCTCGATCGTGGTCGTCTTGCCGGCACCGTTTGGCCCGAGCAGCCCAAAGCACTCACCGACCGAAACCGCCAGGTCCAGGCCACGGACCGCCTCCACCTGCGGTTTCCCCGGGTATCGCTTGAACAAGTTTGTGCATCGAATCGCGTCCGACATCACGTCGAATTCTAGCCCTGAGCCGAGAGACACACCATGCAGGGCAGATCAGTGCCAGTTCCCGCGATACAATAGGACTGGTTGCCGGAGTGATTAGCCATGATTTCCTTCCGCACGACTCGGCCGACTTGGGGGCCCCTCCTGTTCATCGTGATTGTGTCGATTTGGGGCTGTGCCCCTTCGGCTCCTCCCACCGCCTCAAACTGGTCAGCGCTTCGCCAGCGGATGGTGGAGGAGCAACTGCTTGGTCACGGCATCACCGACGGGCGAACACCTATCCGCAACGATCGCGTGCTCAAAGCGATTGGCACAGTGCTACGACATGAGTTTGTACCGTTGTCCGTACAACACGAAGCCTACGACGATCATCCTTTGCCGATCGGCGAGGGCCAGACGATCTCGCAGCCGTACATCGTCGCCTACATGACCGAACTGACCGATCCGCAGTCCAGCCACCGTGTGCTCGAAGTGGGCACGGGCAGCGGATACCAAGCCGCGGTTCTCGCCGAGCTTGTCGCTGAGGTTTACACGATTGAACTCCTGCCGGGGCTTGCCGAATCGGCCGAAACGCGACTGACGAGGCTCGGCTACGGCGATAAAGTTCACGTGCGCACGGGCGATGGTTACCTCGGCTGGCCCGAAGCGGCCCCGTTCGATTCGATCCTGGTCACCTGCGGCGCCGATCACGTGCCCAAGCCGCTCTTCGAACAACTCAAACCCGGCGGTAAGTTAATCATCCCGGTCGGCCCGCGTTCCGCACAAGTGATGCGTGTCGTCGAGAAGGGACTCGGAGGCGAACAGCGTTCCCAAGATGTATTGCCCGTCCGGTTCGTTCCGCTTCGGCGATCCGATGGAATTGACGATCGCTAGACCTCAAACAAGCGACCCCTGCGCGCTGGTTTTCCCTCTCCCCTGTACTCAGGGGAGAGGGTTAGGGTGAGGGTCCGCAGCATGCGCTCGAATCGAACCCCTCACCCCGTCCCTCTCCCCTGAGTACAGGGGCGAGGGGGCAAATCTTCGCTCGGTTGAGGGCTAGATGTTTGATACGTGCCGTTGAAATAATTGAACTCGCCAGGAGCCACAAGTATGCTGCTGTTCCGCGCGGTGTTCTGGGCCTTTGTGCTGCCGGGCACGGTTACGATCCTTGTTCCCTACCTTATCATGTCTCGTTGGTGGCCGATCGAACTATCGAATTGGAGGCTTTGGCAGGCCATTGGGCTGGTCCCCGTTCTTATCGGGGCAAGCATATTGCTTCACTGCATCTGGTCTTTCGCTGTCGTCGGCCGCGGAACCCTGTCTTCGCTCGATCCCCCGCGGCAGCTCGTGGTTCGCGGTCTCTATCGATACGTGCGCAACCCGATGTACGTCGGTGTCGTGACTGCCTTGCTAGGCCAGGCATGGCTGTTTGGTTCTCTTGCCATGCTCTGCTATGCAGTCACGTGGTTTCTCGTGTTCAACTTGTTTGTTATCTTCTACGAGGAGCCGGCCCTACGCCGCCAGTTTGGCGAGTCCTACGAGCCGTACTGTCGCCGCGTCCGGCGTTGGCTGCCGGGAAGTCCAATCGACGGGACGACAGGCCCTGAAGCTCACGAAGACATTGACATTGAGGTAAATCCATGAACCACCCGACCGCGATCCGCCCCGAAGACCACGCCGTCTACGACCCGAACAAGATGGGCAAAGCCACCATCTTCCGTTCCGACCGCCTTCTCGTCGGCCTGAACTGCTTCGAACCCGGCCAGGAGCACAAACTCCACTCGCACTCGCGAATGGACAAGGTCTACCACGTCCTCTCCGGCCGCGGCCTGTTCCTGCTCGAAGGCCGCGAGATCCCGATGCAGGCCGGCGTCATGCTCGTTGCTCCGGAAGACGTGCCGCATGGGATTCGGAATACCGGCAACGAACGACTCCTCGTTCTGGCGGTTTTGGCCCCGGCCCCTCAGGGACCCGCCAGCCCGTCGTGATATGCAGACCGGCCGGTCTGGTTATCATGCCGGCCTGCAGCGCGGCAAAATGAAGCAACGGCTTGACACTCCTGCACTTCACTGATCGAATGTCGAAACCCTTAGATCGTGATAAGCAGATCGGCGGGGCGTGATATGCAGATCTGCATAATTACAAGTTAGACGCGAGCTTGTTACGCATTTGTTACACGGGAGGCTTCCTGCTCTGGATACCATTTGAGCTGTTGGCCTGATTCATGCCGAACCGTCGCGTGAAAGGAGCGTGCCGTATGTTTCCGCGATCT
>Ga0247727_10011121_pt1 | contig 15783 bp, 15 predicted proteins | sample WisWelCaveWW1625_FD_202498 | JGI IMG/M metagenome (GOLD analysis project Ga0247727, IMG submission 202498) | Biofilm microbial communities from Wishing Well Cave, Virginia, United States - WW16-25 | ecosystem: Environmental > Aquatic > Deep subsurface > Groundwater > Cave microbial mat | place...
AAAGCAGTATTTAGACATGAATCCGCTGTTAACTCAGGGATTGAGAAATGAATAAACTCGAGGGAGAAAAGAGGAAAAAGATCGAATTTACAGAAAATGTGTTGCTTTGCCAAAAAGATCGAGCAGAAATCTTTACAAATCGACGGAGTCAGGTATACAATTTTTTGCTCAACTGGCAGTTAGCATAAGCATTTTTTTTCCTCGTTGGAAGCGCGCGTTTTTCTTTGCATAATAAATGAGATTTGTGTCATCTATCTCGAGTAAGATTCAAACAAGTTGGTGCGCTCGCGATGTTGGTCGAGATGAAGAAAAAGGCGCGATGTACAAATGTGCATCAAGAAGTTCACGATGCACTCGCCGAAAAAAGTGCATGCTACATTTTGATCACCTGTGGTCAACCGTCAGAAGATGGAAAAATGGAAGTGGAGATGACTTACGAAGGTGATGCTTCCCTAGCAGCGTATCTCATTGAAAGCGCACAAGGTTTTCTCGATCAGCCAACATAAATCCCCCCGATCAAGAGATATTTCTATGCTACCTAATCTCGACCAATTGAAAAAATGGTACCGCGATCATTACGATCAAATTCTGAAAGATTTTTTCACGTTCTTAAGTTTTCCAAGCATTAGCACGGATAGCAAGTTCGAAAAAGACTCTAGACGTACAGCAGAATGGCTTGAAGGTGTATTGAAGAAGATCGGTTTGGATGCTGAAGTTTGGGAAACGCCTGGGCTGCCCGTTGTTTTTGGCTCTTACCAAAAAGCAGGGCCCAGTAGACCCACGCTTTTGATCTATCACCATTATGATGTGCAACCGGTCGATCCTCTCGATCTGTGGAAGAGCGATCCGTTCAAGCCGGTGGTGCGCAACAATCAGGTTTATGCGCGCGGCGCGGTCGACAACAAGGGGCAGTGCTTCTACTCGTTGACGGCGCTCAAAGCGTTTTTTGAACTCGCTCAGCAGATCAATATCAATATCAAGGTTTTCATCGAAGGGGAAGAGGAGTCGGGTGGGCGAGGCACTCAGGCGATTTTACAGCAGAAGAGAGCAGAACTTAAAGCCGACCATTTGCTGGTTGTGGATTTTGGCATTCAAGATGTCAAAACGCCGGGGATCACACTTGGCATGCGTGGTATTCTGACGATGCAGGTGGAGTGTAGCAACTCATCGATCGATCTCCATTCAGGTGAACACGGCGGCATTGCGCTCAATCCCAACCGCGCTTTAGCGCAGATGCTCGCGCAGCTCTGGGATGCAAAAGGTCGCGTGGCGGTTCCCCATTTTTACGATGAAGTGCAAACCCTTTCCAAAGAGCACCTCTCTTTGATCGACATGTCTTTTGATGTCGATCACTACACGAAGAGCTTTGGCGTGAAGGCTTTTTGCGCGGAAGAAGGTTATTCGTTGAAAGAATCGAACTGGCTCAGGCCTGTTTTAGAACTCAACGGGATGTGGGGTGGTTACACCGGAGAAGGGTTTAAGACTGTGATCCCCGCCAAAGCACATGCAAAAATATCGGCTCGCCTGGTGCCAGACCAAGACCCGCTCAAAGTAGCGCGCGCGATCGGAGACTATTTGCATTCGATCGCACCGCAGGGGATCCAAGTGAAGGTCGATATGCATCACGGTGCAGCGGCGTATCGCAGTTCTTTTGATTCACCTATTGTCAAAACCGCGGCTTTAGCTTATGAAGAGATCTTTGGGAAGGCCTGTCAGTATTTGCTTTGTGGCGCCTCTGTTCCCATTGTTGTCGACCTAGCTGAAGCCTCTGGTGCGCAAGTCGCCATGATTGGGATGTGCTTGCCAGGAGATGATATCCACGCGCCAAACGAACATTTTGGGTTGGATCGATTTGAGCTCGGCTATTTGTCGATAGCGAGGATCTTGACCAGACTCTCTGCAGGATAAGTGCGTGATGAGATGAAGCAACTACTGATCAGATTGTTCCCTCGGCAACATACTACCTCGCCGTCTGTGATTCTTCTAAGCACACTCGGCTCTCTCTCTTTCCTACTTGGATTGATGAGTTTGCTCATGCGCCAAGCCTCGCCACATCTCCCCATCGTTTATTGTGCTCTCTTGGGTTATCTTTGCACCTGGCTTTGGAAGGTGCGCGGATTTTTTTTCTCATTGATAGCGCTAGCTGCCCTTTTAGTTTTTGGCAAACTCCCCGCACAGGAGCAGTTCTGGACTGCACTGCTCGCAACATCTTTAGCGTTCAGCTGGCTCCTTTTGCTGCTCGGCATCCAAGAGATTGAGTCTGTTTTCACATTTAAAGGGACAGCTCTGCAGGCCGCGGAAGAAATGGCTCAAAGCGCCAGTCGCGAGCTCGACGAGCTCAGACGCCTTCTTTCTGCAGAACACCTGGAGATGGACGCGAAGATGAAGCGCATGAACGTGCAGCTTGAAGAAGTGCAGTCTATCCGTGTAAGTGAAGCCAAAGAAAAAGCGAGCTGGCATGAGAAATACCTGCAATTGAGCGCTGAAATAGCGAATTACCAACGCAAAGAGCGCGCCTTTCAGCAAGCACTTGAAGACGCACAGGCAGCCCTTCTCAAACTCAAGTACGCAGAAAAGCCGCCGCAGAGCTCCATCATTCCGATGGAGGAAGAAGCAGACCCGCTCCATGTTGAGAAGCAGCACGCTTTGCTGCGCGAGCAATTTGAAGAAAAATCAGCTGTCCTGCATCAGACGCGCAAAGAGAGCTTCCAGCTAGAAAGTCAACTCCTCACCCTTCGAAAAGAGCAGGTTGAACGCTCTTTGGAGCCCTCTTCTGAAACATCTGCCTTGATTGCGCAGCTGCAAAAGCTCGAGCTGGAGCGCGAGCATCTCGAACAAGAAATCGCCGCTCTGCACCTCCTCGTCGCAGAGTTATTCAAAACGAAAAAAGCCCCGCGCAAACGCAAAGGGCAAGCTGTTGAGCAAGAGCTGTTTTAGGGCAGCTTCTAAGACCTTATCGCCCTCCGTCAGTCTATAATGCATTGATTATCACCTGCTTGCGAAGTATTTCCAGGAAAATTTAATATACGTTGAATTTTTTTTAACACGCTCTTAACATAGGTGTTCAAATTTTTGGTAAGTATCATGAGCAAGGAAGTTTTCACTGAGCAGGCAAAGGGTTCCTCCCAGATGAATGGAGGTCATAAGTACATCTTTCTCAGTTCAGCGAAAAGATTACACATGCTATTCGATCAACCAAATGAACAACTCGAAACACCAGGGCGATCATCACTCGTGTTATTTTATTTAGTGCCTGAGAGGTTAGCCGGACGCCCTCAAGCGCAATCGAAAAATTGGAATGCATCATCAACAGGGACGGCATAGTTAAGTGGAGGTTTTATGGCTGCGGTAACAGGTTTAGCGCCCCCTATTCAAGGGACTACTGCAAATGTCAATGCAGCGCCGACTCCTGCTGGGGGATCACCAGCTCATGACTCCTATTGGAGTCACTCTACTTGCGATTGGCAGATGCTCCCTTCTCTCGTGGTTTCTTTTTCAGTGATTGGGATCGCGGCTGCAGTTTTTACCGGCTCTCTTTTTTTGGCTTCAGGAATTTTTCTCGCAGGAATGGCTACGCTCCTGGTGCTCTCTGGTGTGCAAAATGGTGGGGATGCGCAAAATGCTGGTTCAGCCCAAGGGCAAGTGCGCGAAGCAGCTGCGCGCATCAGGGCGCAAGAAGGCCCGCTCGCATTAGGTCCGGCAGACGGTGTCTTGGCAGAGCTTAGAAATGAAGTACAAGGCTGCCGCCGCGATGTTGAAGCGATGCGAGTTGTCACGAGCGGGATTGTACACGAGCGCGAGACAGATCGCGCAGATCTGCGCAATCTAACTGGCACGCTGAATCGCTTGGTGGAACGTCTAGCTCCTCCAGCACCCGCGCCTGTTGCAGAGCCTGTCGCACCACCCGCGGCTGCTCCTGCCCCCATTCCTGCTCCCGCTGTGCCAGAACCTGCGCCCGTTATGTTGATCGATTTCACAGAAGGCTTTGGATTACCGGCCGCTGCGCCAGCTCCGCCCCACGCAGATACAGATCTGTTGGATCTTCTCTTTGCCCCAGCTGCGCAACTATCCGCTGCCGCAGTTACCCGAGCTCCAGCAGCCCCAACGCTCCTAGATGAGCCATGGCTCTATTTTATGGCAGCGCCTGCGCCACAGCATGCAGCAGCTCCTGCCGTCCTGCTTGGAGGGTTTGAATTAGCTGATTTGCAAGACATGCTTCCTCTAGTGAGACCAGGAGCGTATGTCCCAGCGCAAGTTGAAAGAACCGATGCAGCGGCTATGCTCGCTGATGCACTGCCAACAGCCGCGCCTGCAGCGAGAGCGTCCCCAGTGCACGCAGCACCTCTGCCAGCAGACCCCCTTGCACTAACTGCGGCTTTAGCTTTCACGTTACCTGCAGCCGCTCCTCAGCAATTAGCAGCGCCTGCATCGGCAGCGCGGCCCCCAGTAGCAGATGTGGCAGCGGATTGGCTACCTCAGGCAGCGCCCGCAGCAGCGGCTCCAGCACTGTCACAATTAGCGCGGCCCCCAGTAGAAGGAGTGGCAGCAGATTGGCTACCTCAGGCAGCGCCTGCAGCAGCGGCTCCAGCACAATCACAAGTAGCGCGGCCCTCAGTAGAAGAATTGGCAGCAGATTGGCTACCTCAAGCAGCGCCCGCAGTACAGGCAGAAGGGCGCCGACCTGTTCCTTCGTTAACCTATGCAGATTTATTGGATATGCTTCCTAGCGCTGCGCCCATTCAAAGGGGTAGCCCTGGGCCAGTGAGAATGCCTGTAGAAGATGTATTCATGGGTGCAGGCTTGCCAGCAGCGTTACCAATGCGAATGGCCTCAGCACCTGTGCCTGCAGCAGCACCCAATCCAGCAACACTTGGGGCAGCAATCCTAGCAGCGGAAATACCAGGGCAAATGGCACCAGCACCTGTGCCTGCAGCAGCACCCAATCCAGCAATACTTGGGGCAGCAATCCCAGCAACGACGCCAGGGCAAATGGCACCAGCACCTACGCCTGCAGCAGCACCCAATCCAGCAACACTTGGGGCAGCAATCCCAGCAACGACGCCAGGGCAAAGGTCTTCAGCACCAGTGGCTCCTGATGCAGGAGCACTTAGCACTGCGGTACCTGCAGCGGCACCAGGGCAAATGCCTCTAGCGCCTGTGCCGGTAGTGTTTGATGGTGCAATATACTTGGCTGATGGTCCATCAACTATATATCCGCCTACAATGGTGCAGAGTGCAATGGGCATACCTTCTACTGGACCTCAACCCAACCCCTTTGGATTGCTTCAGGCTGGGCTCACTCCTGATGAAATGCAATTAGCCCTCGCAGTGAGTTTAAGTATGCAAGATCAGAGTGATGTAGTTCAGGGGCCTCCAGTTGCTTTAGCTGCTATGCAGATGAGCATGCGTGCAAGCGGAACTTCAGGTAGTGTTGCAGCGGCACAGCATCCAGATTTAAGCACTAGCATGTGTGTAGCAGCTGGCGGCTCCGCAGCGCCAGCAAGTCCTGCGAATCCTAGAAGGACGGGGATGGAGCCAGGTCAAGGAGGATTAATTCCTATAGCTTTACCTGGAGCTGCTACTGAGGCAAGTGGGCGGAAGCGACGTTGAGAATTCCTGCACTCTGCAGTGATCTTAAGTTTTTGCTGTGGGCTTCTGTTTTCTAACAGAGGCTCTTGCTATTTTAGCGGTATTTCCAAGGAGTGAGGATCTCGTGCGACTCTTCTGTGATCAGAAGGGTGTGTTCCCATTGCGCGCTAGGTTTGCCATCAGAGGTGCGCACGGTCCAGCCATCAGATGCATCGAGATAGCCGCTGCGTACGCCTGCGTTGATCATGGGCTCGATAGTGAAGATCATCCCAGGAGCTAGGGGGATTTTCAAGTGGTTGTGATGGTGGGGGACTTGAGGGGCTTCGTGGAACTGGACGCCTGTGCCATGGCCGACGAACTGGTTAACTACAGAGCAATCTTGTGTTGCTGCATAGGATTCGATCGCTTCGCCGATCTCGTAGATCATGATGCCTGGCTTCAGAATGGCAATCGAGCGCATCAAGCACTCGTAGCTGACTTCCATGACGCGCCGTTTCTCTTCGCTGATAGCGCCGATGGCGACCATCTTGCTGCAATCCCCATAGTATCCATTCAGAATGGCTGTCACGTCGATATTGAGGATATCGCCCTCTTTGAGGGGAACGTCATTGGGGATGCCGTGGCAGATGACTTCGTTGAGCGAGGTGCAGATGCTTTTAGGATAAGGTGGATCGCCGTATCCGAGTGTGGCGGGAATCGCGCCAGCATCTAAATAGAGCTTGTGGGCAAAGGCATTGAGTTGATTGGTGGTGATGCCGACTTTTGCCATCCGACAAGTTTGTTCAAGGATCTGGGCCGCGAGTTGGCAAGCGCGTCGAATTCCAGCGATTTGCTCTGGCGTTTTGAGGAGGATGCCGTAGCGCTTGAGGTATTGCGCAGCGAGGTCAGAGGTTTGCGGCCCTGCGAGTGCTGGGAAGTGGCATTTCTTCCACTTCTGTCCGCTACCGCACCAGCAAGGATCGTTACGCGAAATCATGAGTTTCCTTTGAGCCAATTGCAAAACTCTTCGACGCGTAAAATCGCCCTTTTGAGCCCCACTCGCGTCCGCGCTTCCTCGCCTACCCTCTCGGGTAGGCCGCCGTCAACGCGTCGGACAGGCCTTGCCTGTCCTACGGCAATGGGGTTCAAAATCTTCGATTTTCCACTGTCGCTTCAGTTCTGCAACTGCCTCCTTTGATTGAATTTCCAATTCTACAGGGCAAGGGGGATTTTCGTAAAAGACCTGTTGCAAGATGAGTCCATGCGCTGGTGCTGTGATTCCGGCGCGTGTGCGGTCTTTACTGCTTAAGACGCTGGGAAGATCAGCGACTTGCAGTTTACCGCAGCCGACGTAAGCGAGTGTTCCGGCGAGGTTACGCATCATTTTGTAGAGGAAGTGATCGCCAATGATGCGTAAAGCGAGGCGTTGATGGGGGAGGGGATCGATCGCGATGGAGCTCAAATGGCAGATGGGGCTGCGGTCCCATAAGGAGCGCTCGTTACAAAAAGAGGAGTAGTCATGGTCTCCAAGTAGCATGGTTGCACCCCTGCGCATTGCATCTAGATCGAGCTTATAGGGGAAATGCCACGAGGTATGGCGGTAGAAGGGGAGTTGGGCTGCTCCTGTACACAACAAGTAGTGGTACTCTTTACTCTTCGCCTGGAGTGTAGGATGAAAATCGAGGGGCATCTCTTGTAGATCTGTGACTGCAATTTCTTTGGGTAACAGGCCATTGAGTGCACGCTGGAGCAGGTTCAAGGGAATAGGATGTTCTGTCAAGAAATTGACAACTTGTCCACGCGCATGCACGCCAGCGTCGGTGCGACTAGCGGCCTGCAAAGCCGGGCGCTCCTTGAGCAATGCACAAAGCGCCTCTTCGAGCGCCGCTTCGATCGAAGGGCCCATTGGTGTTTTTTGCCAACCGGCAAAACCGGTGCCGAGGTAGGAGAGGAGCAGGCGGATGTTTCTCATGAGGCTATTCCGCTATTTTAAAACGTCGATTTTGGAAGATGTGGAAAAAGGCGCAAAGAGCATGCTTTTCAAATAGTGGGATGGTCTCATGGGCCATTGCGCATGAAGAGGTCGATGCCTTCTAACAGCATCTGCACAGCGATCAGAGTCAAGAGTAAACCCATGAGCTTTTCACAGGCGAGCAGTCCGCGCTGGCCGAGAATCTTTTTGAGATAGCTAGAGGCGAGCAGGATGAGTGTGGAGGCGACCCAAGCGATCACGATAGCACCGAGGGAGACCCATGCGCTAATCTCCTGGCCTGAGAAAAGCATCACAGCAGCGAGCACTGCGGGCCCTGCGACTAAGGGGATAGCGAGTGGGACGATGAAGGGCTCTTTATGTTGAGATAGATCGATGTCCGCTTCTTTGCGGCTGGGAAAGATCATCCGGATAGCGATTAAAAAGAGGATGATCCCGCCCGAGACGAGAATCGTGGGTAGTTTGACATTGAGGAGCTCGAGCATTGGCTGACCCGCAAAGGCAAACGCAATGATCGTGAAAAGAGCGATGAGCAGCTCGCGCAGGATGATCTTACTGTGTTTCTTGGGCGGGATATCTTTCAAAACAGTGATAAAAATCGGGACGTTGCCGATCGGATCCATCAGTAAAAAGAGGGTGAATGCCAAAGAGAAGATGTGCAAAGAGTGGTCCATGAGGCTATCTCGCAATTTTAAAACGGTGATTTTTGATGGTTTTTTTCACAGATTTCAGAGCTGCTTCGCGGGACATACTTGAATAAGTAGGCCAAGGAGCAGCTCTGGAAGATGTGGAAAAAGACACAAAAAGCACGCTTTTCAAATAGCGAGATGGTCTCATATTCGCTCATTATACATAAATTAGAGTTTAAACGTAGTCGCCTCAACTCGGAGTGTTTCCCAAAGATTGGTTAAAAACTTCTTTTCGTCGCGAGATAAAGGGGAGAAGAAGAGGAGAAAATCCTCATTCTTGCTAAACGCTGCTTTTGTCCAGTTGGCTGAGCCCATGACGAGGGTAGAGTGATCGACCAGCGCCCATTTATGGTGGAGCAGCTCTTGGCCTTGGCTGAGGAGCACTTTCACGCCCCCTTCCTCCAAGCTCATCAAGGCGTTTTTGCTAGCGCCGCGGCCTGTGTAGTAGTCGACAATGGCGGTCACGGCCACGCCGCGTTCCGCGGCTTCCACGAGCGCTGCCACCAGATCGGGATGAGTGAGGGTGAACATGGCAATTTGGATGCTGATCGCGGCTGTGTGGATTGTTTCAATCAGGCGGTTTAAAGGTTTGTGCTCGGGGTCGGGCAGAAGGTAAAACTCTAGCTGATGTGCGCCGAGCTGAAATGTTTGAAAGGTGGTGGGAGGATTCTTGATGAACTGGGCTAGCGCCGGGGCGTGGAGTCCGAGGATCAGGTTGCTGTGATGACGCAGCGATGCGACTGTGAGGTTGGCCGAGCCTAAAAAGACCAGGGTGTCATCTGTGATCAGGATTTTACGATGCATGAGCCCCTTGGAGTGGCGCGGGAGCGCTTTGGCAGGTGGCGGCAGGCGCGCAGTGAGCGAGAGGGACGCGGTGGGGTCGTATTCCATCGTGACATCGATGCCGGCAGCTGATTTTTGGGCGAGCAGATCGATCATGTCGTGATCTGTGATGCCGTAGAAGGAGCCGTAGATGGAATGGCTGGAGCTGCGGATCGCCTCGCACAAGGTCAGTTTTAAATCTTGGCGTGCGTGGTTAGCGTAAAAGAGGATAGGATCAGAGGAGGATGGGAGCGGAGGTGTCGTGGCGCGATAGAGGAGAAAAACAAAAAGACCGCCTATCAGGAGGGAGAGGGAAACCTTTTGGAGAAAGGGCCTGATAGACGGCGTGAATAAACGATTAAACAGTTTCACCTTTAGCGCGCATCTGACGGATGATGGTAGGAAGTCCAACTTTATCAATGGTGCGTAGCGCATTGGTAGAAAGGCGGATCGTCACAAAGCGGTTTTCATCAGCGAACCACAGACGTTTGACATGCAGATTAGGCAGGAATCGTCGCTTCTTGATCCCTGTGACTTTCAGACCGATACCTTTTTTCTTTTTCGCAATCCCGCGAATCGCATAGGATCTGCCACGCACAGGGACTCGACCTGTTACTTGACATTTCTTCGACATGGGTGACTCCTTAGAAAAGTGATTAGGCCAAATGTTAGCAGCTGAATTCTTATTGAACAACAATAATTGGGGATTTAAAGTAAAAATTTCACTGAGATATGGATGAGGGATCGTGGAAGAGTTGTACGCAGATTATGTCGTGATAGGCTCGGGGCCCGCGGGACAAAAGGCTGCTGTCCAAGCTGCCAAATTTGGGAAAAGCGTCATTGTGATTGAAAAGGATCCCTTCCCCGGTGGAGCATCGCTCAACTCGGGAACGATCCCTTCCAAATCGCTGCGCGAAGCGATTCTGGATTTGACTGATTTTTACGAGCGGAGTTTCTATGGTCAAGAGCGCGTCGCGCGTGACGTTTCGATCAACGATCTCAACTACCGCCTGCACAAAGTTTTAGAAGAGCAGCGCAAGATGCTGCTGCGCCAGTTTGAAAAAAACAACATCCGCCTCCTTTGTGGCCAAGCGCAATTTCAAGATCCCTACCATCTTCTGCTGCTCGATGAGCAACAAAAGGTGCTCTATCGCATCCGTGCAGAGTATGTATTAATCGCCACGGGTTCACGTCCGCGCAATCCCAATCACGTGCCCTTCGACCATGAACGGATCCTCGACTCTACGCGCTTGCTGACGATCGATCACCTGCCAAAAACGCTCATCGTTTTAGGCGGCGGGATCATTGGCTCAGAGTACGCCAGCTTCTTTGCTGCGCTTGGAACTGAAGTGACAGTGGTGGATAAGCGCGATCACATGCTGCCCCTTTTAGATACAGAGATCGGCATGCACTTGCAGCGCGCGCTCACCAACATTGGCCTGAACTTTGTCGGCAATAAAGAGCCGCTTTCCATCACCAAAGAAAAAGACGGCATGCAAGTGAGCTTTCAAGATGGTACCACGCTGCAAGCTGAGATGCTGCTCTACGCTTTGGGCCGCGAAGCGCAGGTGCAGAGTCTTAACATCGAAAGTGTCGGCATCACGATCGATCAGTATGGCTACATTCCCGTGAACGCCCTTTTTCAAACTGTCGTGCCCAACATCTACGCCGCCGGCGACGTGATCGGAGCACCTGGGCTAGCGTCGACCAGCATGGAACAAGGTAGACTCGCCGCGCGCCATGCCTTCAATGCGCAGACTCACCATTTTCCCACTTTTTATCCGATTGGCATTTACACGATTCCAGAAATTTCTTCATGCGGGTATACTGAAAACCAACTGAAAGAACTCGGCTTTCGCTACGAAGTGGGGCGCGCCTACTATTACGAGATAGCGCGCAATCAGATCGCAGGCAATGACCCTGGAATGTTTAAGCTCCTTTTCCATGCAGACACCTTGGAGATCTTAGGCATTCATATTATCGGGAGGGCCGCGACTGAGGTGATTCACATCGGGCAAGTAGCGATGAGTTTTAACGCGCGGATTGACTATTTTATCGATCAGGTGTTCAATTACCCAACATATGCGGAAGGGTATCGCATCGCGGCGCTCAACGGATTTAATAAAGTGAAGCACAAAAAGTGAATGAGTAAGATGGCTATTTACGATATTTTCAATGCAGAGAAATGTGATAAATCAAGCGACACGCCTCTTCTAGAGGAGATTCAAGTCGCCGCTGCGGAAGAGACAGCTCCCATGCCAGACCTGCAGCCGAAGAAGGGCCGCTTCTTCTCTTCCCTCTCCGCGAGACTCTTTTTCTTTCTGCTCCTGCTTGGCGATCTGCTGTGGATGTGTTACGCCGTAGCGCTCATGCTCTTTGCACTCTTTGGCAGCGCCGTCACTTTGGGCCGCATCCCGCTCTTTGCTGAATTGCGCGCTAATGCTTGGCTCACGCTCAAAAGAGCTATCGTGTGCGGCATCGCGCTACTCATCGCCCTCTTCAGTCCAGCCTTTGGTATCATGGTCGCTTGCACTTACTTCCTCATGTACGATAGAGCCGGGATCGAAGAGGTTGTGCCCTCCTCACTGCAAGACCAGTTTAAAGAGTTCTTTCAAGGCTAGATATTTCAGAAGTGTAGTGCTCCACGAGCATCGGATACTCGCTCACAAGTCGTTTGCGCAAACTCTCCGTCATCTCCTTCACATGTGCAATTAATGCCGCTTTTTCTGCGACCCCAGCTTGCTGCACCATATCGCCCACATCGATGTGGATCGCGCGATCTAGTACCCAACCATCAAAGTTTTCAGCAATCTTTGACCCATCTTTATTCCGCTGGGCTTCGCGCTCGCGCTTAACAGCTTGCTCGAAGATGCCAGCGCGCTCCGCGCTTTGCCCAGCAGAAAAACCTGGGCGCAAATCTTGGCAAAAACTTTTATGGTTGGGTACTAGCAGCAAACCATAATTCTTGCGCAGCACAGGATCATTGTCGACATAGCCCTTCGCACAGCAACTCGCAATCAACTGCACCACATGCGAGACCACTTGTTTGGCCTCCGCGATTCTTTGCGCCTGCACCAAGCGATCCAGCGTTGGATAGATCAACTCCGCCCTGTGTTGCAGGATGAACGTCACATCATCCAAGCGGACCTTGTACTCCGCACCCAACTTATCGACAATCGTGATCGTTTGCTGCAAATCACTTGAGCGCTGCGTGTGAATTAGAATCAGCCCCGCCTCCTCTTTCAGATCGCGGAAACACTGCTCGTAGCTCTGCATCATGTAGGCGTATTTATCTAAATTGTACTGCTTTTTTTTCACCCGTTCTTGTTTGAAATGGTAGGCCAGGGGGCGATTCAGCCATGGAAAAAGCCGCATGTGCGAGGGGAAGCGATGGAACTTGATCACATACTGGCCATCCTCGCTCACGAAAGCAAACGTATGCAACCCCTTCGCCAGATAATGGAACCTCTGTCGGCAGATCGCTCTCAGCTCGCCATCTTCCAATACGCTATGCTGCTCCGAACCCGGCTGCACAGGCAAACAAGAGTAGATGAAACGCACGCAGAAACTCTCATTGCCCTTAAAGAAAAGGCGATCGACGCGCGATAGCATCGCAACGAAGAGCACTAAACACGCGAAAAAAAAGATCGATGGGTATTTCACAGAAACCATCTTATTCTCCAATGGAATTGAATGCAATTTAGGATAAGAAATGCTCAGCGATGTCAAAGAGCGATTGCAAAATAATTTGTAGTATCCCTAGAATCCTTGCTCATCAATTTCACAATTTGGAGGAGTATGACTGCAGCAGCAGCCCCTACAAGCTACACAGCGGAAGCCTTTGCCCAAAAAGCTGTACACCAATGGGAAACTGGACGTGGCGCAATCTTAAGCCGTCATTCAACGAAATTCACATTTAATGCTCGTGAGGTGGTTCAAATCTCAGGGGTCCCTGGCGATGCCATTGTTGTGTTGCCTGCGCAAGCGCCCCAGGCAGATATCCTTGCGCATATGACAGGATTATTTAGTCGTATTTTAAACCCTTGCAACCTGAAGGTCGCCGCCGTCGTAGGAGGGTTTGGTTTTACGCGCTTGGGGGATCATGATATTTCATTGCTGCCAACAGGGAAGCTCCGTTTAACAATTTCTGAGTTAATAGCTCATCAACCCGTAGCTGTCCCCACCCCTTTCCCAACGCCAACAATACCGGTTCCGCCACTTGTCGCGGCAGAAGCACCCTCAGCACCCACTTCTACCCCCGCAGAACCTGCTTCCGCGGCCACAGCATCCCCAGCCGTTGAGGCACTCGCCGCTGCTATGGGACAACCGGCTCAAGCTGTACTGAATGCAGCAAGCGCTGCAACACCCCCAGGGGCGCAAAGCTTTATGACCTGGTTAACAGAGCGCTTTTCCACCTTTTTCTCATTCCTTTACAAATGGGTTTGCTGCGAGCGCGTCACCTAAATTTTTTGTATACAATGCACTTTTAACACATCTTTAAAGAGGGGTTTTTAACCCCTCTTTTTTATTATCTAAAGCAGCATGCAAACGATATTAATTCATTAAACTAGTAATTATATCGATGTTAATTTTACTGAACAACTGATGCTGAATAACAGCAAAGGGATCTAAACAGTTGGTGGATATGTTTATTAGTTGATAGATATTTTTTAGTACCCGTTTTTGTTTTAGAAACTATTGCGTAATAATAGACTGTCGGCTTACACTCTCTCGACTTTATTCAACAAAACAAGGAGGCACCATGGCCGGACAAGTACAGGCTTATACATCACAACAATTGAGAGACCATTTTGCAAATGATGCAAATTTGCGACTTAACAATGGCGACACTCTTCAAGTTACAGATGCTGGACAAGCAGAATGTCAACGTATAGTTCCATTAGTAGGGCTAGAAAAGCGCACTGCACTCATTGCATTATTTAACCGCATTTTGGCACCAGCTCAACGTGCAATTCATGAAGATCAAGCAGCTAGCGGCATGCCTGGCGTACGTAGATTTACCTTTACAGCTGTCGATGATGGATTCCGTTTGGAAGCAAATGCTAATATCAACTTCCGAGTGCAACTATTACAGGCGGCGGCGGCACAAGCTCCAGCACAAGCACAAGATGCAGCAGTAGTTGTTGACCCAGCAGCGGCACAAGCTCCAGTAGTAGCGCCAGAAGTTGCGGCAGCACGGGCATCGGCAGCAAGGGAATCGGCTGCAGCAGCTCGAAGAGTTTCTCAAGCGCAGCAAGAAGCTCAGGCAGCCCCTACAGTAGTAGCGGCGCAAGAGCAATTAGGAGTTGTAGTGCGAGAGGCGGCAAATGCTCAAGCCCAATTAGAAATTGCTAACGCAGCTCAAGAGCAAGTAGCGGCGGAAGCGGCAGCTAGAGCAGCAGCTCGTCATTCGATGGCAGCACAGACGGCGTTAATAGCATTAAGACAAGCTATTACAGCAGCAGCTCCAGAAGCGGCTCCAGAAGCGGCTCCAGAAGCGGCTCCAGCAGTGGCTCCAGCAGCGCCAACAGCTCCAGCACTACCAGCAGCGCCAGCTCAAGTAGCAGCTAGAGCACCAGCTCCAGCGGTACCTGTGGCAGCAGCAGCTAGAGCACCAGCTCCAGCAGCACCTGTGGCAACAACAGCTAGAGCAGCGGCTCCAGCAGCAGCTCCAGCAGCACCTGTGACAACAGCAGCTAGAGCACCAACTCCAGCAGCACCTGTGGCAACAACAGCTAGAGCAGCGGCTCCAGCAGCAGCTCCAGCAGCGGTTCAGGCTCCAGTTGTGAAACAAGGTTGGTTCGCTTGGGCAAGAAGTGGAATCTCTTCAGCGATCTCTTCAGTGTGGAGCAGAGTAACTTCCTTCTTCACATCTGTTTACAGAATTGTATTCTGCCGAGCAAATGCGTAATGCATGAGTAGTCTCTGATCTCGTCAGAAACACGGATCGATGTTTGGGAGAGGTTTTTAACCTCTCCCAATTTCTTTTAGGGCCTTTAGTTTTATTTTTCCTCCTCACATTTAAAAAATTAACTTCACAGTCTGCTTAGATTTTTCTTAAAGATTGTTGCAAGGAAATGTTTGTCTTTTGTAAAGTTTCGACCTTTAAACCCGCAGGAGGAATTATGGGAATGAAAGTGAGCTCTATAACAGCAGAACAGTTTGCCGTGAGAATAGTAGCTAGATGGGATGATCCACGTACACCTGCCGCAGATAATCTTGAGATTGAGTTGGAGGACAGTACAAGATTAGAAATTAGGATGATCCCGGGCGATGAAATTGAGGATTACAAAAGAGCAAACGATTTGAACAAAGCTCAATATCTTGAAAGCATTTTTAACCGGATATTGGGTCCATGTAACCTCACCGCTGCTGTTGAAGTTGCAAATTTTGAGTTTAAGAAATTAGACGCGCATGGTTTAGCAGTTCAAAAAATTGATGGTACGCAAAAAATAAAATGGACATTGCGCGTTCTGGAAGCAGGTAAAGCAGTTGTTAATCCAGCAGCGGCAGCAGGACAGCCAGCAGCGGCACCAGCAGCACCAGCACAACCTGCAGCAGCAGCTGTTGATCCAGCAGCGGCAGCAGGACAACCAGTAGCAGCAGCTGTTGATCCAGCAGCGGCAGCAGGACAACCAGTAGCAGCAGCTGTTGATCCAGCAGCGGCAGCAGCACAACCAGTAGCAGCAGCTGTTGATCCAGCAGCGGCAGCAG
>Ga0247727_10011122_pt1 | contig 15781 bp, 12 predicted proteins | sample WisWelCaveWW1625_FD_202498 | JGI IMG/M metagenome (GOLD analysis project Ga0247727, IMG submission 202498) | Biofilm microbial communities from Wishing Well Cave, Virginia, United States - WW16-25 | ecosystem: Environmental > Aquatic > Deep subsurface > Groundwater > Cave microbial mat | place...
ACATCACGAGATCGGCGTCGTCAAGCGATTCCATCAATGCTTCTCGTTCACGGTCGGTAAGCTGGCCACGTTTATTTTTGTTTAATAATCGCCGCAACCGCGTTTGCGATTTCTCCTCGACCTTGCTGCGCGCCACAACCCACAACTCATCATCGCTGAGTTTCTTTAGTTTGCTGACATCATCCCGAAAACGGGCGGGAATGACGTCCAGCAAAGGCGGGAAACTCTCTTGAACGCTTTGTGCGGCCAACTCCTGAATTGACTTGCCGGCGCTTTCAGACGCATATTGCAAGCCACGATAAACATTTTCAGGTAATGAAAGTGTGATCGTTTGCATGATACAAAGATAAATAACTTTCTCAGTAAAGTCAAGTCTCAATGATTTTACGTTTTATCGGAACGTGGCCCGCAAATCACTTTCTCCACAATCTCCGGCGGCGGCGCGAACAGCTTGCCGTCGCGCGTCACGAAGACGCCGAGCGAATAATCGCGCGCGAGCAGTTTGCCGGTGGCGGCGTTGTAAATTTCATGAATCCACGCGCCGCGCACTTTACCCACCTCGCAAATCCAGCTTACGATTTCAATGGGATCGTTATCACCGGCAGGCTCAAAGTATACCATCTCGTGTCCGCCTTGGACGACCAGCCAATCGTTGCGGAGATTTTCTATCGGATGTCCAGCCGTTCGCAAAGCATCAAAATACGACTGCGTGACCCAATGCAAATAGACCGCGTTGTTGACGTGCTGCGCCGTATCCAGCTCATGCGCTTGCACGCGGCGTGGCGTGCGATAGCGAAACGCATTCTCTGTCACGTGCGGCTTCGGCATCCGAATGTCGAGGTCTTCCAGCTCGCCGGTCGGCGCGAAATCTCTTTCAAATTCTTTTGGAATGCGCAACGGCTGGCCGGTTTTCAAATCGATGTAAACCCAATTCACCCGCGCGCGTGCTACGAGAGCGCCATCGCTAACGCGCGCGATTTTGTATTCACGATTTGACATGACGCGCCGCATATCCGAAACCCACGTCGTGACGTCCAGCTCGTCGCCATACGCCGCTTGCAAATAATAGCGAATCGACAGTTGGCGAATGAACCAGCTCGTGCCGTGCTCGCGATACCACACCGGACTGTAACCCGCCTCGGTCGAAGCTTCGATGGCCGCCTCTTGCATGTAATTGGCATAAACCGCGTTGTTGACGTGAGTGAAGGAATCCAGCTCATAATGGCGCACGCGAAACCGGCGCGTATATTGGCGCATGTCAGGTGTCCTTTCCTGTTAAACGGAATCATAAAATACTCAGTTTATACGTAAACAGCAAGCGGAAAACTGCTGGCGTTATGGCCGTCCCTTTTGCACATTGACATGGATAAATATCAGAAAGAGGTGCAGCGATGATGTTCGTCTCTTCGAGTACGATTGCGGGGAAAAGGATCGTGATGGACAATGCCGTGGAAATTTTGGTGTATGGGACGGCAATGGCGGTCGAATAAGAATTTCAAACCGTCTTCACCGGCCCGCGCAAAAATTTTTCGCGATGGCCGAGCGCCCAGTTATAAAGCCAGCGGTGCAAATATTTGTGCATCAACGCTAAGCCGCCGAGCGCGACCAACGACAAAATTAATCGCAACCAGAAGGCATTGGTTCTCGCCGCGGGCGCGATAAATTTGTAAATCACCAACGCATAAAGCAGCGTGATGACGATATCACGGCGCATCCAATTGACCACATGCCACGAGATCCACCCGACGCTCGTGTCTTTCATGGTGAAAACCGTTCCGCGATCACAAAGCCCGTCGTGAAACGAGCCCCAAATCCGCAGCCAAAATGACAGCGCGATCAAAAACCAAATGGGCAAGTACATAACGCTCCTCCCTGAAATAGGTAATGTTTTTTTACTTGTTCTGCTCTTCCACTAAACTGCGATTCTGCTCAAAATCATAAAGCGTTCTTCTTTTCAAATCTGCAATCGCGGTTTGATAATCGATGTACGCGTCGAGATAGGCGCTGCGAGCTTGCGTGAGGCGGTTGCGGTCGAGCGCCAGCTCTTGCGCGGTGACGTCGCCGTTGTCGAAACGCTTCGCCACCAGTGTTATGGTGGCGAAGGCTGTTGAGATTTTGAAAATGAAGATTTCTTAACAAAACGAAAATTTTCTTGACTATGATGACAAGCTTTTATATATTGCCTTTGCCCGATACTCCGACATAACAACTCCGACATAACAACTCCGACATAACAACTCCGACATAGTATAAGGGCGGCAGCAGAATCGTACAGAGCTTAAGGAGAGCACAATGGCGACAAGCTGAAAGGGTTTTTAAAGCCTGCTGAGATGGTTAAATCTCGTCAAGGCTTTTTTATTTTCGAAACCATCTATTTTAAAAACGGATTATTCAATGAAATATCACTTTTCAGGGCGCTGTACCTTTGTCTAATTTTGTCCTCAAAAATATTTTGTCAATTCACCCAAAACAGAAAAGCCTTGGCAGCCTGCAATAGAACCACCAAAGCTTCTCTTTGAAATATAGCAACCTAATATACTTAGGGAATTTCAAAGAAGCAAATGTTTTTTGCGGGCTGCCTCCAACATTTTTTAGGAGTTATCATGAGAAATTTTCGAAAACTTTCGTTAATTTGTGCGACAGGAGGAATTCTTATCGCCTTATTGCTTCTGTCCCAAGTGCCGTCCGCTAACGCCAATTTTCCTGAAATCACATTCTCGCCATTTTGTGAAACCGTTTCCCTAACGGCGACTCAGCCACTCGCAATATCCGCTATACCGAATTGGTCACACCCAGCTGTAGCGAGTCAAGTCATATATGTTTTATATCGAGGAGGGGCCTTTTCGGGCGATGCCGTCGTCACCACTTCGATTTTTCGTCCCAACACTTTTTCAACCACGCTCTCGGATATGCAGACACCCACAGGTGAGTATAACCATTTCGCCGAGTATGCACCTTTTCAAGGTAGAATTGGACCGTTTTGGGTTGATCGGGGTTCGCAATTTTAGCTGATCACCATCGGCTTAAAATAATACGCAGAATATCCTGGAGACTCACGTTACGGGTGAGTCTCCAAACTTTCGTTTGTTCTCCGGAATAAGATTGGTTGGAACAAAACTATGAATCTATTGAAACCTCTTGCTGCCATTCATCGCTTCTTGCCGGCTTTAATGTTGGCGACTCTTGCTCATGCCAAGCAGGATTTTTTTATTGCTTCGCATTCGCCCCAAAAATCAGAGAATCATGTCGCTCCAACGACAATAATTAAATTGTATTTCAACCAACCGATTTCGACGGCCACGTTTCCACGCCGGCCGGTGAATGTGTTCGGTGACGTTTTAGGATATTACGACGGCACGATTTCGTTTGAGAATGAAAATCGCACGCTTTGCTTTAAGCCCAAACGGCCTTTTTCCACCGGCGAAAATGTGTGGATAACCGTAAATCGCTCGCTCACAAGTATAAATGGACAGCGCTTGGATCGGCCATTCGCTTTCTCTTTCAATATTGCCTCGGCATCGTCTTCACTGCATTATCGTTTGCTGCGGTCTATTCCTTTGGGCAATGCCGTTTATCCGATTCAGATTTCTGCTTGTGACCTTAATCGTGACGGTTTAGCTGATTTTGTTGTGGGAGATTCCGGCGATACATACAACTTATCCAAATTGATCATTTTGCGCCGCGCCGGCAACGAGATCGGGCAATACACACTCGAGGAAAAATTTTCCGGCAGTTCTACTTGTTGCTTTCTGCTGGCTACGTTTGATGAAGATATTTATGCCGACATCATTGCCCTGGACTATGGCAAAAATTCTTTGCACTTCTTTAAGGGAGAAGAAAATCACTTTGCGGATTCGATCATATTCCAAACATTGAAACGTCCGATATGGGGAGACATCGCCGATTATGATGGTGACGGCGATATTGATTTTGCCATTGCCAGCATCGAGATTGGCGGCGCAATCTTTGAGAACGATGGCAACGCCAATTTTAATCAAGCAAAAGCTTTTGGCGAAGATTTGGCGCTTCGCTTTGTCAACTGGAATGACGTTGATCATGATGGTCGCCTGGAGCTGCTTGCGGCGGATATTGCCGGAAACGGCGGCAATTTGCAAGTATATGTATCCGATAGCTTAGGGAATTTTCACCTCGCTTCACAAGCTGTATTGAAAAGTTTCGCCAGTTCTTTCCAATTGCATGATCTTGATGCGGATGGTGATCGTGATGTCGTCACAGCAGAACCGCTGTTTCCTGCGCCGATCGAGCCTCGCGCCGGAATACTCGAGGTTTTGCTCAATAATGACGACGGAAAGTTTTTTTCTCATCAAATACTTTCGCCGCGAGGCACATTGCCTTTCTTATTAAGCTGCCGAGACCTGGATGGAGACGGCGATATAGATATTGCCTGTGCCAATAGCGGGGTCGATCCTGGACCCCATTCACAACCCGATAGCTCGGTCGCCTTTTTTGTCAATGATGGTGCGGGAAAATTTAATTGGCTTACCAATCTCAAAGTCGGGCGCTTGCCCAAAGGGCTCTGCTTTGTCGATATCAATCAAGATGCTCGACTTGATTTGGCCGTTGTGACAGTTGATCCGCCGGCGTTGCATCTTTTTCTCGCCGATACATTAACCTCCGGTATCAACGATAAACCCTTGCCCACAACACCTCGTCTTGCGCTCAAAATCTATCCCAATCCTTTTCATGAGACGGTGGCAATTCATTTTCAAACGCCTTTAAACACCGCCGGAGAACTGCGCATTTTTGATCTTATGGGGAGGAAAATTTTTACAGCGCCAGTTCATAGCGGACGCGAAAAAGGAACTATTGTTTGGAACGGTCGAGATGCGCGCAACCAATTCGTTCCTTCCGGAATATATATCGCCCAGCTACTATTGGGCCATGTGAGCGCTTCGCAAAAGCTGCTTCTGTTGCGGTGAGGATTTCACCATTGGGCGAATCGCTACTTATTATTTTCCTCCCTCGACCAAGCTCCGATTATTCTCAAAATCATATAGCGTCTTGCGTTTCAAATCCGCCACCGCGGTTTGATAATCGATGTACGCGTCGAGATAAGCGCTGCGGGCTTGCGTGAGACGGTTGCGGTCGAGCGCGAGTTCCTGCGCGGTGACGTCGCCGTTGTCGAAACGCGCCAGACTGATTTCATAACTGCGCTCCGCGAGCTTCTGGCTTTTCTGCAACACACCGAGACGATTCTCCGCTTCGCGAACGCGCGCCACCACGTCTTTGATCTCGCGCTCGACGGTGACCTGCTCATTGTCGAGGCTCAAAGCCGCCTGATCGAGACGCGCTTTTGCCGAAGAAACTTCGGCGCCATTCACGCCGGAATCCCACAACGGCATCGTGATCGAAAAAAGCACACCGCGATTTTTCGGACGCTCTTTCAAATCATTCCAACTCGAGCGGAATAACTCGCGCGTGTTGGTGCTGTAAGGCAGCGTGGCGTCGCTGATGCCGGTTAAATCGTAATAGGCCGATAACTCGGCTTTCAGCTCGGAGCGCGCATCGGTGCGCTTCAGCTCGATTTCCTGCAAACGTTGGTCAATTGCCTGCTCGCGAATTTCGGAGCGCTTCGACAAGCCCTGCGCCAACGCTTTTTCGAGATCGATCGCAAACGGCTTGAACTCCACTTGCGTGAACACGGCAATTTTTTCCGCCAGCGGCATGCCGACGGTTTGTTTGAAAATATCTTCCTGCCGATTTAAAGCGCTTTCCGCGGAATAGGCGCGGTTGCGGCTCTGCGCCAAATCGACTTCGGTTTGCAGCGCTTCCACTTCCGGAATCAAGCCCGCCGAAAATTTTTTGCTCGCCAGATTATACGCTTCTTCCTGCTGTTTCATATCTTCGCGCGCGATTTCCAGCGCGCGCGTGGCTCGATAAAAATCGTAAAATGTTTGCGTGACATTATAAATCACCTCGAGTTCGGTGCGGCGAATTTGCCCCGAGGCGCGCTCGTAATTCAGATTCGCTTCTTCAAAACCAAGCTTGAGCGTGTTGATCGTGAACAACGGCTGATTCAACCGCAAGCCGATAGAGGTAAGAAAATCTTTTCGTTTCAATTCGTTGGCGACAGCAAGCAAAGTTGAAACGTTTTGTTGGTAAACTTGCGAGGACAACGTAAAAACGCCGTTCGTCGGCAGCGGCTGATTGATGTCGAGCGCGCCGGAAAAGCGCAACGTCCCGCGCGTCGAATAAGAAGGCAAACCGTTGGCGACTTCGATGGAAAGAAGCTGCTCATTTAAACTCGGTGAGTCGAGCCGCAGTTGCGCATTAGTTTTGAAATTCCCTTTGCGCGCGATCAAATTCTGCCGCGCCGCTTCCAACGAGAGGCCGAGAAATTTGACATTGAAACTGCGCTGCAGCGCGTAGTCGATGGCCTGCTGTAACGTAAGAATTTTCGCGGATAGATCGGCAGAAGGTGCCTGTGAATGAACGATATTATTGATGCCGGTGGCTAAAATTAGAATAATGAGCAAGTGAATACGTTTCATTACCCTCTCTCCAATATTATTTGCACAATGCCTGACACGAATGATTCTCAACTCAAAAAATCACCGTCCGGAAGCAGGACGGGACAGGCTTTGCTCTATGCCCTCTGCTCTATGCGCTCTGCTACTCGTACCGCAAGCTTTCAATGGGATCAAGTCGTGCGGCCTGGCGTGCGGGATAAAAGCCAAATAAAATGCCGACCGCGGCGGAAACACCAAAGGCGAGAATAACCGAAAAAATCGAGACGATCGTTTTCCACCCGGCGTAAAGCGTGATCGCATACGTCATCGACCAGCCCAGAACGATGCCGGCCATGCCGCCGATAAAACTCAGCAGCCCGGCCTCAAAAATAAACTGGCCCATAATATCTTTACGGGTCGCGCCGATCGCGCGGCGAATGCCGATTTCGCGCGTGCGCTCCAACACCGAGGCCAGCATGATGTTCATAATGCCGATGCCGCCGACGAGCAGCGAGATGCCGGCAATGCAGCCCATGACGATATTGAAAATCCGCTGCGTTTGCTGGCGCTGCCGGAGCAGCTCTTCCGGAATCGAGATTTGATAATCCGCGGCGTTGTTGTGCCGGCGCGCCAAAGTTGTCTGCACGATATTGGCGGCTTCGCGCACGCGCTCCGGCTCGTTCACGCGCGCGACGATGCGGTCGACTTCGCTTTCGAATGGCTCCAGCGTGAAGCGCTGCAGCGAGGCGGAAAGCGGAATATAAATTTGTTGGTTCATGTCGTTGCCGGCGGCTTCCGTGTTGCTCGCCGTCTTTCTTTCCATCACGCCGACGACGGTGAACCAATCATCGCCGATTTTGAGACGGTCGCCGAGCGGATCGCGAAAATAAAATAAATCACGTTTGACGCCGGCGCCGAGCACGCAAACCCGCCGCGCTTCGAGTTCGTCAAAATAATTGAAGAACGAGCCTTGCTGCGGCTGGTAATTCATCACCGTCGCATAGACCGGCAGCGTCCCAACCACGGTCACGGAGACCAGTTCGGAGCCATATTGCGCCTCAACGTTGAGATAACGCTGCGGCACGACGTCGCTCAACAGCGGATTAACGTCTTCCAGCGCCAGCGCATCCGCCACCCGCAAGCCGCGCGATTTGTTGTCGACGTCCTTACCTTCCTTCGTATCTTCGGCGGACACGTTTTGAATGATAATATTGTTCATCCCCATCTGCGCGATTTGCTGCAGCGCCTCTTGTTTCGCGCCCTCGCCGATGGACATCATGCTGATCACCGCGGCAACGCCGAAGATAATGCCGAGCATCGTCAGCAGCGAGCGCAGCTTATGACTTTGCACACCTTCGACGCCGACGCGAAAACTCTCTCGGTAATTCATAGTTGCTCTGTTTGCCGGTTAGACCGTTCGCCCGTTTAAGTTCATCCCTACTTGTCAAAGCAATCGTCTTTTTATCTTTTTTTCCTTTTGTCTTTTTTATCCTATTATCATGAACCCTTCATGATCGCCGCCCGATTTCTTCTTGCCTTTTTGTATCGACTTCGGCGCGTCTTTGCCGATTTCTTCCAGCGGTAGCGTCGGATCGCGCAACGAAATTTTTTGTCCGGCTTTCAGGCCGGAAGTGATGACGATGAAATCGGAATTTTTCTGGCCGACTTCGACGTTGACCGGATTGGTGGAGCCGGCGGGATAAATAATCGTCTTGCCGTCTTTCTCAAACACGGATTCCAGCGGCACAAACACCGCGTCGGCGATTCGATCGGTGATGATTTCCGCGCCCGCAGACATACCGGGCTTGAGGCGCGGATCGCTGCCGTCGATCAACACCATCACTTCAAATTCTTTGACGTTGGAATTACGTTTGCGCGAGGCCAGCGTTGCAATCTGCGCGATCGTGCCATGAAACGTCGGCTCCGGCAGCGCGTCGAGCTTGATCATGACCTGCTGGCCTTTGGCGATTTTGCTGACCTCGACTTCGTTGATGCTGGCTTTGACTTGCATGACCGCGAGATCGGGAATCTCGATCACTTCCTGGCCGCGCCACGGCGTGTCACCGACTTTGACTTTCGCCGCGCCGCTCGGGCCCCAGATTTCTTTATAAACCACGAGACCGTCGATGGGAGCGGTTAAGGTTAACCCCGTCAATTCTCTTTGCGCTTCTCCAAGCTCCAGATTGGCGCGCTCGACTTGCAGTTGCGCTTTGTTTAAATTCGCCGCGTCGATTTTTTTCTGCGCCGTAATTTTCTCTTCCGCCTGTTTTAAAGATATTTCGGCTTTGCGCAAATTGATTTCCTGCTCGCGGCGCTTGGCTTCGGCCTCGTATTTCATTTGCTCGAAACGCAATTTCGCCTGCTCGTGGGAATAGCGCTCGGTTTGCAAATTGCTTTCGATTTGCGCCATATTCGAAGCGATGCTGGCCTTTTGACTTTCCAATTCCGCCAACGCATTTTTGCGCGCGTTTTGTTTTTCGTCTAATTTTTGCTGCGCCTGCGTCGGATCGAATTGCACCAGAAAATCGCCGGCTTTCACCAAACCGCCCTCGGGCGCGAGCCGCACGATTTGAAGATTAAACGAACTGGAGCGCGGCACTGTGACGGATTGCGATTTTTTTGCTTTCAACTCGCCTTTCGCTTTGATGCTGACGATGAACTCGCCTTTCTGCACTTCGCCGCTGGCGATGTCTTCCGTCGTCGAGCCGATGTTCCACACCACGAGCAGCAGCACGAGCACGATCGCGCCGCCGATGGCGAGCAGACGGCGATTTTGGAGGAGGAATTTGATTGACATAAAATTTTCCCTATGCGTTCACGAAACAGATCAAAACGATTACCCAACGGATTAAACCACGACCAACGGATAAAAAAATTTATCATCCGTTGGTCGTTTTTCAATCCGTTGGGTCCTATTTAAAAAATTAGTTCAGCCTCATTTTTTTGCCGAATCTCTCTTCGCGGTTACGAGTTTTCCCTGCAAAATTTTCACGTCTTGTTTTGCGTCGGGCGGCATTTTTTTCGTCGTGCTGTCGTCGGCAACCTTGAGCTGGCCACCCGCTTGCATTTTCTTCATCATCTCCGGCGTCAACGTAATTTGGCCGCCCGGCTTTGCCATTTCGCCGGAAGGGAAACCAAATTTTTTGAGCATCGCCTCCGAGCCCCCGGGAGCGCCGCCGGGCGGTTCGGGCGGGCGATGGCGATGCGCTTCGTAATCAAACGTCAGTTGGCGTTTCTCCATTTCGCTGAAAAAATTTTGATAATCTTCCGGCGGCCGGCGCAATTGTTTTTGAAACTCGGCGTAGCCCAACGACTGCGCCTCTGCTTTTCCCGGCTGCCACGACACTTCCGTGCCCGCCGCGAGATTCTCGACGCTCACATAAAAATCGTTGCGCGGCCCGAGCTGCACCGGCGCCGGCGTCTTCGGCGATTTTTTGGTAAACACCACCGGCTCGCCATTCAACTCAAAAACGCAGCCGGTGGGAATCATCGTCACATTCGGAAGTTCTTCAAGCTGCAAGCGCACTTGCGCCGTCATGCCGGGCTTCAAGAGCGAATCGCTTTCGGCGATTTCGACAATCGTTTCGAAAACGTGTACCTGGCTTTCTTCCGCTTTTTTAGAGGCAATGCGCGTGGTGGAAATTAAACGGCCGCGAAATTGTTTGTTCGGAAAGGCATCCAGCGAAATACGCGCGGGTTGGTTGGTTTGCAAGCGCGCCGCATCGACTTCGTTGACGCGAATCTTGACTTGCATGCGCGATAGATCGGGGAGATCGATGACGCCGCGGCCGGGGCGAACTTTCTCGCCGATGGTCGGCTTGTTGCCGTTCCAGTCCGGATGGTGCACCACCATGCCCGATAGGGGCGCGCGCAAGGTGAGCTGATCGAGCTGGCGTTTGATCTCGTTGACCTGATTTTGCGATTGGAGAATTTTAAGCTGCTGCTTTTTCTCTTCGGCGTGGTGAATGATGGCCTGCGCTTCTAATTTAATTTTGGATTCTTTCCGCGCAATTTCCGCTTTGAGCACTTCGAGCTTGCCCTGTTCCTGGCGCGAAGCGGACTCGTATTTCATTTGCTCCAGTTGCACGTGCGAAAGTTGCAGCGTATGTTGCGCCATTTCCCCATTGCGCGTCATCTCACTGATGCGAGCCTCCTGTTCGGTTTGCAGGCGTTGCATATCGGAAAGATGGCCGTCCAATTCGGTCTGTTTGCCCTGTAGTTGCGTTGACAGCGATACGCGATCGAGCTGCACTAATATCGTACCCGAATCCACCTGAATGCCTTCGGGCGCGAGATCAATGATCTGCAAATCCTGCGACCAGATCATCGGTGCCGTCACCACCGTACTGTTGACCGCGCCGACTTCGCCGGTTTCGACCAGTTCGACGCGCAGCGTGTCTTTCCGCGCTTTCGCCCAATTTTTCTGCTGCGCGATGGATGGTTGGATGAGGGCAAATAAACTTATGATCGCAAGGAGCAAAATCACGTTTCGGCGCATGAGCAACGGTTCCTTCGTTCTAAAATTAACTGGATGGAAAAGACTTAGCCTCAGTGCAGGATAGAATGCTTTTTATAAGACCATCCGAGTATGAAAAAAGTTGCAGGTTTTATAAGACGGGTTGGCGGCCCCGAACTGTTGGCGTTGTTATTTGTGGTCTACGTAATCAGTTCTTTTAGTTTCAGTATTGTTGCGTACGGTAATTCTGACACTTATGCAAAATGGCGTCACGCTAACGCTCAGCTTAACCGGTTGGCTTTATAGCGCCAGTGGAAAAGCAAGTCCGTGTTGAAGCTGTTGTTATGTGTTGATTGCATCATGCCTAGTCTGGTACCGCAGAAAAAGATCCAATGACAGCCTACGGCCCAAAGCGGACATTCAAGAATGAACTTTTTGGGGCTAGCTGTCTTACTCAAAGCTCTCATTTCGTACACGGTTATGGCGATCTTCCCATTCACGGTCTTTTTCTATTGTTTCCATCAGAGCCGAATACTGACCTCTAGCCCAAGCTCTAATCTCTGCGTTATCATGCTGGTACAGGCTTTTAAACAAAACAGACCGCTTCTGCAAGATATCTGCCCGTGAACCACTCCATGACGTCGGCCTTATCGCATCGGCAAGGTGCTTAAGAACAATGCCCAAATCCGGTGCTTTCTCAAAAATGGAATACACAATCGATTTCCATGCATATTCGCCTGTTTCCGCTGATTCCGAGAAAGCCTGTATTGCGGACGCAATTAGTGGATAGTGCATAGCGGCAAATAAGTACTACGCTTCTATCAAATAAATCAGGATCGTAGGCCAAATGCCGCAAGAGCCTTACAAATTCATAATAGTGATCATTTTCTCTGGAGGTAAATCGGCTTCCTTCATTCCCATTTGCGGCGCGTTCAATCGCTTCTAATGCTATATCTGGTGAAACAGGCGCTATGTTTCTGAATATCTCCATTCCAAAGGCACTAAAGTTACAAACCTCTTTTCCAATCCAACCATCATGCGCTAGCCACTCATTGATTATCTCAATGGCTGGTTTGCAGTCGTGAAGATAATTAAGACGACGTGTAAATGATTTTATCAGCCGCTCCGATCCACTATTGAGAAAAGCTTGAACGAGTGTGTCTTGCGGTATAGATTCAAGCGCGCGTTTGGCAAGCCGATTGGCGATAGCGTGCGGCAGTACGGCTCTCCACACGTCACGCGATTGTATCAGGTCCCGTTCCTTAAGCGCTCTAACATCCCGATACAGTTCTGAACCCGACTTACCAACAAGGGATGCTAAGAACTGAAGCTCTGATTTTTCTGAATTAGCATCTGCGCCTTCAAATGAATAAACAAGCGAGCATACCTCTGCAGAAATAAGCAGGTTTTCATTGGAGTCATGCCGCTGTCGGAAAAGTCTTTCGAATAATTCTTCATCATGAAAATCTGACAAGGTTTCACCCTGTCGCACCGTATTGGCAAGGGCGATGGCTACACGTGCGTTACCCCCTGAGAAGTTTGCTATTGTCCGGGCCTCAACTTGGCTGATATGCGAAAAGCGCTTCCTTATCAGTTTTTCAATAATCTCTTCACTGGCCGGTTCCAGCCTGAATACACTTGTTTCCTCTGGAAGGTGATCACGAACATCATATTCGACTGTCAGCAAGCTCACAGCGCTATGCGATACAGAACAGGTTTGCGTCAACCGACGATGCAAATCAGGAGGACAGTTATCGACAATCAGTATTGCCCTCGTTTTACCGGCGATAAGTTGCTCAGCAAATGTTCTTGGATTGGGGTCCGGGCTATCGGATATATCGGTATAAAACGCCTGGGAGCGATTGAGCGGCTGCTCTCTTACCCTTTCATCAAACATCGCCTGGACCAGCCGAGTTTTCCCCACTCCCGATAGCCCGGATAACCGAACAAAAGTGCCAGGAGTAGAAAGGATAGATCTGAGATTTTGCAGGCCATCTTCAACAGACATTCCTTTATTTTGGGGTTTAGTTCCGTCATGCAACCTTAATCCATCATCCAGAAGATATTCTTCATCGATCCCTCCCGGAGCATTTGCCCAATTTTCGTAGGGACGCCACCCGTTTAACTGGCGGCCGATTTCATTCCGCACCCATAAAATCAAAGAAGGATGTGTACGTAACCAGGTTGCAACTCGCCCACGGTCCAAAAAATCCAAGTGAAGATTTTGGTAATTAAATTCATTTGCAACGGCCTCCTTCATGGCATCAGTGCGGTTTTTTAAAGCTATATCAGTTGTCGACCCGCTTGAACTGACAATAACATATGCCCCTCTCTCTTGAATGAGAGCTTTGATTTCCTCCCGCAAAATACCATTGGGCTGCATTTCCTTGAGTATCTCTGCTCTGGGCATGTCAGGCTTCTTTATCTGGAAGCCTGTTATACTTCTTGGAACAAAACTATTTTGAGGAGGGGGTGTCTCACCTCGAACAACAACATCCAGACCACCGTCACGAGAATCTTGATGACCACCCCATGTTATTCCCTTGGTGGGGAGCCCTGCTAAACGGTAATCCGCTTCACACAACAAGCCGATCAATGCGCGAAGTTCCGCATCATCAAGCCGTGCTATATCATCGCCGGTTATTTCAAGTAAATTTGGCATTTCAAGAAACTCAATGTTGTTCTTATCTCTACAACTTTTCGAGTGCCCTTTTCTTTCAGTTATAATAAAGAAATCTTTCCCACCTCTAAACTACTGCTTTAGGTCGAAAATGTTCACTCCTGAGTCACATAACGCTTATTTGACTGCCGAAAAATTTCGGTAAATCCGACGGTGAACAGCCGGTTAAGACCGGCCAATTTTGAAAAACAACTAGGTCAACGTAAAAACGATTAACCGCTTAAATGCAATTCAACGCATTTTCGCTTCCCACCTTATACAGAGTAATCACGCTGCATAAGACGGAAAATCCGAAACTTCTTATACGGCATTAGTCGATTCGCTGGTGGGCTGCGTCATTGCGTGCCCGTCGATACGTTTCATGAGAGTCTTTATATCGCCAATGAAACTTGAATAGATTCTTTTATGGAGGGTGCTGTCGTGCTTGACTGCGTTCGTAAAAGGAAAAAGGATAGGACGCCTGACAAGCTTAGTTTGTTGCAGCAGTCACGACCGGCGCCCATGCGAATTGTCGTCGGCTAGCTCGCCGGTTATCGGCACAAGAATAAATGAATGCATGAAATTCCCTGCACCAATGCGCCTTTACAACTCGGTGGGCAAATTTACCCACGCCAAATTTATGCCCAAAATTAAATAAACCGTTTTTGAAAGTCAAGCTTATTTTGATTGCTTTGCATTCTGCGTGACCTGTCTCGTCTATCATTTCAAAAGTTTCTGTTTTGTCGGCGGTAAAAAATTCTCTCCACTGATCACGCTTTTTCCGGTTTTATCTTCCAACTCGCGCCGGGCTTTTTTGGCAATACCGCCGCCTTTCTTGCCGGCGGCTTTGTTTTCTTCCATTCCGGTGGCGTTCACGCTTTCGGCAATCTGTCGAGTGGAAAGCTCGGCCAAGGCAGTAAAAATCAACTCGGCTTCGCTCATGTGGTCGCGCAGGTTTTGCGTTTTCAGACCTTTGAGGTTTTTATGCTCCTTTACCGTTACGCCCGCCCATTCCTGATGAATGATGTTCGTCAAGATCGCAAACTCTTCGCCTTCTTTGATGGCGTGGTTTTTCCAGTAGTCGGTGAGTTTACCGCGCGTCTCCTGGCCCATCATGCGCTGCTGAATCCACTTTTCGCTGCGGCCATGCTTCTGCCAATTCTCGCGCGCCCGCTCCAAAGATCTTTCCGGCTCGGCCATTTCCTGCATGCGTTCGTAGCCGACTTTCGCAAGCCAAAGTTTTATCGGCTCGGCTTTGGGGCTTGGCACCGATTGCACCAAGCGCAACAGCGTTTCGGCATTGGCGACATCGGTGAGGCGTAACTTGCCGTCTTCAGCAACCATTTTCAACTGGTGACAATTTGTCACCGTTTGACTGCCTTCAGCTTTTAGCCGTTCTTTCAGCTTGTTCCAATACTTGCGAGCGGTTTGAAAATCCGGTTGCTGGAGCAGAACCTGAATAATATCCACCACCGAAAAATACCAGGTTTCGGTTTTTTCGTCATACACACGGCGGATTTTGTAGTTTTCAAAAATTGCCGGACTGGTTTTCATCAGAGACCTCCAAAGGATTTAATGAAACTAATCCACGCGACCAATATGAAAAGTATTATACAACGGCAGAAAAACAAGTTTCTGTTCAGAGAGTTCGCTATAATGAGCCGATGAGAGCACGTAACCGACCGGACAATCGGGATAATTCTGCAGCAGCAGGTGCAGGCTTTTTAATTTTCCGGCAGCGCCGCTTTTAACCTCAATGGGATGAATTTGGCCGCCTTTCGCGATTAAATAATCGACCTCGGCGTTGCTGCTCTTGGCCTCGCGCGCCCAATAGTAAAGATCGCTTTGTCCGGCAGCAATCAGTTCCTGACCGACGAACTGTTCGGCCAGCGCGCCTTGATAGATGCTCAACAAATCGGTTTTCGAAAATTCCACATCAACCGGCATGCCGCATAAATGTTGCATCAGCCCGACATCGAGCATCAACGCTTTGAACTTTCGTTCCGAGGCCGCGGCGCCGAGAGGCAGCCCCGCCGGAGAGGTTGCAGGCACTTTTCGGATAACCTGTGCCAGGCAGAGCAAATCAAACGCTTTCTTGATCGTGGGATTGGTGAAACCCTCCGCTAACTGTGAATATTTTATTTGGTGTCCCACGTGTTTTGCGGTGGCGGACAGAACCAAGTTCAGACACCGCGC
>Ga0247727_10011123_pt1 | contig 15780 bp, 6 predicted proteins | sample WisWelCaveWW1625_FD_202498 | JGI IMG/M metagenome (GOLD analysis project Ga0247727, IMG submission 202498) | Biofilm microbial communities from Wishing Well Cave, Virginia, United States - WW16-25 | ecosystem: Environmental > Aquatic > Deep subsurface > Groundwater > Cave microbial mat | place...
CGCTTCATCCAGCGAGTCGGTTGTTTATATCGCCAGCATTCGACGCATGTTGAAATTAGCTACAAATTGACTTAAGAAACGCTCTCTAAGGATATGGAAGTTCTCCATCGGCGGAACGGTTAGGATTGCTATTAACGATGGAGCCTTGAACGAAGCCAGGCGAAGGGTGACTGAGGGTACCAGCGCCGGTGATGATGTTGAAGCGCCCGCGAAAGTGCGTATACTACCAAAAGCAATAGGGGTACTGCCGTTGCTCCCAGAAGAACACCCTCAATGGACTGTCTTCCACGTCCAGCGCAATGGCAGCGTTTATGTACTCCTGCTCCCAGCGGATGACTCTTGGTTTGCAACTCCTCCTCCCCCACAACCCAAAGAGCCAACCCAGGTCGAATATCAGTTCCCAAAATCGACACGCCCAGATTATAAATTCCAGTTCCGTCTCAACGGAATGAAGTTAGTCGAACACTTGGGCAATCCTGATCGTACAGGGCCCCTTACCGGAGAAATCTCCATTGACTACAAATGCGACTGGAATATCAAGATTCCACCTATGCCCCAGCAATCTGACAAGTCTGGGCAAGGTACGTCCGAGGCAGAAACGCTCAAATTAGGCGATTGGTTCTTTGAAGAGTCTATCGTTTATGAGACCATGCGGCTTATGGAGGCAATCCTTAGTCAACCCAACTACCGGCCTGAACTCCTCGTGGACTGGCGCGTGCGCGCTGAAAAGGCCGCGCAGGATAATGCAGAGGCAACCGGCACCCGGCCAGATGTGCGCTCGCCACAATTTACCAACGACGGCGGGCTCTACGATCTGGCGCTTGAAGAAGCGTTCGGATATACCAAAGATGACACCGTTTCATGGGAACGCATCGCGCTTGGCATGACCCGCTGGCTGACGGACGATCGTTCTGCGGCGTTTCGGAACTACGTGGAGACCAAGTTATTTGGCAAAGATCAACCAGAGACTGATCAAGAGATAACATCGAAAGCTGAATTGCTTGAAGAAAGGATGTACGCCGCCGCCGAACAGTTAAGACGCAATCGCAGCGGGCTGGTTGCACGCTTATTAAACGAGTTTCGAGGGTGGGCACTGGGGCTGGACACAAAGCCTGGTCCATTGTTGAGCGCCTCTGGGCTGGCATTTGAATTTAAGCCAGACACGACCGCAAAGGATTGGCAAATCGATGTCCTTTCGCTGACCACCAATCGCAGTTTCGGTACAACCAACGCAACACACCGGCTGATTGCCGACAAGGAAGAAACACAGTTGCGGAATGCATCCATCACCCCACTAACTGGCGGGCTGGGCTTTCGACGCATTGGATATCAATATCGTATCCGGGATATTCTTGAATTTCAGGATAAAGACGGGATTCACTTCTCCTGGTTATTTGAGTGCATGGACAATGAACTGGAACCACACACCATGTCCTATGAAGAGTTGTCGGGGCTGGTAACCCAGGATATATATTTTGAATATTTTGATCATTATTCCGTCGAGCGCATTAATGTATCGCAACAGGCTCAGACGGGTAATCAGGCTGAGAACGTGACGCAAGTCAACGTGCGGCCCGGTTTTGTGCCCTCGTTCCTCGATCTTGGTGCCGGCGCCAGAAAGTTTTTCCTGGTTGCTCCCCGCTTCGATTTCAGCGACCTGTTTGCCACTCCTGCGGCGGTCGGCGATCTCCTTCTCTATCGCTTCACCGCAGTGGATGTGTTTGGTAACCGCTCTCAAACGATAGAATATCTGACCTATCGCAAACAACTGGAGCCGCCTCCGCCGCCCGATTCAGCCGAGATGTTATACACTGTCGGGCTATCCGAGCAGGCTGTTAATTCTGAGCAGATCACGATTTCGGTTAAGCCAGGCAACAACCTAGACGGCTGGGCTGGCGGCGCGATACATCATGAGCTTTGGGCACGCGCGCTACCTATCGCCAGCGGCGGTTACTATGGCTTGGGTGACGATGCTGGAGAGGTGGTCAGCGAGAATCGCCCGATCGTCGACCCGCGTGGGATGATGTTGGTTGATGTCTTGGAACCAAATATTACAAACTCTGTTATCACCAATCTCGATCCTTTTAGATATGGAACTTTGTACGAGTTTTATGTGCGTGCCGTTTCCACCGATGGTAATGCCTCCAGATTGATGCGTTGTCAGCATATCTCGAGTATTACTGCCGGGGATCATTTTCTCCCTGAGCGACCCCAAGCATATCTTGAACGTATCCCGGCACCTTCAAATTTCGACAGCATGGCCGTATGGGTTACCCCCGCCGAGATACGTTCCGAGCTAAAGACGGCCGCAGAGCCACATCCCAACCCAGATGGAAAAGGGACTCTGATTAAGCATGTGGAGGTACGCGATCTCAGCCAACGAGAGCTGACACTGCACATTCTGCACCATTCGCATACCGATCTTCAGCAACATCATCCTACAGGGGGCTATCAAGTATTCGCACACGATCGAGACGAAACTGGTGCTTATAAACGATTGGCCGAGATCGAGGTGGTCAGTGCCGAGCGCTATCGAGTCACGCCTTTTGCCACTGATCCCTGGCCCAAATGGCACGGACGCTATCTGCGAGCAGGAGAACAACCAGCGTTTCTCGTTACGAATGCCTCAGGTGACGGCGAAGACCTTGGCTGGTTGGATTGGGGAGATGAAAGTCATATGTATGCCAATGTAAAAAAATTGGGGCTATTCCCGGAAGGTAGCGAACTGCATGTGATCCTGTCGGAGATTCTTGATGCGCTGAAAGAATACGCCGCCAGCAAGGGATATCAAGTGGTGATTCACCAGGGACGGCCCGGGCCGGAGGAGTTGACCAAGCTGACATATAAATCGCTGCTCGAAAACCACGCCGAGGCAAAGGACCCGTATGGCAGCGGGTTGCTTAGGTGGCTGGGACGCTCGGTTGACCTCACTTTCCTAAAGGGGACAGATATCATCCAAACCGAAGAACTTCTCGAAGCGCTGACCAACACAGCCAGCAATAACATGAGCCATTACCAGGTAATGTTGGAAGTACTGATAAACGGCGACCGGCGCAGCCCTATGGGATATTACCGGTTGAGTCTACAACCTCGCATCCAACAGCTTCAAAAAGATCCTAAGGAGCGTTGGAACCAGCAAAATACTGCATTCCAGACCTTCAAAACCGCGCTCAGTCAAGCCTTCGTTCGAACTGCCGGCAGTTCACTACCCGGCTTGCTCGACGCGACGAAAGAAAGTTACGAAACCCTTACCCAACGCTTCCTGCGGCAGCAGCCGTTGCATGATCCTGAGACTCTGCCGGTTGCGTTGGGAGTCGCGTTCTACGAAGACAGCGGCAGTTTTTCGCGCCCACTTAACTCTGACGGAACGATTGCGATCCAGCTTTACTATACGGAGCAGTATGCCCGCCGTTTTTCATATCGAGTTCAATGTATCAGTCGTTATATGCCGCTTTACCGCGAGTTGGGCATCTGGCCGGCTGAGCTGATACCTAGTGACGACTAGGCGCTCATGGTTCGCCTGCCGCGGGTAAAGAAGCCAGCCGTCCCCGCCGCCAGTTTTTTGGGCAACTTCCCTCGTGATGGTATCGCCTGTTCAGAATGGGTTGTTGAAGAGCATGATGAAGAGTCCCTTGTTCAATCCAACGAAACCTTGCGCAACCGCCTGGGCTATCGCGGCATCGCCTGGAGTTTATTCTCGGAAGTGATGCCGAATTGGGATGTATGGTCAGGGTGGCGTCTACCAGAGTCATCGAATGACGAAGATTGGCGCCAATGGAGTGGTGATACTACCTGGGTTGATCGCGGTATTGAAGTCGGTGATCTTTTGTTGCCAGGGCTAAGCGAAGACGAAACGGCCTCTCTGTACACAGATGCCGCCTAGGCAGAACCATCTCCCTCGCTGCCGCGCACGGCTGGTTTGGCCGGGCACCCCTTCACCGGGCTACTATTACCTAAAGGCATGACGGTGAGGGTACCGAAACTGCCCTACTATTATCGTTACCGCCTTGGCGCTTTCGCCCGGGCCGATGATATAGACTCTGAAGTGCGCATGGTGGACGCCGCTCCAGCTTTCCCTTCATTTGTGCCTGTGGTCAACCCAGCCAGTGCCGGATGGGATTTCAATTCCGATGGCCGTTTGGAAATCTGGTGGCAGGTACCCTCGGTATGGGAAAGCCTTGATGAAGTGGAGCGGGAAATATGGATCAACGAAAAACCATTTGCGACCCGGCTATGGGACTTCGATCTCCAATACACTCTTCAAATCACTCGCTTCAAAGATGATCCCATCTTCAAAACGATCACACCGCTTTTGACGGTGCGCCTTGCGCCGCCCGCTTCGGGAGCCCTGACCCGGCCGAATGTTCCGTATTTCCTTGCCAGAACTTTGGCAGGAAGTCTTTACTGGAATAAACCGGGCAAGATTGAGGAACATACTCTCACAATCGAATCCCCATTCCTGCCCGTGCTGAATCTGTCTGAGCGTGTAGATACAGCTCTTTCCCTCAATATGACAGAACCCTTCAAGATCCAGGCGGCAGAGTTCGACTTTGTAATCGAGTTGCACTGCTCGCGGGCATACGGCGCGGGCAAGCCGACTGTCACACCGCTATCGCGTGTCGAACGCAGGGAGCCAGGCATATGAAGGTAATCGTTTTCAACCCGAATGGGGCGTGGGTCGCGGTCGCAGTTGTGCTGGCTATCGGCCAGGATGGTCAAAGTGGTCCCCTGGCATTCGATCCGCTGCGACGACCGCGCATCCGCCAGCCTCAAGCCAAGTCGGATACTTCACCCCGGACATGGTTGGCAAGGCTCCGCATGGAACGCCTGCAACTGCTCCTGCCCGCGCGGGATAAAACCACTGTGCTGGATTTAACATTTAATTCATCGATTCCCTCCTTGGCAACCGTGCTCGACGATCCGGCGGCCGAAACCCGGAACCTGACCAATTATGAAAACACACTTCTATCAGTTGTGAGCACATCACTCGACCAACCACTGACTTTATTGCAAGGACTCCAGTGGACAACTTGGATCAAAGAGGCACGAGTGTATAAGACCGCCGAAACACATCTTCGCTCACCCATCTCCGCCAAGTTTACGGGAAACAGCACGGCTATAACACCCGCAGAACTTTTCTCAACTTTTGGTATGGAACCGCCTTCCGCCGCAGATAGCTTGCTTGTAGATGAGGACGGCTTGCTTCTGCAAGGAACCCGCGAGGTCCCTTGGTGGGAAGCCAGCACTACCTTGCCCGGGCTCTTCCGCTTCGAGATCGACTTTGGCGCCGAGGCTCAACACAAACATCGCTTGGTTGCAGAGCGAAGTCCGCAGTGGAGTGAGAGTCTGCGGCGTTATCAGTCTGCGGTGGTACAAGCTACAGCCACCCAGTTAGATGCTCAAGGTCTGCCAAAAGCCGACACGTATGCTGTTGGACTCGCATCTGCATCCCTACCGCCGGAGATCAGCTGGTATCTTGAGAATACCGGGTGGGTCTTTACACCGGGCTCAAGTATCTTCAATGTGGAGTTTCGCGGGGTGGCAGGAGGAGTTGCTCACTGGTCCCCGGCCGCTATTCAAATCACAATCCAAGGCGAGCTGGTTGCCTGTACATCCAGCTCGCCTCCAGCCAACGATCATAATGCAATCACATACGAATACGATGTATCTGACAAAAATCAGAATTTACGCAACCAATGGACCGGAGACTTCAATGTCACTCCCGATCCTGACGACCTCTTGCTCACCCTCCAAACAATGTCCGCTCCAGAAAGCCAGGCAGAGTACGACGCCATCTGGCTGCTGACTGAAACGGGCGGATTACTTTTGCCTGTTGACCGGCCAAAGGCTACCTCGGTTGACGATATCGACATTACCCAGCGATTGTTGCGAGGCTTGTTTCACCTGGCGGAAGTTTCCTGGCGGCCAGTTGAGGGAGAGTCCGGAACGTCGCCCCTAGTCCCTGATTTCCGGACTGCGAGCCAGGCCCGTCTGATGTTGATGGACGCGAACCAGATTGAGGCAAGATTCGCATTTTCCATTGACTCTGCAGGCGGGTATACCTGCAATTCGATTCAGACAACACTTCATGAACCCCGGTTACGTTTGGAAGATTTTGTTCCTTTGTATGTTCCGCCTCACGCCTCCCGGTCACTGGTAACTATGGGACCGCCGCCACTACCCAATTTCCATAAGCAGGGAGGGCCTCAATCCAACTACTTCTCCGGCCTGTCGTTTGTCCGACAGAGCTTGAGTGCATCAACTGCTGATTCGATTGCCTGGCGGGTACACTTGAGTTTTAGCCCTGGCCGCTCAGGGGAGCAACCCGCACTGGAAGGTGATTGGCGCGACACGTCACTGGATATACAACTCCCGCCAACCAAAGCGGCCAATGCTCTTTACTGGTTCCGGCCCGCCGGATTACGCTGGATACCTTCGTTGCCCCTCTACGGTGATCCGCGATTGGACCCGGATTATCGGCTGTGCGCGGAACGCACCTATATGCCGCTTCGGCCACAGGCTGATATACCAATCACATTGCGATCAGGCGAAAATTGGCCCGTCTCGATTCTACAGAAAGGCACTTTTTATGTACCGCAGGTGCCCACCCCACCGCAAATGACTTGCCCACCGGCCTTTACATGGGTTGCACCCGAACTGCCCGGAATAGGATTGGTTCTAATTCAAGACGAATTGATCGTGATCGAAGAAGGCCGTCCTGCCAGTGGTTCATTGCTATGGTTGATTCGTTATGAACTGCCTATACTGGATGAACTCTACGCTTTGAGAGCTCTGAAGGAGTCTGGCAAGTCGATCAGCCCTAAGCCTATCGTACAAATGAACGGGCCGGACTGGTGGCGCGAATTGAGATTATTGGCTTCGCTGGCACAGTCCCAGAGCAATGTCTTGATGGAGGCGGCAATTGCATTTCGTCCCGGTATTGTAATTGCTGAAGCGGATAAATCGGTGGATCTTCGACACCTATATGCCAAGCAAATTTTCCCTGGATCAGCTTCTTTGCAAGCCATCCCACCGCAAGCATCGGTTGATTTCGCGCTGCCAAGTGGAGAGCGACAGCCCCTTATTGCCGCTGGACAATTGCTTGAAGGACCGAGCACCCGCTTCGAGGTTGACATCAACAACCTAGACATCAGCCCAAACCTGACGCCTAGCGGGAAAGCCAATGCGCCGATTCAAATCAAAGCCGGCAGTCTTGTGCCTCAAGTCCTGGAACTGGACGATCAGTTGCTGGTCTTCGATCAACTGGGCAGGGTATCGTACTCCCTGCCCACATGCCTGGGCACGGCCGGCTTACCCGTGTGCCACTTACCGCTGATCCAATTTCTACCCCACAGACATCGCAGGTCATAACGTGCTTTCAATGGTCACATCCGGGATTGGATTTATCAACAGAGGATGTGGCAATCAATTTATATTTTGTAGGGCTCCCTGTTGAGCAGCATGAAGGGCAATGGGTTTTTGATGCCTTGAGCATCGGCGGGCAGGATGCGGTGCTGCGTGACTTTCGTTGGGGCACGGTTGGTCAATGTCGCTTGTGGGGATTGGGTTTCCAGGTGTTGGGATTGGAGCGGGCTGAGTTCCCGGTGGAATCTTCCACCGAACCGAACTTGCCAGCCCGGATCGAGCTCACTGGCATATTACATTTCATGGGTACGCAAATTCGATTGGCTGATGAAAGTATGCAGCAGGTTCGTCTGATTATGCAACGCAAGGACGATGAGTGGCATGTGGAGGAGTTGGAAGGTAAATTCCTGTGGCCGCTGTTTGAGCCGACGCCCGACCTCGCGGACGCAACGCGGGCTGGCCTAACCGACCCGCTACCTTGGCTGGCTGGCACGCTGGGCTTGGTATCTGATGGTGGAGGCCAGGCGTTGACACTTGGCACGCCAAAGGAGCCCGCGCAGTTCGTCTTCCAATTTCTGGATCGCACTTGGTCGATGCCCGTAGCATTGTCTACTGGCTGGCTGGCCTCGCCTCTCGGTGGGGAGAGCTTAACATGGCAGATACTCGCCTCTCTTGCGCCGTCCACAACGTTGGCTGTAACCGGTGGGCAAATAACCATCGGCCGCGAAAATACACAAAGCCATGCAAACGTCAACTTTAGTGTCGTAATTAACTTGGACGAATCTCAAGCGCATGTCCTGGCCGACTTGGATCTCTCTCTACAGATCCTGTCCGAAGGATCAAAAGTCCGTCTCGACAAAACCAGCCTCCTGTCGTTGGACGAGAATCGATCGATCGTCACTGTCGCAGGCGACCAGGCCGGCAAAGTAGACATCACGGCACGGCAAATTTCACTGGCGCTCAACCGATCACCCGGTTACCGGGCCGACAGCGAGATCTTTGAGTTGCTCCCAGGTTGGCCGCTGGACTCTCAAGCATCTTTGCAGGCTTATCTGAGCCTGGGCTTTGTGCCACCTACTGAGGAAGTGGTCTCCCAGTTCATCAGGATCGAAGAATTCCAGTTGTTGATCGAAACCACACTGGCAACCCCTCATCCACTCTCAACACTAATCGTCGCCACCCTGCGTAGTGGCAAGGCGCCACAAGTTTCAGTTCAATTGACCGGTCAACTTTACGCTACCAACCAGCTCGCGTGGCTGGCGCCAGGCGGCGAAACAATTAAACATCACGTTGTGTTTACCTTACGACAGGCAACGCTGCCCGGGGAAAAACTATCTACTGCATCAACACGGGCATTCTTCTCACCGCGAATAATGACGCTGGAGGAAGACGCATCCGGTCTGTCCGGGATGATTGAGTTACCGGTGCTGGCGAGCCATCGCTTCACAAAACACGATCAGAACGGGGAGAGTAATATTACAGGATGGGTTGCCCCCCAGCAAGTGCGCCTGGGCGCTCCGGCAAGCTTTGTGGAAGAGGTGCTCTTGCGCGGTTCGAAGCAGTTGAACCTCCACTTGCCAGCCCTGCCTCGCATCACTGGCGGGTTGATGGCTCTGTATACCTTTGACGAGGGTAAAGGCTCCTCCATCCACGACAGCTCGGATACCGACATGCCGCTGGATCTCGCAGTCTCGGAGCAGAAGAAGACCGTCACATGGAGCGCCGATGGATTGAGCATCCGCTCGCCCGTTGCCCTAGCCTCCGTGCAGGCAGCCTCGAAAATTGTGGATGCCTGCCAGGCAACGAACGAGATCACAATCGAAGCGTGGGTCAAAACGGCACCCTTCGACCACAAGGATTCTGCATGTCTGATCGCTCTCTCCAAGAATCCGGGGGAAGGCAATTTCACGTTTGGGCTGGAATGGGAGCCGAAAGAGAAATCCGGAGGGAAGGAACAGGCTGTTCACTATCACGTTACGTTGCGAACCACCAGCACGGGTAAGAGTAAGGGTAGCGAAAGCAAGCAGTTAACGGGGGTTCTGGACTCGCCCTCCAAAACCCTGACCAGCGAACTCTCGCATGTTGTCTTCACACGGGATGCCTCCGGCGCAGCAAGAATCTACGTGGACGGAATCGAAACGGCGAGTAAAGCATTGCAAGGTTTGTTTTCCGGATGGGATCGCCAATACCGGCTGACGCTCGCAAATGAACCGACCGGGAACCAGCCATTTCTTGGAGAGTTCCGCCTCGTAGCCATTTACAAACGCGCGCTCACCGCTGTAGAAGTCCACCAGAACTTCCGGGCCGGATATCCACACAATAACCGGGTTGTCTATGAGAATGGATTTGCCGGGCCGCTTGGCGATGCACTAGCCAGTGCCTTGCAGAAAAGCACAAATGAAACGATGATCATGGAGGCCACCGAGGCATTCTGGCTGCGTTCGATGTCTGTTTTAGCAGTAGCACGTGACTTTTCGGCGTTGTGGCGCGAGGGCCAATTTGCACTGGCTGGCCTGCCAACAATGGAATCGGATTTCTTTCCTTCAAATGAAGGAACAACTCATGACTGGTCGCGGCTTCCTCTTCCATTCCTGACCGACACAGTCGGCGTGATCGGTGAGGCAACGCAATCCTCGATGGCGCTGGAGACCGCCATGCAATGCACATTACCGGTGGCAGGACAAAAGCCGCCTGAGGTTGATGGCCTATTGATCGTCTCCAGAGAATCACTGCTACACCGCAGTATGCTTGATCGTTTTTCCCTGGGTCACCGTCCTCTGCACCCCGGTTACGGCCGCCCGATGGATCAGGTACTCTTGCAACCCGAATCTTACGAACGACTCCTTCCTTACACACAAACTCTGATGGGTTTCGCCCCGGGCTGGCTGGTCTTTACCGATTGGCCGCCCAATGCCGATGGAAGCAAGGATGTAATCAAGTCCAAACCATTCTCTGCCTCTGGCGAGGTGATAAGCCGCTGGATCAGCGCGGGATCTGATTCTCCGATCCTGGTGGCAGCCACCGAAGTAACCCCCGACATTGTTCCCGCGGAATTACCCTGGCAACAGATCATCGGGCACGATGGACGGCCGCGCCCTTATTTGTTGGCCAGCCCCTTAATTGCCCTCCGGCAGACAGTTACCGCTCCAATCAAAAAGAATGAAGGCTGGACAGGACTTCAATCGATACAGGATTTGATCAATGTTAACCCGGACGCGATCGAGCTGGCACTGCATTGGGTGAACCAGCTATCATCTAATGAACTGAAGTCGCTGGTCCCGGATGCCCCGGGCGGCTACTCGATCACCGATGAAGGTTATGGAATCGGTATGGTGGTAGCCGAGCGTATCATCGGGGCGCGAACGAAAGACGGTCCCTTTGGATCCCTCGAAGCATTGCTGGATATCCGGGGTTTCGGGATCGACAAACTCAGTGATTTGCTATTTGCCGCCCAGCGAGCCTCCGGGTCCGACATTCGAATTCTGGTCGAGATATGGGTCCCCGCCTCCGGTGATCGCTGGGAGAGAAGTAGTGTCGAGCCGGTGCTGGCCGCGCGCCGCGTCTTTCGCCTGGCTCTCACCGCTGACGATAATTGGGAAACTATTCTTTTCACCGGTCCCGCGGGCGGGCGACCCGAATCAAGTGTTCGAGCCAAGGTCCGGGAATGGGTGAAGCATGAGCCTGCAACGATCTTTAGCGCTCTGTCGCCATTACTGCGTGTGACGTTGCTAACACCCACTGATACTTTACCGCCAAAGGCTTACTTTATTCTGACTTCGCAGGCTTCTGCCTCTGGTCAACGCCCAACGCGGCGGAGTGTGTTTGGCTCAACCAGCCTGTTGCGACCGGACCTGCGGTTTGAGGCTCTGGCTGAACCGCCGAATCCCGACCCGCTGGCGTTGGGACCAGATTACTTGGGCGGGCAGGTTTATTACGAGCCGCGCGCCTGGTTCGAGCCGCCGCGCCCGGTGATCGATGATGTGACGCCCGGAGGCGCAATTGACCGGTTCACTGCCGAACCTGATCTGATTAAATCAGGCGAGCCTGTTATATTGCGTTGGGAGACGCGCGGCGATAGTCTTCCATTGAATCTGGGCATCAAAGATCAAGATGAGGTCACGGATGTAACTGGCAAAGAAAGTCTGACCATCCATCCGGAACAGACTGCCATTTATGTTCTGCGAGCGTTCTCGGACGGAAAACCGATTGATTTCCGCGAAGTGAGCATTGTAGTCCAGGTCCCCGCAGCGGGCAGTGCGGTGGGGATGGCGTATAAACTGGCTGGCACGGCTCCCGGTCCGGCACATGCCTCACGGTTGAGTTGGGCTGAACCGAACGCGCAGAATCACCGCTGGGTTGAGACCATGCGCGACCTGATGTACCTGGATCAGACTCGCGACGCGGCTTCGCACTACGAGCCTGGCTGGTTCCTGCCCCCAACCCGCCGGCTGGACTGGGGAACCAGTGCAGATCACGACGCATTACAGCCCTTCTTCCCAACACGTGCAATTCAGCTCTTCACCAGCGGCAGGCCCGGCAGTCTGATGCGCCTGCACACGGCTTTACTCAATGAAGACAAAGATGGAATGGTGCGGCGCTCGGCCTCCATGGCTTACGAATTTCGCCATCCGCGCCCGGTTCCTTTGCCGCCTGAGCTATATCCGTTTGACCCGGACCAGACAGTGGTCGCAGGGGATCAGACACCCCGTCGGACTTGCGGCGTTGAACTGCTTGATGGCCCGACACCGTTCCGTTACAAGCGGCTCAAGTGGCAGGACCCGATCTTCAACCGCCGATTGCTGGCAGTAGGCCAGGAGGCATCCGTTGACGCGTTCGTGTTGGGATTGGATCGGGCGATCTATGCCGGCGTGGATGTGATCTATCCGGAGATTCGCTTTATCCCTCCGAAAGTATTGGATGAGTGGTCAATCGTACTCACGGTAAGCCTGCATCGCAAAGATGTGACTGGGCTGTACACCCTCGGCGAAGTCGAATACCGGGTCACGGAAAGCACAGTCAATAAGGTACATGGATTGCAATCTGATGGAATACTGGATGGGATCAGACAAGCCAATGCGAGCAAAGGCATTCGGCGGTGGATTTGGGAGCTTGGCTTGAATCAACCCGCCGTGCTTGAAAGTGTAGTGGCTGAGAATGACAACTTTGAATTCGCTCTGGAAAACTATGATGAAATCCATGTGACGGCGCGCCTGATGGACAAAACCGGCAGGGAACTTCAAAACCTGCAATTGGCTGGCAAGGTGCGCACCGACATCGAGGTCTGGCCCCAGCCTCAGAACGCGTTTGGCGTATTACGCACCGAGCAATTGGGAGAATTTACCCAGACTGACCTGACTGCCTTCGGTTGGCTCCCCAAGCCCAGAGTGATCAAGCGCGGTAATCGCTTTAATCCCGATAGCTGGGAAGGGACCTTTAATTATGTGGATGCCTTTGTGGGTAAGGCGGGTAGTACGGTGAGTTACGAAATACTGACCATCACCGCCTACGGCGAACAACCCGCGCCAGCGACAACTGGCGAGATCGCATCGGATAAGGAGACCGCATGAGTGTACAGGAATATTCTTTTATAGCCCCTCTAGGTGATGTAGGCCGTTACTTCAAGTTAGCGGAGCGCACCGATCTCTGGTTCGATTATGCGCCTCCATCCAACGCGTCAAATCGTGGAACGACCGATCGCCGGCGCAGATATTACGAGAAGGATTCCCGTTTCCAGATATTACAGCACCTCCATGCGGTCGAGGCTTCATCTACAGATGGAAAAGCCTACGAGGTGTTATTGGTGCTTCCGGTGGATGATGATGGCGACACCCTATTCGATAACTCCTCAATCAAGATCGACGCCGATTACCTGGAGCGGGTTAGATTAATCACTGACATTCCCGATGTTTTAATCGATCAGTATTCAAACATCAAGGATGTGATCGACCAATACTCAATCCCAGCGGAAGTCGCCGAGGCGTTAAAAGGCTTGAAGGGCAATTCCTACCCGGACTGGATCGAATTCCAAGAGGCCATCGCTGGTTTCTTGCCGGATGAAGACCGCGACCGTATCGAAGAGAGCCTGACCAACACAACACAGACCGGCTATATCTGGAGCGTATACGCCAACAAGCCGTATATCACCCTTGATTTGTCGCCCACTCAGATCGAAGAGATCATACAACAGTACAAATATCCCAAGCTATATAAAGGGAATACAGGTATTAATGTCGTCACCTTGCAGATCTGGCTCAAGATGCTCGGTTTTTATGATGGCCCGACTAGTGGTCTATTGGATGAGGATACAGAGGATGCTGTCAAACGGTTTTGTGATGACCAAGATGTACCAGCGCCATCCGACCCACTTGTAGTGGATTGGAACACTTGGGAAGCGATGGAAAACATACTTAAGCAACGCCTGCCGCCCGATCCCTATGGGCTGGAGCGTCTACCTTTCCCACGACGAAAGGAGTATGACACCGAGGAGAAGTACCAGAAGGCTTTGTATGAAGGACTGAAACGTTTTGGCTTCCCGATTCCGCCAGCGGATGAGCGCGTCGAGTTTCGTCTGACAACGGATGCAAATGGAATCGGAAGGCTGACGAACGTCCCCCCAGGCAAATATGATCTGACGATTGAAAGCCTGAACACGAACCCAATAACAGGGCCATCCGGCTCAGCCGAAATTCACCTGGTTGATGAAAATGGAAATCCCCTTTCTGGGACGGTAGTTCTCTCTAGTCCAGAGGGTGAGTTTGCCGTGACGGTAAACTCGGATGGTATGGGAGTGATGAATGGCATTCCACCAGGAGAATATACGCTATCTGTCAAAGACGCCAAGCGGGGTGTTGATAATGGAACTTCAGCAGGAAATGTGGAAGTACGATTACTCGACCAGGCAGGGCAACCCGTGAGCGCCCAGATACTGCTATCGGGCGATTTAGGAGAACCAGATGCGGTACAGAAAGCGATACTGCTGTTTAAGGCTATTGTTCGAGGTGTTGATCTTTATGAAAATATAAATGGAGAAAATCGGTTTCCGAATATCCTATCGGAAGAACTTGACGAAACCAGGTCAAATATTGAGGCATGGGATAATTTCTCGAACACCTGGGGGCGTTTCTATGGAGCGCCATGGGCCGGTGTGACCTTCCATTCTATAAATGACGTTGAGCCGGGCCACGAGCAGGGAGAATTGAACTGGATTGAGTTCGAGACCATTTCCATGCTCTACGAATGGGGAGAGGCATACCTGCAAGCCAGCATTAATGAGGATGATCTCAAGGAGCGTTTAAGGCGACCCATTGCGATTCGTCATATTTCCAAATCGTTGGGTGGCAAAATAGACCAGCGGGCGGACTTTTCGCAGGTAGGCACGGAAGCATCCCTGCACCTGCCGCGCAAATCTGAAATAGTTTTTGAAGGAATTGCCTCGGGCCAAACTTATGGCGGCATTGACTATGACTCTCCCGAATATAGTACTTCCCACTTGGAAAAACAGCTTACTGCTTTTATGTCAATAAATACGGACTTTCGCGCGCGGTGCCCTGATGATGATCTGATTAGTCACTTTCAACCACAAGAGCCCTTCACGCTCGAAACAGGTCTTGTGAATGATCAATATATCAAAGCGAGGCAAATGAATATTAGCATAAATAAAATGATCGAAGGATCGATTAACGCGGTTGCACGAACAGCACGAGAAACCAGAAAGGATCAAATGATCAAGTCCTTGGATAGGTTTCGAAAATATCTTGGAAAAAAAGACGATAAATTTGATTTCCTTGGAGTTGATCAAACACTTTACACATGGAGGGATGTCGAAAATGCTCGTCTCCTTTTTCAACAAAAGCCAATTGATCGATATCAATCGCTTGCGTGGCGATATATTAGACAAACTCAAAGAGCTCTTTGGTGGTGTAAGCTACTGGTTCGTGCGGGGAAACTGGAGGAAGCGCAGGAATTGAGTGATCATTATATAGCTCGCGGTTACGAAGGAGAATTTAGAAAATTTAAGGAAGATATTTCAGACGGGAAGATTGATAAGTGGATATTTTCATTCAACGATAATGATTGGAGAAACCCATTTCAGTTGGAGGCGCTTGTAGAATTTTATATTAATTACAACGATCCGTGGCGTCCTCCGATTTTGGTTCCCCAGGGTAAGGTTTACGCTAAAGGGAAAAATAAACCTTTGCTGCCAATAGACAAGTCGTACAATGACATCGATGACATGAGTAAAGGTCTGCATTTGGTTCTGATTGACAGTTTTGGCGCGAGGAACAATACTACTAAGTAATTATCTCAAAACCCTTTGAGGGCATATAATTTGTATGCAGACAAAGGATAAACGATGAAGAAAAAGAAACCTTTACCAACGATCTGGGAAGTATCTGACGAGCTATGGAAGCGCAT
>Ga0247727_10011124_pt1 | contig 15779 bp, 13 predicted proteins | sample WisWelCaveWW1625_FD_202498 | JGI IMG/M metagenome (GOLD analysis project Ga0247727, IMG submission 202498) | Biofilm microbial communities from Wishing Well Cave, Virginia, United States - WW16-25 | ecosystem: Environmental > Aquatic > Deep subsurface > Groundwater > Cave microbial mat | place...
GAAACGAAAAATTAAGACGCCAGTCTTTTTTTATAAAAATTGAATTTTTCTTTCAGTCGGTCGGCAGGCCGTTGTCCACCCGTAACTGAGGCATTACCTGGGCAGGATTGCCACCGCCTCGGGCCATAATCAAAAGGCGGCTGCCATTCTGAATGAAGCCAGGGCATTGGTATCGCGGCGAATTTTTTCCGAACATGCTGCTGCCACTTCCTCGCTTCTGCCTTTGGAAAGGGAATTATTTTTTGCGTTGAGCCGCGCCTATATTCGTCTGCACGAACCGGCGCGAGCCTTGGAAAGCATCGAACAAATGCGCGATCTCGTGGTGCGCCGGCGATTGCAACAATCCGGTTTAATGACACACGCCGCCCTCGCCGACAGTTTTCGCCAGCAAGGTGCCCGGCTTGATACCTTGCTTTTGCAAAAACGCCTGCAGCTCGCCAGGCTTATGGCGGCCGATTCGGCGAGTGATAAAAAGATGCAACTGCGGCTCGAGATTGCCAGCCTCGAGCTACAGCAAAATCAGCTTTGGGAAAAAATCGGCATAGCAGCGGAAAAAAATTTTAGTGACTACGCCATATTGCCGTTGTCTTCGTTCCAACAGGAGTTAGCCAAACGGCAGGAATTGGCGCTGGTTTATTTGGTGGGGGATGAAGGGGTGCTCATCCTGGCACTGGATGGGAAGACAATTCTGGCTCACGAACTGCAAATTAAAAAACAAGAACTGCAAGCTCTTGTCAGCCAGGTTAATCCGGCGCTGCATTATGCGCTGCAAGATTCGCAACATTTACAATTGATTTCACCGCTGCTTTTTCGATACCAGCCGCGAGCCGCGAGGCAGCTCTATCAAATGCTCCTGGCCGGCTTTATCGACAAAACGCCCGGAAAAAAATTTCTCCTCATTCCTGATGGCCAGTTGCATTTTTTGCCTTTTGAAATTTTGTTGACGGCCGACATAACAGATACGGTGGTAAAAGATTATCGGCAATTGCCGTTCGTGCTGAAGAATTATACCGCGCGCTATGCCAGCTCGCTACAGGCTGCATTCAATCAGCAGCCTCACCAACCAGAGACACCAGCCACCGTTGTTGCGCTTGCCCAATCGATGCCTCGATTAGATGATACCGTAAATGGCTTTGCCGACCTTTGGCAGACCCGAAGCGAAGTTCTGAAGATTCAAAAAATTTTAGGCCGGGCTGCGGTTGAAATTGTGGAGGGCCCCTTTTCTGCCGGCACGGAATGGCGAAATGATTTGAAACAATCTGCGATCTTGCATTTTGCCGCGCACAGCGAAGCGCAAAATGCCGAGCCTTTGTCTTCACGAATTATTTTGGAAGAACGAGAGGCCGGTTCAACGAGCCTCTATGCCTTTGAAATCTTTGCCATGCACTTGCCGAACGGGCGGCTGGCGTTTTTAAGCAGTTGCAACACCGCGTCCGGAGTCTTGCGTGGCAGCGAAGGCCTGCAAGGTTTTGTGCAGGCGTTTCGCGCCGCCGGGATTCCGAGTGTGATCGGCAGCTTGTGGCCTGCCGACGCCGAAGCCAGTTCCCGCCTCGCCGCAGAATTTTATCGTTATCTGCGCGGCGGCGAGACGGCGGCGGAAGCGCTTCGTCGAGCCAAATTAGCTTTGTTAGAGAGTGACAAACCCCTGCCCTTTTTCTGGGCTTCTTTTCAATATTTCGGTGTGGATCAAACCTTTCGCTTCCGCCAAGGCCTCAACATGCCGCCATTTGCAGCCGTTATCCTTGCCGCATTGATTCTCGGCGCCATACGCCGGCTGCGCTGGCCTTTCTCTCGCTCAAATTAATTTCAGCCAAGAAAAATAATTGCAACTTGCCATTTGCCTCTTGCTTCGCGTCCTGATGCTGGTCCCAATTCCGATTGCTTGGAGCCAGCACCAGGACAACGACAGGCGTTCGCCTCATCCGCCTCCTTTGCCTGACGGTGGTGGATCGATGTTGGAGGTAGCCGTTTCAAGTTTTGATTTCTCCGGTCCATTCGGCGCATCGACTCCGCACGCCACCAACGCGAAGCAGAGCATGCACAACATGAGAAATGCGATAAATCGTTTCATACAATAGATTCCTTTCTGGGCCTTGACGCCCGTTTGATTATAGTGAACAATTGTTTCAATTATCGCCAAGCTCTCGTTTTTTTCTATTGAGTCGTGTATCTCGCGAAAATCTTGAATTTTTCAAAAAATATTTTAAAGATTTTTCGTCATCAGTAGACTAATTAACAGGTTGGAGACGTCAAAACGCGAGCGGCTCATTTTTCTTCTTGCTTTCTACACGGTATGGCTTTATCTTGGATTACGCGTCTACTACCATCCAGGGGAAGGTGGCAGTGCGTTCATCGTCACGACAGAACAGCTAGCCCGTTTGGCGGGCATATTGTTTTGGTTGCGTCATTGAGCGACGAAGCCGAAACAATGAATGACTCAGCAGGGATGACGGTGTGACGGATGACGGGAGGTGTTGGCAGGCTGTATCCAATTGTGAGAGAGCGCAAAACAATCAAAGGCGATTGTTGAGGAGTGATCCCCAACCCGGAATGGTCGGATCAAAACATCCGAGAGCTGGCGCTGCGTGTCCGTTATTTTTTTCGAAAAAAATTCACCGGTCTGGATCAGGCGACACTCGACGACTTGGAACAGGAGGTCATGCAGGCCGCTCATGAAGCCGCACAACAACATCGTTTTGAGGCGAGGCAAGGCGCGCGTTTTGAGACGTTTGTCTTGCAAATTGCCCGTCACAAAGCGGCGGACGATCTACGCCTGCGCCGTCGGCGCCGCGAGGCCGTGGCCCCGCTTGATTTGATCGAAGAAACGCCCGTTGACGTTGAAAGTGAGATTGCCCAGGCGGATCTGGCGGAAAAAGTAAAACAAGCGGTTGGTCAGTTGAGCGAGCGGCACGCCGAAATTTTGCGGCTTCACTTCTATCAAGACCTGAAAATCAAGGAAATTGCGCAGCAGCTCGGCGTTTCCGAGCAAGAGGTGAGTAATTTGAAGTCATACGCTTTGCGCAAAGTGAGAGAAATTTTAGAAAAACAAAAGATTTTCCGAGTCCCAAACGGCGACCGGCGGCAGACCGGATTGCCCGCGACAAACTCGGTCGAGACAAGTTTTTCATGGCCTGCGAATTCAGACAACGTGACGACATCTTCATCGATTATGTCGAGGAGGCTTTGAATCGAAGAACACGCAAAACGTTCGAGGCGCATTATTTTGTTTGCGCCGACTGCTTTAAAACGCTGCAAAGGCTGGAACAAATCATTTGGCTCCTGCGGCACCGCGGCGAAATCATTTTTATGGACCTTGCCAGGCAAACCCTTCAATAAGACGGTGAAACGTTTTCCCTATATTTTTGTTGCGCTCGTATTTCTATCCTGCGGCGTGAGCAACGATCCGCGCCAGGTGGCCGACGCCTTTTGTTTTCGCTATTTTATCAAACTCAATCAGCGCGAAGCGCTCGAAATCGCCAGCGGGCTTGCCGCCGACAAACTCAAAAAAGAAATCGAATTGCTCAAAGGCGGCGCGCGCGACTTTCAAGACGGCGACCGCGAATTTCATCGCCTCAAGCCGTTCATCGATTACAAAATGATTCAGCGCACCGAGCAGGATGCCGAGCATGTGATGTTTCTATATCATTTGCAAATCGAGCCGCGGCAAGGCAGCGAGCAAATGCAGCGTGAAATTCTCGTCAGCACGATTCGTGAAAACGGCCGCTGGAAAGTCAACAATTATGAGAACTATCGTTAGTCCGGCATGCGGATGAAACTTCCCGATACAGATCCACTTCTGCTCAAAAAACTCTCCGGGATTGTTGGCGCGACAAATGTTTTCGCCTCGCCGGAAGATCGCTTGTCGTATGCCTATGACGCCACGCCGATGCGCGAAAATGCGCCAATGGCCGCCGTGCGTCCGACCACTGTCGAACACGTTCAGGCGATCATGCGTCTAGCCAATGCGGATGAGTTTGTCATTGTTCCGCGCGGCTCCGGCACCGGGCTTTCCGGCGGCAGCATTCCGGTTGAGCGTTCCGTCGTCCTGCTGTTTCCGGCCTGGAAAAAAATTCTCGAAATCGACGAGGAAAATTTGACGGCGTGGGTTGAGCCGGGCGTCATCACCGCCGAGCTGCATGCCGCCGTCGAGTCAAAAGGACTGTTTTATCCGCCCGATCCCGGCAGCATGAAGGTTTGCACCATCGGCGGCAATGTCGCGGAAAACTCCGGCGGCTTGCGCGGCCTGAAATACGGCGTCACCAAAGATTATGTGATGGGCCTCGAAATCGTTTTGCCCACCGGCGAGCTGCTGCGGGTCGGAAATAAATGCGTGAAAGATGTCGCCGGATTCTCTTTCAAAGAGCTGTTCATCGGCAGCGAAGGCAGCCTCGGGATTTTTACCAAAATTCTTTTGCAGCTTATTCCCAAACCCGCCGCCTCGAAAACGCTGCTGGCGCTGTACGATGACATGCAAACCGCTGCCGGCACGGTCTCCGCAATTATCGCCGCGAAAATCATCCCTTGCACGCTGGAATTTTTGGACGCGACGACGATTCGCTGCGTCGAAGATTTTGCCCACGTCGGATTGCCGACCGATACCGAGGCGCTCTTGCTCATCGAAGTTGACGGCCATCCGGCCGCCGTTGCGGATGAGTTCGACAAAATTCAAACGATTTGCCAAAAAAACGGCGCGCGTGAAATCAGAATCGCCAAAGACGCAGTTGAAGCGGATAAATTAAAAACCGCCCGGCGTTCGGCCTTCTCGGCGCTGGCGCGCATGCGGCCAACCACCATTCTCGAAGATGTCACCGTGCCGCGCAGCGAAATTGCGACGATGCTGCAGCGCATTCGCGACATCAGCAGGAAATACAATGTCACCTTCGGCAATTTCGGCCATTTCGGCGACGGCAATCTGCACCCGACTTGCCTCACCGACGAGCGCGATCGCGACGAAATCCATCGCGTCGAAAAAGCCTTTGAAGAAATTTTTTTGTCGGCCATTGATCTCGGCGGCACCATCACCGGCGAGCACGGGGTGGGATTGTCGAAGAAAAGGTTTTTGGAAAAAGTCGCCGGCCCGGCCGGCGTTGAAGTGATGAAAAAAATCAAACAGGTGCTCGATCCCAACAACGTTTTGAATGCCGGAAAAATTTTCGACCCCAAGCCGAAATGTGAATACCCCTTGCCCCGATAATTCACGTGATGCGTAAATCGGCTACACTCTGCTTCTCGGCTTGAACTTAAAAATATGGTTCATGAATTATCGGGGCTTGCAGATAAAATCCAAATGAGTTAAATTAAAAACTGAATGAGTTGCCCCTCAATTTTCAATCATAAGGAGAAAGATAAAATGAAACGGAATTTTGGCAAAATCGGCTCGATCATCTTGGCTGTTGCTTTGGCATTTTTCTGCAATGCCGGAATGGCAATTGCACAAGAACACCCGCAAGAACATCTCAAAGCTCAGGAACATCCGGGCATGAAGATAGCGAAAGCCGTGGCGGTGTTAAGTCCGACGCAAGGCAATACCGCGAAGGGCGTCGTGACGTTTACGCAGGAAGAAGGCGGCGTTCGTGTTGCCGCCAAGCTCACCGGCGTGCCCAAGGGCGTTCACGGCTTTCACGTTCACGAGTTCGGCGATTGCAGCGCGCCGGACGCAACTTCGGCGGGCGGGCATTTTAATCCGACCGCTATGGCTCACGCCGGCCCGACGGCCGAGAAGCGTCATATCGGCGATCTGGGCAATATTACCGCCGATGACAAAGGCAACGCCACGCTGGATTACGTCGACAAACATCTGGCGATGAGCGGCGCCCACGCGATCATCGGCTACGCGGTCATCCTGCACGCCAACCCCGACGATCTTACTTCGCAGCCGACCGGCAACGCCGGCGGTCGCATCGCCTGTGGCGTGATTGGCGTCGCCAAACAATAACTTCTCAACGCTGCATCGAAATTTTGAAAACGGCTCGTGGGAAATAATTCCGCGAGCCGTTTTTTTATGTTGCCGCTTCCTTCTTCTATGACAAAAACTTGCGGGTAAAAAGCAAAGCCGGAATCATGCCAATTTTTCATGGCACAAAACCGGCTTTATTTGATTTTCTCTCAAACAAATTTCTCCCGCTTGATGTCATCCTGTTGCATCAAGCGAAATTGATCAGCCAAGGCAACTAAACACCGGACGTGTTGACAGCCTTGTTCTTGAAGAACGTGTTGCCGCTGCCGAGGTTGTTAATATCAAACCCCACGTTGTTGAGAAAGGTATTCTTCTGCACGACATTGTTGACGGCATCTGCTTCCAAGCGCAAACCATCACCGCCATTGTCATCGCCGGTGTTGCCGGAGCCAATTGTGTTGTCGCTGGCCGTAATGACTTGGATACCAAATCCGCTATTTCCATTGCAGGTATTGCTGGAGAGTTGATTACCGGTGCCTTCTAACAAAATTCCCACGACATTGGAACTACAACTGTTGCCGCGGATTTTGTTATTATCGCAGTCGAAAGACATCCCGATGCCAAAGAGAGTTCCCGTTGCCGTGTTTCCATCGAGAATATGGCCACCAGCGTTAGACAAAACAATACCACCGATGGAAGCTCCAGAGACATGATTGGCTTTCACGGTGCAACTGCTGCTACTGAGTAAAACGACACCGGCATCACCGCCAGAAATGGTGTTGTCCTTGATTTCGACGCCGGTGATGAAACTCGACAAACCAAAGGCGAGCACGCCGATAGCGGCGTTAAAGAAATCAGAGTTGGGAAGGGGTTCAATACTCAAATGATCGATCATCACGCTATCCGCGAGAGCGACCAAGCCGCCTTTGACCACAACATGACCGACAGCGGATATCTCGATCTTTGCAACATCAACGAGAACGAACTCGTTATATGTTCCGCTTTTGACTTTGATTTTGTCGCCCGGCGCCGCGGCGTCAACCGCTTGCTGAATCGTTGGATAATCATTCGGCACCGTAATCACTTTACTGCTTGCGGCGGTGGTCATCGGATTCGACGCGCGTTTGGAAGCGTGTTGCGCTTGATGTTGCGCCACCCAGGCGCGAACTTTGGCCGCGATGGCGTCGAGTTTCGCCCGCGCTTCAGCCGCGTTGTAGTCGGGTGGTTTGATCTGGGATTTTTGAATGGCGTCATTGGATTCCGGTGCGGTTGGATTTTGCAGTCGCTCGCAACCGGCGCCGGAAAACAACGCCATCGCCAAAATAGTGAGAAGAAGACAACAGCGTTTCATAAATACCTCCGCTTTGTATAATGAGATTGATCATGCAGTCGAACTTGCGTTTTTGTTTCGCAAGTCCGACTTGCTTGGATTTACTTGAAAGTAACCTCGACCAAGCGCAACTCGCCTTGTAAACCGATGGGGCGATAATAACTCACATAAATAGTTTTGCCGCCGTTTTTGGCGAGCGCCGGATGTTCCTGTCCGGCGCGGTTTGAGTTTCCTACCGGTTGCATTCCCGTGAACAAGACCTGCGGTGCGCTCCATTGCCCTTCCGGCTTGCTGGCGGTCCGTAAAACAATATTACTTGTGTTGCCAATGTAGGGAATGAACTCACTATGCACCGCGATGAAACACTGCAAGTAAGCATTGTAGGAAACCGACACCGCGCCAGCAATCCTATCCAAGATTTTGACCGTCGCATTAATATCGGCAACCCACTGAGATCCATTCCAGAACTGATAGGCCGAGCGTTTCGTGGCTTTTGCGAGTGAGGCGCGGGCCACACCGAAGGGTAGTGCCGGATCGCCGTATTTGAGATTGCCGTACAGATAAACATTGCCGTTATACAACATGGGACGGACAAACTGCGGCTCGCTGGCCGTGAAAAGCAGCTTCGGATCGCGTGCGCCGGTGGTTTTTCCCGGCGCGAAGTGGGCCGAGCCAACACCGATTGGGGGGAAGTCCAAAGGGCCTTTCACATAAAGCTTTTTGTAAAAAGCTAATCCGCTGCCATTTCGATCCGGAACCAAACCGCCGAACCAGAGCGCGATACGATCGTATTTATTGCGAGTCGCATCGTTGTAAGCATCTTCCGCTGCGGTAAAAGGCAAAGCCTGATATGGAGTTCCATTCAGATCGCGATCGAGTGGCTCAGTGACGGCGAGAGGTTGTGAGGGATTGGCCAGCGCCGCCGTGTTGGAGCGAAAGGAATCCCCGTCCACAGCTTTGGTGTTGAAGAAGGTATCGCCGAACGTCCACAGAATCTTGCCGCCAATCAGCACCGATTCACCGCCGTCGCGTGTCACGACAGTTGCAGGTTTGGAAACCGAGCCCAGCTCAACGACAGAGGCGACGACCGGCGCACTTGATACACCGGCGACCTTATTGAGCGCTTGCGGCGCATCGTTGGATTCACTCTCAGTCTCGCCGGGTGAGAATAATTTCGACTCCGACTCACAACCGATAATGAGAAGAGCCAATGAAATAAAGAGAACGCTTTTCATGTCAACTGCTCCTTTCTTGATAAGGTTTTGTTTTTTTCTTGAAAGAAATTCTCTGTTGGTTTGCTGTTTAAACAAGAACCATGCCCAAGGATGTGAATTGATTGGGAGCGAATCAACTCATTGTTTTTCGGAGGGCGATTCTCTCAGGAAAAATTGAATGGCGAAAGAATGGTGGGAAAATGGTGGTGAAGAAACTCCTGCGGTGGTCTTCAAGCTACCCGCGCGTGAAGCTGGCTTCTAAAAAGAAAAAGGTGGGATGAAGCCCACCTTTTTATTAGGTAAAATTGATGATAAAGGTTTTTTTATTTCTTCATAAAATCTTCCCGCTTGATGCCATATTGCTGCATCTTCTGAATGAAATTTTTCTTGTGCATGCCGGCTCGCCGCCCCGCTTCGGAGATGTTGCCTTTGGTTTCGCGCAAGCGCGCGCACAAGAAATCCTTTTCAAAAGCTGCAATCACATTTTGTTTCTCAAGGTTGAAGTTCGGCTCGGACGATAGGTGAGAAAGAGATGAGGGCGAATTCGGTGTCATTAAATCGAAATCATCCAGAGAGATCAATTCATCGTCGGCAAAGACGATGGCGCGCTTGAGACGATTCTCCAGCTCGCGCACGTTGCCAGGCCAATGATATTGTAAAAGCAACGCGTGCGCTTCGTCATCGAAAGCGGCGACATTTTTGGCAAACTGTTTCGCATAGCGCCCCAGAAAATAATCGGCGAGGCGCAGCACGTCCTCGCCGCGTTCGCGCAACGGCGGCAATTTAATCTCCAGCTCGTTGAGCCGGTAATACAGATCTTCGCGGAACGTTTTCTGTTCAAGCATTTCCGCCAGCTTGCGGTTGGTGGCGGCAATGAGGCGCACATCCGCATGTTTGACCTCGCGAGAGCCGAGCGGACTGTATTCGCCGGATTGCAGGAAGCGCAGCAGCTTGGCTTGCATCGCGAAACTCATCTCGCCAATCTCATCGAGAAAGAGCGTGCCGTGATTGGCGACTTCCACCCACCCCGGCTTGCGGCGATCGGCACCGGTGTAAGCGCCTTTCTCGTGGCCGAACAACTCGTCTTCTAAAAGATTTTCCGGCGTCGCGGCGCAATTGAGCGCGACCAGCTCGTGGTCGCGCCGCAAGCTGCGACGGTGCAATTCGCGCGCGACCAGTTCTTTTCCCGTGCCGGTCTCGCCGGTAATCAAAACCGTGATGTCGAGGCCTGCCGCTTTTTTGATGAGCTTGAAAACCTCCTGCATCGCCGGACTGTTGCCGATCATCTCGCCGTAGCCGCGGCTCTCATCCCGTTCGGCAAGCAACCGGCGTTTGCTGTCAACCAGGCGTTTGCGATCCAGCGCGTTTTTGACCGCGACGGCAATCAAATCGCTAAATTCGTTGAGCAAATTCCCGGTGTTCTCGTCAAAAACGGCGGTGAGATCGCGATTGTCGATATAAACCACGCCGAAAATTTCATTCTTCACCCTTAAGGGCGCGCACGCGACCGACAGCAAGCGCAGCCGCGCCACGCTTTCACTGGCTTGAAATCGCGGATCATCAAGCGCATTTTTGATGACGATCGGCTCGCAACTGTCGCGCACTGTTTGAATGATCGTCCGGCTGATCTCAAAGTCGGGATGCTCGAGATCTTTTTTATCCAAATGCCGCGCCGCCTGAAATTGGATGTCGCCGTCTTCGCCGTAAACGGCGATGAGGCCGCGCTCCGCCTTCGTCTGCTCGATGACTTTGTCCATCGCCTGCGGCAGCAGCTTCTCGATATCGCTTTCCGCGACCAACGCTTTGCCGATTTCGAAGAGGGTGCGATAGCTAGACATGGCTTCTGGCTTTCTCTTGGCGATTCGACTACGCTTTGCTTAATCAAACGCCCTGAGCAACAGCAAATCTGAATGCGTCTTTCATTTGAGAAGAAGATGTCTTGGTCTGGGCCTCCCGACGATCATAGTCCGCCAAAGTTGGCGTCTCGGGCAAAAACGTCAAAACGATGTGATCCGCTGGGATTCCCCTGGCAACGAGATCATCGCTGATGCCGTATCCCATGCCGTCGTATTCGATATGGACTTTTGCGTCCCGCAATGTAACATAGAGCAGATCACCGCTGACACGTCGTCCTCGATCCCAGCCGACATGCATCAAAACATAGCGGTCGTGAGTTTCATCCAATACGACTTCAAGTCGTATATCACCATGTGATGGACGCAAGCGGGCGTAATCAGAAAAAGCTTGTTTTAAGATATTGCGATAGGTTGTGATGGTATCCATTGCTGTATCTCCATTCTTTCAAAGTTTACAACAAGTAAATATAAAGGCAAATCGTTGATGACGACCTTCCCAATGGGTTCGCTGAATATATGGCTATAAACAATATCGGAAATCGCCAAATATATTTCACGCTCCGACTCGACTTTGTTCAGCAAAAGACGATATAGAACATATTGACCAATAGCCTGTTCCAAATCAGCTATCATCGATTTACCTCGAAATTCTTTCACTTCAATGGCAATTCGTTTGCCCTCGCGTTCGGCGCCAATAATGCGCTCTTCAACTTGGCCACGATTGGGTATTTCAACTACTCCTAAATCAACAAAAAGACGACGTTTGCCATATAAGATAATGTACGGATCGTCGGTGATTTCCCAACCACTTTTAATAAGTGCTTGCTTGACCAGTTCATGCAATGTATCTTTTTGCGGCATTGGCTTGTCCGAATTTCAGCTCGACTTAAATATAAATAATTTAACTTTTCAAAGCAATCCAATTTCTCTTTCAAATAATTTTCAAAAGCGCACCATGCAAAACTACCTTCGCGTCATTGCATTCCGCAACAACTCCGGTTGAAATCCCGCCGGGGCCTGACCGTGGCGCGCATAAAGATAAAGCGCCGACTGAAAAATCGCTTGCAGCGCCGATTGAACCAGCGCGAGGCCGATGAAATAAATGACGGCGAGACCGACACCAACGATCATCATCAGGCCGCTGCCGCTAAAAAAACCTATCATCGCGAGAAAAAAGGCAGGAATGGCAAGAAGAAAGAAAATCAATCCGAAGCTGACATTGCTGATTAATTGCTCGCCCCAGGTTTTTTTCAACAGCGCGGTTGATTCTTTCAATGCGGCGATCGGCGTTTTCTTTTCGATCACGAGAATGGGAATGACCATGAAGCTGGCGACGGTCCAGGCGATTCCCAACAGGCCGGCGATGAATTGCCCCACCTTCTCGACGCGATCTTCAATGATACGCAGAAGAAGTCCGGCCGTCGCAGCAACCAAAGCCCACCCGGCAATCAAGGGAAGGCGATCTATGGCGGCGCGCAGCCCGTCGGAAACGGTCGGGTCGCCGCCCTCGAGACGAATCTTGGCGCATGCAACAATGGCCGCGTTGAAAAACACCATGACGAGATAATTGAGAAAATAAAACAGAAAGAGTGTCGCATAATACAGCACCTGCTCGCTGCTCGTGGCCTCTTCGTCCGGCGGCCGCCAATTGCCGCTGGCAAACAACGGAATGGCGAAGGACGCCAAAACGATCAAACAGCAGATCCCCGAAAGCAGCGGGAATACGAGTATCTCGCGGTCTTTTTTCAGCACTTCCCAGGAAGCGCCCATTAAAGACCAGGTGTTGGAAATTTTGCCCATGACGAATGTTCTCCAATCTTTTTAAAAAATTACTCAAAAATCAAATCAATCTAAAATATACACCGCATCACCGAGAGAAGCAAGCATTTCGGCAAGAAGCTACTGCACCAACGCCATCTTTCTTGTCATCACGACACTCCCGGCACGCAGCCGATAGATATACATCCCACTCGCCACTTGCCTGCCGTTTTGATTGCGGCCATCCCAAATCGCGGCATGATATCCGGCTGTTTTTAATTCATCGTTAATCATCGTCAGGACTTCTTCGCCAAGCAGAGTATACACTTTCAGCGTTACCCGCTCTGCTTTCGGCAAGCCGTAGCGAATGGTGGTGGCAGGATTGAAGGGATTGGGGAAATTTTGTGAAAGCTCGTGCGTTGTGGGAATATGCTTGACCTCGGCGAGTTTCCCGGCCACGAAGTCGTGACGGCCCGTCACAAGTTTCAGCCGTTTGGGATGATCCGGCCCTGAACCGGCAACGGCATAGCGATTCGACTCGCGCAGATTTTGTGAAAGCTGCAACACCTCATCAATGACCCAGATTTCGAATTCATTCGGCGCCTGCTCAAGCCCCTCGAAAGTTAAATTCACCTTGTCGCGAATGTTGGTCGTCACCTCGAATTCCCAAATCTCGCCGTATGTCGGTTCGGGCCGAGTGTCGAGGCAAAAACCCGGACTGTGAGACTCCCAATCGCGATGAGGAAAAGAGACCGAAACATATTCCCCAATGACCGGCGGCTCAGGCCGATCCCACGCATCAAGGCCGCCCGTAGCGCCTGAGGAGATGGCGGCGAAATTATCGACATCCCGCGCCTCTTGACATTGCGCCAGAATGCGGATTGACCATAAATAACTCTCCGCACGTGAAGCGGCTTGCTTTGAAAACGACGTTGACGAGGCGGACAGATCCGGGTTCACCAAGAGCGTGTCAACAGAAGATAATTCATTGAAGGCAGCATAGCCCTCAAAAGGCACGAATGCAGAAACGGGGTTCGTACTCGGATCGTTCCAACTGCCGTTGTAGATTCGCAGATCAATCGGCTTTCCACTTTTCAAGCTGATATTCTTGACAGGAATAGGAAAATTCAAAGGATTGCCAACAAAATTCCAGCCGGAGTGCAACGGAATCGCGTATGGCCGAGAAGTTATGTTCGATTTTCCGGCGCCGGTATCAATGACCTTCCCGGCATCTTTGACCAGCAGCCAAAAAGACTTTCCCGGGATAATTGTTGTCGCGTCGGAAATTTCAGCGTAGCGTTGATTGGCCAGCAGTTCTGAGAAGCGCCACTTGGTATCGTCGTATCGACCGAGATCGTCTTCCAATACCGCTTTGGCATTTTTATTGTCCAAATCCAGCGGCACGGAGATCAGACGATAAGCGGTTTGCTCGCTGCCATTCGGCTGAGGAGTTACTCGGGTCTCATCAGAGACTTGTGCCTGAACGGAAAAATAACCTGAGGTTGGCAATCGTGCGATGAGGCCTTTCTGATCCGTTGCCACGATGAAATATTCGATCCCGCGCGAAGTCACGGCATTGGCCGGAATCGTAGCTTGATACGAGCTTCCGCTCGTTGCCATTACTACACTAATAAAACTGGGATCCCCGCCTCGGCGATAATTCAACTGTATATTAGCAATATTGAAGATGGCCGTAATAGTGGCCTGAACAGAAAATTCACGACCGCTCTGCCCGAGCGATGAGGGCGTATGTGCGATGCGAATTCCCTCACCGCGAAAGACTCCACCTCCAAGAGTGCCTGCAAAAATGCGCCCATTGTTAGCATTAATGGCAAGCGTCTGGACGTCTTTGTTTGTCAAGCCGGCATTGACTGGCGTCCAAGTGGTGTCGTTATTGGGCAATAGAAAAACGCCGCTTGGTTTAGTTCCTGCAAAAACCACCCCGGATTGAGTGATGGCAAGAGAATAGGTATTGCTATTCAGCAAACCGCTTTTGATCCCCTTCCAACTGTTCACATCACCATTATTCGTTGAGCGCAAAACGCCGCGGGTATCAACAAAAAGGCCGAAAGTCCCGGCAAAAATGTCTCCGGCAGAATTGATGGCCAAGGCTGCGACAATATTTTGAGTAAGAAGAGCTTGCTTCCAACTGTTGCCGTTATCGGTTGAACGGAAGATTCTACCCAAAGCACCCAACCCAGTAACAGGAAAGAAAGTCCCAGCAAAAACGTGTCCGCTGTCATTAATGGCGAGAGCCCGAACATTTTTATCTGACAAGCCGTTATTGATTAGCGCCCAACTGTTGCCGTTATCCGTAGAGCGCAAGACGCCGCGATTGCCTGTTCCTGCAAAAATAAGCCGTCTTGAGGGATCAAAGGCAAGAGCAAGGACGGTATCGGCCATGCCGGTATTGAGTTTCTCCCATTGGATATCGTTATTTTTCAAACGAAAAACGCCACTGCCGACTGTCCCTGCAAAAATATCTTCATTCGCATAGATCATCAAGGCGTTGACATTAAGATTCGTCAATCCCGTATTGACCGGCGTCCACGTATTGCCCTCATTCGTTGAGTGGAAGACGCCGCCATTCGTTCCGGCAAAAACCTCGCCTCTTGAATTGATCAAAAGCGCGCGGACATCACCTGCAGACGGGCCATTGGTTGGCGCCCAGAAATTGGTTTGCCCAATGGCTGTGCCGACCATTAGCGCAATGAGCACGGCCTGAAAGCTGCACAGGAAGAATGCTTGGCGTTTCACTTTCATATCATTCCACCTCATCTATCTTAATAATGTAAGTTTCTTGGTCTGCACAAACTCCCCGGCCTGAATGCGATAAAAATACAGACCGGCCGGCAGGCTCTTGCCCTCGAATTGCACCCGGTACTTGCCGACAGGTTGTTTGCTGTTGACCAGAGTTTGCACTTGGTTTCCCAGAACGTCATACACTTTCAGCACCACAGGTGAAGGTTTCGGCAGAGTATATTCGATCATCGTTGAGGGGTTGAAGGCAGACGCCCGCAGGGGATTCGGATAGTTTTGGCGCAAGCTGAATTCCGTCGGAATAGAAATATCCGCAGCGGCTTCAACGCTCACCGGTACATCGATGCCAAATCGCCGCTGCTCGCTGAAGGGCCCCCAACCGGCGACGTTTTTCGCCCGCACTCTCCACCAATAAGTTTTCTTGTCGGTAAGATTGAGAACAACTTTCGTTGTATCCGTCGCCTTGAGGGTTGAATCAATAACGGCATTTTTCATCGACGAGTCCGCAGCAATCTCGAACCAATACCCGCTAATCTCAGGCTGGCTTTGCCGCCAGATGAATTTCACGTTACCGGTTGTCAGAACAGTCGCATGTATTGGCGAAAGCAAGACCACTTGGCTTGGCAAGGCGATGGTTGTAAAACGCCGAACTTCCGACCACGCACTCGTGCCGCCGACGTTCTTTGCCCTCACACGCCAATAATAAGTGATGTTATTTGCCAATGGCCCAACTTGTCGTGAGGTCGTGGCAAGTGTGGAATCATCAACGACCGTCATGGAAAAATCCGCGGTCGTTGACAGTTGCAAACGATACTTCTCGGCGCGCGGCGTCGCATTCCACTGCAGCGTCAAAGTCGCCGGTTGGTTGGTCGTTTGATCCGGGGGAGAGGCAAGCGCAGGCGCAGCCGGCAAAAGAACCAACGCGACTTCGACGAGCCGCATATCTCCCCTCAAGAAACCGGTGG
>Ga0247727_10011125_pt1 | contig 15778 bp, 15 predicted proteins | sample WisWelCaveWW1625_FD_202498 | JGI IMG/M metagenome (GOLD analysis project Ga0247727, IMG submission 202498) | Biofilm microbial communities from Wishing Well Cave, Virginia, United States - WW16-25 | ecosystem: Environmental > Aquatic > Deep subsurface > Groundwater > Cave microbial mat | place...
TCGGCCGGCTCCGAGCCCCCGCGAGTTCGCCGCGTCGTCGCGAACGAGCGAGCCACGCGGCCCACGGCCGCCCGGTGAATCGGCGCGCTCGGCGCCCGCTCCTCGGCGAGCTTCCGGGGATCCGGGACCCTCCCGTGATTCGACGCGTGACGCAGGCGCCGATCGTTCGCGCCGAAAAGACGACGTGCGACCCGCAGGCGATTCGAAGCGCGAGCGCAAAGACGCCGACTAGCCCGGACGATTCCACGCGGGCCGACCGAGGAGGCCAGGGGGCAGCCAGCACCGCGAGGGTAGGCACAATGAATGTCGGACTCATGAATCGGAACACCAGGTGCGCGCGGCTCCGCACAGAGCGGAGCCGTCGCAGGGCCGCGGCACCCCCCCTCGGCCGTGGCCCGCGGCGAGCCGGCGGATAGTCCGCCGGCTCGCCGTTCCGTTTCACGGACGGACAGCCTCCCGCACCACGGTCGCGCGGAACGCCGCGAGCAGGCGCCTCGTATCGTCGACGAGCCGATCGTCGATCTCCCGCGGATCGATTCCCGCGCGTCTCGCGAACTCGTCGCGAGCCTCGGGATGAAACTGGTAGGTGAACACCGGGAGGTCCCCGTGCTCGAGGCCATCAATGGCTTGCGGCGTCCGGCCGGCGACGGTCCGGTACCCGGATGGCGCGCGCTTCACTTCCTCGCGGTGACTGAACACGGTCCGCAGCGTGGCCTCGCCGTCGACGAGTCGGCTGTCGTGCACGCGCACCGAATCCACGCCGACGATCTTCTGTCGATCCGCGCGGACCCACCCGACCTCGCCACCGGCGACATGGCTCACGAGCTGATGGCCGAAGCAGATCCCGAGCACCGGGACGCGCCGCCGTCCGTCGAGCAGCGGCTCGAGCCATCGCGCGAGGTCACCGATCCAAGCGGCGGGATCGTGCACGGATGCCGCGGACCCGAGGATCACGACGCCGTCCGTATCGTGGCCTGTGGTCGGGATCGGACCGTCCCCCGTTTCGAGCGCCGGGCGAAACCGCCGCCAGGCGCCGGGCCAGTCCCCGAGGACCTCGCCAACCCCTTGGTCCTCCGGCTGCCGCAGTGACGGGTCGATGATCCACAGTCGCACCGCGGACGCGACCGGTGTCGACCGGTTCACGCGCCGGTCGCCGCCGCGCGGCGCGCGGCCAGGGCTTCGACGACGCGCCGCGGCAGCCCATCGAAGCCGCCGTTCGACATGACGACGATCACGTCGCCCGATCGAGCCGCGTCGCTCAGGCGATCGAGGATCGCGTCCGCCGTCGGCAGAAACTCGGCCTCCCGTCCGCGATCCCCGATCGCCGTCACGAGCCGCTCGGGATCGAGCCGCTCGGCGGGAGCGAGCGATTCGGCGCCGAACACGCTGGAGATCACGACGCGATCCGCGGCGTCGAACGACTCGGCGAGCCGCTCCTGGAACACGTTGCGGCGCAGGCTCCACGATCGCGGCTCGAGAACGGCCCATACGCGCCGCCCGGGGTGGCTCGCGCGCACGGTGCGGAGCGTTTCGGCGATCGCTGTCGGGTGGTGCGCGAAGTCGTCGAGGACCGTGACGCCGGCCGCGGTGCCGACGCGCTCGAGTCGCCGGCGAACCCCGCGGAACGACGCGAGGCCGGCGACGATCTCGTCGCGCGGTACGCCTAAGTCAGCCGCCGTAACGAGCGTCGCGAGCGCGTTCAGCACGTTGTGGCGGCCCGGAACCCGCAGCTCGATCTCGCCAAACGGCTCGCCCGCGCGGCGTACGCGGCACCGCGCCCCGTCGGGCCCCTCGGCGTACGACTCGGCGCGCCACAAGGCGTCGGTCGAGAACCCGTAGCTCTCGCGACGCGACGGTGCGCGCGCCGCGATCTCGCGCGTCGTCGCGGGATCGGTGTGGTACACGAGAAGACCTCGGCGTGGCACGAGCTGGACAAAGCGCAGGAACGCCGTCGTCACCTGGTCGAGGTCGCGATAGATGTCCGCGTGGTCGAATTCGACCACTCCCAGCAGCGCCGTGTCCGGCCGGTAGTGCATGAACTTCGGGCCCTTGTCGAAGAACGCCGTGTCGTACTCGTCGCCTTCGAGAACGAACGGCGTTCCGGCTCCGAGACGAAACGGGGACTCGAAGTCGACCGGTGCGCCGCCGATCAGGAAGCCCGGGTCCCGCCCGGCGCGCGTGAGCACCCAGGCCAGCATCGACGTCGTCGTCGTCTTGCCGTGCGTTCCCGCGACGACCACGGAGTGGCGCCCCGGAAGGAACCGGTCCTCGATCAACCGCGGCATGGATACGTACGGGATCCGCCGGTCGAGCACCTCCTCGACCTCCGCGTTGCCGCGGCTCATCGCGTTGCCGATGACGACCAGGTCCGGAGCCGGCTCGAGATGCTCCAGCGCGAAGCCCTCGTGAACCTCGAGACCCAACCGGGCGAGGATCGCCGAGGTCGGGGGGTAGAGGCGGCGGTCCGACCCCGTGACCCGCGCCCCGCTCTCGTGGAGCAGACCCGCGAGGGCGGTCATTCCCGTTCCGCCGATGCCCAGCAGGTGCAGGTGCTCCCGGGGTGTCGTTCCACCTCCCATGAACGTCCTCCTCGGGCCCGACGTCATTCGACCCGGAACCCGTGTCCGCCGGACTGTACGTTCAGCTCGGCCAGCTTGCGTCCGGGGCCCGGCCTGACGATCGAGAACAATCGCTCGTGGCGCAAGAGCTCGCGGATTCGCGGAACGACCTGCGTCGCGGCCTCGTCCCCGGCCTTCATGCACCGCTCGAACGCGCTGAAATCGGCCCAGTGGACGTCTCCGACGTCCGGCTCGATCACCACGTCGGCCATGCGCAGGCTGTGTCCCACGAGAACGGAGTCCTTGATCGAGTTCGCCCGCACCATGATATCGACACCGCGGCGGAAGTCGCGGGCGGCCGACAGCTCGGCGGTGATGTCGACCGCGATCACCACGTCCGCGCCGAGATGGAACGCCGGCAGGACCGGGATCTTGTCGACCCATCCGCCGTCGATGAGCGTCCGACCGTTCATCCGCACCGGAGGCAGGATGCCGGGAATGGCGGCGCTCGCTGCGGCCGCGCGGCGCAGACTCCCCGTCCGGAGAACGACCTCCTCGGCCGAGCGGATGTCCAGGGCGACCGCCCCGAACACGATCGGCAGGTCCTCGATCGACACGTCCGGGAGGACCGCTGCCATGCTGCTCGCGAATTCCTCGGCGGACAGGAACGACGCGCGGAGATTGGACACGCCGAAGAAGATGCCGCGCCGGACCAGGTTCGCGACGGAGAAGAACACACCCCCGCGCTCGCGGCGCGTCTCGCGGAGAAATCCGAGGCGGTTCTTGCGGAACCCGTCGCTCGTCAGAACGCTGCGCACCTTGGATTCGAGCGCCGCGCAATCCCCGATCGCGGAGTAGGCGCCCCCGAGAATCGACCCGATGCTCGTCCCGACGACGATGTCGATGGGGATCTCGGCCCGCTCGAGGGCCCGCAGGACCCCCACGTGCGCGAGACCGCGTGCCGCTCCACCGCCCAGCGCCACGCCGACCTTGAACCGGAACCGGTGTCGCATCAGAAGGTCCAGACCACGTCTTCCTCGCGCACGGACTCGGGCACCGCGCGGACCGAGACGATCGCGAGCGCAGAGCCGCAGCCTTCGTCCGCGTTCGGGACGAGAACCCAGTCGAGGTCGACCGATTCGAGCACGCGCGCGCGAACCTCGCCGCGCTCCGGGACGCGGACGACCTGGACGCGCCCTGGCGGCGCGCCGGCCAGGTACAACGTGGTGCCCGGCGGAAACCCCGACAAGTCGATGGACGGGTAGCCGAACCGCAGCTCCATCCGGGCCCGCACGGCGCCTTGTCCCAGGGAGTCGACGTGCGTCACGGCGTAGAACGTGCCGCGCCCGAGCGCCAAGAGCTTGACCAGCCCTACGCCGTCGTCCTGCGGCTCGACCCAGCCGGCGTCGCGCCCCTCGTCGTATCCCTGAATTCGGTCCTCGACCCAGGCGCGAAATCCCTCGCGGCGGCCAGCCTCATCCGTCCCGAGCTCTTCGGACTGCGCCGCGCCGGCGAGCAAGCAGTACAGGCGTGAGACGTCCTCCGCCTGTACCGCGCCAACGAATGCGTCGATCGTCCGGCGAGCGTCGGCGGACGGACGGCCGCACCCGGCTGCGACGCCGAGCAACGCCAAACCGACGAGGCCCGGTCGGCCCCATGCCGCGCGAGTTTCCAACACGTTGCCCTTTCGACCGCAGGTCGCACCACAGCCGGCCGACGCACCCATTCTACCGAAAGGCGCCGTGCAGCTTGACAGTCTGCGGGCGCGGTCGGTACGGTAGGCCGAGGCAGCCACCGTGCGCAACGCTCACCCAGCCCTGCGGGGCGTCGCGCTCTCCGTCGCCCTCGCGAGCGTCGCCTGCGCCGCAAACGAGGGGGGGCACGCGACGACGAACTTCGAAGCAAGCCGCCAGGCGATGGTCGCCGAGCAGATCGAGGCTCGGGGCATCCGCGACGCAGCGTTGCTCGCGGCGATGCGCCGCGTTCCCCGGCATCGGTTCGTGCCTCCCGAGCTGCAGGCGCACGCTCACATCGACCGTCCGCTCCCGATCGGTCACCAGCAGACGATCTCGCAGCCGTACATCGTGGCGCTGATGACCGAGCTCGTCGCCCCACGCCCGACGATGAAGGTGCTCGAGATCGGCACGGGCTCCGGGTACCAGGCGGCGGTGCTGGCCGAGTGCGTGCGCGAGGTGTACACGATCGAGATCCTCCCCGAGCTCGGCCGACAAGCGGCCGCGCTCCTGACCGAGCTGGGCTACACGAACATCCACGCCCGGATCGGCGACGGGTACGACGGCTGGCCCGAGCAAGCCCCGTTCGACGCGATCGTCGTGACCGCGGCGCCGCCCACGATTCCCCAGCCGCTGCTCGAGCAGCTCGGGATCGGCGGGCGCCTCGTGATCCCGGTCGGCGAGACGAGTCAGGACTTGCTGATCGTCACTCGTACCGAGCAAGGGTACGATCGTCGGACCGCCGAGGCCGTGCGCTTCGTGCCGATGACCGGCAAGGCCCAGGTGGGCCGATAGCTGGGCGGGGCGCGCGAGCCCAGCCTATACTCTGCGCCTTCGGCCGATCCGATCCATCGCGGAGCCCCTTGCATGGCCAAGCTCATCACGCCGCGGAGCGAGGACTACGCCCGCTGGTACACCGACCTCGTGATCCAGGGCCGTCTCGCCGACTACGCGCCGGTGAAGGGTTGCATGGTGATCCGGCCCCATGGCTACGCGCTGTGGGAGAACATGCAGCGCGAGCTCGACCGGATGTTCAAGGAAACCGGCCACCAGAACGCGTACTTCCCGCTGTTCATCCCCAAGTCGTTCCTGGCCCGCGAGGCGGCCCACATCGCCGGGTTCGCCAAGGAGTGCGCGATCGTCACGCACTCCCGCCTGCTCGCCACGGAGATCGACGGCCGCCTGACCCTCGTTCCGGACCCGGAGAGTGCCCTCGAAGAGGAGCTGATCGTCCGGCCCACGTCGGAGACGATCATCTACGCGATGTTCGCCAAGTGGATCCAGTCGTACCGCGACCTGCCGATCCTGATGAACCAGTGGGCCAACGTCGTGCGCTGGGAGATGCGCACGCGTCTGTTCCTCCGGACCACCGAGTTCCTGTGGCAGGAGGGTCACACGGCGCACGCCACCGAAGCCGAGGCCGAAGTCGAAGCCCGGCGGATCCTCGAGCTGTACGCTTCGTTCGCCGAAGAGTGGATGGCGATGCCGGTCCTCCAGGGGATCAAGACGGAAAGCGAGCGGTTCGCCGGCGCCGATCGGACCTACTCCATCGAGGCCCTGATGCAGGACGGTCGCGCGCTCCAGGCGGGCACATCCCATCACCTCGGACAGAACTTCGCCCGCGCGTTCGACGTCAAGTACCAGTCCGAGACCGGGGTGTGGGAGCACGTGTGGAACACCTCCTGGGGGGTTTCGACGCGCCTGGTCGGGGCGATCGTGATGACCCATGGCGACGACGACGGCCTCGTGCTGCCCCCGCGTCTCGCTCCGATCCAGGCGGTGGTCGTCCCGATCTGGCGCGGCAACGACCCGCGCGACCGGATCCTCGAAGTCGCCGCGCGCGTTCGGGCCGGGCTCGAGCGCGCCGGGATCGCCGCTCGGCTCGACGACCGGGAGCACCTGAGCCCGGGGTTCAAGTTCCACGAATGGGAGATGCTGGGTGTCCCGCTGCGCCTCGAGATCGGCCCCAAGGACCTGGAGCAGGGCTCGGTCCGGGCGGTGAAGCGCAACCGGCAGAAAACGATGATCCCGCTCGAGGACGTCGAGCGCCGGAGCCGCGAGCTGCTCGACGAGTTCCAGCGCGAGCTATTCGAGATCGCGCGGACGCGTCGCGACGCGGCCACGGCGCCGGTCGACACTTACGACGAGTTTCGTGCGCGGATCGAGAGCAGCGGTGGGTTCCTGCTCGCCCACTGGTGTGGCGCCGCCGCGTGCGAGACCCGCGTCAAGGACGACACGAAGGCCACGATCCGGTGCCTCGCGTTCTCCCAGCCGGACGAGCCGGGCCACTGCGTGGTCTGCGGGGCGTCCTCGCCCAAACGCGCCCACTTCGCCCGCGCCTACTGATCCGGGAGCAGCGAGCCGGAGTCGGGCGCCGAGAACCGCCGCACCTGCTCGGCCAGCTCGCGGAGGCGCGTGTCGACCCGCTCGTACAGCGAGCCCGCTGCGTAACCGCCTTCGGGCTCGCGGACGCCGGGCGGCTGTCCGGTCAGAACCTCGAGCCCCTCGTCGATCGACGACACAGCCCACACGTGGAACGCGCCGTCCTGGACCTGCTGCACGACGTCCTTGCGCAACATGAGCTGGCGTAGGTTCCGGCGCGGAATCATCACGCCTTGCCGTCCGGTGAACCCGGTGAGCCGGCAGGTGTCGAAGAACCCCTCGATCTTTCGGTTCACGCCACCGATCGGCTGAACCTCACCGCGCTGGCTCAGCGAGCCCGTGACCGCGACGCCCTGACGCAACGCGACGCCGGACAGGCTCGACAGCAGGGCGTACAGCTCGGCCGAAGACGCTGAGTCCCCGTCGATCCCGCCGTAGCTCTGCTCGAAGCACAGGCTCGCGGTCAGTGCGAGCGGCTTGTCCTGGGCGAATCGTGCGCGGAGAAAGGCGGCGAGGATGAGCACGCCCTTCGTGTGAATGGCTCCCGACAGCTCAGCCTCGCGGTCGATGTCCACGATGCCGTGGCGGCCGACCGCGGTCGTCGCCGTGATCCGCGACGGCTGCGCGAACACATGATCGCCCTGATCGACAAGGGCCAGACCGTTGACTTGTCCCACCCGCTCGCCGTCGAGGTCGAGCAGCAGCGTTCCGTCGGCGATCCGCTCGCGCACGCGATCTTCGGACAGGCCGACGCGCTGGACCTGGCGCTCGAGCGCCTGCTCCACGTGCCGCTCGCGGACCACCGCGGCGCCCTCGGCGCGCGCGAAGTAGCCCGCCTCGCGCACCAGGTCGGCGATGTCGGTGAAGCGGGTCGTCAGCCGCTCTCGGTCGCCCGCGAGCCGGACTCCGTGCTCGACGATCGTCGCGATCGCGTCGCGGTGAAACGGCGGGAGGGCGTCGTCGTGGACCTTCTTGTGCACGAAGCACGCATAGTTGTCGATCTCGGCGTCGCTGCGCGGCGTGTCCGTGGCGAATTCGGACTTGATCTTGAAGATCTTCCGGAAGTCCTCGTCGACCGCATACAACAGGCCGTGGATCGCGCGCGTCCCGATCATCACCACCTTGACGTCGACCGGCACCGTCTCTGGCTTGAGCGACCCCGCGGAGAAGATCTGCAGCGGATCGAACGACTGGATGTCGACGGTGCGGTTGCGCAGCGAGCGCTTGAGCGCCGACCACACACCGGGCTCGATCAGGACGTCCATCGCGTCGAGGACCAGGATGCCGCCGTTTGCGCGCAACAGGCTCCCGGCCCTGATGTGCATGTGGTCGGTCTGCCACTCCCCGTCCGGCCGGCGCATCCGCTCGATCGTCCCGAACAGGTTGCGGTACGTCGGCGCGGTCTCCCAGATGATCGGCCGGCCCTCGGTCTTCGAGTTGTCGACGATGACGTTCACGTGGTAGCGCGTGCCGTCCGCTGCGGCCTCGGTCGCCGTACCGGACTCGCCCTCGACCGACGTGCCCTCGTGTGGCTCGCGCAACGTCGGTAGGTGGGCCAAGGTGTCGTCGGCGACCTGCTCGAGGTACGCCTCGAGCCCGGCGGAGCGGAGCGACGCCGCGATCTCCCCCACGGCCTCCTCGACGAACGGACACGCGATCTCGCGGTCGAGAGCCGAGAGCTGGCGCCTCAGCTCGCGGTCCGAGGCCCGCAGGGCCTTGCCGATCGACTCCATCTCGCCCGCAAGCTCGACCCGCCGTGCGGCGAGCGACTCGAGCTCCTCACGCTTGAATCGGCCCTGCTCCACGAGCCCTTCGAGGTGGTCCATGTCGACGGGGTTCCCGGCCACGACCGGGACCAGACTCGGGCGCGTGACGAGCCCGACCTGCAGCTGGACGATCGCGAACCCCTGCTCCTGCAAGCGCTTCTCGAACTCCCGGGTTCGCCCCTTCTGCTCTCGTGCAGCCGCGTCGATGAGAGTCGAGCGTTGCTTGCGATAGGTCTCGGAGTCGAACAGGCCCGGCAGATGCCGCGCCAGCGACTCGAGCAGGTCGCCCATCGCCTCCTGGAGCCGTCGGCCGTCGCCCGCGGGCAGGAAGACCCGACGCGGCTGGTCCGGGTCCTGGAAGTTATGCAGATAGACGAGATCGGAGGGCGGTGCCTCCCCGCGGTCGAGTCCAGCCAGGAGCCGGCGGACGACCGTCGAGCGGCCGCTCCCGACGTCCCCGGTCACGAACAGGTTGTACCCCTCGCTGCGCATCGAGAGACCCAGGCGCAGCGCCTGCTGGGCCCGATCCTGGCCGATGATCCGGATCGGACACTCGCCGATGTCGTCCGTCGTCTCGAACGCGAAGCGGGACGGGGAGCACCGCCAGGCCAGATCGTCGGCCGCCACGCGGTAACGGTCGGCTCGGTCCCCTTCGGCTCGCGTTCGCATGCTGACACCGGCCCGCGTTCGCGGAGAAAGCCCCGGTCGGGAACCCTATACTAGCGCCGTCGAATCCGCGCCGAGGCCGGGAACCCTGGACGGCGCAGGCTCGTTTCACAGCCCGCGCAGGACCTGCATGGAGGACAGGGCGACTCCGGACCTGGCTCTCGTCGAGCGCGCCCTCGCTGGCGAGTCGGCCGCGTTCGGCGAGTTGGTCGGGCGGTTCCAGCGGTTGGTCGCGAGCATCGCCTGGCGCTACGGGGTGCCGCGCAATGACATCGAGGACGCGGTGAGCGAGGTGTTCGTCAAGGTGTACGAGAACCTGCGCCGGTTCCGACCGGACCATCCGTTCGCTACGTGGCTGTACCGGCTCGCCGTGAACCACGTGATCGACCGTGGCCGGCGTCTCGCCCGCGAGCAGCGGCGGGCCGAGCTGCCCGAGGGGCTGGCCGACCCGGCGCCGGACCCGTTGGAGCAGGCCGCGACGACCGAGGACGCGCGGCGAGTCCGCCGCGCTCTCGCCGATCTGCCGTCGCACTATCGCGAGGCCCTGTTCCTCGTGTACGTCGAAGGATTCAAGCTCGACGAAGTGTCGCGCTCGCTCGGCGTGCCCCTCGGCACGGTGAAGACACGGCTGATGCGCGGGCGACACGCGCTCCGCCGCGCGCTCTCGCTCGAGCGTGCATCTCTGGTCTCGCGATGAGCTTCGCTTGCGCACGCGCACGGCGGGCGATCCTCGCACGGGACGTCGGCGCCCTGTCGCCGGATCGCACGGTCGACCTCGCGCGCCACCTCGCGACCTGTCCGGCGTGTGCGACCCACGCCGACGCCGAGGCGCGGCTCACGGAGCGGCTCGCTGCCGTCGCCCGCGGCGCCTCTCCGGCGATCGACGTGCGTGCCCGCGTGCTGCGCGAGATCGCCGCGTGCCGCCCTGCGCCCGAGCGAGCTCCGCTCGGCTGGGCCGCCGGCATCGCGGCGCTCGCCGCGCTCGCGCTCGTCGCCTGGCTTGAGGCAGCATGGCCCACGATGATCGAGGGGCTGAGGCAGGCCGGGACGGCTCTCGACGCGCTCCGCGTGGTCGGCGCCGCGTTCCTTGCTGCGTTGGCCCCGATCGCCGCGTGGCTCGTCGCCGGCGGCGAGACGCTGGCCAAGGTGATCGGCTCGCTCGCTCCGCTCGTCCGCGCGGCTGTTCCGATCGTCACGACGCTGCTCGTTGTCGCGGCGCTCGCCACGGCGGCAACGATCGCGTTCGCGGTAGGACGGGACGTGGTCCGCGCCCCGCGACTGGCCGTACCGGAGGAACCCTGACATGCGCATCCATTCCGTGTTCCCGGGTCGATTCCGCTCCCGCGTCGTCTGTGGCGTTGTCTGCGCGCTCGTCGCCTGCGGCGTCGTGCTCCCGCTCGGAGCGCAGGAAGCGCCGAGCGACCCGCAGGAGCCCCCTCGTCGGCGCGTCGAGCATGGCGACCTCGTTCGCGTGTTCAGCGGGGAGATCCGGATCCCGCGGGATGTCGAGCGCTACGGCTCCGTCGTGTCGATCGGCGGAGACGTGGAGATCGACGGCGAGCTGCACGGCGACGCGGTGGTCGTGCTCGGTTCGCTGCGATTGACCGGGGAGGTTCACGGTCAGGTCGTCAGCGTGCTGGCCGACGTCCAGATGGAGGACGCGCGTGTCCACGATCAGATCGTCAGCGTGCTCGGCAGCCTCGAACGACGCAACGTCGAGGTCGGCGATCAGGTCGTCCACATCGGGCTCCCCGGCGTGCGCGTCCCCGGCTTCCTGACGCTCCTGTCGTGGCTGCGCCTGGCCGGGCTGCTACTGGTGTTCGTGATGCTCGTGCTCCTCTCGGCGCTCGTACCCGATCGCATCCGGACGATCGGCGAGGAAGCGCCGGTGCGATACGTCCAGGCGTTCTTCGTCGGATTGCTCGGCTACGTCGTCGCCTGGACGATGTTGATCCTCGTTTCCGTCACGCTGATCGGAGCCCCGCTCGCCTACGTCGCGTTCGTCGCCGCCAAGTGGCTCGGCGTCGCTGGGCTGTTCTACGCCATCGGCCGTCGGATCGCGCGCGGGCTCGGTCGTGATCTCTCCCCTTTCGGCGCGGTGCTCCTCGTGTTCGGCATCTACGCCGCAGTGCTGATCCTGCTCGGAACCGCGGGCTTGCCCGGGCTGCTCGCGATCTGCCTGCTGCGTCTGCTGTTCCTGTGCCTGTTCGAGATCCCCGGGCTCGGCCTGCTGCTCCTGACGAGAGCCGGCTCGCGGGGAGCGCCCCGGCCGATCATCGCCCCACCAGTTCCACCGGCTCCACCGCCGTCCGGGGAGCCGGCGCACGCGGGACTCTGAGGAGTTCGCGCCGGCGTCTGCGCCGTCGACGGCGCGCCGCTATCATGGACCTCGCGCCGACGCGCGCCGGGAACCCAGATGTCGCTGTCGACGAAGCTTCGCCGCCGAGCAAGTTTCGCCCTCGCGCTCGGCGCCGGATGGCTCGCCGCGACGCACGCTGGGGCAACCGGCGCCGTAGTCGAGATCCTTTCCCCGCGCAACCAGGCGACCGCCCTCGGACCGACGACGATCGAGGCCCGGGTGACCGTCTCACCCGGTCGGACGCTCGAGCGCCTCGAGATCGTCGTCGACGCCGTGACGATCGCCACGCTTTCCGCGCCTCCGTGGCGCACCGTGTGGGACGCCGGCGACGGCACGACGGGCCACCAGATCGAGGTGCGGGCCGTGCTCGACGGCGGGGAGGTCGTCCGGGCGACCGTCCACGCGAGCCCGCTCGTGATCCAGGCCCGGGTCGGGGTCGGTCTCGTCAACCTCTTCCCGGTCGTCCGCGATCCATCCGGGAGCTATGTGCGCGGGTTGACCGCGCGGGACTTCGTCGTGCTGGAGGACGGCGTCGAGCGACCGATCGAGCGGTTCACGACCGAGCAGCGCCCGCTCCGCATCGGCATCGTCCTCGACGCGTCCCAGAGCATGGAGGGGGCTCCGATCGAGAACGCACGCGCAGCCGCCGCCGGGCTGCTCGACGTCCTGCGTCCGGGCGACGACGCGCTCGTCGTTGCGTTCAGCGACCGCGTGAAGTTCCTCGAGGACCCGACGAGCGACCGGGACCGGCTCGCCGGGGCGATCGCCTCGGTGAGCGCCTCCGGGGGGACGGCGCTCTACGACGCGGTCTGGCGCACGGCGAGGCGGCTCGAGCCGTTCGACGGTCGCCGTGTGCTGGTTCTCTTGTCCGACGGCCGGGACGAGGCATCGAGCGGCTTCGGGCCCGGGAGTCTGCACACGCTCGACGAGGCTCGGACGCAGGCCGTGCGCAGCGAGGCGATGGTGTTCGCCATCGCGCTCGGCAAGGGCCTCGACCGGCAGTACGCTCGCGAATGGACGAAACCGCTCGCATCGGACCCTGGAGCGACCCGGGTGACGCTCCGCGCGCTGCTCCTGAGCCTCGCCGAATCGACCGGGGGACGGCTGTTCGAGTCTCCTGGACCGGGTGCGTTGCGTCGGGCGTTCGAGCAGGTGGCCGAGGACCTGCGGAACCAGTACTCGCTGGCGTATGCGCCTCCGCGCGCCGCGGGCGACGGGCAATACCACTCGATCGAGCTGCGGATCCCCGGCCGGAAAGTCCAGGTCGCCACGCGTCGCGGCTACTTCGCCGCCCTTCCGGGCAGCGCGCCTGCCGCGCCGGCGCCCTAGCCCGGATCAAGATCCTGCGGGCGGGTCCGGGTGAGTCGCGCGCCGCACGAGGGCCAGGTTTCGCAGGTACACCCCGAGCCCCGCGATTTGTCCGACCAGGATCACCGGATCGCGGCGCAGCGCGGCATAGCTCGCGAGACACAGCGCCCCGCCGATCGAGAACCACCAGAACAGGACCGGGACGACGCTCGCCCGCCGGCGCTCCGACGCGACCCACTGGACGACAAAACGGCACGAGAACAGGCCCTGTCCGAAGAACCCCAGGACGAGCCAGCTCGTGGGAACCGATTCATGGGTCATGTCGAACGACCTCGTAGTCGAGGTGCCGCTTCCGCATCCAGCGCACCGCGAGCAAATCGATGAACGAACGGAAGACGCGGTTCCACACGCCGTACTTGCTGGCCCCGCGCGTGCGGGGGCGATGCCGGACGGGGAGCTGCACGACGCGGAAGCCCTCGATGCGCAGCAACGTGGGCAGGAACCGATGCAGTCCCGTATACAGCTTCAGGCCGACGAGGCACTCGCGGCGAAAGGCCTTCAGCGAGCAGCCCGTGTCGAGAATGTCGTCGGCGCTGATCCGGTTGCGGACCGAGTTGGCCACGCGGGACGAAACCCAGCGCAGCCAGTCGTCCTGGCGCTCGCGGCGGAACCCCACCGCGGCGTCGGCGTCGGCGAGCGCGGCGACGAGCCGCGGGATGTCTTGCGGGTCGTTCTGCAGATCGGCGTCGATCGTGACGACGATCCGCCCGCGCGCTGCCTTGAACCCCGCGTCGAACGCGGCGGTCTGTCCGTGGTTCGAGCGGAAGTGCAGCCCGCGGACGATGCCGGCCGAGCGTCGCGCGATGTCGGCGATCAGCTCGGCCGATCCGTCGGTGCTGCCATCGTCGACGAGGAGGATCTCGAACGGACCGAGCGGGGCGAGTGCGGCTGTGAGCTCCCGGACCAGCGGCTCCAGGTTGTCTCGCTCGTCGTAAACCGGCGCGACCACGCTCAGCTCCACCGCGTCGCTCATGATCGCGGCTTGTCCCTGCGTCGCCAGGCTTTGCTACGATGGAACCACAACGTCCGCCACACCCGGTACCGGTCGACGAACTCCTGCTCCTCGGACGTGTACGGGCCGGCCTCGAGCAGGCGCTTCCATTTCAGGTACGCCGATTCGTCGATCAGCCGGCACCACCGGAACAGCAGACGGTGCGGCAGGCCCCCCGGTCGGAGCCACACGGCGCTCGCGAAATCGACGACGACCACGCGACCGGAACGATCGACGAGGACGTTGTCGCGAGCGCGCAGGTCGAAGTGGGCCACCCCGCGAGCGTGGAGTCGGTCGAGAATCTCCCGGAGCTGCCCGAGCTTGTCGGGTCCGTCGTGGGTCCGATCGACCGCGAGGCCGAGCGGTTCGCCGTCGATCCGCTCGATCGCGACGGCGAGGCCGTCGATGCGGCCCAGTAGCCGCGGGATGCCATCCAGCGACCCGAGCGCGCGGTAGGCGCGCACCTCACGCGCGATCTGCACGCGTCCGAGCAGCCGGACCCACCAGCGCTTCGCGCGGAAGTCCTTGACGACTACGTCGCCCTCGGCGGTCGGGACGATCAGGAGATCGGCCTTGTCGGTTTCGCCGAGCTTCAGCGGCCGCACGCCCGCGGCCGCAAGATCGGCCCGCGACGGCACCATCCCGCCGCGCGAGGCGGGATGGTCGCCCCGTGGACCCGATGGTATGTTGGGCGGGTTCGCGTTGCGCAAGAGCTGCGATCTCGGGCCCGCTCGCGACGCTCGCCGAGGCCGGCGTGAAGGGTACCACACCCCCTCGGAGCATGGTCGCGAGCGAGATCCGGAGCATTCGCGCCGAACCTCCGCTGCGCCGGATCGTCGGCCGGAACTGGACCAAGGCCGACGTGCTCGTCCACGACATCGACGGAACGCGCGTCGCGGTCAAGGACTACGGCGCTCGTGCGCTCATCGTCCGCCACACGCTGGGGCGGTGGCTCGTGCGGCGCGAGGTCGCTGCCTACGAGGCCGCGGCGGGCGTGGCCGGGCTGCCACGGTTCCACGGGCGGGCGGGCGCGTTTGCGCTCGTCACCGAATGGCTCGAGGCTCTGCCGTTGGCGGATCACGCGCCAGCCTCGGCGGCGCCGGGCTGGGCCGACCGGCTGGCCGCGATCCTCGATGCGCTCCACGCCCGCGGCGTGGCGCTGGGCGACCTGCACCAGCGCGACGTGCTCATCGATCGGGCGGGCGGAGTGCACGTCGTCGATCTGGCGACGGCCATCGTCCTCGGACCGCACGCCGGGCCGATCCGCCGCTGGCTGTTCGATCGACTGCGCGATCAGGACCGCGTCGCGCTGGCCCGCATGCGCGCGCGCCATGCGGGCGAGGACGAGGACGAGGCCGTGGCGCAGGTCGGCGAGCGCGCCGCGCGCTGGTATCGGCGAGGTCGGTTCGTGCGACGCTGGCTCGATCGCCTGCGCGGAAAGCCGGACGCCGCGGCGCGATGAGCGGAACTGCTCGCCGCCGCTCGGACCTCTTGCTGGCCGGGCTCCTGGGCGCGCTCGTGTTCCTGCCCGGGATCGGCGCCCACGACCTCTGGAACCCGGACGAGCCACGGTATGCCGAGGTCGCGCGGGAGATGCTCGTCGCCGGCCAGGTCGAGAGCTTCCTCGTGCCGCACCTCAACGGCGAGATCTACACGCAGAAGCCACCGCTGCTGTTCTGGCTGATGTGCGTCGGCGCCGCGATCGCGGGTGGGCTCGACGAGACGGTCGCGCGGCTTCCGCTCGCGCTGAGCGCGATCCTCACCCTGCCGCTTCTGCTCGACATCGGGCGCAGGCTGTTCGATCGCCGCGCCGCCTGGATCGCGGTCGGCGTGTTCGCCACCTGCGTGAATCTGATGCTGCAGGCCCGCACGGCGCAGATCGACATGCTGCTCGTGTGTCTCGTGACCCTGGCCATGCAGCAGTGGATCCGCTGGCTCGACACGCGCCGCCTCGG
>Ga0247727_10011126_pt1 | contig 15778 bp, 13 predicted proteins | sample WisWelCaveWW1625_FD_202498 | JGI IMG/M metagenome (GOLD analysis project Ga0247727, IMG submission 202498) | Biofilm microbial communities from Wishing Well Cave, Virginia, United States - WW16-25 | ecosystem: Environmental > Aquatic > Deep subsurface > Groundwater > Cave microbial mat | place...
CGCTGAACCAATGGTAACCGGCGATGACGGTTTTCAAGTCGCCGCGCTTGACGATGAACTGGTCGGCGGCCTTCACGAGCTCGCGCACCAGGGGATCTTCGGTGGGCGGGGTCTCCAGCACCTGCCGGCGGCGCTCCATCTCCGCGCGGCGCAGGTCCGCCACCTCGGCGATGGCATGCCGCTGGGTGGAGGCGATGAAGGAGACGCAGCAGCGGCCGTTCAGGCGGAACCTCGCGAGGAAGGGGTTGAACAAGTCTTCGCGATAGTCCAGGCCGCGCTCGCGCTCCACGTCGTACTCGAAGTTGTGATACCAGTAGCCGGTGGTTTCGAGCTCGCCGGCGTCGTGGGCCAGGTGGAGCGAGGGCAGGCCGTGGTACGGGGTCAAGACGGCCAGACCCGGCTCCATCTCAACATGAGGGTTGAGGGCGCTGTTGTGGTGGGTCGTGCTGTGGTAGTCGCGAAAGGCGATGAGCGGGCGGACCTCCAGGGTGCACTCGGGGGCCGGGTCGCGGTCGAGCGCCCTCAGCTCGTACTCGATTACGGTGGTGTTCTCGCCATGGACCATGAAGACCCGCTTCTCGATCTCGACCCCGTCGACCTGGTAGGTGAAGATGGGGAACGGGTCCAGGCGGAACTCCTTCAGGTGCAAATGACCCTCGGGGTGCACGACGCCGGGGTAGCGGTTGGCGGCCAGGTCAAACCGATGTCCCTCGATGAACACGGTTTCCTCGAGCTTGGCCAGCAGCAGCATGCGGCCCACGGGCGGCTTGGTGGCAGCCGTCAGCAGGCCGTGATAGCGGCGGGTGTTGAGACCGATGATGGTCGAGGAGGCGAACCCGCCCAGACCGTTGGTCTCCAGCCACTCTCGCTTGAGGGCGGCGTCGAGGTTGCCGCAGATCTCCTGGTTGAACTGAATCACGGCGTGCCTCCTCACAGATCGGCCACCTCGCAGAACACCTTGATGGCGCCGTTGCCATCGGTCAGGTGCTGGAACAGGGTCTGGTAATTCTCCAGGCCGCGGACAGGGTGGGTGAGCAACTGCGTCAACCAGCCTGGGTATTCGGCCTCGGCCTGGGCCATGTCTCGGACGCCGGCCTCGAAGTTCTCCCGGGAGGCGTTGACGGTGCCGACCATGACCTTGTTGCCCAGCACGAACTCGAGGTTGATGCGGTCGGCGGGGACCTCGACCATGCGATCGCCGCCGGTGACGCTGGACAGTACCAGCACGCCGTTCTTCGCCAGCGCCAGCATGCTGTCGAAGACCACCGGGGAGAAGCCCGTCGCCTCGAAGATCAGGTCGAAGGGGCCGTATTTCTTCGCCCCATCCGCAATCGGCAGATCGGCGGTGGACTCGTAGCGGGCGCCCAGTTGCTCAATCAGGCCGGAATTGAGGTAAGGTTTGCGGGTTTTGCCGAAGGTCGTCACGTCCAGGCCGCGGAGGCGCAGGAACAGGGTAGCCAGGAGGCCGATGGTTCCCGCTCCCATGACCGCGGCACGACGCGGATGCCACACTTTCAGCCGGCGCTGGATCTCATAGGCCTGGGCGAGACCCTTTTCCACCACAGTGGAGGGCTCGAGCAGCACCCCGACGTGTTTGAGCCCCTGCGGGATCTTGACCAGGTAGTCGGACGCGTCGACGTAGTACTCGGCCAAAAAGCCGTGGCGCAAGTTGATGCCGCGCTCGAAGTAGGTGTCGTCGGTGGTCATGTCCTGGGCGCCGATGAGGTCGTAGATGCTGGAGCCGGGCCGGCGGACCGTGGCCACGACGTAATCGCCGGGAACCAGCTCGGTAACGTTGGGGCCGACCGCCCCGACGCGCCCGAAACTCTCGTGGCCGATCACCAGAAAGTTGTACCCGTCGGGCGCGGCGCCGTATTCGGCCGCGTTGATCTCTTTGTCGGTGCCGTCGACGCCGACGCGCAGAACCTTGACCAGCACACCCCGCCCGCCGGGGATCTCGTCGAGCGAGGGCTTGGGCATCTCGGCCATGTGGACAGAATCGGCCTTTCCGGGTATGACAGCAATGGCTTTCATGAACTTATCCTTTCTCGGTTAGTCAGGGAATCGGGCGCGATTGTTCTCATCAGGGTAGGGTCGATGCGGGCGGCGAGGCAGGACTTGCCCGAACCGTCGATGCCGGTGAGACCAACCAGCAAGGCTCGCTCCTGCGGCACGGCGCGGCGCTGGCCGAGGATTCTAGAAACCGCAGGTCCGACGGCCCACATGACGGCGCTACTCTCCGCTCTGCTGCAAGAGCTTGGCGACCAGTCCGGTCCAGCCGGTCTGGTGGCTGGCGCCGACGCCCCGGCCGTTGTCGCCGTGAAAGTACTCGTAAAACAGCACCAGATCGCGCCAATGCGGATCGGTGCGGAACCGCTCGTCGGCGCCGTGGACGGGCCGGCTGCCGTCGGGTCCTTGCAGAAAGATGCGCGTCAGGCGGCGAGATATTTCCGCCGCGACTTCCCACAACGTCATCATCCGGCCGGAACCGGTCGGGCACTCGACTTTGAACTCCTCGCCCAGGTAGTGATGAGACTTCTGGAGCGACTCGACCAGCAGGTAGTTGACGGGGAACCAGATGGGCCCGCGCCAGTTGGAGTTGCCGCCGAACAGGCCGGTGCTCGATTCCGCCGGCTCGTAGTCGACGCGGTGCTCGTGCCCGTTGACGGAAAACACGTACGGATGCTCGTGGTGGACGCGCGAGATGGCCCGGATGCCGTACGGCGAAAGAAACTGGTTCTCATCCAGCATCAGTCGAAGAATCCGCCGGAGCTGGTCGCCGTTCACGATGGAGAGCAGCCGCCGCTCGCCCTGCCCCGCGGTTCTCATGCAGGCGACGTTGCGGGTCAGGTCGCTGCGGTGATCGAGGAACCATTCCAGGCGCCGCCGGAAGCCGGACAGGCGATTGACCAGCTCCGGCTCCAGGGTTTCGACGGCGAACAAGGGAATCAGGCCGACCATCGAGCGCACTTTGAGCGGAATATGGCCGTCGCCCGGCGTGTGCAATACGTCGTAGAAAAAGCCGTCCGCCTCGTCCCACATCCCGGCGCCGTCGCACCCGAGGTGGTTGATGGCGTTGGCGATGTAGAGGAAGTGCTCCCAGAACTTGCTGGCCACGTCTTCGTACGCGGGATCGGTGCCGGCCAGCTCCATGGCGATGGCCAGCAGGTTCAGCGTGTACATCGCCATCCAGCCGGTGCCGTCCGCCTGCTCGATGTGGCCGCCGGTCGGCAGCGGCGCGCTGCGATCGAAGACGCCGATGTTGTCCAGGCCGAGGAACCCGCCCTGGAAGACGTTCCTGCCTTCGGTGTCCTTGCGGTTCACCCACCAGGTGAAGTTGAGCAGCAGCTTGTGAAAGACGCGCTCCAGGAACTGGAAATCGCCTTTGCCGCGCCGCTTCTTCTCGATCTTGTAGACCCGCCAGGCGGCCCACGCGTGCACCGGGGGATTGACATCCCCGAAGGCCCACTCGTAGGCGGGCAACTGGCCGTTGGGGTGCATGTACCACTCGCGGACCATCAGAGCGAGCTGCTCTTTGGCAAAGTCCGGGTCGGCGAGCGCGATCGGCAGACAGTGGAACGCCAGGTCCCAGGCGGCGTACCAGGGGTACTCCCATTTGTCCGGCATTGAGATGACGTCGGCGTTGTAGAGGTGAGTCCACTCGCGGTTGCGCCCGTTGCGCCGTTCGGCCGGCGGAGAGGCAAACGCGGGGTCGCCGTCGAGCCAGTCTTTTACTACGTAGTGGTAGAACTGCTTGGACCACAGCAGCCCGCCAAACGCCTGCCGCATGACGTTGCGGCCGTCGGCGGAGAGACCCGTGGGGATGACCTTGGCGTAGAACTCGTCCGCCTCGTGCTGTCGCTCGGTGAAAATACGCTCAAACGCCGGGCCGAACACTTGCCCGCTGGTTTCGGCATCGATCAGCCGGCATTGAATGCCAATCGTTTCCCCGGGGGCCAGATTCAAAACGTAGTGAGCTGCCGCCTTTGTGCCGGCGGCCTCGGTGTTCACCGCATCCTGCTTGCCGTGGACGACGTAGTCGTTGATCCCATCCTTGGCATAGGTCGCGCCATTGTCGGATCCGTAGAGCCGGCGTTGGTTGGTCTCATTCTCGGTGAACAGCAGGTCGGGAGAGCCTTCACACAGAAGCCACCGGTTTCCGTACGAGGGGTGCTTCAGCTCGATCGCCGAGGCCTCTTTGGCCTGGATGGCCTCCGGCAGGCAGCAGGCCTTCCGCAGGCTGGGGCGCGGACTCCCGTTCCCCCACGACCAGGTGTTGCGGAACCACACGGTGGGCAGCAGGTGCAGGGTCGCCGGATCGGGCCCCCGGTTCGCGAGCTGGATGCGGATGAGGATGTCCTCGGGGCTGGCCTTGGCGTACTCGACGAAGATGTCGAAGTAGCGGTTCTCATCGAAAACGCCCGTGTCGAGCAGCTCGTATTCCGGGTGCCGCCGGTCGCGCCGCCGGTTTTCCTCCACCAGTTGCGCGTACGGGAACGCGGCCTGCGGATACTTGTAGAGGTACTTCATGTAGGAGTGGGTCGGCGTGCTGTCGAGATAGAAGTAAAACTCCTTCACGTCCTCGCCGTGATTGCCCTCGTTGCCCGTGAGACCGAACACGCGCTCCTTGAGGATGGGGTCCCGCCGGTTCCACAGCGCGATGGCGAAACAGATTTCCTGGTGGCGGTCCGAGATGCCGGCCAGGCCGTCCTCATTCCAGCGGTAGGCCTTGGAGCGGGCGTGGTCGTGGGGCAGAGATTCCCAGGCCGTGCCGTGGGGGCTGTAGTCTTCCCGGACCGTCCCCCAAGCGCGCTCGCTCAGGTAGGGTCCCCAGCGTTTCCAGTGGGCCCGGCGTTCGCGCGATTCCTCCAGCCTGATTTCTTCCTTTGTCATGGCGCTCACGGTCATTAAGGACGGGAGCGGGGCGGAATATTCCCGCAGGATCAGGCTTCGAGCCTGGCGAGGAAGTCGCGCACCGCCGGCGCCAGGCCGTGAGGCCCATCGCCAGCCCGATCAGGACGCGCCGCACGAACGCGCTCGCGATCGCCTGGTGATCCGAGTCTTGCCGCTTCCATTCCGTACTCGGGCCAATGTCGTTTGAACCGGTCCAGCATGTAGCTTTAGTGGCTAATCCGAACCGAAAACTTTCCGGGAGTGAACCAGTGCAGGAGCGCCTGGGCTGGAAACGTAGCGCACGCTCTCAGCGTGCCGCGTCGGCACTCCTGCCGACGCCTGGGCGGGGGTCGAGATGAGTCTGTTCTCGACCCGGCAGGCTAAAGCCTGCGCCACATCGGGTAGCTGAAGCCAACCCAGCCCCCGAATCGATAGAGGAGCAGCAGCACGAGGGCGCCCGCATAGAGCAAAGGCATTCTCACATCCGATTTGACCAACCAGTAGTAATGCACCACGCCCGCAACTGCACAAGCGTAAATGAGCCGGTGCAGCAGCCGCCAGCGGCGCCCGCCCAGGCGCCGGATCCAGCTCGCGGTCGAGGTGACCGCCAGCGGAACCATCAATACGAAACCGGCAAAGCCCGCGGTGATGAAGGGCCGCTTGACGATGTCCTTCCAGACGTCGGCGAAATCGAAAAACTTGTCGAGCCAGGCATAGGTGATCAGGTGGAGTGTTCCGTAAAAGAAAGCGAACAACCCCAGCATGCGCCGGAAGCGGACCAGGGCCGGCTGATTCAACAGCTTGCGAAGAGGTGTAATGCTGAGAGTAATCAGCAAGAAACGCAGGGTCCAGTCTCCCGTGGCATGAGTGATGAACTCGATGGGATTGGCCCCGAGGTCTTGCCGCAGGCCCCGCCAGGCGAGCAGCAGCAGCGGGCACGCCGACAGCGAGAAGACGGCGACTTTGCTCCATTTGCTGGAAAATATAGTCACTTCAAAAACTCTTCCGGAGGTCCAGGCCGCTATACAGGCTCGCCACCTGGTCGCCGTAGCCGTTGAACTTCAACGTATTCCGCTTGCCGAACTCTCCCAGCCGCCTTTCTTTGGCTTGGCTCCAGCGGGGATGGTCGACCTCGGGATTGACGTTCGAATAGAACCCGTACTCGCTGGGGGCCGACAGGTTCCACGTTGCCGGCGGCTGTTTTTCCGTGAAGCGGATCTTCACGATCGATTTGATGCTCTTGAACCCGTACTTCCACGGAACCACCAGCCGCACGGGCGCGCCGTTCTGGTTGGGAAGGACTTCGCCGTAGAGCCCCACGCACAACAGCGCCAGCGGGTGCATAGCCTCATCCAGCCGGAGGCCCTCCTGGTAGGGCAAGGGAATGCCTGCGTATTTTCCCGCGGGCATCTGCTTGGGGTCGTAAAGGCTTTCGAAGGCAACGAACTTCGCCTTCGAGGTCGGTTCCACCTGCTTGAGGAGAGTGCTGAGCGAGAATCCAATCCAGGGCACCACGATGGACCACGCCTCCACACAGCGGAGGCGGTAGATGCGTTCTTCGAGCGGAGCCATTCTCATCACCGCATCCACGTCAAACACCCGCGGCTTCGAAACTTCGCCTTCGATCGAAATCGTCCAGGGAGAGGTCCGTAGCGTGCTGGCCAGCTTGGCCGGCTGGTCCTTGCTCGTACCGAACTCGTAGAAGTTGTTATAGTGCGTCACATCCTGGTAAGAGTTCTGCTTTTCCGAAGTGCTGAACGGGCTCTTGACCGTCGCATTCAGTTTCACGGCGGCGGGGGCTATGCCGGCAGCCATGCCCAGAGCCGCAGCGCCCCCTGCCAGGAAACGGCGGCGGTTCAGATATACGTTCTTCGGCGTAACCTGGGAATAGGGGATACCGGGCGATCGTCTGATTATCACTTTCCTCTCCTACAAATCCTTTGGTTGCGAACCAAGGGACCGTATCGATCAGCCGGCATCGGAGGCCAATCGTTTCCCCGGAGCCCAGATTCAAGATGGTGCCGGTCCGAGATGCCGGCTAGGCCGTCTTCATTCCAGCGGTAAGCCTTGGAGCGGGCGTGGTCATGCGGAAGCGATTCCCAAGCCGTGCCGTGAGGGCTGTAGTCTTCCCGCACCGTCCCCCAGGCGCGTTCGCTCAGGTAGGGCCCCCAGCGCTTCCAGTGCGCGCGGTGCTCGCGTGACTCTTCCAGCCTGATTTCTTCCTTTGTCATGGCGTTCACGGTCATTAAGGACGGGAGCGGGGCGGAATATTCCCATCGGTGAGAAATCCGCTAGCTCTCCAACCTGAGGAGGGCTATGCCAGCAGCCATGCCCAGAGCCGTGGCGCCCTCCTCATCGACTTGTGGGCGGCTACAAGTCCTTTGGTTGCGAACCAAGGGACCACTATTCCCGAGTAAGTTCTCACCGCAGATCCTTCAACTCCCCAAAGGCAGCCCAATCCGGACGCCTCCTGCGATGCTTAACCACTCCCTACTGCGACGGGTTCTGGCGCAGGCTCTCGGCTCGCAGGAAGAAGCTACCTTCGGTCACCACCTTGTCACCCTGCTCTAGTCCCTCGAGGACGCGATGGTCTGAGCCCAATTGATCGCCGAGCTTTACCGTGCGCTGGACAAACCGGTTGGGATCACCCTCGCCCGGCTGGTAGACCACCTGCTTCGACCCGATGGACTGAACGGCGCCGCCGGGTACCACCGGGACCGTTAAGCCTGCGGAGGTCAGGAAAGACACGTCGAGGTACATGCCGATCTTCAGCGCTACCCCAGGGTTGGCAACCTCTACCCGAACCTTTGCCGTGCGGGTCTGTGGATCGATCCGCGGATCGATGTAACTGACGGTTCCGTGGTAGGCTCTGCCCGGATACACAGGTGTCGCAATCGTCGTCCTCGAACCTACGCGAACCACGGCGAAATCCTTCTCGAAGAGGTCTGCGATGACCCACACGGTCGACAGGTCAGTGACGGTGAACATGGGCTGCCCGGGCGCGACCACCTGGCCAAGATTCACCATCCGCGTGACCACGATCCCGTCGATGGGCGCCGGCACCGTGACATCGGAGTTGATCTGTTGCGAACTCTCCAGCCTCGCAATCTGTTCCTCGCTGACCCCGAGCAGAACCAGCTTCTGTTGCGCGGCTCGCACGTGGGACTGGTGTATCGCGTGGCTCGCCTGGACTGTCTCCAGCTCCTGGCGGCTCGCCGCCCCGATGCCGACCAGTTCCTCGGTGCGCTTCAACTTCTTATGCTCGGCGTCGAGCTCCACCTTCATGTTCAGGAGGTGTGTCTGGGCCTCTGCGAGTTCCGTGCTGAAGATCGTCGCCAACGGCGCTCCCCGCTTGACGTGCGTGCCCAGTTCAGCATAGGCCTCCGTTACGACTCCCCCCACAAGGGGTGTCACCTGGACCTCACGGTAGCCGTTAGACTGAACTACGCCCGGCACCCGAACGGTCATCATGAGCGGGCGCATCTCCACTTGGGCGATCTTCAGGCGAGACCGCTCCAAGGCTTCGGACGTGAGGGTCACCTCCGTCTCGGGCTGCTGAGCTGGAACTGCAGAGCTGACCTGAGGGACGAAGGCCGCGGCGGGCGCAGACTTGCTCGTGGTCGCGCGCACGGAAAACCACATTCCCGCGGCGCCTGCGGCGATCAGCCCGATTGCGCCAAGCGCCTGCACCAGGCGAGAGCCGTTGATTCGGCTTTGCCGCTCGCGCCGTGGGACTTCGGCCGCCGGCGTTCGTTCACTCCCGGTTGGAGCGATCATTCCTCGTTCCGTGGCAGAATCTATTACTGGCATCGGTTTCAACTCCTATTTCACAGGGTTCCCAACCGCACGCTCTAGCTCGACGACCGCCTGGTAGTACTGGTTGAGCACTTCCGTGTAGCCGGTTTCGATGTCGATATAGCGACGCTGCTCGGCGATTACGTCGAGCAGAGGGGTGAGGCCGAGCACGTACGTCTGCCGGATGACTCCCAGATTCTTCTGCGCCTGCTCGCGCACACCTCGCGTATAGAGGTCCAGATTCCGGCGCGCCTTTTTCAGGCGCACCAAGGCGGTCGCGACCTCGCGGCCTGCTACCAATTCGGCAAACTCCCGGCGCTGGCGCGCCGCCGCCGCCTCTGCCGCCGCCGATTCCACGGCGCCCTGATTCCTGTTTCGCACGGGTAACGAGACCGAAACTCCAAAGGTGAGAAAGTGAAAGATCCCTTGCACTCTTCGCAAGTTTCCGGCCGGATCGAAACCGTTCACGCCGAACCCCGAATCCGCACGCTGGTAATTGACTGAGAAGCTGGCGTCGGGAAGCCCATCGGTCTGGGCTTGTCGCAGGTGTGCCGAGGCCACGTCTTCAGCCGTGCGCGCCGCACGAAGGTCTGACCGTTGAGCGAGCGCTCTGGAGAGGGCCTCCTCGCGGGCAAGCTGCACCGGCGCCGGGTCGAAGCCGCCCTTCAACCGCAAGCTGTCGCCGACCTGCATGCCAGCCAGGTTCTTAAGCTCCAGCAGGATGATTTCGACCCGGGCTTCAAACTCCGTCCGCAGCGTCTCGATGCGATTGACCTCCACCCGGACCAGGTCTTCCTCGAGCTGTGGTGTAGCTCCTTTCTGTACGCGAGCCGAGGTCAGCTCGAGCGAGCTGCGGTTGAGACCGAGCAACTCATCAACGAACTGGAGGTTCCGTATCGCTGCCAAGGCCTCGCCGTACTTGGATCGGACGGCGGCGGCAAGCTGGCGCTCCCGGTCTGCAACTTCGTCCTTCATCAGGTTCCGCTCGCGGGCAGCTACCTCCACGCGGCGCCCCCGCCTTCCGAAGAGCTCCAAAGGCAGTGATGCGCCGATCGTGATGTCATTATTCGCGCCGCTAACCTCCTTTAGACTGCTGATATTGAGCGACGGGTTGGGACGCAGGCGCGCTTGTGCAACCCTGCCGCTTGCCGCCTCGACCTGCAGCCTGGCAGCGAGCAGGTCGCCATTCTGCTTAAGCGCCTGCTGGACGAGTTCTTCAGAGCCCTGGCCGTTCGCCGGATCGGTGTACCGGGCGGTTGCGTCAGACGGAACCTGCTGGGCAGCGGCCAAGCCCTGGCAAATCAGGACGACTCCCAGTAGAGGGCCCAAGCGATTGCGGCGGTGGATTTTCAGTCTCATCGAACGCTCTGGCTGAAGACGGTGTTTCCTTTGCCCGCCGGCCCTTCCCACTGAATGGTGAACCGCCACGAACCGCTCATTGCAAAGTCACCTTTCGCTCGGTACTTTCCGGATTTCCCCGCCGGAGCGAGCTCGATTCCCGCCGACATGGGTGCCATACCCGGCATGGACATCGTGGAGCTGATGAACACCCGCCCCACATCGACGGGCTGGCGGGTCGTGGCTGACTTGAACTCCACGATGAAGTTGTTCTGTCCTTGCGTTAGGTCTCCCTTGTCGTTGAGGAGGGTGATAGTCAGATCCCCCGCCTTGTGGGTTTCGATCACACTGGGCGCGCCCTGCTTGCCACAGGCGACCAAACCGATGCTGGCGGCTCCTGCGAGCAAGACCGCCAGGTACCGCAATGAAGGTTTGCTCTTCATCTTGATCCCTCTTTCGATCTATTCACCCGCTACCGCGATCGCTTCCGGCCGCAAAGGCCCTGCGACCAGAGCGGGCTCGCTCTTCCGTATCTCCCGCTCACGAAGCCACCAGAAGACCACCGGGGTGACAATGAGCACGTGGATGAGAGAACTCACCATTCCGCCGAGGACGGGCGTGGCGAGCGGCTTGATCACCTCGGCGCCCACACTCTGGCTCCACATGATCGGAAGGAGCCCGGCCACGATCGTCGAAACGGTCATCACTTTCGGCCGCAGGCGTAGCAAGGCGCCTTCGACCACTGCATCATAAAGGTCGGGTAGTGTGAGCCTGCCCTTTTCCTCTCGCTTTCGCGCGACCGCCTCTTCGAGGTAAATCACCATGACCACGCCGGTCTGTACGGCTGTTCCGAACAGAGCGATGAATCCGACCCACACGGACACGCTGAAGTTGAAATTCAGCGCGTACAGCAGATAAACGCCGCCGGTGAGCGCAAACGGCACCGCCAGCAAGACGTGTGCGGCTTCCAGGAACGAACGATAAGTGAGGAAGAGCAGAATGTAGATGATCACGAGCACGATCGGAAGTACGATCTCCAGACGCTTTCGCGCGCGTTCCTGATTTTCGTACTGCCCGCTCCAGCCGAGGTAATAGCCTGCGGGCAAACGAACCGAGTTGGCGACCGCCTTCTTGGCCTCTTCGATGAAGCCGCCCACGTCGCGCCCGCGCACGCTCAGAAGCACGGCAACAACCAGGAGGCCGTTCTCGCTGTTGACCATCGCCGGCCCGCTGACCTGGCGGATCGTTGCCAGTTGGCCGAGTGGAATCTGTGCCCCGTTGGGTGCGCCCACGAGGACGCTGGCGAGCGACTGGGGGCTCTGTCGGTACTGCGGCGCGTACCGCACGCGAACCGGGAAGCGTTTGCGGCCCTCGATCGTGAACGTCAGATTGTTCTCGCCAATGGCAGTTTCAATGACGTTCTGTATCTCCCCCACCGGAATGCCGTAGCGGGCCGCTGCCTCGCGATTGAGCTGGATATCGAGATACAGGCCGCCCGTCACTTGTTCCGGATAGACGTCCGCAGATCCAGGGATTCGTCGCACCACGTCGGCGACCTCGCGAGCCTTCTGTTCGAGTGCGGTGAGATCGGAGCCAAACACCTTAACTCCAAGCTGGGAGCGAATGCCTGTGGTGAGCATGTCGATGCGGTTCACGATCGGCATGGTCCACACGTTCGACACGCCCGGCAATGCGACGGCCCGGTCCATCTCCGCCTTGAGCTTGTCAACGGTCATCCCCGGGCGCCATTGGTCCCGAGGCTTGAGATGGATGATCGTTTCGGTCATGTTGAGAGCTGCCGGATCTGTGGATGTGTCGGCTCGCGCCACTTTCGCCGCCACCCAAGCCACCTCCGGAAACTGTTGCAGGATCGCGTCCTGTCGCTTGGCAGCCTCGGTATTCTCCTTGAGCGAGACACTCGGATCGGCAATGGGCATGAACATCAGGTCGCCCTCGTTCAAAGGCGGCATGAATTCGCTGCCAATCCGGGTTGACAGGACGAGTGCGCCGGCAAAGAACGCCCCCGCCAGGCCAATGGTGATGGCGCGATGCCGGAGGGCCCACAGCAGCGTGGGTCTGTAGATCCGTTGCAGGAAGCGCATGACAGGGTTGGCGTCTTCGGAGTGGAACTTTCCACCACCCAGCAGAAAAGTGCACAGCACCGGAACGAGCGTTACCGCGATGATCGTCGCACCCACGACGGAGAACGTTTTCGTGAAGGCCAGCGGATGAAAGAGCTTGCCTTCCTGCCCCGTCAATGCGAACACGGGAATGAAAGCCAGGATAATGATGGCCATCGAAAAGAAGATGGGCCGGCCGACCAGCTTGGTGGATTCGAACACAGTGGTCCACACCCTGCCTCGATCCTTCGGGTCGACTCCCTCCTTCTCCATGTGTCGAAGCGCGTTTTCGGTAACCACGATGCCAGCGTCCACAAGCACGCCAATTGCAATCGCGATTCCAGCCAGCGACATGATGTTCGAGGTGATTCCGAAGTAGTGCATGAACAGGAAGGAGATAAGGACCGCCAGCGGCAGCGGAAGGGTGACGATCAGGATGCTGCGGAAGTGAAGCAGAAAGATAATGTGCGCCAGCGTCACCAGCACGATCTCTTCGATCAGGGCGCGTTTGAGCGTGTCGGCCGCCTTTGAGATCAGCTCGGAGCGGTCATAGAACGGAACGATTTTCACTCCGGGTGGGAGCCCGGCCTCAAGATCTTTGATCTTCGCCTTCACGCGGTCGATGACATCCTTCGTATTTACCCCGTAGCGGGCGACCACGACGCCACCGACCGCCTCCTGGCTGTTCTTGACGAGGGCAGCAACGCGGAATGCGTTTCCGATCTGCACCTTCGCTACGTCCTTGACGTAGATGGGGACACCGCCTTTGGCGCCAATGCCGACGCTTTCGATGTCGCCCAGCGACTGGATCAACCCGAGACCGCGAACGATGGTCCACGACCCGTTCGACTCCAGCACGTTTCCGCCAACATTGCGGTTGCTCCGCATCACGGCGTCCACCACGGCGCTCAGAGGCAGGCCGTGGGTGCGGAGCCGGTTCGGGTCCACGTCGATCTGGTACTGCCTTCCCCTCCGACGCTTGCCACTTCCGCCACACCCGGCACGGAGTTGAGCTGGTATCGAACGAACCAATCCTGAAGCGTCCGTAACTCGCGCAGGTCGTGTCCCTTTCCCTCGACGGTGTACCAGAAGATGTGTCCGACTCCTGTGGCGTCTGGACCGAGCGTCGGCACCACACCAGGCGGCAACGATTTACTCACCAGGTTCAGCCGCTCGAGCACGCGGGTGCGCGCGAAGTACAGATCGACGTTATCCTCGAAGATGGCGAAGATCATGGAAAAGCCGAAATTCGAGAACGAACGCACGGCCTTCACGCCGGGCAACCCCTGCAGATTGACGGTCAGCGGATACGTGACCTGATCCTCGACCTCCTGGGGACTGCGCCCACTCCAGTCGGTGAACACGATGACCTGGTTCTCGCTGAGGTCAGGAATGGCGTCGATCGGCGTGTGCAGAAGGGCCCAGTAGCCCCAGCCGCCAATGCCAAGGAAGAAGGCAACGACGAGAAACCGATTTCGCAGCGAAATCTCGATGAGCTTGTTGATCAAGTTGCCCCGTAAGTTAAGTTGCGTTTCCAGCGCGGTTTCTTCCCCGGCTCGGGCGGTGGCAAGCTACCGCACAACCGCGGCCTTTTCTGGCTGGCCCATCGATTCAATCCCGTCGGAGTCTTCGTTTGTTCCAAGAGCTTGCAGGGGGTAATGCTCACCGGCCCGCTCGGTTCGATTGACATCGACGGGCGACCCGTTGATGCTCATCGACGCCGGCCGCCTCAGAAGTTTTTCCGGAGGTCCATTCCGGCGTAAAGGCTGCCCAATCCGGACGCAGCGTCCTGCGATGCTTATTCGCCGAGATAGTAGGACGAGAACCCCGCCCCTGCCAACCCTGTTGGCATCGGCTGTGTGTTGAAAGTTGTAGTTTTGTTCGTCTCCTCCGGGACCAGCCAAGGCAGGTGGAGGAGTGGTGTCGGTCCCGGCGCAGTTGGGATCTTTGTCACACTGACCTTGTGGCGGCGCGGTCCAACAGAGGCCCACCAGTTGATAGTGAGCAGAGTAAAAGAGGAGCGGTAGATTTCCTCATACTACCTCCTCAAAGAGAATGGAGATAAGTCCTGCTGGGCCCGGGCGGGATAATCCTCGATTCCAGGAACACTCCGCAGCCGAAACGCGAACCAGCCGCCGAAGGCGATCATCGGCACCGCGGCTACCGCCAGCCCCACCGCGACCACAGAGCCGGCATAGAAGGCCGCGATACCTTCTCGCGAATCGCCCGGCGAACCTTCGCCTCGAGGTCCGGCGAGACGGATTGCTGCTGCACCGCATCGTGCACGACACGCTTAAGCCGCACGCGGGCTTCGAATTCCGCCGAGCAAGCCGGGCAGCCCTCCAGATGCCGCAGAACGTCGTGGTAGGTGGCTACCAACAGCTCGTTGTTGACGTACGAGTCCAGGTATCGCCGCACTTTCTGACAGGTACCTTCGTCAAAATGACTGACATTCATGAGCCTTCACTCCTCGCTGAGCAACTGCTCGATCAGCCGGGTCATCTTGGCCTCGCCGTTGGCGCTCCCGTAGTTGAGTGGATGCCAAGGTCCTTCACGCTTCGGATAACGTTGGCTGGGGCGCGCTCCGGGCCGGTCTCCGGGGTGTGGACCCCGAACGGGGGCGTTATTGGGCGTGTTGAACCACTGGCCGCCGATCAAATCGGGCGCCGGGGCATTGGTCGACGCCGGCTGTTGGGCTGTTTCGGCGGCGATCCCGGCCTGCCGGCTGGCCAACAGCATGTAGGCCGGCAGCCCTAGGGATAGCCTCAGCGCAAATAGATACCTCATGGGCCTCCACCGAGGTAATCCCTGACCGGGCATCTGTTATTCCCGCCCCCGCAGAGAGTTTTCAGCGACGCTCGCACAGGCCCATGAGGGGCGGGAATAAAGCGCCCCTCGTCGGTTCTTTCTCACTAGGCTAGGAGGTCGAGACCATGCACAAAACGGCGTTCCTGTTGGTTCTGGCAGCCACCGCGGCCGGCGCTCAAACCCTGACTTACACCAGCCTCCGGGCGGAGGGTGCGGTACCCTTACCGCGGTCTGACGGGTCTATTGTTTACGACCAGGCTGGCCGGCAGCTTTTTCTGTTCGGTGGGCTGGTAGTTTTCGGCGGGCAAGACACCCCGGCCCTGAATGACCTGTGGGCCTATTCTCTGGATCGGCGGCAATGGGTCCAGACGCCGGTGGCGGGCAGCCGGCCCCCGGCTCGCTTCGGCCACACGATGGTCCTAGACGCGGCCCGACGCCGCCTGATCGTCTTCGGCGGCCAAGCCGCCGGTTTTTTCAGCGACGTTTGGGCCTACGACATTGCCCGGGGTAACTGGGAACAGTTGAGCCGCGACGACGCCGGGCCGAGCCGCCGTTACGGCCACTCCGCCATTTACGACGCCGCCCGCGACCGCATGGTCATCTCGCACGGCTTTACCAATGCTGGCCGCTTTGACGACACCTGGGCGTTCGAGTTCGCCGGCAACGCCTGGCGCAACCTGACTCCCTCGGGCAGCCGCCCGTTGCGCCGCTGCCTGCACCACGCCGCGCATGATGCGGCCAACAGCCAGATGTACCTCTACGGCGGGTGCGCCAGCGGCGCGGGACCCTGCCCGCTGGGCGACCTGTGGTCGTTTGACCTGGAC
>Ga0247727_10011127_pt1 | contig 15777 bp, 16 predicted proteins | sample WisWelCaveWW1625_FD_202498 | JGI IMG/M metagenome (GOLD analysis project Ga0247727, IMG submission 202498) | Biofilm microbial communities from Wishing Well Cave, Virginia, United States - WW16-25 | ecosystem: Environmental > Aquatic > Deep subsurface > Groundwater > Cave microbial mat | place...
AAGATGCCAGATCCACTGTTGTAATTGCTCTAAACTATCTACAAGGACTAGAAGACAAAACATTTCGAACAACACTTTCAGAAAAATTCCGTGTACTTGTTGCGGGAGGTTTTGGTGAGCTAAAAGGCAAAGTGTTCAGAATTGGATGCATGGGCGAAGTTCACAGATATCACGTCATGAGAACCATTTCTGCAATTTCTTCAACTCTTGACATGATGGGATACAAGACAAACCCAGAAGCACTCAAAGTAGCTGAAGAAAAACTAAAAGCACTTTAAACACATGTTAACTTAATATAAGGAACTCTGAGCATCGATCACGATGACTTTCCAAAAAGGCACGTTAGTTTTAGTGGATTATACTGCAAAGGTAAAAGATACTAGCGAAGTTTTTGAAACTACAAGAGAGGCTGATGCAAAATCAAGTTCACTTTATGATGCTAATGCAAGATATCAACCAAGACTTGTCTCAGTAGGAGAGTCATGGGTTCTCAAGGGGTTAGATGATGCACTGCTTAACACGAGTGTTGGTGACAAGCTTACAGTAGAAGTACCCCCAGAGAAGGGTTTTGGGGTACGCGATCCTGGCAAGGTTCGTATGATTCCACTTCGTAAGCTTGGTGACGATGCAGAAAAAATTTCAGTTGGAGACGCAATAGAGATAGATGAAAGAACTGGAATTGTCAGGTTTATCGGTTCTGGCAGAGTACAAGTTGATTTTAATCATAGATTTGCTGGAAAGACCATTCTTTATGATGTGAATGTAGTAAAATCCCTAAATACTGATGAGGAAAAAATTATGGGACTTTTAAAGAGACGCCTACCAGTTGATGAGTCTAAACTTCAATTCAAGATAAATGGAATGCAACTTGAAATTACCATGCCTGAAGAGACATTTCTTGCAGAAGGACTGCAGATAATAAAGCGTGCAATCGTAAATGATATTTTCAAGTTCGTAAATAAACTGGAAAAAATTAACTTTATTGAAGGCTACAAGAACCCCAAAACTGAAATGCCTCAAGAAAAGCCGGCAGAATCAAAAGTAGCTGAGCCAAAAGCCGCCGAGCCAAAGGCTGCTTAATCTACAAAACGCCAGTACTTTTTGCAAGTGCAATAGCCTTTTCCTCAGTCATCTTTACCTGATTTAGAATTGTATATCTCTCTGGTCTTAGTGATGGAGCTATCAACAAGGCCTTTGCCAAAATTTTTGGTTTTAGACCAATTTGTTTTGCAGTAGTTGGGGCTCCTACATTTTTTAGCATGGTAACTATCTTTTTCCAATCTTGGCCCTGCAGCTTGGCAATTAAGATAGAACCTATCCCGCATTTTTCTCCATGCAGTCCCACACCAGGTTCTAAATAATCAAGTGCATGAGAAAAGAGATGTTCTGCTCCTGAACATGGTCTACTACTTCCTGCAATACAAGCAGCAACTCCTGCACTAATCAAGGCTTCAACTATCATTCTAACATCAGGCTTTTTCTTGAAATTCTTTGAGTTTTCTATTACTATTTTTGCACTCATAGAAGCAAGGCTTGCAGCATACATTCCAAAATATTCTCCAACATTATCTCTTGCAAGCTCCCAATCTCTAACTGCAGTTACTTTTGCCATTAAATCCCCACATCCACTAGCAAGAAGTTTTCGTGGTGCTTTCTTTAAGATCTCAATATCAACAAAGACTCCAAGAGGTGCGGTTGCAATTATAGAGTGTGGCTTGTCTCCACGCAAGGAAACAAAGGGACTTGCAATCCCATCATGTGATGCAGAAGTTGGAATACTAACAAACGGTTTTTTTAAATTAAATGCAACCATCTTTGCAATGTCTACAGATCTTCCGCCACCAATTCCTATTATGAGATCGCTATTATCTTTCCTTATGTCATGTTGAGTTTTTTTTGCAGATTTTATATCATTACTTATACTAATGTGCCAGACGTTCTTTATTTTTGAGTCTGTAAGAGATCTCTCAACTTTTTCGTATGTTATTTTTCGCACTCGATCTCCAGAAACCAATGAAACTTTCTTAGGATTAGCAAGATTAGCTATAAAATTTCCAATTTTACTAATGTTTTTTTCGCCAATGACTATTTGCCTTGGGAGCTCCATTGTGTGAGATGACATGGGTTTTTGATGAAATCTCATTATTTATCAATCTCCCGTTTGACAACGCAAAGTTATTTAAAAGGGTGTTATCTATCCAAAGCATCTTTAGTTAAGGAGAATGTTATTTGTCTAACTATGTTGAACAACACACACTACATGGAACCACTACGGTAGGAATTACCTGTACCGACGGTGTAGTATTGTGTGCAGACATGAGAGCAAGTGCAGGCTATTTTATAGCAAACAATAACACAATGAAGATTCAAAAGATCGACAAACACGCAGGCATGACCATTGCAGGTGGTGTTGCGGATGCACAAAACGTTACTGACATGTTAAGATATCATTCCAACATACACAGGATAGAAAAACAGGAATATCTTCCTATCAAGTCCATAGCAAGACTTGCATCACTGATTTTCTTCCAGAATAGATACTATCCATTTATTGCAGACATACTTGTGGGCGGTTATGATAACCTAGGACCATCTCTGTACAACATCGACATGTTTGGTTCACTTGACAAAAAAACATTTGTGACAACAGGAAGTGGTTCTCCAGTTGCATACGGTCTTTTAGAAAGTGAGTACCGTGATGGACTCACTGTAGAAGAGGGCAAGGTAATAGCTCTACGAGCTGTAAAGGCTGCAATAACAAGAAACATTGGAACAGGCGATGGAATCAACGTCGCAATAATAGATGGTAAAGGATTCAGGTTACTAACAAAAGACCAGAAGAAAGCCATCATTACACTTTAGTGATTTTGTTGCAAAGGAAACAACAACAACGAGAAATATCACCAGCCTCAAACATAATGGGCACCATACTGCAAAGTATCCCAAAAGAGGCTGACGTCACTAAAATAGATTACGAGGGTCCACGGATTGCAATTTATACAAAAAAGCCCAGATACTTGATGGAACACAACGAAATAATCTCAAACATGGTTAATGTCATCAAAAAGAGAATCGTTGTAAGAACAGAAGAATCCATCAGAAAAACAGAAGAAGAATCAAGACAGATACTCACCCAAGTTCTACCAAAAGAAGCAGAACTTCATGGCACGTTCTTTGATACTGCAACGGGAGAGATGACTCTTGAGGTAAAGCGACCATGGCTCTTATACAATAACCCTGTATTCAACATGGCAGATCTTATTGAAAAAATGGGTTGGCGAATGCGCATAAGAAAAGCTACTACGATTCAATCACAAACCATACAAACCATAAACTATAATCTAAAAATGTCATCTTCAGAAAGAAGCAAACATCTAAAACAGGTTGGCGAAAAAATTTTCAGACCAAGGCTTTCTGAAAGTACTGAAGTTTCTCTTATTACTTTAGGTGGATTCAGTCAAGTAGGTAGATCCTGTATGATTTTAACAACACATGAAAGCAAAATTCTGATAGACTGTGGTATAAATCCTGGTGCCAAAACAGCAATGGAAGCATTTCCAAGACTTGATTGGACAAACATAACACTAGATGATCTTGATGGGGTTGTAATCAGTCATGCACATCTTGATCACACAGGATTTTTGCCTGCTCTTTTCAAATATGGTTATAATGGACCTGTATACTGCACAGAACCTACCTTGCCAATGATGAACCTAATTCAGCTTGATGCAATCAAGGTTGCCGCAGCACAAGGAAAAGTTCCATTGTATTCAGAAAGGGATGTCAAGCAGGTTATGAAACAAACAATAACTCTTCCATATGGAACTGTTACGGACATTTCTCCTGACATCAAACTTGTCTTTTCTAACGCTGGTCATATTCTTGGTTCTGCTACCTGTCACTTTCACATAGGCAATGGCGACCACAACTTTGTCTATACAGGAGACCTAAAGTATGGAAAGACCATGCTTCTTGAAAGTGCAACATGGAACTATCCAAGGGTAGAAACCCTTCTAATAGAGAGTACCTATGGCGCAAAAGAGGACATAATGCCCACACGAGAAGAGGTCGAATCTGCCTTTATAAAGTCGGTAAATGAGATCCTTCGAAATGGTGGTAAGGTACTAATTCCTATCCCAGCAGTTGGTCGTGCCCAAGAATTATTGATGGTAATGGATCTATACATGAAATCAGGCCAAATAATAGAATGCCCTGTATTTATGGAAGGAATGATCGCAGAAGCAACATCGATCCATGAAGCATATCCCGAATATCTTGCCCGTGAGCTGCGACAAAAGATCTTGGAAACTGATGACAACCCGTTTGACTCTGAATATTTTACAAACATTGAACACGCTGATGGAAGAGAAGAAGCATTGCGGGATGGACCATGCATCATAATTGCAACTTCTGGAATGCTTGAGGGAGGACCTGTTCTAGAATATTTCAAAAGCATAGCACCGGTTCAGAAAAATAAGATACTATTTGTTTCTTACCAAGTCAATGGAACCATCGGTAGAAGAGTGTTAGATGGAGCACGGCAAGTGTCCATTATGGGAAAAGAAGGAAAAATCGAAGTCATCAACATAAACTGTGCAACAGAAAAGCTTGATGGATTCAGTGGTCACAGCGATTACAACCAGCTGATGTCCTTTGTACACAAGCTGCGACCAAAGCTTAGAAGAGTTATTGTAAACCACGGTGAAAGAAGAAAATCAGAAAATCTTTCGATGTCAATTCATAGAATGTTTAGAATTATGACATCATGCCCGCACGTTCAAGAAGCAATTAAACTACTTTAGGTCGTATTCTGCTCTCCAGATCTTTACACCTGGAGGAGTAACAATAATTCTTTCTTCACCCAATCTTGCAATGTCAGATCCTGTAGATTTTGCAATAGCATAGATCTCTTCAACGCATTTTCTTAGCTCGTCAACATTTTTTTGTGCAAGCGGGGTAACTCTTAGAACCAAGATCATATTTTTTTTGATATCCTCTTTTATGGAATGGACATCACTAGCGTCTCTAAGCGTAATTGCCTTTAGATAGGTTGGTGCTTTCTGGGCCTGCATCTACACAGATAGTGGAATGCTCTCCCTCAAAAAGTCTTACTAGTCAATAGCATTTCACAGACTAGCTTGTACGGCTAAATTCTGTACTGGAGATAGGCTTCTTCTTTAGCTGGGATTGTTGAAATTTCAGACTTTGCGTCCTTTTTCTGGGCTACTACAATACTTGCAGCTTCCTTTGGCGCATCAGAATATCGTAGTGTGATGGCAGCTCCAAGATCTAGATAATTATGTACACTCTCTCCTCGCAGTAATGTGATAGGACCAACATGATCTTTTGCTTCAAACAAGACATCTTTGTCTAATGCTAGAGCTTTTATGACTTCGTTTTCGTCTTGATTTCTTCCAACAACTAGTTTTGTCTTTTCATCAAATCGAAAGTGTCTGCCAACTTTCAAAAGATCAATGTCATTTGTTGTCGGAGTTTCTACATGTTTGAAAAGATCTTTTACCCTTATTGCAAATGCTGGATCTGTAAGCAAACAGCCACCACCTGCATTTGGTGGATTTTCAATTCCAAACTCTTGAGCCATCTTTAGCTGTTCTTTTCTTGATCTACCTCTTATCTTTCCAAGATCTTCTCTTTTGATCAGACCATTTATCTCAGGTTCTGTTGGCGGCAACAAAGCTGCAGAAAGTGGCCTTACAATTTTTCCTTCAAGTCCAGACTCTTTTTCAATTGTTTTAAGAGCTGGTGCATGCTGACTCATTGGTCTTTGGCCAAGCACCTCACCTGAAATTATAAACTCTGCTCCGATCTCTTCCATGTGTTTTTTTCCAGCTTCAAACATCATTGCTCTGCAATCAATGCATGGATTCATTCCAGATCCAAATCCGTGCTTTGGATGCTTTAGCATCTCGATATATTCATCGCCAAGATATACTGTCTTTAGTTTCACACCAAGATTGTCTGCAGTTTCTCTGATCTCAAATCCACATCCTCTTCCACAATCAAAATCGCAAAAAGGCGTCTTGATCGCTACAGCCTCTACCTCAAATCCTTGTTTTTGCATCATTTTCACGGCTAGACGGCTGTCTAGACCGCCTGATAATAGCGCTACAACCTTCTTTTTTTGTTCCATGCAAAAAAGCCCTTATTCCAATATCTAAACCTTCCAGCAAACATAAATGGAGAATTGGCAGATTTTTTGTATTGCAAAAACGCAGGCAAAATCTTCTAAAATTTTGTAATAAAATTAATTGCGACACTTTGGTAGCATTTGAGCCTGAAAACCTCTTTTACATGACTGGATTTTGGGGTGAGGCCATTGGAGTTTTGAACAAGAGTGGTACTACAATAATTGCACCAGAGCTTGAAGTAGGTCGTGTAAAAGAAGAATCGACTGATTGCAATGTGATAAAATCTGAGCGTGGTCAGGCTTCACTTTCTACACTCGTCGCGAAACTGAAAGGAAAGAAAGTCTGCACAGACAATAACGATTATGATGTGATTCGTACGCTGAAAAAGACCATTTCTAGCATGAAATCATCAAAAGATCCGTTTTATCGGGCACGTGAAATAAAGGACTCTTCAGAAATAACCATACTAAAACAAGCTTCAAGAATCTTGGATGAAATGTTTGAGCTTTGCACTAATAAAATAAAAAAAGGACAGTCGGAGATGGAACTTCAAGTCATCTTGATGTCATTTGCAATGGAGCAAGACATGTTTGCAACTGGATACAAGTCAACTCTTAATCCACTAATCATTGCAGGTGGACCAAATGGTGCACTCCCACATGCGCAGGTGACAAAAAGAAAATTTACAAACGGTGACATGATTGTAGTAGATCTTACTTTAAGATACAAAGGATATGTTTCAGATGCTACTCGGACCTTTGGTCTTGGTTCTGTTTCAGCTGAAGCAAAAAAAGTGTATGAGATTGTAAAAGAATCACAAAAAGCTGGTCTTAGAGCAGTAAAGCCTAAAGCTTCTTGTAAATCTGTAGATGATGCATGTAGAAATGTAATAAAAAAGAAGGGGTATGGCAAGAATTTCATTCATTCCACGGGTCATGGGATAGGGCTTGAGGTTCATGAGACGCCATGTCTTAGCTATTTGAGCAAAGCAAAACTTGAGAAAAATATGGCAATAACTGTAGAACCAGGAATCTATCTTACAAAGAAGTTTGGTGTAAGAATAGAAGATTCTCTAATTGTAAAAGACAAAGCTGATGTAATGCACAAGTTTACGAAAGATCTGATTATAATCTAATATTTGAATCCCTGGGGCCCATGGAATCTAATTTTCCCAACTTAGGTTGAAGTCGTAGAATATTCGAATCTTATGCAATTAACTTTCCTTTTTGAAAGTAATAAAAATTTCCAGCTAATCTAAATCCCACAGGTAAAATACTTGTTACAGGTTCTGTCCATACCAACAAATAGCCTTCCTTTGTAAGTTTTTCAAAAACTGCAAGAAACTCATCCAAACCGCCCAATTTTCTTAGAACAACTGCTAAAGCATCAGTTTTTAAATAAATGAGATCTTGTTTTGCTAAAGCCTTTTTGATATCTTCTCCTTCCTTTTTCACACTTGTAAGAGAAAATTTGGCTATAGTCCCTGTTTTTTCTGTTACTTTGTGTACTTTGGTATCAATATCTTTCTTGAAACTCTTGAAGAATTTTTTTCCTGTTTTCATTAAAGGGCTAACGATATATTTGACATATAAATTTTGAATTTTTAATTATCTTCCATACATAATGTAAATTTCTTTTGCAGATTTTATGAGAATTACTTTGAGAAATATAAAGTTCACTTTGGAAAAGACTTTTCTATAATAGAAAACTTACTAAAACTAATTGAAAGTCAACGTTTCTCTGAAAATATTTTTGGTGTCTATATTACTTGTTATTGGAACTTCATCTGTTATGTTTGTTGATGGTTCTTCAATCCCATCTTGGATCAAAAATAATGCAAAGTGGTGGGCAGAAGGACAAATTACAGAAACAGACTACATTTCAGCCCTTCAATATCTTGTAAATCAAGGAATACTCATAATTCCTATTACTGAGGTTACTGCCGCTTCGACAATTTCCGATAACGAAATAGCACATTCATTTGTTGTTCATTTTTCAGATGGTTTGATTACTAAACCTATCACCATCTCAACTTTTTCCAAGTTTCAAATAACAAGTTCTACCGCTGATGAAGAAAGAGGTTCATTTCCAGTTTACAAATTTTCTGATAATCCAGAATTTTACTTGGAGTCACTTCCTAGTGTTGATAAAAAAGATTTTTACATAGGAGTTGATCGCTGGATGACAAAGAGCAGTGTAATATCGCCTTTTGATGTAAATATAGATGTTATATCAGGAGATGGGAGAATTATACAAACATGGAAATTCTCAAAATGTGAGTTAACAGGTTATGGCACTTATCTTCAAGATGTCATAAACTTGTATCAGTTTTCCAATAACAATGAAAAAGCAGAGATTAGAGAACGTGCCACCTTTACTTGCCAAGGGATAAAATTAACCACTCCTTGAATTGTTTTCATGCATAACTAGGTATTCATTAATTGTGTTTCAATTTCATTGCGAATAAATCTGGCAACGGCAAATTTATCTTTCCATCCATATTGGGTTATTCTCTTTGAATTCACAATAATTACATTATTGTAATTAGAATTTTCTTTGTATTTTCTTGAACCTATGTCATTTGCGACCATAAGATCGGCACCAGACTCTTTCATTTTGTTCTTAGCTTCAACAATCAATTTACTTCTGGATGAATTAGTTTCTGCTTTGAATCCTACAAGGAAAACATCTTTCTGAATTTTTTTAATTTGATCAATAATTTTTGGTGCTCGTTTCAGCGTAACTGTAATTCTTCTTAGATCACTTTTGATCTTTGTCAAGCTAGGTCTTTCAGGGATATAATCAGAGACAGCCGCTGCCAAAATTACAATATTAAATCTCTGTTTCATTTCCTTTTTTACAGCATCTAACATTTCCATACTTGTTTCAACCTTTATCACCTTACAACCTTGAGGAGGTAGTTCTCTTCCAGGACCATAAATTAGAGTGACTTTGGCACCAGCTGATACAAATTCTGAAGCTAGCAAAACTCCAGTCTTTCCTGTGCTTTGATTTGTAATCACTCGTACGGGATCAATGTATTCTATAGTAGGCCCCGCAGTGATAAGCACCCTTTTTCCACGTAACTTGGTAGAAGAACCAAACTTTTTGAGAACAAAATTAAGCACTTCCTCAGGCTCTGAAACCTTTGCCTTTCCCTCTATCATATGAGGAGCAATAAAATCGACCTTCTTTTTGAGAAATTCGATATTTCTTTTTACTGCAACGTTCTCATACATTGCTTGATGCATAGCAAGTGCAATAACAATCGGTGTTTTTGAGCCAAATGCTACACTTAGCACAGTAGATATTGGTGTATCATCAATACCATGCGCTAGTTTTCCAAGCGTGTTTGCAGTACACGGATAAACCACGATCAAATCAGATTGTTTATAATCAGCAATCTTGATGTGCTCAAGATCTCCAGTAAGTTTTGTTATGACCTCGTTTCCTGTTGCCCACTTGAAGTAGCTTGGCCTGATCAGATCTGTTGCAGCTTTGCTTGCAACACAAGTAATATCTGCACCATGTCGCATCAACAGTCTAGCCAATTCAATTGACTTGTAAGCTGCAACGCTACCACTAATACACAAAACAATTTTTTTCCCAACAAGCTCTGTACCATCAGAGCTGACAATATCAAGTGATGGATGTTTACGCAATTTCCTTTTTCAACCTTTCAAGCTCAGATTTATCCATGGAAAAAGAATGTTCTTTTGCAGGAAACTTTCCTGAAACTACATCATTTTTGTAAGCTTCAATAGCCTTTACAATTTGTTGGGAAAGCTCAAGATATCTTTTTACAAACTTTGGTTTTAGCTTATCATATAATCCAACTACATCATGGTACACAAGCACTTGACCATCACAGTCAGCTCCAGATCCAATTCCAATTGTTGGGATGTTAATTGATTCAGTAATTATCTTTGCAACCTCTTGTGTCACCATCTCCAAGGCAATGCTAAAGGCTCCGGCTTCTTCAAGTGATTTTGCAGCTTCAATCAGTTTCAGTGCAGAATCCTTTGTTTTTGCCTGTACCTTGTAGCCTTCCTGAAGTACCGTAGTTTGTGGCTGCAAGCCAACGTGGCCCATAACTGGTATACCAACCTCTACTATTGCTCCGATAGTCTCACTTACCTCACGACCACCTTCAAGCTTGACTGCATCTGCACCTGATTTTATCAGTCTACCAGCATTTTCAATGGCTTGAGATTGGCTTGCCTGATATGACATAAACGGCATGTCGGCAACAACCATTGCATTTTGTCTTCCTCGACTTACAGCTTCAGTAAAGATGCACATCTGTTCCATTGTTACTGGAATTGTACTTTGATATCCAAGCATAACCATTCCTGCACTGTCACCTACAAGCAAGATGTCAACACCAGCTTTGTCACAAAACAAAGCTGTTGTGTAATCATAAGCAGTGATTACAGAAATTTTGGTTGTTCCTTTTTTTGTTAATATATCTTTAACAGATTTAGGCATAAGCTAGCCTCCTAAGATTGTTATTCATTTCAACTAATGCCTGCGACAAATTTTTTTTGTTGTCAAACTTGCTTGCAACAAGTTTCTTTTTCTTTAGCTTCTGTGACATTTCAATTAGAATTTTCATTCCACGAATTACATTATCCACGATTGTAATGTCTGCAGTTTGTGCAGTTCGTGAAAGTGGATTAAGATCAAAAGTAATAACTTTTTTTCTCATTTTTTTTAATGCAATAGTTCTATCCCCATCTTCAAGCGGAACCAAAACCACATCGGCAGAAAATATTCCCCGTTTGTCAACAACCCTCCTTGCACTGTCAAGTCTTGGAATTTTTCTTGAAAATCTTGGATCAACTCCTAGAACTTGCCTTGCACCATTTCTTTTCAAAAAACCCGCAATTGCTTTCTTTCGTTTTTGACCATCATAGAAAAGATTGATCTCGATTTTTGCATTCACAGTTTTTGCCAGCTGTACAATTTCTTTTGGGCAGAGTGCAGTAAGGTTTCCATTTACTGAAATTACAGGTGATCGTGCTGAGACCAAGGCTATTGCTGCCGCTTTTATAGCTCTTAGAGCAATTTTTGAGGTCTTTTCGCCTATTAGATAATCAAAGGCTTCCCCTCTACCATGTGCCATCAACCCTTCTTCAATCACAAGGCCAGATTTGTAACCCTTAACAAGCTTCTCTCTGATATGCAGGGATGCAGCCCTGGGATGCGTTTTTGGAATTAACACTGAGAAGCTCTGACTCCACTTTTGTCAATTCCAGATTTAATTACAATGCCGTCGTATTTTTTTAGAATTTTCATTACTTGATCTTCTTTTGATTTGGGAACAAGAGTGAATACAGTCTCTCCAAACATTGCCACACCACACTTGATACCATTGTTCTGAAGATCATTTATTACATCATCCATCTTTGGTGTAACTACACGGACATATTTTGCAAATTCTAAAGACATGTCAAGAAATTCTAAATAATCCCTTGATTTTATCAGCTTGTTTACCATCTTTCCTCCAAGACCATTTACTCTTTGCAATTCATTTTTCAAGAATTTTTTAGTAGAAATTGGAGAAAAGCAAATCAAAATAACTGAAGAGTTGTTCGAAATTTTTTTCAAACTACCAATGCCAGGAGCACCCTGTTTTGTTCTGATTTCAAACCCACCATAATATGATGACAAGACAGTTCCAAGACCTGTCTTGCAATAAATTTCGGCATTGTGTGCCATCTGTCCGACCTGAGTTCTTGTAAGATTTGTCTTTAGTGCTTTGTTTAGTGCAAAAGCAAGACTTAGTGCAACAGCTCCACTTGATCCCAATCCATAACCAACTGGAATTGCTATGTAATGTTCTACATCTACAAAGATATTTTCTTTTACAAGCTTGAAAAATTCATCAATCACAAACTCAGAAACTTGAGTATTGTCTGTCTGATAACCTGTCACTTTGATCTTAAAGCTAGGTTTCTCAGAGCTGGTAACCTTGATACTAGTAGTAACACCTTCTTTTATGCAAAAACCCGCTCCAAGTGATCCTTGAAGTTCTGGTCTTTTTTGCTCTAATTCAGCCTTGAAAAAACCCGTGATATGACCGGGACAAAATGCCACTGCTTGCATGGCGGCATTTAAATTTCCGTAAAATATAAAAATAATGATTATATTATTTATATTGATTTAAACTGACTAAATTCATTCGACGCCTGCAAAAGATAGGGAGTAGTATCCTAGTTTCACTACCAAAAGAATGGATAGATGCAAACAAGCTTGGAAAAAGCGATGAAGTTGAAGTTGAAACCGGCTCAAACAGCCTTTCCATTACGTTATCAGAAGATCATAGGTCTCCAAAGGAAGTAGTAATACCATATCCAGTTTCAAAAGAAGAAAACATCATTGCAGACATCACAGGTGCCTATCTTCTTGGATATGATATCATAAAGATAAAGGGCAAATCGGCAATTTCTATTGAAGATCGTGAAAAGATCCGCGCATCCATGCGAAGATTGGTTGGCATGGAAATTGTTGACGAGGATTCTTCAAATGTAAATGTGCACTTTCTTTTGGATGCAACATCACTTAGTCCAGAAAAAATCCTAAAGCGCATGAGCTCAATTGCACTTGGGATGTTTCGTGATACGCTAAACACTCTGACATCTGAAGATAAATCCGTACTTCAAACAATTCCAAACAGGGATGATGAGATAGATAGACAGTACTTTTTGCTTGTACGATTGATCAGAAGTACAATGGTTGACAAAAAACTTGCGAATGCATTAAATCTTGAAAATATTGACATACTTGATTACAGAATTGCTGCAAACTTACTTGAGGCAGCAGGAGATACAATAGTTGAGCTCTCAAATTCAATAACAGATATATCATTATCAAAAACTGATCTTAAGAAAATCTATGATATTGCAAAAGAAATTGAGAAGATACATGAAAAATCTATTGAAGCATTCATTGAAAATGATCGGCTACTTGCAATTGAAGCCATAGCATTACACCGAAGCTATCAAAAAAAGATTTCAGATATTCGTTCTTCGCTTGAACCAAAAAAGCAAGTATCAATTGAGCTGTTGGATCTTGTTTATACAGTTGATAAGATAGCACGCTGTTGGGCAGATGTGGCGGATCTGGTACAACCAGTTTATGGTCACTAAAATTTCTTCTTCATTGCATATGTCAAGACGGCACAAATTGTTTTAGAATCAACAATTTTACCAGACAAAATCATTCGTAGCGCTTTGTTAAAATCAATCTTAACTACAGATATTATTTCGTCTGCATCAAGCTTTAGCTTACTGGATTTTTTTAGCCCTGATGCTACAAAGCAGTGAATTAGCTCTGTGTTGTACCCTATGGAAGGATAATATTTTATCAACGGAACCATCTTTTTTGCTTCATATCCAGTTTCCTCTTTAAGCTCTCTGAAGGCACACTTTCTTGGCTTCTCACCCTTTTCCAGAGTTCCAGCGGGAATCTCAAGAACATACCCCTGTGGAAAGCGATGCTGTTTTACAAGTAGAATTCTGCCTTTGTCTATGGCAAGTATAGCTGCCGCGCCCCTATGCTCTATAACTTCACGGGTGACTCTGCGCTTGTTTACAGGTATGGTATAGATACTCAGTGAGAGGACTTTGCCTTCGTAGATTTTTTTCTTCACATGATGCATCGTTTCACGCCAGTAAAATCTGTTATGAGTGTATCTGATATGATAGATGAAGTCTCTTTGATCTCTTTGCTAATTCTATACTGTTTTTTACCCACTTTTGAGGAAATGTAATCTTTTTTGGTATAAAGAGATCTACCGAATGAACCCCTTCTATTTTTTGGGCTTGCTGAGTTAGCTCATCAAGCTTGAAAATATCATCACTAAACAAAAACAAAACAATCTGGTTCATGTGTACAAAGGGTTTTTGTAAAAATGATTCTGAAAATTCTGTTTTCAGTTTGAAAAGAGTTTTTTTAACATTAGCGGTAACACCAACAAGAATTGCAAATGGAATGTATCCAGTCATTTTTACAGGATTATAAACAAGTGTAAACTGTATGGCCTCATCATTTTGAAGCTTGTCAAGAGATCGTGCTACAGTTTTTGTTGAAAGACGAGTGGATTTGGCAATTTGATCAATTTTCATTCGAGGGTCTTTTAGAAGCATGTCAATAATTTCAAGATCAGTTTTAGTCAGATCAGATCTGATGCCAGGATTTTGCGCTTCAAAAATACTTAATACTCTAACGTCTTTCATTAAATTTTTTGCAAGCTCCATTTTCTGGTTAGGATCTTCTTTTACAACTATGCTACAAACAGTTATGCCACCAACACATGGAACCACAAAAAACGGTTCTCCAATTAACCTGACCTGTTCTAAAATATTTTTCAAATCCTTTCCAGCTACCACAAAATACAAAACACTATACCCCAGAACTGGTGGCTCGATCTTTAGTGTAAATTCTTCAATTATTTTATTGTCTATCATTTTTTGAATTCTTGTTTTTACTGCACCACCAGATATGTCAACACGCTTTCCAATCTGTCTATCTGGCGTTCGGCAGTTGTTCAAAATGTGAGAGAGAATCTTGATATCAATTTTGTCCATTTTCTGTTACCCTTATCAATTATTTGATATAAAGCATACATGTTACATATATAATTGTCTTATATATGAAGAAATAAGGCTTTAAGCGTTAAATATACGACTATTTCTTATATAACATGGATTACAGAGCACAGTTAGCAACGCGAATGCTGATGAATAAGAAGGGTAGCCTCATAGGTGCTGTCTTGGCGGTCTCAATAGGCATTCTTGTTATCCACGTAAACTTTGTAATTTTTCAAGGACTGTATGATGCAATTGTCCGGGATCTGAAAAACTTTCGGTTCGGTGACATCTTGGTAACAAATGAAGATGATTACATCGACAAGTCTGATATTGCTTTGGTAAATTGGTTTGAAAGAATTCCTTCTGTTGAAGCAGCAACCCCTCGATTAGATTCATCTGCTGCAATAAATGCTACAAAATATGGAAAAAGATACGAAGAGTTTCAAATTCCAGTGGTGGGAGTGGATCCATTTAGAGACATACGTGCATCCAACATTTATACTACAGTGGGCAATGGTCAGTTTGTCTTTTCACGAAATTCCATAGTTCTAGGTTCTACAGTTGCTCGTGATCTTGGTGGAGTACAAGTTGGTGACAATGTAGAGCTAAAGTTTGTAGACAGGCATGGTCAAGACCAAATCCGACGTTTTGTTGTTTCTGGTATTACTACATCAGCTGGTGGGCAAGGCTTTGATTTTAGTGTTATAGTTCACATTGATACGTTACGCAGCATATTAGATCGAACAGATGAAACCGGGTCTATCATAGTAAAGCTAAATGACCCAACAAAAGCAACCGAGGTTAAGGATTTATTTTTGAGATCATTTCCTTCTGATGACTTTAAAGCTGAAACTATAGAAGAATCAGCAGAGACAACTTTAACCGGTTTCAAGGCTGGTATTGCCTTGATCAATTTGATTGGTTACTTTGGAATGACATCTTCTGCCTTTGCTATTGTAACAATTCAGATGATGATAGTATCAAGCAAGACACGAGAAATAGGAGTAATGCGTGCTATTGGTGCAAAAAGGAAG
>Ga0247727_10011128_pt1 | contig 15776 bp, 16 predicted proteins | sample WisWelCaveWW1625_FD_202498 | JGI IMG/M metagenome (GOLD analysis project Ga0247727, IMG submission 202498) | Biofilm microbial communities from Wishing Well Cave, Virginia, United States - WW16-25 | ecosystem: Environmental > Aquatic > Deep subsurface > Groundwater > Cave microbial mat | place...
GAGGTGATCGAGCACCCGATGCTTCGTGTGTCCGCCTGTCCAGTACCGCAGCGCCCTGCGGACATGCTGCCACGGACTACGCTTCCGCCCCGCCCTCAAGGGCGGGGTTACCTAATGCGCGAATGTCCCACCCCGGAGTGCTTTGGTTTCCCGTCTGTGCCATCCCCGTCTTGCCATTGCAGATGCCACCACTTGCTTGGATTTGGTATGAGCTCCACACCGATTCCTGAAGTCCGCGGTACCGCACGGAATCCTGGTCCGATGTAACAGCTACACTGCAACACCGCCTGCTCGGGGTTCAGCTTAACCCGCGTAATGATTGGTTTGAATCCTTGGTTTCCGCTCCGGCATTCTACACTTCCCGTGTCAACGCGCTCACGCGCTGAGCGCTGACGATTCTAGGCAAATTCTGAGATCGCTTCTGTCGCACCGCTGGCAAGAGATGTTGCTCGATCAAGCGCACGGCTGTTCCAACGCCATCCTCGGCCCGCAGATGTTGGCCGATCTGCTCGGCTCGTTGGCTCATGCCAACATCAGAAACCGCTGCCTGAATGGCTTGTGTCAGCGTGCCGCTTTCCAAAGCCACTAGTGGAATCGGCGCAGGCCCCACGCCTAAATCGCGCACTCGAGCACCCCAGAAAAACTGATCATTGCACAACGGACAGACGACAGTCGGCTTCCCAGCGCGGAACCCAGCTGCTACAGTTCCCGCTCCCCCATGATGTACAACCGCCTTCACTTGAGGGAATAGCCAGTCATGAGGCACGTCGTCCACATGGAAGATCGTTGAGCCGTTTGGCCCTATAGCTTGTAATCCTCCCCATCCACTGGCTAAGATACCGCGCTGCCCGGTTTGAGTCAGCGCATCCAGGACGATCCGCGTTGTTCGAGCTGGGTCCGGCACGGTCGTGCTACCAAATCCCACATATACAGGGGGCTCACCCGCTTCTAGGAAGCGCTCCAGCGATGCTGGAGGCTGCCATGTCGAATCCTTTGCCAGAACCCAGTACCCTGTGACATGCGAATTTCCTGGATCGTCGACCTCTCGAGGTACAATCGTCTCACTGTACCCGCAAACTACCAGGGCTGGTTGCTCGCCTAAGTCACGCGCACACTCAGGATTTTGGCGCACACGAATCCCGACAACAGATGCGATCATATAGGGTACACCGCGAGTCACAAGGCCCCCAAGTTCTTCGAGCACGAGTGGATGGTAAATCATGGCATCAACGAGATGCCCAATCACCCAGAGATCCTGCGCTGCAAGTCTCAGGTACGGAGCCCTCAGTTCTCGGTAAGCGGCAGAGAGCCTGGAATCTGCGGAGCCGAGCGCCTGGCGACCGATGGATGATTGAAGAAGCTCTCGAGAATCAATGCGGAGTGGTTCAAAAGACAAACGATGATGGCGGACGAAAGCTTGAAAATTCTTTGGCGCTGCGATAGTTACCTGATGTCCGTCTTCTTGCAATCCTTTCCCCAAAGCAACGAGAGGCTGGACATCACCGTGTGTGCCTAATGTTACGATTGCCAGTTTCACGGGCTGCACCTGTGTTCAGCAAGCGCTCGTATTGGGTCTCTCTTCAGCAAGGTCATTTCCGTCGTTAGCAGAGGTTGGCCGAAGAATCCGACCAACACTCACGAGACGCCTGAGGAAGCATCTACCGTATCGTTGGTGCCAATTACCTTACCCGCTGCGATGACACACCCGGATCCTCCTGTAGTAACCATATCAAATTCGATCAACCTACCGATTGAGAAGCAATTGCACGCAACACCGCCTGCTCCGGATTGAGCTTCACTCGCGTGATCACTGGATTAAACCGTGGTTTCTTCTCCTTCATCGACGTCCTCCTCTCCAATGTGCTCACGTACTGAGCGCTGGTTCGAGCCGGTCCGTTTGGTTGACGAGACGGCGGAATGCTTCGTCTCGCTCCAGCAATTCATCGGTTGTTCCCACAACCAGCTCACTCGGCCCCCTCAGAAAACATATTGAATCGGCAGCTGATACGCTGCCCATACGATGCGATACGGTGATGATCGTCACGTTGGGATATTTGGCCTTCAAGCGCGCCAGAATGATTCGCTCGCTCTCTTGATCGATAGAGGACATCGCTTCATCCAAAATCAATAGACGAGGCTGCTTGATCAGCGCGCGAGCAATGGCGATACGTTGCTTCTGTCCTTCCGATAACCGGCACGCGTTCTCGCCGATCATAGTGGCATAGCCGGATGGCAGCGCATCGACCACGGTATCAAGTCCGGTTATGCGCGCCACGGTCTCGACCTCTTGATTAGTCGCGTGTGGAGCGCCATAGCGGATATTGTTCGCTACCGTGTCATTCCACAAGAGCGGCGTTTGAAGAGCAACCCCCATCTGACTTCTGAGCGATAGCAATGTCAGATCAACGATACGATGGGTATCAACTGTGATCTCTCCTTCCCACGGGTCATAGAGTCGTAGCAGAAGATTCAAAATGGTCGTCTTCCCGCATCCGGAATGCCCCACGATTGCAACGTGCGCCCCTGCCGGGATTGCAAGGTCGATGCTTTGCAAGACCGGCGTTTCTTTGCGATATCCGAACGAGACATTACGGAAGGTAATTGCTCCTTGAGTCAACGCGACCGATTTCGCGCCGGGCTTCTCAGCCACGCATGACTTAACAGTCAAGATCTCTGCCAGGCGCTCGCACGAAACGGAACCGAACGCCACCTGCTGGAAGAAGTGGGTGAATTCACCCTGTAAGCCCACGAGCTGTCTGAAATAGATCATCACAGCCGTTAGCTGTCCAAGCGTCATGGTGTTGTGCAGCACCTGCCACCCACCGTAGGCAGCAATCAGGCCGGTGGCAATCCGCTGGGTCACGCTCAGCACATAGCTGCTTGTTGTTTCCAGTGCCGATTGCCGGAGACGCATCCGGACGGCTTCCGCTTGATGCCTTACGTGCTTTCGCGCTTCTGCACGCTCCCGACCGAGCGCCTTGACGAGAAGCATTTTGGACAGGAGGTCACCAAGATGCTGGTAGGCTTTCTCCGAATGCCGGATCCAGTCGCTCAATCGTCGTCTCAAACGCTTGGTAAAGTAGAACGCTGGAAAGTACAGCACGGGAACCACACACAAGGAACAGATCGCCATGGATCGATTGAGGTGCCAAACGATCGCGAGGATTCCAAACAGCCGCGGCAGCAGACTTATCGCTTGGGGCAACGCGGTAGTGATAAAGTCGCACACTCTGTCGATATCGTAGCCGATGCGGTAGAGATGCTGTCCGCTTGCCGTGTTGTGGAAATATGCCATGTCCAACCGGACGAGATGCTGAATGATGGTGCGATGGAGATCAAATCCTACCCGGGCTCGCACGTATCGACCGACATAGTCTCGTAATCCGTTGATCAGGCCTATGAGGAGAAATATTCCTCCAGCTATGGCACCTAGCAGCACGAACAGCCGGGTATCTCTAGGAGTTAATGCGCGGTCAACGATGAGCTGCGATACATAGGGATTGGCCAGCGACAGGCCGGTGGCAATCGCGCCCAGAATCAAGATGGCGATCTGGCGCTGACGGTACGGCAGGAGATATCGAAGGAAGTTCAGCAGCAGTCTGGCATGATCACGAGCCGCTCGCGTCATTGAATGCGCCGCACGAATGGAATCACCGAACGATCCTTCCGGAATCCCAAGCGTTGCACCGAAACGTGACGAAGCAAATCATGGCAGAACGCAGCCGTTCGCTCAAGACCACGCTTGTCCCAGAACGATGGAAAAAGACACGGGTAAAGTTCACAAAACGCTTGGGCGGTTGCCATCGGCGTGTTGACATGTTTTCGAGCATGGTAAATAAAGAATAAGCGTTTTAACGGTGCCGGTTCCATTGCTGAGGCTAGGTAATCACTAAAATCTCCGTGCCAAGGCGTCCCGTAGATGATGAAACGCCCGCCGCGCTTCCGGACGATGATGCGGTCGTCGTTAAGAATCGTTGCCCGGCTATGCGCGTGCCAGAGTCGCGCGGTCGTTGACTTGCCAGCTCCGGACTTGCCGGCGAACAATAACCCTGAGCCATCCGTGTCTTTCAAACCAATGCCGTGAACAAACACTCCATCTCGATGGGCTAGGTAATTGATCAAGAGAATCTGCAGGAAATCATAGATAATATCACCAACATTCCAGGCAAAGCGGCCGCCGGTCTTTGGCAACACATAAACGACGGCTTTATCGAATGCTTGATTAACCACAGCATACTGCTCTTTCCCATTGACCGGTGTCGTGTAGATGAAATGCTTACCCGACCTCTTCCACCTCCAATTCTCATTGCCATCTTGAAAGTGAGTAGTGACGAATAGATCGCGAGCTCCTTGAGAGACCGGTAGATTTTTGACGACCTCCACTTTAACCTGGACGCTTGGCAATCGCTTGCCTGAGTAGAAGAAATTCTGAAATCGACGACCCATGATCTCTTCGGCCTTTTCTATAGGAAAACGGCTTGAGAGCTGGATAAGCACTCCTCCGATCGTGAGTTGCAAGATTTCGCGCATAGCTTCACCTTGATCGTTGCACTACCTTTCCTCTGCTCACACGACACGCTGCTAGCACTTCGCCGATACTACCGCCACCTAATCACAACATGATAATTCATGCTCCTTTCTACTGCCTTATGAACTAGCTGTTGATAAAGTCCATCCATCGGATATCTGAACCTGTCCGGGTGATTTAGAGTAACAAAGGTCCTCAAAACTCGTGCCTTCACCTCCCGTCACGAATCCTGATTGAAAACAATTGCACTGTAAAACCGCCTGCTCAGGATTCAATTTGACCCGCGTAATAACCGGCTTGAACTTCGGCTTATCTGACGTCATATGATCTTTCCTCCTTCAGGTGATTGCCGCAGACGATACAATCGAAGCAACCGGCTTCTTAGCACAAGGAAAGCTTGGCAACATCTCGAAGAACCCTTTTAGAAATGAGCCGCGTCGAAGATCGTACGTTCTGACGCGGTTTGCTGAGCAGAGTTGTAGACCGCCATAGGCATCGATGTGAAACTTGTAGCGGCTGCCGCAGCGGTTTTGCTGCAGCTCTTCCTGCGTGGGAGTACGGTTGAGTTGTACCGTGATGCGATCATGCTCTTCTTGCATCCGGATATCGTGCCGCGCGATGTCACCGAACGCCTCCTGCGGTAGCTGGAACCGCAGCGGCGCTTCGGAGCCGTCCAGCGCTGGCCGCATCTGCTCGCCCAAATACCACTGGACACCGCTGCCCCATGATTCGGCAAACCGCTTGATCTCCAAAATCTCGTCCTGGTTGATCGTCATGCCAACGGTCTTGAGGGTCACCGGGATCTTTCGCTTCACTAAATGCTGCACGCCATCCATGCAACGCTCAAATGATCCTTTGACCGTCGTGACTCGATCAAACGACTCACCCAATCCGTGAAGCGAGATCTCCACCGTTTCCGGTGGCAATGTTGTCCACAATTCAAGAATCTTAGGTGTAATGAGCGTGCCATTGGTGAAGACGGTGACGCGGATGCCTCGGCGCACGGCGTTGGTATAGACCTCGGCAAAATCCGGATGGGCCAGCGGCTCTCCACCAGTGAACACCAGCCCGATGACACCGGCTTCCTGCAATTCGGCCATGATCCGCAGAATCTCCGGGAGCGTCAGCTCTCGACGAATCTGCTCCGGCGTGTTGAAACAGTCGGTATAGCACATGACGCACCGGAGGTTGCAACGGCACGTCAGCTCCCATTGGCCGAACAGCGGGGCTCGCTCCCGCCCGCCGATCAGATCCACGAAGAAGCGACTTTTACCCTCTTCCTTAATCACAGTATCCTTGTCAATTTGGTCTGATGTATCAGGCGTACCGCGTTAAGGAATGACGATGTTCCCCGCTACGAGCTCTTCAAAACGCCTGACACGTTACGCTTTCTTACTCGAGCACTCCTCTAAGAGCAACTCTTGGCGCATGACCCGCAACCACCGGCACTCTCAGCCACCACGCTGCTGAAAACTGGAACAAATGCTGTGCCGGGCATCAGTCGATCAACACCAGCACTGTCTCGCGCTCCAACACGGGATCGCTTGAACTCCGCTTTCCTCCTTGCGTAGGGATCGCATTTCGCCACCGAGCCGGTGGCCAAATAGCGCGACGCCGGGCACGAGTCACAATGCGGCTCCAGCTCGCACGTGTGGCATTCGCAATCTTCAGTGGCGTTCACCTGATCGGTAAACTCGACGATCTTCTCCCAACAGCCGGCGAGCGAATACTCCTTGATGGAAAAGGTCGGCTGATCAAATTCGAGGCACGGTTTCACTTCGCCAAATGGCGTCACCACCAAGCCGCTGCGCCCTACGCCGCAGTGAAATAATGGAGCCGCCGATCGCGGCATGTGGTTCTCAGGCATCTGCGTTACCGAGTCATCATCCAATCCATCGGCGCGACTGACAATTTGCGATGCGCCGTTCTGTTGCTTCGGGTACAGCTCTTCCAGAATGCGATGAACCTCTTCTGGCTCCAGCTGATAGCGATACGGCTCCGGAGACCTGTCGTTTCTGGCAAAGAACTCACTGCTCAATCGATGGAATGCACCAATCGAGTCGGCAAACTGTTTGATAGCTGCCATCTCATCGGCATTGTCGGCGAAGAGATTTGATTTCAGCCCAACCCGTACACCACGCTCAACGAGCAGCTCGATGGCACGAAATACTCTATCACGAGAACCGGGGCGTTGCGTGATACGCTCAAAGACCTGAGCCGACTTCCCGTGGATCGAAATATCCACTTTGTTGGGCGCCAGCGCCGCCAGCTCATCGGCGATCGACTCGTTGATGTAGTAGCCGTTCGTGTAGATGATCACCTGAAATCCCGATCGCTTGGCATACTGGAAGATCTCCATTGCGTCAGGACGGACAAACACTTCGCCGCCGGTGAAGCCGAGTACGAAACAGCCGAGATCTCTGATTTGGTCGATGATAAGGCAGGCATCTCTGGTCGACACCTCCTCGGACGACTTGGAGGCTTTTTGGCTGGCGGAATTATAGCAATGGATGCATGCGAAGTTGCATCGGTAGGTTAATTCGAACATTGCGCGTAGAGGCAGCCGCTGCTGGCTGGACTGCGCCTGCATGTTCGTCACGAGAGCATGATAGTCGCCGGTTTGAATCGCCACCGTTTCCGTGTGTTCTAGAGGATGGCCTTGATCTCTCGAAGATCCTTCAACAATTCATCCAACGTCTCTTGTGCCTCCTCAGTTATCGCATTGAACTGTCCGAGGATCGCCGCTTCAATCTGACGCACCGTGCGCTTGCCATCAATCAGCTCCCACACGGCCGCTGCCGATTCGTTCAACGTGTAAATCGCATCAATCTCTTCGGATGTGCGATAGACCGGCAACAGAATCGTCTCGCGTTCGATCACGCGCGTGACCATGTCCGGATTCTTCCGCCACACAGCATTACGATTCATTGCAGCTCCCGCCTCCATGTTGCTCGCTGCTAGCGTAGCGAGTTGCCCAGCGAGTGTCAATCCCGGATATCCGAACGTCAACAACTGCTGTTGACAGCGGTTCTGACAAAACTCTACACTGCTCACCGGTGAGCTTGATCATGCGCCGCACTTCCAAGACCTCCCGATCGCCGGACATCGCTTTGCTAACCACCTGCGCCCGCGTGACATGGACACCCTCCGATCAGGCGCAACTTGACCGCCAGCTGTATCACTTCGCGTGCGATCCACGAGATCTCCTGATTCTTGCCAGCCGGCACGGTATCGGCCCCCTACTCTATTACCGGACCACCACGCAACCGCTATTGGCCGAATGCCTCGCACCGATACGCCATCAGCTGTATCAGCAGTACTTAAACACCCTAATGCTCAATCTACGACGATGGCGCGCCTACGCCGCAGCGTCCGACGCGTTAACTCAAGGCGGTATCGACCATGTGCCGCTCAAGGGTATCGTGCTCATGTACACGCGATATCGCGATCCCGGTCTGCGCCCCATGGCCGACATCGACCTCCTGGTATCCGAGTCGCAGCTCGAGGCAGCGGCAAGGGCGCTCGCACGTTGCGACTATCAGCTTCAAGCTGAACCCCCTACCACCTTCCTTAAAGAATGGCACTACCACTGGACATTCTCCGACCGTCACTGCACCGATTCCCCTATCGAGTTGCACTGGAACCTTGCGCCGACAAGACCGCATCGCATACCGATTGAGCGTTTCTGGAGCCGTGCGGAGCAACAGCTCGTTAACGATCGCCGGCTGCTCGTCTGGTCGACAGAGGAGCTGATCGTCTCGCTCGTCGTGCACAATCGCATCCCGCGCCGTCTGCGCCTCATCCACCTTTGCGACCTGCATGAATGTCTGGTCCAACACCGACAAACGATCGACTGGGATCGCGTCGCGCATCTCGCCGTCGATTGCCACAGCTATCGAATGCTTTCCTGGCAACTGGAAATCCTTCGTCGTTACTGGAGCGATGTCATTCCACTACAACCGGGTCGCCGATCGATCGGCGCGCACCTTGCCCAGTCTTTCATGCGCACGATGGACGCGAAGCAACTGACTTCAACATGCAAACCCGCCGACGCACCGCGTTGGATTGATGACATGCGACGGTTGTTTCTGGCGGATTCCATCTTCGATGCGTTGCGCTTGGTGGTTCTCAGCGTTGCAATGCGTCTATCGGATCGGTTGCGATGCTGGCAACGCCCGGCCACCACCCCAACCCGTACCGTCGAAACAGGCGCCACAGCAACAGCGGATGCCCCAGCAGATAGCGGCGCCAGAGACGAACCGGCTCCTGCCCCAACCGATAGCACCACTCCATCCCGTGCCGCTGCATCCATGCCGGAGCACGACGGCGCCCCGCCATCAGCTCGAGCGTCCCGCCGACCGCCCAGCAGAGATTGACGGTCAGTCGATCGCGGTGCTGCTTCCACCACAATTCCTGCCGCGGCGCTCCCATGCCGATCACCAGCAGGTGCGGCTGAGCCGCATTAATCGCACGACAGATCGCTGTGGACGCCTCCGCCGGGAAATAGCCGGGATGTGTACCTACGATCTGTAGCGTTGGATAGCGTTGCTTCAGCCAATACGTGGCGCCTTGTAACGTCTTCTCTGTACCGCCGAGCAGGTAGCACCGCCAGCCGGCAGCCGACGCAACTCCTGCCACCCCCTCCATCAACTCCACGTGCTGCACCGGTCGCCCCATGGGATGGCCAAGCCACTGTGAGATCCACACGACTCCCATCCCGTCCGGTATGACCGCCTCTGCTTCTTGAAGCAGTGCCCGATACGCAGGATTGCTGCACGCCACGTTGAGACCATGAGCATTCACGTACGTTGCCAACGCTCCTCGGGCGTGCTCCACCAGATACACCAACCGCGCCACGATCGCATCGAGACCGTCGCAATCCACCGGTACATCAAGGATCTGCGCGACACGTCGATCCAACGCAGCCTCATGGTTGGACGCCAGAGTTGTGCACCTACCATCCAACTTCTCTAATCGGTCACAGCGCTCCATAGCCGCCAAGTTGCTCAAGGGATCACTGTGCTTTCCGGTTTTATGTCGCGCACTATGACAACCGATGCTGCAGCGGCGATCGGAACACCTCCGCTGCCAGCAGACCGGCAATCAGCCAGAAGAGCGATCCCGAACCCATCCAGTACAACGTATCGTAGGTCAGGAAATTGCCCAACATGCCTACGATGGCACAGACGAGTCCTGCCACATACGCTTGATTAATGAAGCCTGCAGATTGTCGAACGATTCGCATGCCACCGATGAGCAACGCGCCGAGAAAGCTACACCATCCCAGAACGCCAATGCTGCCGGTTTCGGCGGCGATGAGCAGGTACATGTTATCCGGAATCGGTGGTCCCGGGTCATCGGTGTAGTCGTTGAAGCGCAGCCGGAAATGGTTTAAGCCAACGCCAACAAACGGATGATCCTGCATGATGCGTGCCGTCACGACGAACCGGTGCAGACGATACTCGTAGATCGGATCATGCAGCAGGCGCTGCAGATCGAATCGATCGCTGGCCTGCGACCAGGAAGTCAGCGAAGAGCACGCAATCACCCCTGCGAGCACCAGTAACGTTAAGACGATCCACCGACGCCTCCGCATCAACAAGCTGTAGATGCTGGTAGCCGCCACCGCACCGATCATGCTGCCGCGTGAGAAACTGGTTGGCAGCATGAGCCCGGACAGCGCAGCGCAGACAATAGCGAGCCATCGAGCTTTCTTGAGACCGACGGCTTCACTCAGAGCCATGGCGACTGATACGCATGCCACCATGAGAAATCCGAAGGCTGCCGGATGGCTTTGCGTAGACATGACGCGTCCCATCTGCCGGTATCCGTCATAGTAAATGTTGGCAATCCATCCCTCATATAGCGGATTGCGATGAGCCAGAAATTCATACAGGCCGAGTGCGGCAGCGACCGTACCCATGCCGCATAGCGCCCACAATATCCAGCGCTTGGCTACATCGTGACGCAGCCCTATCGCCAGCGCTGTCGCGTAGACCACAACCCCTGGCAGCAGCGAGCGCGTCGCCCAGTCCCATGCCGCTGATGGATCAGCAGCTCGCGATGACCCCACCAGCGCTGCTGCCAGCAACGTGAGGGGCCCTGCGATAACGCCGCGTTGCAACCATGACCACGCGTGCCACCGCGCACTCAGCCACCACCACGTCAGCACGATCGCCAGCACTCCCAGCAGCCGGAACCGATGCTGCACTTGCGGATCATCCGGCATCAGTACGATCCAGCACACGAGACTGATCGCCACCGCCTTGTCTATCCAGCGATACCACCGCACTAGACTCTCCTGAATGCAGAATGTGGAGGGAAAGACAGGAGACGAGGGACGTGGGAAATGATGCTGGACGTTTTTAAATCCCCCACATCTTGTCTCCCCTCTCCGGTCTCATACCGCGCGTCTTAGCCAACGTCACTTGACCACCTCTGCCGAACCTTCTACCATTGGATCCATGTCAGGCATCACTGCACAACGATGGACTTGGCGGCTGATCTGCTGGCTGATCGTTGCCCGTCCCCTGATCGCCAGCTTCGCGTTTCCTACTACCGAAGCCGCGTGGGAAATCGCGTGGACGATCTGCACGACACGATATCTCTGGAGTGCCCGGCGCCGCCAGCTCCCACTGACGCAACCCTGGTTGCTTCCGCTCTTCTTCTGGCTTGGAGCGGTCGTCGTCGCCACCATCTGGTCATCGGATCACACCGAAAGCTTTCGCCTCGCACACGTCATGGTGAACACAACCCTCGGCTTCCTCATCGCCGCACGCTCATCTATCCGAGAGCAGATACGGCTGCGCCACACCTTCTTGATCGGCCTGTTTATTGTCAGCGCATATGGCCTCTGGCAAGCAGCCTTCGGATTTCCGGCGACGATCCGCTATCTGCAAGCCAGCATGCCGGAGTATGCGTTTGGTCGTTCCTACATTGAGACTGGCCGTATCTTCGCCACATTTATCTCGCCGGATCTCTTCTCCGGCTATCTCATCATGGCCGGTATAGCTGTCGCTCTACCCGCCGGTGGCACACGCCGCACACCGACCGTCCAGGCGTTGCGCGTCATCACGGTGCTCCTGGCGATAATCGGCCTCGCGCTTGCCCGGTCGCTCGGAGCCTGGCTCAGCCTGATCGCCACAGTCATGCTACTGGCGCAACTGCCAACTCCGCACATCACAGTGCGCGGCAGTTTCTGGCGACGCTATAGCATTCCCCTGGTGTTACTGAGCGTTTTGCTTCTTCTCGTCATCGTTAGCCGTTGGCCGGTGTTATCCGACCTCAGTGACCCGCACAACCCGATCGCTCAACGGTGGCGGTATTGGCAGAGCGCCGTCGCTATGTGGCAAGCTCATCCGATCATCGGTGTCGGACTGGGCAGCTTCAGCACGCTGTACGGCACATACCGACTACCTGGTGCCTCGGAGACCCTCTACGCGCACAACAGCTACTTGCAACTGGCCCCAGAAACCGGTGTGCTGGGCGTTACCACACTCGTCTGGTTCCTTGCTACCGCGATCCGCCACGGCGTGCAACGTTGTCGACTGCCGCGAGCATCGGCCGGTTGGGCGCTCCCCGCCGCCATCGCCTTTCTTCTCCACAACCTCGTCAGCTTCGACTGGTACATGCCGGAAGTCGCTATCTTCGGCTGGCTGATGCTCGGCCTGTCTGTCTCCTTGCCCCTTGTGAATCGTCGCTCGTATCTCGTGAAGCGTTAAGCCCAGACGCAGCACTCCGCAAGAGATGTTCCACGAAAGATACTCCACGGATGCGTTTCGTACAGCGCTGCCGCATCTTCGGACCGTTCCGGAGCACTTCACGCAGCGCGCGCCAGGCGAACCGATTCGTCGCCAGAAGATACGGCCATCGCACCAGATCATACGCCAACCAGCATGGGAGGTCTTGTAACAATCCCACCGCGGTCTCGTGCTTGTACATTAGGTAACAGCGATTCCTGGCACTCAAGTACTGCCGGACGTTGCGCGGTAAACCGCTACCGTTGCGCGCATGGTAGACAACGGCCGAGGGTGCGTACCAGGCGCGCCACCCTGCCCGACGAGCTCGCCACGCGAGATCCACGTCATCCACCAGTGCGAAGAATCGCTCATCGAAATACATACCGTCCTCAGCGATCGACTCCAGCATCGCGCGGCGGTAGAGCACGGCAGCCGCACACGCCCCCCAGATCTCGCCGGCTGCGTCGTATTGTCCGCGATCCAGTTCGCCGCCGCCGCGATCATGGAATCGCCGCGACCGCGTCAGCACAAGACCGGCTGAATCAATCGTCTGACCGTTCATCCGGAGCAGCTTGGGGCCAATCACCCCGATATCGTCGGCCGCTCCCCATGCCGATGCTGCCAGTGCTGCCAGTGCCCCTGCCGCAAGCCGCGTATCCGCATTGAGCACCAACACCCACTCCCCGCGCGTGGCGCGCACCCCCTGGTTCACAGCCCGGCAGAACCCTTCGTTCGACGCGTTGAGAATTACCTGGACAGACGGATATCGTTGCGAAAGATACGTCGGAGTCCCATCGCTGGAGCCATTGTCCACCATCACCACTTCTTCTGTCGTACATGCTGGGCCGCTCAACGACTGCAGGCATTCCTCCAGATACTGCCGCGAGTTCCAGGTGGGAATCACGATGCTGATTGAGGGTATCATCGTGCGTGTCATCAATTAGGCCGCAAAGACCGGCTGCGGCATCTCCTGATTCATCGGTACAAGGCGGCGACCATGATCGACCGGCTGATCCGCTCCCTCCCAGTGGACGCCGAATCGTTTGACCCAGTAAACACGGAGGTCGCTTTCAACGGTTGGCAACACGCGCCGTCGCTCCAACCATCCGCTGAGGTAGCCGATGGCGTAACTCACGTGCATCGTCGCACCCAACCCAACACACCGGACACCATGTAGCCAGGATCGGTGACAGATCGCGCGCGGCCCCATGATCACCGCTAGCCAGACGATGTACCCGGTCAGCAACCACCACGACACGATCGGCGCCACCGCCAGCAAGAGCAGCCACGTGCCTCCCAACATCAGCGGCGCCGCATATCGCCGGTTGCCGCGCCACCCCTCGATGCGGCTCTGTTTTGCGCGACCGCTCCCATACGCGATAAACTGTCGACAGAAAGCGCTCCAGCTGTTTCGCGGCAGCCGATAGACAGCCGCCGAGGGTTCGTAGATGACGTGGTAGCCAAGGTGCGTCGCTCGGCGAAGCCATTCGTTCTCCTCGTTGGGGAAGAGCGCCTCATGGAAACCGCCGACTCTGCGCCACATGCTGCTCCGCACACTCAGGTTGCACAGAATTAGCTCCTGCTCCGATGAGGAACGAGCAGCACCGAACGAGCGGTAGCGGGCGCGACAAGCGCCGTGGGCGGCAGAGGCCATCACGTCAGCTACCGCTTGCTCGAATGCCGAAAGGCGCTCCGGAACACAGCTGGGTCCGCCGACCGCCGCCACCGAAGGATCGCCAAGATAGTGACGGACGAGATGTCGCAAGGCCTCAGGAGTAGGTTGCGCATCGCTATCGAGGAAATAGAGCACATCACCTGTTGCAGCGGACGCTGCCCTGTTGCGCTGCGCGGACGGCGCTCGACCTTCCGCCACAATCACTTCGAGGCGTTCAGCCGGATACCGGAGCTGTGCGGCGCTCGATAAGAGACTGCTCGCGCGCCCACCAGGTAGCAGCGGTACCACGATGCTGATCGTCGGCAGCACTGATGCATCGAGGACCTCAACGCTATGCGCTGGGCGCCCGCCATCATCCGCCTCCGGTATCGTCCGGGCGTGACGCCACAACCCCCAGAGCTTACCGGCTGCTTCCGCGATGTGATGCGCCGTCAGCTTGGAGCGTCCTCCGACACGATCAGTAAAGATGATCGGTATCTCTACCAAACGGGAGCCATGATTGAGCAACAATCGTTTGATCTCCATCTGAAACGCGTAACCGTCGGATGAGACGTGGCGCCAGATGCTCGCGCGCTCGAGTGTCGATCGACGATAGAGCTGAAAGCCGCTGGTGAGATCGCGCACGGTCGTGTGCAGCAGCATGCGCGCCACGGCGTTGGCCGACGCGCTGAGCAGGCGCCGCGTGAGCGGCCAATGCCGGATGCCGCCTCCCCGAACATATCGCGAGCCGATCACGCCATCGACCTGCACGACGTCCATCTGTGCGACGAATGCCGCCAAGCATGACGGATCATGAGAGCCGTCGCCGTCCATGGAAGCGATCAGCTCGTAACCTCGTTCGATACCCCACGCGATGCCTTGGCGGATCGCTGAACCGAGACCGTTTCTCACTGGACGAATGAGCACATGAACGCGATCGGCTCCGTTGTCGGTGCACCGTGCAATGTCGGCGGTACCATCGGGCGAATCGTCATCGACAATCAACACATGCAGATCAAGTGAGAGCGCTAGCAGGCGCCGAAGCACGGTACCGATCGTCACGGATTCGTTGTATGTTGGGATAATGACCAGGAGACGCGCAGGAACAGCGCCGGTCACGAGTGATGCTCCGACTTCTGGAGCAGCCACCGTATCAGTGGATGACGCGTCAAGTGTTTCCAGCGTTGCTCCATTGCGTCGAGAATCCGCTGCTGCTCGCTGATCGTTCGTTGTTGTTCGGCGATACGTTGATGGAGGCGCTCGCTCTGTTCCGTTGTGTTGCGCAGACGATGCGTGACATCGCGTTGGACGATGGAGAGGTGGGATTCCAACGCATCAGTCCGATCGCGCAGCACACGGTGCAAGCGCTCCGCCAATTGATGCTCCGTTCCGGCCAGCTGCGATGCCAATGCCGCCACCTCGCGCTGCCATTCTTGAATCGCAGCCTCATATCGCGTGCGGAATGCTTCAATCGTTTCTTCCGCCCGATGTTGATCACGATCGTATGCCTCTTGTAACGCGCGTTGATCATGCAGCGCTGCATTGGCTTGACGCGCCAGCTGCTGCTGGTAGGTCTGATGCAGCATCCGTAGCTCGGCGTTCAAGCGGTCGGTCTCGGTGGTGGCGGCCTGCCGCACGGTGGCCAGTTGCGCGTCGAGGGCGGCCAGCTGCTCCTGGCGGGTGAGGAGCTGCTGCTCGGCGGCCTGGGTCTGGGTGGCCAGCTGGTGTTGGTAGGCCCCGTGCAGGGCGTCGATCTCGCGGCGCAAGGCCTCCGCCTGGACGGTGGCCTGGGCTTGGAGTTCCGTCACCTGCTGCTGGTGCGCCTGGTCGAGCGTCGCGCGTGCCTGGAGCGCGG
>Ga0247727_10011129_pt1 | contig 15776 bp, 15 predicted proteins | sample WisWelCaveWW1625_FD_202498 | JGI IMG/M metagenome (GOLD analysis project Ga0247727, IMG submission 202498) | Biofilm microbial communities from Wishing Well Cave, Virginia, United States - WW16-25 | ecosystem: Environmental > Aquatic > Deep subsurface > Groundwater > Cave microbial mat | place...
CAGCTCGACGGTGAACGGGCCGCCCGCTTCGGGCTTGGGTTCGGGCGTGGGTGGTTTCGAAGTGGCCGCCGAGCTGAGAGCCGGCGCGGCGATGGCCGGCGACGCCCGGATGGGTGAGGCGACGGGCTCGGGCGTGTCCCGGACGACGGGCCCGGGCGACGTGGTTGTGGATGTCTCGGCCGGCCGGCGGGCGGGCGATTGGGACGTCGAAACCGCCGGCGTCCGCGGGCGCAGCCAGATTACGTAGATGCCGGTGCACAACGTCAATGCCAGCGCCAGCGCGAGCGCGGGCGTCAAGAGACTGCGTGAAGGGGCGTGTTTCAAGCCGACGACGCCGGGGATGGGGGCCAGACCGCTGCCTCCCCGCATCGGTTGCATGCTCTCGGCCGGCGGTGCCGCTTCCTCCGCCGCGATCCGCGCCAGTTCGCCTTCGATCCGCTCCTCCTCGAGGCCGATGAACCGGGCGTACTGGCGCGCAAAGCTGCGCGCGAACGCGACTCCAGGCAACGATTTCCAATCGTCGGTCTCGAGCGCTTCCAGATACCGGAGGTTGATGCGCGTCTCGGCGGCAATGCGCTCCAGCTGAATGCCTTTGGTCGTCCGTTCCCGGCGGAGAACCTCACCGAGCGAGGGCATACCCGTCGCTTTCTGAATTGTCTCGCATACAATCTTCGGCGCTGCTTTGCATACTCTTCGAGTATGGACGATCTGGCTGGACACTCGGAAAAGGCCCGGACGCTGGCGCTCCACCGCACGGGGCCTTGACGGCGGCGGCGGTTCCGTATATAATTAACTGATTATTAAACTAGTCAGTTACGTTCGGCGGGACCGCCGACGAGAAACACCCATTGCCGACCAAGAAAAAAGGAGCTCCGGTCAAGGCAGCGAAGCACTCGCTTGAGGATGAGGTCCAGGCGGCGCTCTCGTGGCTCGAGCAGAGGAGCACTCGACGCGATCGGGAAAACCTGGCGCGGTACGGCATCACCGCGAACAAGCCGGTTGGCGTGTCAATGGCGAACATACAGGTGCTGGCAAAGCGCCTCGGGCGCAGCCACGAGCTCGCCGCCGCCCTCTGGGACACCGGCCGAGGCGCGCATGCTGTCCTCGTTCGTCGACGAGCCGGCGCGCGTCACGCCCGCGCAGATGGACCGCTGGTGCCGGGACTTCGACAACTGGGCGATCTGCGACACCGTGTGCTTTCATCTGTTCGACCGGACGCCGCACGCCTGGGCCAAGGTCGCGCAGTGGAGCGGCAGGCGCGAGGAGTTCGTCAAGCGCGCGGCCTTTGCGCTGCTCGCCAGTCTTGCCGGGCACGACAAGAGCGCCGGCGACGTGCCGTTTGTCGAGAGCCTGCTGCTCATCGAACGCGCCGCCGACGACGAACGAAATTTCGTCAAGAAGGGGGTGAGCTGGGCCCTGCGCCGGATCGGCAGGCGCAACGCCGCGCTGAACGCCGCCGCCGCGACGGTGGCGCGGCGCCTGGCGGACTCACCACAGGCCGCGGCGCGCTGGGTGGAGAAAGACGCGCTCAGGGAGCTGACGAGTCCCGCGGTGGTCCGGCGGCTCGGCTCCCGACGATCATGGCTGCCTTGAACGGCAGAGAGGTAGACTGGAAGCGAACACCCATCGGGTAATTACCGTATGAAAAAAGCTCCGAAGAACGTGGACGAATACCTCGCAGGCGTCCCGGAACCCGCCCGCAGCAGCTTGAACAAGGTTCGCGCGGCGATTCGGTCCGCTGTGCCGCCGGAGGCCACCGAGGCCATCAGCTATCGGATTCCGACGTTCAAGTACAACAAAGGACCGCTGGTTTCGTTCGCCGCGTTTTCCGACCATTGCAGTTTGTTCCCTGGTGCGTCCGTGGTGGAAGCGTTCAAGAGCGAACTCAAGGACTTTCGCACATCCAAAGGCACCATCCGCTTCCCTCCGGACAAGCCACTGCCGGCCGCCCTTGTGAAAAAGCTGGTGAAGGCTCAGATTGCGGAAAACGAACGCAAGAAACAACGCTGATCGGGCCGCCTTCGAGACCCTGTCGGCTGCCGGGAAGCACAATCATGAAGTGTGCCTTGAACCAAGACAGCGACGAGATCAAGGCGACGCCACGCGCTGAGCACCGAGGCCAAATGCAAACTGCCAAGCCGGCGCTGGCGGCTCATCGGGAGACGCTATAATACTACAGTCAGCGGGAACCTTCCGGGCCGCGCTGGTTTCGGTGGTCGTCGTAAACTGGAACCGCCGGGAGCTGCTGCGGGCCTGCCTCGAGTCGGTGGCGGGCCAGCGGGATGTCGCGTTCGAAGTCGTTGTGATCGATAACGGCTCGACGGACGGATCGGCGGAAATGGTCGCGGCGGAGTTTGGCGGCCGGCAAGCTTTCTCTCTGAGGCTGATTCGCAACGAGGCGAACCGGGGATTCTGCGCGGCCAACAATCAGGCTTTCGCGATCTGCCACGGCGAGTTCGTCGCCCTGCTGAACAACGACGCGGAGGCGGAGGCCGGTTGGCTGGCGGCGATGCGCGACGCCATGACCGCGCATGAGGAGGCCGGCATGGCCGCTTCGAAAATACTCGTCTGGGAGGACCCGAGCCGGATCGACAAGGCCGGCCATCTGATCTATCTCGACGGCCAGAATCGGGGCTGCGGCAGCGGCGAGACCGACCACGGCCAGTTCGACCGGCTCGAGGAAACGTTGTGGCCCGACGGCTGCGCGGCGATGTACCGCCGCGCGATGCTCGATGAGATCGGCGGCTTCGATGAGGACCTGTTTGCTTACGGCGACGATGCCGAACTGGGGCTGCGGGCACGGATCGCCGGCTGGCGCTGTCTTTATGTTCCAGGCGCCGTGGTTCGCCATCATCGGGCGGCCAGTCTGGGCCTGGAATCGTCGCGGCGTGTCGAGCTGATCGAGCGGAATCGTGTCCTGCTGGCGGCCAAGCTGTTCCCATGGAGCCTGCTGTGGCTGAACGGCCTGTTTTACCTGCTCCGGCTGGGGGCGGGGGTGTGGGCGGCGGTTCGCAACCGCGGCGAGGCGAGACATTTTCCGGGGATCGGCGGCAAACTGAGGCTGGCGATCGCGATGTTGCGGGGAGACCTGGAGGCGCTCGGGATGCTGCCGCGAATGCTGCGCAAGCGGCGCGAAGTGGGCCGGATCCGGAAGCTCAGCCCGGGCGATGTCCGTCGTCTCCTGCTCCGCCACCGGATTTCGCTCCGCGCGCTGACGGAACGGTCGATTTGAATCCCCTCGAGAATGCCGGATCGGGCGATCTGTGTCCGGCCTGCGGCTCGGCGGACTCGCGGCCGCTGTTTCACGCCACCGACCGGTTGTATCGAACCACCGAGCGGTCCTTCCAGGTGGTGGAATGCGCCGGTTGCCGGCTGATGCGGCTGTTTCCGTGGCCGCAGCCGGCGGAGTTGCGCCAATACTATCCGCCGGACTACTGGTTCGCTCCCTCCCCCGGCGCGGCGTCGCGGCTGGAGGAGATCTACCGTGAGTTTGTCCTCGGCGATCACGTGCGGTTCGTGCGCGCGGCGATCGCGCGGTCGGGCGAGGAAGGCCCGGTGCTCGACGTCGGCTGCGGCGGCGGATTGTTTCTCCGCCTGCTCGCCGATCGCGGTCACCGGGTGTTCGGACTGGACTTTTCCCTCGACGCGGCCGACCGCGCCTGGCGTGACCACGGCGTGCCGGCGGTCTGCGCGACAATGTCGAGGGCGCCGTTTCCTCCGGCCAGTTGTGCCGCGGTGACGATGTTCCACGTCCTTGAACATCTCTACGATCCGGTGAGCTACCTGGAGGCGGCCGCGGAGGTGCTGAAGAGGGAAGGGCGGCTGGTGGTGCAGGTGCCCAACGCCGCCTGCTGGCAGTTTCTGCTGTTGGGGGAGAACTGGAGCGGCATCGATGTGCCGCGTCATCTGGTGAATTACCGCGCCCGGGATCTGGAGATTCTGCTCGACCGCTGCGGCTTCGAGGTCGTGCGGCTGAAGTATTTTTCCTGGCGCGACAATCCCGCCGGGCTGGCCACCAGCCTGGCGCCCGGCCTGGATCCGATGGCGCGGCGGATCCGCCGCGCTCCGGAAACGCCGCGGCTGACGCTCCTGAAGGACCTGCTCTATTTCGCGCTGGCCGTGGCCGCCGTTCCGGTGACGTGGCTGGAGGCGGCGTGCCGGGCCGGCTCGACGGTCATGATCGAGGCGCGGAAGAAGTCATGAGTCCGAGCCGCGCCGCCGCGCGCCCGCGCACCCGCTACGCGGCCGTCGAACGATGGCTTCCCGCGTTCCTTCACCGCCACCTGCTCTACTTCGAGGCGGCCATCGACGAGGCGGTCGCCCGTTTCGCCGCCGAGCTGCCCGAAGGCGCGCGAGTGCTGGATGCCGGCGCCGGCGAAGGGAGGCACGCCGGCTGCTTCCGGCTCCAGCGTTACGTGAGCGTCGACCTGGGGGTTGGCGACGAAGGCTGGAATTACGGCCGGCTGGATTGCGTCGCCGACCTGGCGGCGCTGCCGTTTCCCTCGGGATATTTCGACGGCTGTCTGAACATGGTCACTCTCGAGCATGTCCGGCAGCCGGAACTTGTCCTGCGGGAGCTGGCGCGCGTGCTGGCCCGGGGCGGCCGCCTGTTGATGGCGGTGCCGCTCGAATGGGAGGTGCATCAGGCGCCGCACGACTACTATCGCTACACCCGTCACGGGATGGCCTATCTGCTGACGCAGGCCGGCTTCATCGACGTGCGGATCATCGCCGCCGGCGGCTATTTCCGGCTGCTTTCGCGGCGTCTGCTCAACGGGCTTCAGTTCTTCCGCGGTCCGTGGGTGGTTCCGGCGGGCTTGCTGCTCGGGCCACCGGCGCTGGTGCTGCCTTTGCTCGACGGGCTGGATCGCGACCGCAATTTCACCATGGGGTACATATGCTCGGCCAGGCTTCCCTCTTCGTGACGCTCGCGTTGGCGGCCTCCCCGGCCGTGGCGGCGGAGTTCAGCGGTGCCGCGGCGCTCGAATCCACGCGGAGAGTGGTGGCGTTTGGGCCCCGCCCGCCGGGGTCGGCGGCGATCCGTAAGCTCCAGGGGTACATCGTCTCGCGGTTGAAAGGGCTCGGTTGCGAGGTGATCGAGGATGCTTTCACGGCACAGACCCCGAACGGGGCGGTGGCGATGAAGAATATCATCGCGCGATTCCCGGGGCCCTCCGGCCGAGCCATCGTTTTGAGCGGCCACTATGACACGAAACTCATGCCCGGCCTCCATTTCGTCGGCGCCAACGATGGAGGGTCGTCGGCGGGCTTTTTGCTCGAGATGGCGCGAGTGATGGCCGGCGCGCCGCGCCGCGACGACCTGTACCTGGTGTGGTTCGACGGCGAAGAAGCGTTCGCTCAATGGTCCGACACGGATGGCATATACGGGAGCCGGCATCTGGCCGCCCGGTGGGCGAGCGACGGGACGCTCGGCCGGATTCGGGCGCTGATCAACGTCGACATGATCGGCGACCGCGACCTGGGGATCATGATGGAGATGAGCTCCTCGGCTCCGCTGCGGCGCCTGGTGTGGCAGGTGGCCGCGGACCTGGGCTACCGCCGCCACTTTCTGGAGACGCCGCGCACGACCGACGACGATCACGTGCCGTTTCTCCGGCACGGGGTGAACGCAATGGACCTGATCGACTTCGACTACGGACCGGACAATCGATACTGGCATACCGAGCAGGACACGATCGACAAGCTCAGCGCCGGAAGTCTGGAGGCGGTGGGCCGGGTGGTGGCCGAGGCGGTTCGCCGGCTGGAAAGGCAGTGACTTAGGCGTCGCCAAGAAGGCGCGCGAACCTCAAATCATGTAGGCGCCGCCGTTGATCTCGATCGTCTGCCCGTGCACGTACCTCGAGGCGTCCGAGCACAGGAAGACGATCACGTCGGCCATCTCCTCGTTGGCGCCCAACCGGCCGGCGGGGGTGGCGCGGACGACGGTGTCGAGCATCTGGCGCGTCGAGTATTTTTGGTGAAAGTCGTTATCCACGGTGCCCGGGCTGATGGCGTTCACGCGAATGCCCTGGGGCGCCAGTTCCCGCGCCAGCCCCTTGGTGATCGTGGCGACAGCCGCCTTGGCGGCCGCGTAGATGGTCGCGCCGGGACCGCCGCCGTTGCGCGCGGCTATCGAGCCGACGTTGACAATAGCGCCCGAACCTTTTCGCGTCATCGCCGGCACGACCGCCTGGGTGATGAACCAAAGGCTCCTGAGGTTCAGATCCATGATCTGGTCGTAGAGCGCCGGCGACATTTCCGGAAGCGTGGCGCGACGAACCAGGGCGCCGGCGTTGTTCACCAGCAGGTCGATCTCCCATCCGTCGCGGCGAATGCGGCCGGTGAACCCGTCGATGCCCTCGAGCGTACTCAGATCGGCCTGGATCAATTCGCCGGCGGCGCCGGCCTCGCCGACGGATTCGAGCGTCCGTTGGGCGCCCTCCCGGCTCGAGCCATAGTGCAGATAAAGGCGCCCGACGCCGGCCCGCGCCAGCGCCACCGCCGTCGCCCGGCCAATGCCGCGGCTGGCGCCGGTCACCATAGCCGTTTTCCCGGTGAATTCCGTCGCCACGGTTCACTTCCCCCCTTCCGCGCGCAGCGCCAGCGGTCGGATCGGCGATCCGGTGCCGCCGCGGATCTTCAGCGGCGCGGCCACGAAAAGGAACTCGTACACGCGATCCCGCGCCAGCTCCTCCAGGTTCAGCGCCTCGAGAATGTGGATGCCGCTCTCGACCAGCAGGTGCACGTGCACGGGCATGCTCGAGGAAGGCACGCGCTCGAAGGCGATCGTGTCCGAGCCGGCGGCGAAGATCTTCCTCTCGCTCAGCCATCGAGCGCCCGGCGCTTCCGGCCCCGGGCCGTGCACCTGGGCGATATAGCGCGCCGGGTCGTTCCAATACTGTCCCCAACCCGTCCGCAGCAACACCACGTCGCCGGCGTCGACGGCGACGCCCTGGTTCCGGCAGGCGTCCTCGAGGTGGCCGGGGGATACCAGGAAATCCCGCGGCAGCACGGCGTCGCCGGCGATGTCGAGCAGCACGCCGCGCCGGAGGATCGGCTCGATGGTGTCCACCGACCAGCGCTCGAGCCCGTGCGCGAACGACTGCACTCCGGCGGCCTCGACGCCGCCGTACAGTTTTCCGCCGCACGAGAAATGGCACAGCGCGTCGATGTGGGTGCCGACGTGACCGCCGAGCGTGAACGCTTCAGCCGCCGAGCTGGCCCCACCTTCGATCAGGTAATCGCCATGGCGTTTCGAGAGGCTGAACAGAAACGGCGGATGCACGGGATGGTGCGGCATTCCGACGAAGTAGGGTTGCCCCAGATCGTACACCCGCGCGTTGCGAATCCGATCCAGAAGCTCCTTCATCCGCCTCCTAGGTCGGTCCGCATATTCCCCCCGCCGTCGCTTCCCACAGCCTTTTCATAGCCCCTCCCGAAGAGACGCCAGGAAGGCGACGATGTCGTCCATCTCGGTATCGTTGAAGTTACTCTTGTAGGAAGGCATGGGCGATTTCTTGTAATCCTTGTGAATCTCGGCAAGGTCGCCTTTCCAGAATGAATGCATGTTACCGGTGGCATCGCGAACCTGGATCGAGAACGTGTTCTCGTTGAGACGGACGCCGGTTACGGTGACACCGTCGCGCTGGACCAGCCGCACCTGGAGGAAGCCGACCGGCACGTCAGCTTCGGGATCAACCAGGGAAGCGCGGAGGTGGGCGCCGCTGCGGCGCGCGCCGATGTCGCTCAAGTCCGGACCCGTGATTCCGCCGGCGTAACCGCCTGTCTTTTGCTTGAGGGTGTGGCAAGCGGCGCAGCCGCCTTTGGCGTGGTAGAGCTGCTCGCCCCGCGCGGAATTGCCGGGAAGAGGTTTGACCGGAACACGGCCGAGCGTCTTGACAAAGGCGGACACGATCCGGATCTCGTTTTCGGTGAGCTGCCAGGCGCCCGGCATCTCGGTTCGCGGAATCCCGGTGGTGATTACTCCGACCAGCGCGGCATCGTCGGTCGCCCGCCGGAGCTTCGGCTGAGCCAGGTTGGCGCCGCGGCCGCCGTCGCCTTTCGGGCCGTGGCAGAGAGCGCAATGGCCCTGGTACAGTTGCTCGCCTCGCGCCAGGACATCGCGGCCGGACGGGAGTTTTACTTTCCTGGCCTCCTCGGCGGCGCCGGCCACGGCGGCCGAGAAAAGCACGAGAAACCATGGCAGGGTCGAGGAGTGACTCATGGATTGGAACCTTTCCGGACATTCATTTGGAACTGAAAATCCTGGCGGGCGCCCGGCACCCAGTCGTAGAAGGCATAGGGTTTGTCAAGGCGGGGGCCGAGCACCAGATCCGGGAAAGGATCGCCCGCCTGAAATCGCGGCTGGGCCCAGCCCGAAGCCAGGACCAGGGCTAAAGCCAACAAAATGGAGACCGGCGACACTGTTCTTAAGAGTATAACGCCGGCAGCCGTCCCGGGCGCTGAAGATTCAGGTAACCCGCCCGCCCCCCCCTGCGTTAAATCCAATAGGGATCCGTGGCCCCTATTGCGCTCCGGGTCTATAATAGGAGAGTTGTCCAAGGAGACTGGTATGCGTCGCCTCATTTCCTCGAGCCTGGTCCTGGCGCTGGGCGTGGTTCTCGCCGGCCCCGGCACCGTCCTGGCAAAAGACAAAAAGAAGGATCCCGAAGAAATCGGGAACCGCGATGTCGGCAAGGGAGTCAACTTCTATTCCCTGGAAAAGGAGATCGCCCTAGGCAAGCAGCTTGCCCAGGACATCGAGCGGCAGGCCAAAATCGTCGACGATCCCATCATCGCCGAGTACGTCAACCGGGTCGGACAAAACCTTGTCCGCAACTCCGACGTCAAGATGCCGGTGACGATCAAGGTCATCGACAGCGAGGAGATCAATGCGTTCGCGCTGCCCGGCGGCTTCTTTTTCGTGAACACGGGACTGCTTCTGCGGGCCGAGAACGAATCGGAGCTGGCGGGTGTGATGGCTCACGAGCTCGCGCATATAGCGGCACGGCACGGCACCCGGCAGGCGACCAAAGGTCAGATCGTGAACCTGGCGACGATTCCGCTGATCTTTATGGGAGGCTGGACCGGCTACGGAATCCGGCAAGGCGCCAGCGTGCTGATTCCGATCGGCTTTCTGAAGTTCTCGCGCGGCATGGAAACCGAAGCCGACCTGCTTGGTCTCCAGTATTTGTATAAAGCCGGCTACGATCCGACCGGATTCGTGGACTTCTTCGAGAAGCTGATGTCGGACGAGAAACGCAAGCCCGGCACGTTGACCAAGGTGTTTTCCTCGCATCCGCCGACCGACGATCGCATCGGGAACAGCCAGAAGAACATCCAGACGATCCTCAAGGAGAAGCCGGAGTACGTCGTTACTACTTCGGAGTTCAATGACGTCAAGATGCGCCTGGCCTCGATGCAGAACCGCCGTAAAGGGGTCGACAAGGATCCCAACAAGCCCAGCCTGCGCAAGACCGGCTCCGGCAAGATCGACGCCGACGGCAACGAGAAGAAACCGGCCGAAGACGAAGAAGAGCGGCCGACGCTGAAACGGCGGAAGTAGGGCAGTCGCCCGCAGCCAGCGGTCACTCGACATAACCCAGGCGGCCGAGAGTCCGTCTGGGCTCATCCCTCTCGAAATATGGGAACGTAGCCTTCAGCCGCCGGTTCTCGATCGCCACTCCGAATGGAGCGTTGACAAACGGGAAGGCTTTTCGTAGCAGCTCCAGATCGTTCGATACCTCTGCCTTCAGCCCGCTGTTACTCAAGAATTGTCCTGAAAACTGGGGCATCCGCGTCGGGATGGCCACCAGGCGGGTATCACGCCAGCGATAGCCGGCCATCTCCCGGGCGGCGGCATCGCAATGGGAGCACTCCGGGTCGAAGAAGTACAGGAAGACGCGGCCGTCGGCAAGAGAATACGGCTTTCCGGCCACCGAAATCGATGACGGCGCTTCCGCCCCGGCCTGTATCGTGGACTGAACGCCGAAAGAGACGAGGCTGAAGATGGCGACTGCCGAAACCACCAGCACCGCGTTACGGCGGCCCTCGGAAGGGCGTGCGAGCCGCCCGGCGGCGAACGCGAGCCCGAGCAGGATCGCGTCGACGACGAAGAACCCGGGACCGACGGTGCGCTTCACCCAGGGAAAGCAACTACAATCTTTTCCGCGGAGCTCGCCGTAGAAGATTCCGATATAGGCCACAAAGACGATCAGCAGCAGGGCGGAGAGCCAGCCGCCCCAGCGCCGAAAACCCGGAACGATGAGAAAGACGCCCGCGACCGTCTCGGAGACTCCCAGCAGGATGGCCAGCGGGAGGCTCAGAGCGCCGGGGACAAGGAGCTGGGTCAACAGGGTGGCGAACGTCGACGGGTCGGAAATTTTCCAGACTCCGGCCACCAGGAAGACGAGCGCCAGCAGCGTCCCGGCGGATCCTCCACCCCACTTCATCCACGCCGGAAGCTCGGGGCGTGGGATACTGTCATCCATGAAAAACATTGTAGCGGGGCGCCGAGCAGCGGCGCTCTGGCTGCTGATGGCCGGGCTGGCGGCGGGCCAGGAGCCGGCATCGCTGGTGGTGGTCAATGCGCGGATCTACACCGCGAACCCGGCGCAGCCGACAGCGTCGGCGCTGGCGGTCCGCGAAGGGCGTATTGCGGCGGTGGGCCAGGATGTCCAGCGGTATGCCGGCGCTGGAACCAGGCGGATCGACGCCGGTGGCGCGACGGTTATGCCGGGCTTCATCGATTCTCACGTCCACATGCGCGGCCTGGGGGACAGTCTCGACGCCCTCGATCTGCGCGGTGCCCGCTCCGTCCAGGAAGTGGCGGCCGAGGTCCGGCGGGCGGTCGCCGAGCGCAAGCCCGGCGAGTGGATTCGAGGGCGCAGCTGGGACCAAACGCGCTGGCCGGGCGGCGGCTTCCCGAATGCCGACGAGCTTTCGGCGGCGGCCCCCGATCATCCCGTGTACCTGACGCGGGTCGATGGCCACGCGGCGTGGGTCAACCGGAAAGCGCTCGAGGTCGCCGATCTAAACGCGGCGACCGCGGACCCGCCGGGCGGGCGGATCCATCGCGACTCGTCGGGCCGGCCCACCGGGGTGCTGATCGACCGCGCGATGGGGCTGGTCGGCCGCAAAATTCCGGCCGCGGGCGGGGAGCGCGTGCGGGACCAGATCGAGCGGGCGGCGCGGGAGTGCGCCCGGTTGGGACTGACGACTGTGCACGATGCGGGGGTAGGCCCCGGGGACCTCGCCGCGTACCGCTGGCTGATCGAGCACAAGCGCCTGCCGGTGCGGATCTACGCGATGATCGGCGGGAGCGGCGAACTTTGGCGGGAGTACCTCGGGCGCGGGCCGGAAATCGGCGAATGGCTGACAGTGCGGAGCATCAAGCTCGTCGCCGATGGCGCGTTGGGATCGCGAGGAGCGGCCCTGCTGGAGCCATACACCGACGAACCCGGCAATTCCGGGCTGGTCATCGTCCAGCAGGCCGAGATCGAGCGGGTGGCGCGCGCGGCCGTCGAGCGCGGCTTCCAGGTGAACACGCACGCCATCGGCGACCTGGCGAACCGCGCCGTGGTCGATGCCTACGCGGCGGCGCTCGGCGGATCCAACGACAAGCGGTTTCGCGTCGAACACGCGCAGGTCGTCGCGCCCGACGACATCCCCCGGTTCGCCCGGTATTCGATCATCGCTTCGATGCAGGCGACGCACGCTACCACCGACATGAGGTGGGCCGAGGCGCGCGTCGGTCCGAAGCGCGTGCTCGGAGCCTACGCCTGGCAGCGGTTCCTCCAGGCCGGCGTCCAGGTCGCCAACGGATCCGATTTCCCCGTCGAGGATCCGAATCCGCTGTGGGGTTTTTATGCGTCGGTCACGCGCCAGGATCACATGGGCGGGCCGCCGGGCGGGTGGCAGCCGGACCAGAGAATGAGCCGCGAGGAAGCGCTCCGGAGCTGGACGGTGGCCGGCGCGTACGCGGCGTTTGAAGAGAAGCACAACGGGTCGCTCGAGCCGGGCAAGCGGGCCGATTTCGTGATGCTCTCCGACGATATCATGCGGATCCCCCCGGAGCGCATTCTGAAGACGAGGGTAACCATGACGGTGGCCGATGGCGAGATCGTCTACCGTGAGCCGGGCGCCCGGTGAGACTCGAGGCCGTTCTGGCGATCTTCTGGCCGCTGGTGGCGGCCGAGCGCGTGGTCGTATTCGACAACATGGTGCACGTCGAGCGATCGCTGTGGCGCGCGATCGCCATCGGACCGCTGCAAGCCCCGGTGACGGTCGAGTGCAGCTACACCGTGTTCGAGGGCGGCTCCGGGATTCGCGCCGCGCTGATGAGCCGCGGCGAAGCCGAACGGTTCCGCGACCGCCGGAGCCACCGGCCCGCCATCTCGACGCCCTACCAGATGAAAGGCGGCTTCCGCCACCGGATCGACCAGGCGGGGGATTACCTGGTGGTCCTGGATAACCGGATGGAGGGCCGGAGCGCGGCGGCCGTCCGTTTGCGCGTGGTGATGAACCACGAAGATCCGGCGCCCGGGCCGGCTCGGATGCTTTCCAGCCGGCGGCGGCTGGTGGTGGTGGTCACCAGCGTGTTATTCTTCGTCGTCGTTAGCGGCTGGTCGGGACGGAGGGTGTGGAGAGCGCACAGCGCCCGGCACGGCTTCCGGGAGCCCGCGGGTGAATGAAATCGGGCGCACCTCCGTGCGCCGCATTCTGTCCACCAGAGGATCTGAAATGCCAACGAAGAAAATGTCGGCTCCACGGGAGATTTATCAAATTAAGGTTACCCTTCTCGGCGCCAGCCCACCGATCTGGCGCCGGCTGCTGGTACCAGCGGACATGACTCTGGCGAGGTTGCACGACGTGCTGCAAGCCGCGATGGGATGGCAGGACTGCCATTTGCATGAATTCCTCATCGGTCAGAGGCGGTTCGGAATACCCAACCCGGACGACAGGCTCATGGGGATGCCGCCGGTGAGCAACGAGAGCAGCGTGCGGCTGTCCACCGTGCTCGGCAGGATTGGCGCCAAGGCGGGGTACACCTATGATTTCGGCGACGGCTGGGAACATTCCATCGTCCTTGAGAAGCGGATGCCTGCTGATCCGAAGCTCAAGTATCCGCTGTGCAGCGACGGCAAGCGCGCCTGTCCGCCGGAGGATTGTGGGGGCATTGGGGGGTTTTACGATCTTCTGGATGCCATCGGTGACCCCAACCACGACCAGCACGAGGAACTGCGGGATTGGCTTGGCGACGATTTTGATCCCGAAGCCTTTTCGCTCGACGCCGTCAACCGGACGCTCACACCTTCTCCGCGCCGCCGCGGCAAGGCTTCAATAAAATAAATTAGTCCCGGTCGCCACGCCTATCCAGGTTTTGCCGAAAGGACCCAGAGCTATCGGGCGAAGAAGCGAGCCGCGGTTTCCCGAGTCCTCGTGATGTCCTCCTCGGAGTGGACGGCGGAGACGAAGGCGGCTTCGAACTGCGACGGCGCCAGGTAGATTCCGTTGTCGAGCATGAAGTGGAAAAATCTGCTGAAGCGCTCGAGGTCGCTTTGCCGGGCGGACTTGTAGTCCGATACCGGCCGGTCGGTGAAAAAGAAGGTGAACATCGATCCCACGCGGTTCACCGTTACCCCCGGCGGCGGATCGGCGCACAGCGCCGCCGAGCGTTGTTCGAGCTGCGCGTACAGTTCCGGGTGCGCGTGGATATAGCGTAGCATCGCCAGGCCGGCGGCCACCGCCAGCGGATTTCCCGACAACGTGCCGGCCTGGTAGACCGGGCCGGTCGGGGCGACCTTCGACATGATGTCGGCGCGCCCGCCATAGGCGCCGATCGGCAGGCCGCCGCCGATGACCTTGCCGGCCGTGGTCAGATCGGGCCGGATTCCGAAGATCTGCTGGGCGCCGCCCGCGGCCAGGCGAAACCCGGTCATCACTTCGTCGAAGATGAGCAGCGCGCCGTGACGCGCGGTCAGCTCGCGCAGGCACTCGAGGAAGCCGGGAACCGGCGGAACACAGCCCATGTTGCCGGCCACCGGCTCGACGAGGATGGCGGCGATGCGGTCGCCGTGATTCCGAAACGCCTGTTCGACGGCGGCGATGGAATTAAACGGAAGCGCCAGGGTGGTGCCGGCGAACGCCGGCGGGACGCCGGCCGTGTCGGGGATGCCCAGCGTCGCCACGCCGCTGCCCGCCTGGACCAGAAGCGAGTCCACGTGGCCGTGGTAGCAACCTTCGAACTTGATGCTGAGCTCGCGGCCGGTGTATCCACGCGCCAGCCGCAAGGCGCTCATGGTCGCCTCGGTGCCGGAATTCACCAGCCGCACCATCTCGATCGACGGCATCAGGGTGTTGATGAGCTCCGCCAGCTCGATCTCGCGCTCGGTCGGCGCGCCGAAACTCGTGCCGGTTTCGAGGGCTTCCTCCAAGGCCGCCAGGATCGCCGGGTGGCGGTGCCCGAGCAGCAGCGGACCCCACGATCCGACGTAATCGATGTACTCGTTGCCGTCCTCATCCCAGAGGCGCGAGCCCTGCCCGCGGCGAATGAACGGCGGGGAGCCGCCGACGCCGCGAAAAGCGCGTACCGGCGAATTAACCCCGCCGGGGATGAGCCGGCGCGCGCGCTCCAGCAATTGTTCGGAGCGGGTTCGGTTCATGCCGCGGCGGAGACCGGACGCTTCATGCCCGGCCTTCTTCCGCGATCACGCGGCGGAAGAAGAAGCTCAGCAGAATCTCTTGCAGCGTGCCATTCAGATTTCGCAACAGCCGGCTCTTCAATCCCTCATAGGATTGCGTGCCGGCGAACAGGTCCTGCATCAGGACGCGGAATCGCGGGCTGCGGCGGAGGAATTGCACCATCCGGGCGGGCACGCCGTTGAACAGAAAACGCCCGAGAAAGACGCGCCGGGCGATCAGCGAGGCGAACTCGAGGTCGAGCGCGAACTCCTGTCCGAGCAGCGCCCGGTACGCGTCGGCTTTCGCCGCCGGCGCATGGGCCTCGTCGAGAATCACCTGCCCCGCCAGGTCGCCCGACCGCATGGCGTAGTAAAGACCCTCGCCGGTGATCGGGTCCACCAGGCCGGCGGCGTCGCCGGCCGCCATCCAGCGCTCGCCGGCCACGCGGTTGGTGCGCCAGGATCGCCAGGCCAGCGACGGCAGCATGTGGCTGTAGAACGGAGCGTCTTTCGCAGAGAGGCCCCGCTCGGCCATGAACCGCTCGAGGCGCGCGCGCAGTGAATACGCCGGCTCGCCCTTGCCGCAGATGCCAACCGAGAGATGGCCGCAGCGGGGGAAAATCCAGATGTAGCCTTCCAGATGCGGCAGAAACTGGATATCGATGTGCTGTTGTGCGCTCGGCACATAGTAGCCGAGCGCGTACATGGTGTCGGCGGCCGTCCACTCGGTGCCGATGTGGCGCAGGCTGTTGCGCGCGCCGGTGGCGGCCACCAGATAGTCGGCATCCATAATGCCGTGCTGCGTCCGGACGCGCCATCCCGCGCCGGCGCTCTCAATCGAAAGCACCCGGGTTTTTTCCAGTTGCGCGCCGGCTTGTTCGGCCTGGGCGAGCAGCAGCCGGTTGAGGTCGTATCGCGAGTAAATCAACAGCGGGCGATCGAGCGACAGCTTCGCCGAACCCGCATTCGGCGCCGACAGAAATGTCTCGGTGATGATCTTCTTCGGCGTATCGTTGTGAATCAGGAACGGATACTTTTCGTACGCCTTATAGGTAAGCCCGCCGCCGCAGGGTTTCTCCCAGGCCAGTTTCTCGT
>Ga0247727_10011130_pt1 | contig 15776 bp, 9 predicted proteins | sample WisWelCaveWW1625_FD_202498 | JGI IMG/M metagenome (GOLD analysis project Ga0247727, IMG submission 202498) | Biofilm microbial communities from Wishing Well Cave, Virginia, United States - WW16-25 | ecosystem: Environmental > Aquatic > Deep subsurface > Groundwater > Cave microbial mat | place...
CGTAGACGCAGGCGACGTGATGCCACGCATTGTTCGTGAACACGACCGGGCTCGAGACCTCTTGGTTCGTGCCGCCGGCTCTTTCCCACAAGAAGTCGATGCTGCCGCCACTGTTCACTTGCACGCGGTAGGTGCGTTCGCCGGAACCGCCCTTGTCCACGATCGTGCGCGTGCCACCTTCCCATTTCACCCACGCTTCGACGGTGAAGCTGCCGGTGGGATCGAGCGCCGGCGAATCCGCCACTTCGCAGAAGTCGTTCGAGCCGTCGAACTGCAGCGCGCCGCCGCTCTGACCGAGCGTCCAAACGGGGTCACCGGTGTCGGTACCGGTCGCGCTTCCCAAGCGTGCATGATTGCCATTGCCCGATTGATCGTTCGCGGTTTGACCGCTGCCCTCGTCGAAGGGCAACAGCAGCGCCGCGGTCACGCTGCTCGGAGTGACGAGCGTTGCGGTGAGATTGCCGGGTGCACCCGGCGGTACGGGTGCCGGCTGATTGTCGACGCACGCGCTGGTGGATGCATTGCCCTCGACGCCGCTCTTCGAGGCTCGCACTTGGTAGCAGAGCTGGCCGTTGACGAGGCCGCTATCGACATAGCTCGTCGTCGTGACCAGGCTCGCATTGCGCATCACGTAGCTGCCGCCGTCGACACTGCGGTAGACGTTGTAGCCGTCGGGCGTGACGCCGCTCGTGGGCGCGGTCCACCCCAAGCTGACGGTGGACGACAACAGCAACGCGGTCAGATTGACCGGCGGGTTGGGTGGCTGATTGCCGCTCGGCGGCGATCCAAAGCTGTTGAAGTAACAGTGGCTGCCGTTCTCGCAAATGGCGAACAGGCTCCCGGGTGGCAGCGGCTGCTTGGTACCGCTGACGTTGTTCATGCTGCCGGTGTCGCTGATGAACGTCGTTTGATTGCCGAAGGTGAGCGTGCTGATGTCGGCGTAGCGCGACTCGATGCGTTGGGGCGAGACGCCCCAGCGGGTGTACAGCACGTAGACGCGGGAGTTGGCTTCGTCGAGCTGGATGATGGGACGGGTGCCGCTGCCGCCGGCGATGTTCACCTTGGTCGTCCAGGTGCCGTTGGTGGCGCGGCGATGCACCGCGAACTCGTCGAGGTCGTCCTTGCTGACCGCATAGACGCGACCGCTCGAGTCGCTGGTCAGGTTGATGTGATCGTCGGCATGGCCGCCACCCTGCCAGATGACCTCTTCGCTGCTCCACGTTGTGGGTGCATCGCTGTCGTTGTGGACCCGGAACCCGAAGTAGTCGCGGTTCTGGTCCGACCAGAAGACACCGACCTTGTTGCCGCCGAAAGCGATGGCGGTCGAAATGTCGTCGGTGCCGACGCCCGTCTGCAGGACGATCGCGCTCGACCAGGTCCGCTGGTCCGCGGTCGTCGTGTAGTACACATTGATGTTGCCGCCACCTTCGGCCGTCGCCCACACACGCCCGCTCGTGTCGACGTCCATGACCATGGTTTCAGAGCCGCTCGGTGTCGGCACCGAAACCGGGAAGCCGCTCACCAGGACCCAGGCGCGGCTGCCGGCGTTGTACGTGTACTTGTAGAAACTGGAAGTCCCCGCATAGACCAGCACGAAGAGGTTGGTTCCGTTCCAGCGCGTGTCGGCGAAGCCCGACGATTGCAGCACCGCGTTCGCGAACGTGCCGCGCACCAGCGTGGTGCCCACCTTCTCGTAGAAGGCGACGCCGTCCGGGCCGTCGACGATGCACCACCACGAACCGTCGTGGTAGAAGGTCTTGGACTGCGGCTTCTCGCCGGTGCTGAAAGAGCCGGCGGTAAAGCTCTGGAAGCCGACCGCGCCCGCCGCCTGCACGCCGCCGAGTGCGACGAGGATCGCGAGGAACATGGCGCGCACGACGATGCCACGGTCCGCCGCGCGCGCCGCACGGCGAAGGAGGGCGCCCCTGATTGTCACGGTCGTTTCTCCGTCCTGTCTGGTTGCCGGGCGGGAAGCCCGATACGGTCCGAGCTCCGCCGCTGGAGGAAAACGCTCCACGGCGACTCTCAGTTCAGCCGTCACCGACTCGCGAGCAAGCGAGATCGGTGCGGCGTATTCCGCAAGGGGATGACTTCATCATAGTCGCGCATGGATGCAGACTTCCAATGGATTCCGTGCAAAGATGTGCGACGAATTGTCACGACGAGGAGCCACTGGAGACTCATGACCGCCGATGAATGGCATGCGATCGTTTTCACGTGCGTGGCGTGCTCGTTGAGCACGCTCTGCATCCTGCCGTTCGGCGTCGCGCTCGGGTGGTTGTTGGCGCGGCGCTCGTTCCGCGGAAAATCGGGACTCGAGACGGCGCTCGCGTTGCCGCTCGTTCTGCCGCCGGTGGCGACCGGGATGCTACTGTTGCGGCTGCTCGGGCGTCACGGGCCGATTGGAGGCGTGCTCGAGCGCTGGTTCGGCGTCGAAATCGTGTTCACCTGGCGCGCGGTGGTGGTGGCGGCGGCGGTGATGTCGTTTCCGTTGCTGTTGCGGGCGGCGCGCGTCGCCTTCGAAGAAGTGGATCGACGTCTCGAGGGTGTTGCGCGCACGCTCGGTGCCAGCGACGCCCGCGTCTTCTGGACGATCACCCTGCCGCTGGCGCGCCGCGGATTGCTGGCCGGTGTGGTCATGGCATTCGCGCGGGCGCTGGGAGAGTTTGGCGCCACGATGCTGGTCGCGGGCAACATCCCGGGCGAAACGGCCACGATCTCACTCTCCATCTATCGCGCGGTGCAACTGGGAGAGGACGCGAGCGCGCTGCGTTTGGTTTGCGCTTCGGCGGTTCTGGCGTTTGCCGCCCTGTGGACCGGCGAACGCATGCTGCGGGTTCACCGGGGGCGCCGATGAAGCTCGTGTTCCGCGATCTGCAGGTGCCGCTCACCGAGTTCACGTTGCACTTGGAGAGCGTCCTCGAAGGGCAGATCACCGCGATTACGGGTGCGTCGGGTGCCGGCAAGACGACGTTGCTCGACTGCATCGCCGGCTTGCGCGTGCCGCACGCCGGCGCGATCACGGTCGATGGCCGCACGCTGGTGGACGTCGATGCGGGCGTCGCGATTCCGAGCCGTGCGCGCGGCGTCGGTTACGTGCCGCAGGATCGCGCTCTTTTCCCGCACCTGACGGCGCGGTCGAATGTCCTCTACGGGGCCAACCGCGCCACGGGCGCCGAGGCGCGCGGCCTGTTCACGTTGTCGCATGCGGTCGAGGTGCTGGAGATCGGCACGCTCCTGGATCGCAGCATCACGGCGCTGTCCGGCGGCGAGCGGCAACGCGTCGCGTTGGCTCGGGCGCTGCTTTCGCGCCCGCGTTTGCTCCTTCTCGACGAACCCCTCGCGGGTCTCGACGCGCGTTTGCAAGAACGCACCCAAGCCCTGTTGCGGCGGGTGCATGTGGAGTTCGGCGTCCCGATGCTGTATGTGAGTCACGCGCCGGAGGAAATCGCCGCTCTCTGCGACGACGTGCTGGTGCTCGACCGTGGCCGCGTGCTCGCGCACGGTGCGCCGGAGTCGGTGTTCGAGCGCACCGACCTCCCGACGCTGCGCTTGCGTGGCTAAGGTATTGCATTTTGCGCGAGGGCGATGCGTAGTTCCGGTCACAATGAAACGAATACAGTTTCAAGTTGACCGCTGCCATTTGTTCGCCCGTGGGCGAGACGGCCTTGGGACACGCACGAGTATCGAGTGCGCAACGGACCTTGAGGCCTATCTTCGTTTGCGTCGCGGCGATGGGGCTCACGGGGACGGCGCTCGATCTTGTTCCACTTGCTGGTACCCGGTGGGAGATGGCAGACTGCGCTTCCCCGAGTGTGCCGAAGCGCTTGCATTTGCGAAGCTCCCAAAGAACCGGCGCATCGGCCACGCACGACGACGGACCCTTCAGCAGCGCCACCTTCCTACCGCACTAGAGTGAACTTTCGGGTGCGAACTTGGCCGCCATCAGAAAGCTTCGCCACGTAGAGTCCCGACAGCTGAGCCGCACCGCGGTCGTCACGCCCGTCCCACAGAAAAGAGCCGGCACCAGCTAAGGCGCCGGTCTGCAGCGTGGCGACATGCCTTCCTGCCACACTGTAGACGTCCAGTTGTACCCTGCCCGCTTCAGCGATCTCGTACTCGAAGCGCACCGGGCCGCGAGACGGGTTGGTGGCAATCCGGTGAAACGTGAAGACCGTGGGGCGGGTTACTGTCCGCACGGAGGACGAGTAGAACCAGCCGGCGGTCGAGCGGTATCCGACCCTGTAGAAGTACTCGGTGGACGGGAGCACGCTCGTGTCGCGGTAGGTGAGTTTCAATCTCCCGCCGCCGTCGATGTCCGGGCTTATCGCTTCGTAGCCCTGATCGGCACTGTGCGAACGCTGCACGAGGAAAACTACGCTGTGCTCGAACGAGGCGGACCACTGGACGTCTACGTGGTGGCGATCGGCTATTACGGTGAGATCCGAAAGCGCGACAGGCACCCTCCGGTCGCAGTTGGGACCGGTGTAACCCGGTTCGCAGACGCAATGGCCTTGAGTGTCGCAGAACCCATGATTATTGCAGGTCGCGGCTCCTGTGCAGAATGTGCAAGTCGGGTAATTGTAGTAATTCGTGTCGCACTGGTTGCAGTTTGTGCCAGTGAATCCTGTATCGCAAGCGCAAGAACCCAGGGAATTGCAGTTCCCGTGACCACTGCAGGTCGCGGCTCTTGTGCAGAATGTGCAAGTCGGGTAATTGTAGTAGTTCGTGGCACACTGGTTGCAGTTTGTGCCAGTGTACCTTTCATCGCACACGCAAGAACCCAGGGAATTGCAGACCCCGTGACTGTTGCAAGTAGCGTCTCTCATGCAGAATGTGCAAGTTGGGTAATTGTAGTAGTCTGCGGCGCACTGGTTGCAAGATGCTCCTGCGAACCCAGGGTCGCAGACACAGTCCCCGTTCACGTCGCAAGCCCCGTGGTTGTTGCAGTTGAGCGGACGCGAGCAGGCCGCTCCTTCCTTGAACCAGAGGTCGCCGGTGGCATCGGGGTTGCCCGATTTGACCTCGCGTCCGGCGGCGTAGTTGTCGTTGTTGTCCTCGACGTACCAGGCGTCTCCCTGAGTCACGAGCACCTCGACAACATACGCATTCCCCGGCATCAGACCGACCGTGTTCTGCATGTCGAAATGCGTCTCGCCGGCGAAGCCGTCGCCCAGCGGGACCGCGACGCTCGTCCCGATGATTGCGCCCGCGATCGTGTTTTCGTGGATGTTGACCTGCAGGGTCGCACCGAGTTGGTTGCCCGTCACGCCGTCATAGGTTCGGAGCTCGACAACACCCAGCTTGTTCCCGGAAGGCACGAATTCCTGTCCGATAGGCGCCAGGCCTTGAATGTGATTCTGAATGAAATTCACCCTGGTCGTGGCGGACTGGTCCACTGTGAACTGGTGCGCCCAGGCGGCGATGGGGAGTGTCGCGACGCATGCGACGAGAGTGAATAGCGCAGTGCGCGAGGACATCTTTGTACCTCCGCTGGAGTGAGCGTGAGATCAGGACGTCTGGATCCTACCACCCCCCTGAATCAGCCTGAAAGCAAATGTGTCCGTTCGGTATTCCCACGGAGGCAAGAGCTCGCTTTGACCGGGGAGATGAACGCGGAGGGCTGCGTGGTCAGCCCCACATCGGTTGCTGCACTGGTGGGGGCGAGGGCAACCACCGCTGACACGTGCCACTGCGCAAGACGCAATATGATCAGCAATCTCGCTACAGGCGGCTAACGCACAAGGACGAGACGCAGGCTGTGCGTCGAGTTCGCCGCATGCAAGCGCGCGAAGTAGATGCCGGAAGCCAGTGCGCGCCCGGCATCGTCGTGCGCATTCCAGCGCAATGCGTGCGCGCCGGCGGGGAGCACGCGGCTCACCAACGTCGCCAGCCGATGACCGCGGACGTCGTACACGGCGAGCTCCACCGGGCCTGCGTGTGGCACGTCGAAATGGATTGTCGTGGTGGGATTGAACGGGTTCGGTCCCGCATGGAGCGCCAACGCCAGCGGCAACGCGTCCGAAGCCGGTGCGGACTTGGTCGGCGCATCCACGGCGCATGCCACGTCACTCGCCGGACCTTCGACGTCGTTCACATCGGCGGCCGTCACCACGTAGCACAAGGTTCCCGCGGGCGGATTCAAGTCGACGTAGGTCGCAACATTCAGGCGCTCGGCATTCAAACGCTCGAAGGCGCCACCGTCCACCTGCCGAGAGACGAAGTAGCCGGCCGGCGTCCCACTCGCGGGCGCCGTCCAGGTGACCAGCGTCATCGGCACCGTGGTACCGCCGGTCGCCAGATTGGTTGCGGGGACGAAGTCGGCATCGTAAACGGCGCCGGACGACAGTCGCGGCAAGTCCAAACTGCCGTGGAAATAGCTCTTCGAGCTGCCGCCCGACAATCGAATGCCGAAGTACACGGGGCTCGTGTCGGTGATCGGATTGCCCGCGTCGCTCGCGGTGTGCACGCGCACACCGTCGACGTAGATCCGATTCTGTCCCGCGGCTTGATCGTAGACGCAGGCGACGTGGTGCCACGCGCTGTCGGTAAGCGTCGTCGTGCTGGTGGTACCGTGGTCGGCGCCACTGCTCGTTTGCCAGACGAATTGCACTTGGTTCGATGCGTTCAGCATGACGTAGAAATTGCGCTTGCCGCTGTCGCCCTTGCTGGCGATACAGTCCTCGGTGCCGAATGACGCTCGTTGGATCCACGCTTCGACGGTGAAGCTGCCGGCGAAGCGCAGGTCCACCGCATCCTCGACCCGAGTGCGGTCGTTCTTGCCGTCGAAGAACAGCGCGCCGCCTGCGATCCCGGGGCTCCACACCGGGTCGTAGGAGCTTGCGGCAGCGTCACCGCCCAACTGCATCGTGTGACCGTGACCCGTCAGGTCGGTGATGGACTGGCCGCTGCCCTCGTCGCAGCCGAATGCCGCGGCACCGGGAACGCTCGCAGCGAGAATCGAATCGCCACGTACGACAATTACGTCGAGCGGTGCGCCGAGCGGCGCGGGCGGCGGCACGTACGCGACACAGGCGGTATCCGACGGCGCGCCGAGCCTGAACTGTGCGTCGACGCCGCGCACCAAATAGCAATGTGTTCCCACCACGATCGGCGAGTCGGCGAAGGCGAATCCAACGACAGGTGACGCGGTCAGAGGCGTGAAGTCGCCTGCAGCATTGCGACGGTAGACGTGGTAGCCGCTTGGCGCCGGTCCGGACGCCGGCGCACTCCACGCGAGTGCCGCCGATTCGGGTGTCGAGCCCCGTAGCATCACCTGCAGGGATTCCGGCGCACCGACCGGCCCCGTCGCGAGATCGAGACACACGGACGCCGAAGCCACGCTCGCTTCCGATTGCGCATTGAGCGCGGTGATGCGGTAGCAGTGTTCGCCCATTCCCGGCGCTGGATCGGTGTAGCTGGTGGTCAGCACGGTCGCGAGCGGCGTCCACGGCAAGCTCGAAGTGCTGCGGGAGATGGTGTACCACGCGGGCGTACCGCCATCGGTCGGAGGTTGCCAGGCCACCAGCGCGCTCGCGGTGGCGTCGGTGTAGTCGGGCGGCGCACTCCACGGTGGCGTGAAGTCGCTCGCGTACAAGACTCCGGGCGCGATGCGGATCTGGTCCAGGCGTCCGTTCCAATGTTCGACCGTCAAGGAGGAAAGCCGCGTTCCAAGGTACAGCGATGCGGAACTGTTGAACGGCGCCCCACTCGCGCTGCTGGCCTTGCGGAGCACTCCATCCACATAGACACGGTTCTGTCCGGCGGCTTGATCGTAGACGCAAGCCACATGATGCCACGCATCATCCAAGATCGCGGCCGAGGCGATGGTCTCGCGCTTCGATCCGCTGGTGTTGTCCCACGCGAATTCGACCGCGCCGGACGCACTGACCACGACGCGATAGGTCCGCTTGCTGGACGTGCCCTTGCAGAGCACGACGCCGCGCTTCCCGAGCGTGTGCCGCACCCATGCTTCGACGGTGAAGCTGCCGGTCATGCTCAACCACTCTTGGTGTGCGACGTTCAGGTAGTCGTCGACGCCGTCGAAGGCGAGCGCACCACCCGCGACACCTTCCACCGCCACGGGGTCGCTCGCATCGACGGATTCACTACTGCCGAGTCGCGCATTGTTGCCGTGTCCGGAGAGATCGGGGGTCCATTGCCCGCTGCCGGCGTCGAACCACAGGACGAGTGCGCCCGTGGTGCTCCCCGATTCGACGCGGACAGCAGTCACTTGGGTGGGTGGGCCGGGTGCATCCACCGCCGCGTTGTCGACACATGCAGTCGCAGATGGTGCGCTGGCGCCTCCTCCATCGATGGCATCGACGCGATAACACAGCGAGCCCGAAGGCGGTGCGAAGTCGACATGCGAGGGCGTCGCGACCGGCGCCGTGTTGATGCGTTCGAACGTACCGCCGTCGACTTGCCGGTAGACGTCGTACCCGTCGGGCGACGATCCCGAGGCCGGCGACCAGGCAAGCGTGACGCGAGCTGGATCCGCTCCGACCGCCGCCGTCAGATTCTCCGGCGGCAACGGCGGCGGCAGCGTCGCGATCGGCGTGCCCCAACCGTTCCACCACACTTGGCCGGCGTCTTCGGCGGCTGCCATGAGGCAACCGGCGGGCAGGATCTGCTTCGTCCCGGTGACGTTGTTGAGCACACTCGACGCGGCCATGAACACCGTGGTGCTACCGAATGTGAGTGTCTCCAAATCAGCGAACCGATAGTCGATACGGTCCGGGCTCGCCTCCCAATTCGTGTACACGATGTAGGCGCGTGCATCGCCTTCCGAGATCATGATGATGCCGCGCGTTCCGGTCTGACCGAGCACGTTCGGATACGTCGTCCAACCGCCGCCGGCGGCGCGCCGGTGCACCGACATCGTGTCGTAGTCGTCCTTGGAAATTGCATAGACACGACCTTGCGAATCGAAGGCGAGATTCAGGTGATCGTCGGCGTGACCGGGGCCGTGGTCGACGATCTCGATGGGATCCCATGCCGACGGATCGTCGGCGTCGTGGTGGACGCGGAAGCCGATGTCGTCGCGATTCTGATCCGACCATAGGACGCCGATCCGGTCGCCGCCGAAGGCGACCACGCTCGCGATGTCGTCGGAGTACACACCGGTTTGCAGAATGATCGGCGACGCCGACCACGCCGTGTGGCTCGAGTTGGTGGTGTGGAACACTTGGATGGAACCGCCACCTTCCGCCACCGTCCACACGCGACCGGCGGAATCGGATTCCAGCACCATGGTTTCGGAGCCCGCCGGATTCGGCACCGCAACCGGAAATCCCGGTTGCAGATTCCAAACCCGCAGTCCGGTGTCGTAGGTCAGCTCGAAGAACTGCGGCGACGTGGTGTAGACCAGGACGTACAAGCGATCGCCGTCGCACTTCACGTCGGCGTTGCCGTTCGGCGTCAGCACCGCGTCGGCGAAGGTCCCGAGCTGCCAGGTGTCGCCCGTCTTCTCGTAGATGCCGACGCCGCTCGGACCGCGCAACACCGCCCACCAGGTGCCATCATGGAAAAAGAGCTTCGACTGCGGCTTCTCGCCGGTGACGCCGCTCGCCGTGGTGAGCAGCGTCGATCCGGCGGCATGCGCGCTCGCCGCCAGGAGCAGGGCGCACACGAAAACACCCAGCGCGTTCGCACGAGCCTTGATCATGCGCGACCTCGGGAAGCGACGGCGAGGAACGGTCCTCGCATCGGCGGGCGAAACTCGAAGGCGGATCGATTTAGGTGGGCGATCGAAGGTGAGCGCGAATCTCGTTGTCGCGCTCGTGAAGTTTATCTGAATTTTTTCAGCGGGTCGAAGGAATCTTGGAATTCGTACGCCACGGCGCAGCGCGTGCAGCACGCGTCACGGGGCATCGGTGCGCATCGCGCCGGGTGTGGCGTCGATCCGGATCATCGCGGGTGGGTAAGCCTTGGTGGGGATGCCGAGGTCGAAGGCGGCGGCGGCGTTCCAAGTCGGGGTTGCTCCTTCCACGGGTGGCGCCTAGAATCGCCGCACTCGCCCGTAGCGGGACCCACACCCTGGGCGCCCGCGTCCCGCAGCCCAACCGAGGGGAGGGTCCGTTCATGAACTTCGCAGCAGCGTGGCGACGTTCGAGCGCGATCGTCGGACTGGCCGCGCTCGCGGCTGCCGTTCTCGCGCCGTACGCGCTCGCCGGTGGCTACGAATACCCGAAGACGCGCACCGTGGATCAAGTGGACGAGTTCCACGGCACCAAGGTGCCGGATCCTTATCGCTGGCTCGAGGACGTCGAGAACCCGGAAGTGCAGGCGTGGGTGGAGGCGCAGAACACCATCACTCGCGGCTACATGAACAACTTGTCGTCGCGGCCGCAGATCGCGCGGCGCTTGACCGACCTGCTCGATTACCCGCGCGTCGGCCTTCCCAGCAAGCACGGCGCGTGGACGTTCTTCAGCAAGAACACCGGGTTGCAGAATCAGTCGGTCATCTACAAGCAGAAGGCGGGCAGCGAGCCGGTGGCGTTCCTCGACCCGAACGCGATGTCGAAGGACGGCACCGTGTCGATCTCGGCGCTGAACTACACCAACGACGGCAAGTTGGCGGCCTACGGCCTCTCCCAGAGCGGCAGCGACTGGCTGAAGCTCTACGTCCGCGACGTCGCGACCGGCAAGGAACGCAAGGATGTGTTGGAGCGCGTCCGCTTCACCAGCATCGCATGGGCGCCGGACAACAGCGGCTTCTACTACTCGCGCTACCCGTGGCCGGGATCGGTCGCGAAGGAAGACGAGGAGTTCTTCCAGAAGGTCTACTTCCACAAGCTGGGGGACGATCAGAAGAAGGATCAGCTGGTCTACGAGCGCCCCGACAACAAGGAATACGGCGCCGCGCCCAGCGTCACCGAGGATGGGCGCTGGCTGGTGCTGTCGGTGTGGAACGGCACCGCGCCGGAAAACGAAGTCTACGTGCAGCGCCTCGATCGCGCCGGCGCCAAGATCGAAACCGTCGCCAGCAGTTTCGATGCCTCGTGGGACTTCATCGAGTCCGACGGTGAAAAGCTCTACTTCATGACCAACAAGAACGCGCCGCGCAAGCGCGTCATCGTGGTGGACATGGCGGGCGACCGCACCCCGCGCGAGATCGTCGCCGAGGAACGCGACGTGTTGGAGTTCGCCAGCATCGCCAAGGATCGCCTGTTCCTGGGCTACATGCACAACGCCCACCATCGCTTGGTGGAGCACGGGCTCGACGGCAAGCGACTGCGCGAGGTGACGCTGCCGACGTTGGGTTCGATCGGCGGGCTCTCGGGTCGGCCCGGCGACCCCGATCTGTTCGTGTCCTTCACGTCGTTCCTGTTCCCGTCACAGAACTACAAGTACGATTTCGCGAGCGGCAAACTCGATCTCTTCCAGAAGGCGGAGATCGACTTCGATCCCGAGGGCTACACGGCGCACCAGGTGTTCTACCAGTCGAAGGACGGCACCTTCGTGCCGATGTTCCTGGTGCACCAGAAGGGGATTCGACTCGACGGCAACAACCCGACGCTGCTCTACGGCTACGGTGGGTTCAACAACAGCCTGACGCCGAGCTTTTCGACCGGACGGTTGTTCTGGTTGGAGCAGGGCGGCGTGTACGCGGTGGCGAACCTGCGCGGCGGCGGGGAGTTCGGCGAGGAATGGCACCAGGCGGGCATTCTCGAGCGCAAGCAGAACGTCTTCGATGACTTCATCGCGGCGGGCGAGTACCTGATCTCGAGCGGCTACACGCAGCCGTCACGACTCGCGATCCAGGGCGGCAGCAACGGCGGGCTCTTGACCGCGGCCTGCGCGCTGCAGCGGCCGGACCTCTACGGTGCGGTGCTGTCGCAGGTGCCGGTCATCGACATGCTGCGCTATCACCGGTTCACCATCGGAGCCTACTGGAAGCCCGATTACGGGGATCCAGAGAACCCCTCGCACTTCAAGGCGATGGTCGCCTATTCGCCGGCGCACAACGTCAAGCCGGGGGTGAAGTATCCGTCGATGTTGATCACCACCGCCGACACCGACACGCGCGTGCACCCGATGCACGCCAAGAAGTTCGCGGCAGCGGTGCAGACGGCGAACACGTCGGATCAGCCGATCCTGTTGCGGGTCGAAACCAAGGCCGGGCACGGCGCCGGCAAGCCGACCTCGAAGATCATCGAGGAGCAAGCCGATCTGTACTCGTTCGTCCTCGATCGCTTGGGGATGACGCTGACCAGCGGCCGGCAGTCGGCGAATCGGGTGCCGAACTGAGGTAGAGCACGACGGGCGCCGGCGCTTGCCGGCGCCCGTCGTTTTCAGTCGTGCAGGACGAACGTCACCTTCATGTTGACGCGGTACTCCACGATCTCGCCATTTTCGATTTCGACTTTGTAGTTCTGGATCCATGCGCCACGGACGCCGTCGAGCGTCTTCTGCGCGCGCGCGATGCCGCGGCGTACGGCATCGTCGAAACTCTTGGTGGACGATGCGGTGATCTCGGTGACGCGTGCCACCGAGTCGTCCGACTTGGCTTTCTTTCTGGCTGCCACGATGTCTCCTTCCAGTTCGAATCAACGATGGGTTGTACCACCTCGAAGCGTCGACGGGGAAGCGGGCGGCCGTACTCAGCCGAGGAGATCGCGTTCGAGGGCGCGAATGCAGTCGGGGATGGCGGCGAGGTCGGCGGCGATGCGGACGCCGGGTGGCGCCGCGGGCGCGCCCAGCAAGATGGCGGTGATGCCGGCACTGCGCGCCCCGCCGGCGTCGGCGGCCAAGCTATCGCCGACGTGCACGCAGTGCGCCGGTGCGTCCCCGGTCCGTTGCAGTGCGACGCGGAAGAGGCCGCCGTCGGTTTTCACCGCGCCGCATTCGGTCGACAGCACCACGACGTCGAAGTGATTGCGCAAGCCGAGTCCCTCCAGCACGGCGTACACCCGCGCGTCCATTTCCGAAACCACGCCGAGCTTGCGACCCTCGGACTGCAATGCCGCGAGCGCCGCCTGTGCGTGCGGCAACAACTCCCACGCTTCGGGTCGCGCGAAGATCGCGAAGACTTCCGCGAAGAAATCATCGAACGCCGCGAAGTGCCCAAGCGGTGCGAAGGCGCGCGCGACCACCTCGCGCCACCAGGCGCGTTCCCGCGCCGGGATCGCCTCGGGTGCGATGCCGGGAAAGCACGCCGGTGGAGCGGTGGCGAGCGCGGCGCGGAAATATCGATCCACCCGTTCCGGAGTGGCGTGCACGCCGTGACGTGCCGCCGCCGTCGCGTACACCGCTCCGACCGAGCCGCGCACGCGCAGCAGGGTTCCGGTGAGATCGAAGAAGACGCGATCGAAGTGGCGCTCCATGCGGCGCAGCGTAGCGCATGCGGGCAGTCGCCCGCCGATGCAACGGCGCCGTTCACCGGTTGCAGGCGTCTGTTCGCCGGATCGAGGCAGTGCGAGCGGGGCCTGCTCTCTAAGGTCGCAACTGTTCGCCGGCGCGGGGCCGGCGGCGTCCCTGCGAGGTCACGATGAATTTTCCAGCTCCAGGCAATGAGCCGGCTCGCCGCCTGAGCGGCATCACCTTCGGCGCGCGCTTCGTCATGGGTCTCGCGGTGGTGGCACTGGGCGTCTTTTTCCTGCTCGACAACATGGGTTATGTGGATGTGCGCGATGTGTGGCGCTACTGGCCGCTGGTGTTCGTCGTGATCGGTCTCGGCAAACTGCCGTCGGCACGCACCACGCCCGAACGCACCGGAGCGCTGGTCTGGATCGTGGCCGGATTGTTGGTCCTCGCCAATACGCTCGATTGGCTCGAGTTTGACTTCTGGGAACTGTGGCCCATCGTGCTGGTGCTCATCGGCATTCGCATGATCTGGGGAACGGTGCGCCGATCGAATGCGCCGGCGGTGACCGGGGCGGGCGCTGCGACCGCGGCCGACGCGAACAGTTACTTCAAGGGCTTCGCCTTCATGAGCGGCTGGGAGCGCCGCATCGTGTCCCCGCAATTCCGTGGCGGCGAAGCCACCGCGGTCATGGGCGGCGGCGAGATCGACCTACGCGAGGCCAAAATCGGCGCGTCACCCGCCGTCATCGACATCTTCGCGATGTGGGGCGGCATCGACATCCGCGTGCCCGGTGACTGGATGGTCAGCAACGAAGTGCAAGCGCTGTTGGGCGGGATCGAGGACGCGCGCAAGGAGCGCGGCACTGATCCCGGCAAGCAGCTCATCGTGAAGGGACTCGTGATCATGGGCGGGGTCGAGATCAAGAATTGAGGGCGCGGACGCCGGCGGACGGCGGCGCGCGGCGTCGCGCGCTGCGCTAAGATCGCCGCGGAGGAACCTGTGCATCCGATTCTGATCCGCCGTCGTCGCCTGGCGTTGTACTTGGTGGCGTGGATTCCAGCGGCAGGGTTGCTCGCGATCATGCTGGCGCAGCGCCGGACCACCTCCGAAGCGGTCATGCTCGCGATGCCACTGGCGCTCGCGGCGGCCTTCTTGAGTCTGGGATCGTGGTCGTTGTGCCGATCACTGCCGCTCGAGAAGAGTTCGCTGCAACGCTTGCTCGCGGCGCACGCCGGCGCGGTTGCCGGCGCGTCCGCGGTGTGGATCGGCGTTGGTCACATCACCGCGTCGCTCCTGGATCGCGACCCGAGCACGGCGGGCGCCCTCGGCCGTTTTCGCACCGACGTTCCGTTCCTGGTCGGGGTCGGTGCGCTCTTGTTCGCGCTCGCGGCAGTGGTGCACTACTTGTTGCTGGCATTCGAACGCTCGCGCGCCGCGGAACGCGCCGCGCTCGAGTTGCAGCTCGCGGTACGCGAGGCGGAACTCGAAGCCCTGCGCGCCCAACTCGATCCGCACTTCCTGTTCAACAGTCTGAACGCGATCGCGGCGCTGGCCGGGCGCGACCCGGAAGCGGCGCGAAAGATGTGCGTGCGGTTGGCAGAATTCCTGCGCTCGACGGCGCGCGTCGGCCGCCAGCGCGAAATTCGGCTCGCCGATGAACTGGACCTCGCGAGCGCGTATCTCGACATCGAGCGTGCCCGCTTCGGGGAGCGGTTGCGAGTGCAGGTGGACGTGACGCCGGAGGCGACAGCGTGCGCGGTGCCGCCGCTGCTGTTGCAGCCGCTGGTCGAGAATGCGGTACGGCACGGCATCGCGCACGAATTGGAAGGCGGCACGATCCACATCACGGCCGCGCGACAGGACGGTGCACTGACCCTCGAGATCACCAATCCATGCGCGCCGGATCGCCCCGCGGGTCGCGGCGGCGGTCTCGGGATCGCGAACGCGCGCGAGCGCTTGCTGTCCTTGCATCCGGGGGCGGCGCGTCTCGACGCGACCGAGGCGGACGGTCGATTCCGGGTCGTGGTGCGGTTACCGGCGCGGGCCGTCGATGCGGTGCCGATAGGAGACAGGTCATGAACGCGATGTCCCTGCGCACCCTCCTGGTGGACGACGAGGCGTTGGCGCGCGATCTCTTGCGCGATTCGTTGGCGGCGCATCCGGATGTCGAGATCGTCGGCGAGTGCAGCAACGGTTTCGAGGCGGTGAAGGCGGTCGCGGAACTGGATCCGGCGCTCGTCTTTCTCGACGTGCAGATGCCGAAGCTGAGCGGCTTCGAAGTGCTGGAACTGCTCGATCGCCCGGTGCTGGTGGTGTTCACCACCGCTTACGAAGAGCATGCGCTGCGCGCCTTCGAAGTGCACGCGGTGGATTATTTGTTGAAGCCGTTCGCGCCGGAGCGACTCGCGGCGGCCTTGGCGCGGGTGCGGGCGCGGCAAGTCTCGCCACCACCGGCTGCAGCTCTGGC
>Ga0247727_10011131_pt1 | contig 15774 bp, 18 predicted proteins | sample WisWelCaveWW1625_FD_202498 | JGI IMG/M metagenome (GOLD analysis project Ga0247727, IMG submission 202498) | Biofilm microbial communities from Wishing Well Cave, Virginia, United States - WW16-25 | ecosystem: Environmental > Aquatic > Deep subsurface > Groundwater > Cave microbial mat | place...
CGGCGTAACACTGCCGCACGAACAGATCCTGGACCGTCGCCGGGGTGATCTGGCCGGGAAGATTGGTGTTCGTGTTCAGGCCGGCGACCTCTGTTCCCCTCAGCGTGATCGGGAGGTTGAGGCCGTCGTTACCGAAGGCCGCGCTTGGGTCGGCGCCGCCGCTGAGAACGCCGTTGCCGGTCACGGGGAACATCCCCCGGAACCCTATGTCCTCGACGTACGAATCATTCAATTCCGCCGTGGCCCCGTACAGGTTGATGCGGGAAACACCAGAGGTGGTTGGCCTAGTGGAGGTTCCGTAGCCGCCGCAATAGACCGCGGAGCCCCTGGAGCGTCTGCCCGTAGCCGGGTCGTACTCGCCCATGATGACCGACACGGACGCCCCGTTCCCCACGACCTTCCAGCCCCCGACGATGAATACGCAGGAATCGCGGTCCAGGAAATACGCCTGGGTGTTCGCCGCGTCGCTGATTTCCAGGAACGCCGCGAGCGAGAAGTATGGCCCCGTGACGCTCGAACAAAAACCAGCCGGGATGATGAGCTGGGCGTTCGCCGGTGCCGCGGCGACGATGGCGTCATAGAAGGTGCGGAAGGTCCCTGGCGTGGCACTGTCGCCTGACGTCATGACAGCCCGCACGATCCCCAACCCGAAGAACGGCCGCTTGCAGACGAGCGCGGCCACCTGGTCGGTGAAGGTGAGGCCCGTCGTCGTCGAAAAGGAGACGGAGGCAGCAGCGCCAAGGGCGTTAGGGACAGTTTCGTCGTACGCAAGGTTTGGTGCGGCCGAGGTCCGGCAGTAGACCCGATACGATAGCGCACCCGCTACCGCGTCCCAGGTCAGGGCCACCTTCTTGAGCCCACCTCCGGCGACGAACGGGCCAATCTCAGAGGAAGACGAAGAGTGGCGACGAACGGCACTGACGCTCGTGGCGTCCATCGCCACGATGCGATACCACCGCGACTCCCCGTCCGGGATAGATCCGCCAGACTGGAGGACGCCGGCGAAGTTCCCAGGGATCGCGAGCGAGGTGACGGCGACGGAGGGAGCAGACATCTACCAGTTCCCCAGTCCGAACCCGATGCCGCCGAAATTCGGCATCTCGGGGAAAACCTCGGCCGTCGTCAGGCCCAGGAGGAACCGTCCGCCGACGTGCGTCTTGCCGCCGAGAGGATCCGGGCCGTCCATCCGGGAGAGGAAGACCTGGCGCTCTGTCACCCCGCCGTCCATCGAGAGATAGACGGTCCAGTCGGGCGACATGCAGCGGTTGACGATCTTCGTCCAGTTTGCCGCGTCCGCCATCGTCAGGATGTCGAGCGTGAGGATGATCTCGGCGCGGAACCCGAACGGCGCCGGCACGATCCTCCGGTTGATGGTCTCCCGGCGCTCCTGCAGCGCCGAGTACTTCGCGTCAGTCTTCATGGGGCCGCCGAGGTCCGTCAGCACGGCCCGCAGGTCGATCGTCTCCTCGGCACCGTTGTCGGGGACGCAGCGCAGCACCGGCCACCAACGGAAGCCAGTATCTGGATCGGTGTAAGCGATCGAGATGGTAATCAGATCGATGAAGCGCCTCTGACTCGCGCCCTGTGGCGTGGCACTATCCCGAGAAAGAACCACCCCAAACGTCGTATCCATGACTTCGGACAGATCCCAGACGCGCCCCCAAAGTGGATCCCCGAGGTTACTCGTGCCATCGGTCGTCGCGGCATGAACCGTATCGGTCGTCGCGTTCATCGTCCAAGCGGCACGGTTCCCAACGCGAAGGCCCGGCAACAACGTCGCACCGAAGGCTGGATATGTCTGCCTTCCCAGGCAGAGATGAGCCCGAAGATCGCGTTCTCCGGCGACAGCCGACTCTCCATTCCCCTCGACCGAGACATTGATTCCAGCGATCTTGGCTCGCGTCGGAATCCCAGCGAGATGGAACTTGAAGTTCGAGTACACCCGTCGGTTGAGGTCGATCGTCATGCCCAATGGTGAACTGTATCCGCCGTCATCCGAGATTGTCTCATCCCCAGACCCGTAAGAGACCCACACGGCGCTATCCTGCGAGTCCAACTTATCCAGCGGCGCGCGTGCTGCGGTGGTCTTGGTCTCAGCCATCTCAGCGCCTCACGACGGGCACGAGGACCGCCGGCTCGGCGAGCGTCAGCACAGCCACACGCTCCAGGTGCGGATGACGGCGCGCCCGCGGCGGCGAGCCCACTAGGTGGGGAAGCAGGAGCAGCGGAAGCAGCCAGCGCAGCATGGTCAGACCTCCAACAACGTGAGGTCCTGCTCGCAGCTCTGCAGGTCGGTATCGGCGCTCATCACCAGGTAGGTGATCCCCGCCAGCTTCACCAGGTCGAGGGGTGCGTAGAGGCGGTCGCTGGTCGGGATCGTGACCTCCTCCTGCGACTGCAGGCCCGAGAGGAACTCGGCCCACTGCGCGGCAACGGCCGACGCCAGCGCCAGGGAGGTGACGAGCTGGGAGTCGATCGTCTCCCGCTTGGCGGAGGCGCCGGGATCGCCCGCGATGGCCTCGACGGAATCTCCGGCCTCCGTCGTGCCGGTCACCTCGACCGACTCGCGGTAGAACTCGGAGAGCTGGAGCGACTCCTGCTCTAGCGGCTCCGGCAGATCGCGCGCGCGCGCGCGATCTGCCACGGCTCCCATATTGTCTTCGTCGCCAAAGTAGAACCACCGGGACTCAATCCGAATGTCCCCGTGGACCGTGGCCTTGACGGTGCTATTGGCGAGGAGGCACAGCTCGCGCAACGCGCCGGCCACGCTCAGGCCGTCGAAGTCGGCGTAGGGGATCGCGTTCAGGCGGTACCCAACGGCGAGGTAATGGTAGGTCGATGCCGACGCGGGCCCGGCGCAAAGAATGTAAGTCTCTTCGCCGTCCGGCCATGTGTAGGCGGTGGACACGCCGTCGTACCACGTCGCCTCTTCTGCCGTCGCATACGAAAAGTGCGATAGCGCTTCCCCGCCGTCCACGGACCACACGGCAATCCGAGCTTCGTACGCATCGTTGCCGCGATAGGACGCCACGAGACGCCTGCCGATGCGCCTCATGCTCCAGAGGTTCACGGCGATCTTGGCGACGCTAGGATCGGATGAGGAGTTCGGCGGTCGGCTCCATGTCTTGTCTCCGATGGTGTGCGTCGTCGTGTTGATCAGGCGGATTTTCGACGTGAGGTCAAGAAGCTGCATCAGCAGCCCGACGCCGCGGACGTATCGCAGGTTGCTGTTGTTCGTGCCCGCGATCAGCGTGACCGGCCCCGCGCTCGTGGGCCGGTAGTAGATGCCGAAGACCCCGCCCTCCTTGCGCGAGAACGAGAGGTACAGCTCGTCCGTGTCCGGGCAGTGCTCAATGCGAGGATTGATGTACCCCTGCTGCGCGGGGTTGCCGTTCACGAAGGAATCGACCGTCTCGTTGAGCACGCTGTTCTTGTAGAGCTTCAACTCGCTGGTCGCGGCGGCCGTGGCTTCCAGGTGCCAGTAATCGCCGTGGACGTAATCCCAGGCGATCGGCTTCGCCTGGTAGTTGTTGTCTCTCCCAAGCGCAGACGGCGCCGTGATGATGGTCGCGGGCTCGCTGGCGAGGTAGGGAGTCCAGTCGCCCTGTATCGTCGTCGCCGCGCTCCCCGGCGTGAAGCCAGACGCCGGGTCGGTAGCGACTTGCCGTCCCGTGTCGCTGCCGACCGAGTAGGCGATGCTGATCTTCCCGGCCTCGATCGTCACGCTGTCCGGCCTGTCACCGCTCTCACGCGGGAGTCCCGCAGGGTTCAGGTCGGTCGGGATTGCCGTGTTGACGCGGGGGAATCCGACCACGTCGTAGGAGATGCCCGCCACGGCCATCAGCTCGTCGAGCAGAAACAGCGGGGACTGGTAGCGGTAGAAGCGAGTTTCTAGCGCCAGGAGCGAGCCAGAGGCGAAGGTGTTCCCCCACGTCTCGACGGTCTTCAGAACGGTGCCGCTCGTGATCGACTTGATGACGCCGGTCTCCGACTGCGTCCCATCGTCGAGGGTGATCTCGTCTCCCGGCAGAAGGTCCGTCGTGCTCGTCACCGTGACCGTTGCCGAGCCGCCCGTGACGCCGCCGGTGCGTCCAGTCACCGTCCGCGCGACGGTCTCGGCCGATTCCCGCTCCAGCAGCTTCGAGGTCCCGAAGACCTGCAACTCGACGGAGCGTTCCTTCCGGCCGTAGGTGAGCGAGTCCGGCAGGTCCAGGACGCCGGTGAAGATCCGTTCCCAGCGGGTCCGTCGCCCGAGCGTCTCGCGCTCCATGACGACCGTCCAGAGGTCATCCGGCCCGGCGCCACGCAGCAGCGACTCGATCAGGCCGTCCGAATCGTCAAGGCCAAGGTCCAGGTCGTCGTGCACGAGCTCGGCCAGGTCGATCCCCACGCTCTGGGAGAGCGACCCCAGCCGCTGCTCGGTCCGGTCGGTGATGTCCAACGTCGCGCCATCCGGCGCGATCAGCGCGACGCGGACCCGGAGGAACGCCCGGGACGGATCCGCGCCGTACGCGAGCGCCCCAGTGCGGCGCGCGCGGGTGACGGGGACCGCGATTTCAGTTGAGGTGGACATTCGCGGGCCTTGGGATGAGGAGGTCGAGAGCGGCGAGCGTCCCCGCCGTGATGATCCAGATTTCTCCGGGGGACATCTCGCCCGCCTGGTGGCGCTCTATCGCCCGGGCGAGGGTGCGGGTCAGGAGGTCGCGCTGTTGCTCGCGGGTGAGGTTCATCGGACGGTCCGCCCGAGATCGCGCTCGCGCGCGCGGTCCAGGATCCGCGCGATACGGCGGGCCTCCGCGCGACCTCCCATGACGTGGCCGAAGTTGACGGTCATCCGGTTGTCGTTGGTCGTCGTGGAACCCCCGCCACTGGCCGCGCCAGCGTCAGAGCTGCGGGCCGCGGCCGCGAAGCCGTCACGGAATCCCATGTCGAGGTTGCGCAGCACGTCCACCGCCCAGCGGCGCCCCCCGGCGCGCGCCAGGCGATCATGCACCGGGTCGTCGAAGCCGCCTCCCTGCGAGATGTCGGTTGTGCGGATCTTATGGACGTTCGCGAGGCCCTGCGCCGCGATCAGCGCCGCCGCCACGATGTTGTACGGGTAGGGGACGGAGGCCAAGGCGTTATTGACTGCCATCCACGTGTCGATTATCGCTTCCGCGATGGCGAACGCCTTGTGCTTGCCGAACACCGTGGAGAGCAGCCCGACCGCGTCCCGCGCCAGGCTGAGCTGGAGCTGCTTGGTATTGAGGGCCTCCTCGGTCTCGAGCTTTTTCCGGGCGTTCGAGTGCCGCTTCTCGAGTTCAGCCATGCGGGCCTGGAACTTCCCGCGGATCTTGGCCTTCGCCTCCTCGGTGAGGTTCGCCGCCTCCAGCTCGGCCTGCATCTCCAGCTCGAGCCGGAGCGCCTGTAGCTCCAGCCGCCTGGCGTCGTGTTCTTCGAGGATCGCGATCTCCTCGTCCAGGAGCCCGAGCATCGCGTTGCGCTCGTTCTCCGCCTGCTCTTCGACGTTGCGCGCCGCGTCCTCGGCCTCCTCAGCCGCCATCTCCTGGAAGCGCTCCGCCAGGTCCTGCTGGAACTTGGCCGTCTCAATCAGCGCGTCCCGCTTCGCCTTCGCCTCCTCTGCCGCCGCCTTGGCGGCCTCCTCTGCGGCCTTCTTATCCGCCTTCCGGCGCTCGTCCGCCTCGAGCTCCGCCTGCTTCCGGCGGGCGACCGCGAGCGCATCGGCCTGGCCATTCGCCATCGCCTGGCCCTGGGCCTCGCCCTGCTCCCTCCAAATCGCCTTGAGCTCGTCGAGGCCGCCCTCCTCCGCCGCGAATCGATCCATCGCGGTGCGGAATGCGGTCTTCATCCCGTCCGCCCAGGCGGCGCCGCCTTCGGTGAAGAGGGTCTTGAAGTTGAAGAACTTCGGGATCGACTCCGCCAGGGATCCAAGCAGCGCGCCGGCCGCGTTGCCCACGAAGATCAGGGCGGGGCCGATGCTCTGGATGATCTTCACGACGGGGGCCAGGACTGACGTAACGAGCGAGAGCGCCGGGGCCACGCCATTCGCGAGCGTCTGCTTGAAGTCATTCCAGGAGGCGTTGATCTGATCGAGCTTGTCGGCCGCGTCCTTCTGCGTCGCGCCGAAGCCTCCGTACTTCTCGTTCAGCTCCGTGATGAGATCCGCCGAGGTCTTCAGCTCGCCGTTCGCCTTGCGCTGGTTGAGGCCAAGACCGAGCGCTGCGGGTCCAACGCGCCCCGCCAGGATCCCCGCGAGCTTCTCAGAGACGGACCCCATATCGCCGAGGTTCGCCTCGACGAGGTCGGAGGCCAGCGCGACGGCGTACATCGCCCCCTCGACTGAGCCGGTGATGCCGAGAAACTTCTGGAAGCTGGGGACCAGGTCCTGCCGCGCCGTCCCGCTGGTGCGCTCGAGCGTCTCGAGGAACGCCCGGACCTGGGGGAGCGAGTCGCCGGCATTCCCCCCCAGCGTCTCGATCTGCTTGCCGATGGCCGAGAGCGACCGCTCGTACTTCGCGAACTCGACGACGGACGTCTTGACTAGGTTCCCCAGGACCGCGACGCCGAGGTACTGCTGGAGGGTGCGCCCGAGCTGCTTCCCGGCCGATTCGGCCTGGATCATCCCGGCCGCCGCGCCCTTCGCCGCTTTCTCGGTCTTGCCGAGGCCGGCCTCGGCCTGCGTGAAGCCCTGGCCCGAGAGGGTGGCCAGGATCTTCGCGTAGATGGTGAGTTCTTCGCCCATCAGTGGGTGACCTTCGAGATGCCGATGCCTGGCATCATCCCTAGCGCGGAGCGGCTCCAGGTGCCCTGGTGGCGCGCGGGCTCGGCGCCTGGCGTCGGCCGCAGCGCCCCGAGCAGCTCCGGGAGGCAGCGGTTGACGGCCTCGATCGTCTCGGCCGGCCAGTCGTAGACCTCGCGGGGGGACACGCCTAGCGTCGCCGTCATCACGAGCAGGCCGGCGAGCTGCTCATCGAACGGATCTAGGTCGGCCTCGGCGGGCTCCGCCTCCGCTGTCTCCGCGGGGACGGCCGGGACCTTCACCATCCGCAGGATCGCGTCGAAGTCGGTGAGGGAGAGCACCGCGCGCGCGAGTAGCTCCGCGAGAGTCGGGTCGGCCGCCGCGGCCTGCCAGACGAAGCCCGCCCCCTCAGACGTGATGACGCAGTGCTCGAGCAGCTCGCCCGCTCGGAGATCCTCCTTGCCGTGCCACGGCCGGACGAAGAACGGCAGGCAGGCATCGAGCAGCGCCGCCCGATCGAGCGAGGCGTCGACGTGCTGCGCGCAGGCGGCCAGCTCCGGCGCGTAGAGCTCCAGGAAGCGGAGCACCACGCCGAAGGGTGGCCGACGGCAGAGATACCGCCGGCCACCATGCAGAACGAGCCGCTGTCGCGGGACGAACTGTTCCAGACCCACGTAACCCCCTGACTACGAGTCGACGAACTTCATGACCTTGTCTGTCGTCGAGACCGTGTCGTCGTATAGGCAGTTGAAGGTCATCTCGAGGAGCTGCTCGCCGCCCTTGGCAAAGGGGATCTCGGAGACGGACATCAGGACCGCTTTCCAGATCGTGATCGTGCGGGTGAGCGTCGCCCCAAGCCCCGCCGTGACGAGCTGGATCTGGTGGTACTTCTTCCCGGTCGGGCCGCCGACGCGCAGCGTGAGCGCCGGAGGCGTGCCGCTCTTGTTCGCGACGGGCTCGCCGGTAGCGATCAGGTAGTTGTCGATCGTGGCCTCTTCGACCGGCACCTTGACTTTGTAGGTTGTCGAGGATGGGACGCTCTCAAGAGGGGTCGGAGCCTGTTCGGAGGAGGCGTCGAAGTTCTCGCGCTCGAGCGCCAGCGTCGTCGGGGCCTTGGTATGCCCCACGTCGACGAGCGTGCCCGCGCCCCCCGCGGTGACGTACGGACCGACCGATACCACTGCCTTGCCGATGCAGATGTTGCCGCTGACCTGTGCCATCGCCTCGCTCCTGTTTCGTTAAGACCGCTCGTCGCCTGAATGAAAAAGGGGGCTCACGCGAGAGATGCGGCTCCCGCATGAGCCCCCTGAATGGAAAAGGCCCGACACCACCGCCGGCGGTGCGGGCCTCATCCGTACGCCCGACTGATCAGGTCAGGCGCGTCTCGATTGTCGTCGTGCTGCCAGCGTTAGCCGGCGGGGCTCTCTGCGACCTCCTCGCCCTTCATGCTCGCCTGCTCGCGCGCGAGGTAGCCCTCGAGATCCTTCACCTGGTCGGCCGGCACCTCGTCCCCCGGCATGGCGCGCACTATCGCGCCGTCCGGCGTCTCGTACCAGGTATGCGACCCGTCCGGGAGACCCGGACCCCCGAACACCAGCACCGCCTTCCGCTTCGCCATGCCGCCTCCTATGCCGTAGCCGCGGGGCCGAGGTCGGCGGCCGCGTAGAGGTTCACGATCTCGAGGACCACTTCCAGCTCGCCGTACTCCTCACCGGGAAGCACCGCCGCCAGCTCGCCGCCCCCGGAAACCCACTGCACGTCCTGAGCGGTCGCCGCCAGCTTCGGGTTCAGCAGGACGGACCGGTGCAGGTCGTCGTGCAGCTTGAGCACCAGCTCGCTGATGTCCGTCTCCAGGCCACGCCTCTGCTCGCTGACGAATCCGAAGATCGGCTGACGCCAACGGCAGACCACCACGCCGCTGTCGCCCGTCTCGTACGTCGGCGTCGCCTCCACGAGCGGGACGCACAGGTACGGCATCGGGATCGCTTCCCCGTCCTCCGGCCGCACGAGCCGCCCGTAGACCCGCTTCCCGACGTCGTTCCAGTAGCCGCCCGGCACGCCGTTGATCCCCTTCAGGATCGCCACGAGCGCGCTGTAGGACCGCCACCTGCCGCGCAGCGCCATCCGTCAGCTCCCGAACGTCGATTCGAGATCGGCTGGCGTCGCCACCCGCCCGAGCCGCGTCGCCACCAGGATCGCCTTCCGCAGCCGCACAGCGAACGCCGGCTTCTGCTCCTTCAGCGTGTCGCGGAAGAAGTGCCGGGCCCGCATGTTCACGTTCCTGGAATGGGCCCGAACCTCCGCGACTGCCCCCTCGACCAGCTTCCGGCGCTTGAGCCGCGCCCCGGTGCGCGCCGAGCGGTAGCGGAACAGCCGCCGCTCGTGCGCCTGCACCTGGACCGTCCCCTGGAAACCCTGCTCGTGCGCCTTGACGTAATCGAGGTTCGAGCCGAACGTCCCGGCGGCGCCATCGTCGATCGGCCACCACGAAGGGGAGGCCGAGATCGAGCGGATCGCCGTCCCGGTCCGCCGATTCAGATACTGCCCGAGCAGCTTCCGGGTGATGACCCAGCGGGTCATCCGCAGCGTCGTCACCGAGACCGCCACGAGCAGCGACTTGCGGATCCGCGGCATCGCTTTGACGACGGCGCGGCGAACCTGAGCGTCGTCGTACTCGAAGGCCCGCGTCTTGATCGTCGTCACGGCCGCCCCCAGTCCTTGTAGCGCTCCACCACGTCAGCGACGACCGGCGCCAGGTCCCGCACGAAGTTGATCGACATCCCCCCGCGGGACATCGACTCCCGCCCCTGCCGGCGTGATTCCCGGTACATCAGCCAGGTCAGCTCGACGCACGCCTGCTCGACGTCGGTCGGGACTACGGCGTACCCCGGCTTGTAGGCCACCTCCAGGTTCTGGACCCCCGCCGCCCAGCCGACACTCGTGGTATCGACCGCAGCCTGGGTAGGCCGCCGCACGAGCTTCCCGTCGTCGAGCACCTTCACCACGTCGGCCGTCGTCGTGTAGCCCGACGCCAGGGTGAGCGCGAGGCCGTTCTCCTTGACGCTCGTCACCGAGACGACCGGCCGGAACGGCAGGTAGAGGACCTCGTCGTAGCGCCCGGTCACCTTGCTTCCCGAGCCGTCGAGGAAGATCGTCACGTCGGAGACTGGAGAGACGAACACCCGCGAGGTCTCCCCTTCCAGCCAGTCTGAGGCCGCCACGATCAGGCGGGCGAGGACGTCGTCCTCCGCTTCCGTCTGCCCGGCGGACCAGCTCCGGACCTGCTGGAGATCGACGATTGCCTCAGCGGCCATTCGATCTCCCTACGGCACGATGCGGCGGTCAGCGCGTGCCGCCTGGGGCGGAAACATGAGCGTTGCAATCGCCAGGCCGCTCGTATGGACCGAGACGTTCATCCGGATGTGCGTGGCGTCGCCGCCGAGCAGGAACACCCCACCCGGTGAGGTGATGTTGCCGACCAGGGCGCCGGTTAAGGTGATCCAGCTCGAGAACGTCGCGCCGTCATCGACGCTGCCCTGCACCTGGAGCGTCTGGGAAAAAGTGCCGTTGACGACAAGCACCGCGCCCGAGAGCTGCAGCGCTCCGATCTCGATTGCCGTGCCGGCCGCCACACTGCCGGGGACGTTGAGCTGCACAGCCTGGCTACGGAATCCCATCGGATCGTCTCCTTACTGCCGCTCAGGCCGCGAGGCGCAGCCGGAGTTCTGGCATCGTTACTACGTCTGCTCTCGGCGGAAGCCGTGCTCGATCAGTTTCGCGACGAAGCGCTCCGGCACGGACACACGATTCGACTTGTCAGGCCGCACGGTCAGGCTCTCGCCGTCGTCGAGCGACGCGCCGACCGCGCCCGTCTGGTACGGGGCGACCAGGTCGTGCAGCTTTTCCTCGGGTGCCGCTGGCGAGGCGGCCCCCACTTCTGGCTCGCCGATCTCGTCGTGCAGCTTCTTCCTCATCGCCATCTCGACTCCTGTGGCTGGGGAGCGAATGGGCGCTCCCCAGCCGTTCTCAGAGACCTACGATCAGCCCTTGAAGATGTTGTAGACGACCCCGCACCCACCCGGGAAAATGCCCCGGAGCACACCGTAGGAACGCACCTCGAACGGGTAGACGGGTCCGGTGGACGTGGTGGACGAATAGTCCCACCGCTCCCAGTCGTAGCCCATCGCCATGTCGAAGGCGGCTTCCGCGTTGGCCTCGGTGTAGGGGATCGAGGTCGGCAGGAAGATGATCATCCCGCCGGGGATCCACGGCAGCACCTCGATCGGGCAGTCGATCCCGGACACCGCGTTCACGATCGTCCGGGCGCTCGTGCCGATGACGTAGCCCGCCTTGTCGGAGGGGTTCGAGCTGACGACGACCTGCGCCGAGTCCTGCGAGTAGCCGAGGCGCGTCAGCAGCCGCTTGTCCTGGCCACCGACCAGGAGGCGGTACCCGCCGAGCTTCGCGTTGTCGTACATCTGCGCGAAAGCGTCCTGGATCTCGACGATCTCGCCGTTCGCCCCGGTGAGCTTCGCGTTGAGGTTCTTGACGTACGCGCCGGAACCGGCCGCCACGAGCTGCGCGATGATCCCGTCGTAGGTGTTCGCGTCGGCCGACGTTCCAGCCGGACCGGTGCCGATCTGGCCCGTGGTCGCAAGGGTCTTGAACGTGACGCTCGTCTGCGTGACGACCGCCTCCAGCTTGAGGTTGGCCGCGCCCGCCGCGATACCGACGAACACGCCATACGCCGCCGCTCCAGGGACCGCCGCCCAAGTGACCTTGAGCGCGTCACCGCCGCCGGCCAGCGCCAGCGAGGTCTCCGCGCCCACTACGGTCACGCCATCGGAGGACGGGTCGAGGTTGGCCTGCGCGACGCCATCCAGGAAGGCATTCGTGCCGTCGTAGTCGACCGGCCGCTGGATGGTGACGCGGTTGGCCGCCGGCAGCGTGAGCGCTGCGATGCGCACGGAGTACGTCGCGGCCGCGAGCGAGCCGAGCCCATTCTGCTCGGAGAGCGTCGGCGCGCCAGGGGTCGCCAGCGCGGTGATGTTCCCGCCGAGCTGGTACATCTCCTGGACTTTTATCGCCAGGAGCAGGCAGTTGGCCGTCTCCTTGGCGAGCGCCGGATCGAATCCGGCCGATGCCGCCACCGCCTCGCGCGTCACCTGCCCGCGCAGACCGTGGACCTTGTAGCCGGCCGACTTCGCCGCGACGGTCGTGGTGAACGCCGGCGAGGCCGCGGCCTCCGTGGTGGAGAACTTCGGCATGGACAGCGACGTGATCGCCTTCCACTGCGACGCGGTCGCGCCATCGCGCACGGTCCGCGGAATCGAACGTGTGAAGTCCGCCATCAGCGGGACGAGCTGCTTCGCGGGGGCCTCGAGGCTCACGCCGGTCAGGCCGGTCGTGGTATCGATCGCCTTCCGCAGGGCGGGGTTGCTACCGGCATCTCCGATCATCTTGAGGAGGACGCCGCGCGTCTCCTCGCTGAGCATCTGCAACGACGGGGTCGACAACATGGGCTTGAGCCCTCCGACTTCTTCTGGAAGGCCCCCGCATGGGCTTGACGCCAGACTGATCAGGCCGGGCGGTTCACGATCTCCTGGGTGCTACGCTCCCATCGACATCTGCGCGAGCTTGAGACGGACCTCACGCTCGGCGGCCTCCGGCAGCGCGCCGGAAGCGACAAGGGCGTCGACCGTCTTCGCCATCGCACTGACGTCGATCCTGCCCGGCTCCGGATCGCCGGAACCGAGGACCTTCTGCGCCGGCCGCCCGATGGGGGCGGGGCGCTTCTCGATCGCGGCGATCCGTCCTTCGATGCCGCCCACGCTCTTCGTGACCTTCTCGAGGTCCGCGGCCAGGCCCTCGGACTTCAGCCCGCCCGCCTCCTGCAGGGTCACCAGCTTGGTCAGCAGGTCGCGCATCTCGCCGATGGGTGCGGCGACAATCTTCGTGACGACCTCCTCGGTCGTCGGTCCAGACATGACCTCCAGCTGGGCCGACGGCGGCTCGACAACGGGAGCGGCAGGCTCGACCACCTTGGCGGCCGGCGTCCCCTGTGCGCTCCCGGGGCCCGTGGTGACGGGGGTTCCGGCACCGCCGTCCGCAGCCACGATCGCAGCATCCGCGACCGCGCCCTCGGCGGATGCCTTCGCCGAGACGGTGGCGCGGATCGCCGACAGGATCCCGTCGAGCGTCCAGGTGTCCGGCTCGCCGTCCATCAGCGACAGCTCGGCGGCCAGCGCCTTCAACGCGGTCAGCGCATCGTTCGCGAGCGCGATGATGGCGGGGGCGTCCTTCGCGAGCGGCTCTGCAGCAGCGGGCTCGGGCTCGTCCACCTTCTCGATCGGCGCCGTATCCTCCGCGCTCCGCAGCTTGCGCAACTCGGTGGCACCACCCACCCTGATCAGCGAGAACGTCGCCCCGGGCATGCAGGGGAGATCCGCGAGCGACGCCTCGCTCGGCTTCGCGGTGTAGCGGCGCGCGTCCTTCCCGCCCACCTTCACCAGCTTGGGGTCAAGGTAGCTGCCGCCGACCGAGAAGCCGGTGTACACGCCTTCCATCACCTTCGCCCACTCCTGATCGTCGACGACCTTCGCTCCGATGCGGACCTTCTTGGCCGGGTCGTCGAACTGGAGCGCGATCAGCTTCCCGGCCGAGATCGCCTTGTGCATGGCACGCAGGTTGCCGAGGCTCTTCCCGTCAGTGGCGTCGGCGAAGTACTTCGACCACGCCTCGAAGTGCGGCTTCGAGGATTCGTAGTCCATGATCTCGGGGATGGGCGCCGTCTTGTCGAGCGCCTCCTCTGCCAGCACGCCCCACACCTCCCGGCGCTCTTCGTCCACCTTGTCGAGGGGGAGGAACAGATTCAGGGTCTCGGTCTCCACCGCTGCCGCCTTTTTGCTCATCTCGTAATCTCCTTCAGCGTCCGTGCGCCGTCAGGCGACGGCCGGCTCGTGACTGACCTGCGGGGCTGGCCGCTCCTTGGCCTTCGCCTTGACGCCAGGCTTTCCCATCGGCAGCAGCTTCCGCAGCGATGCGATCTCGTCCTGACCGACCCAGTGGCTGCGGCATTTCTGCGTGAACGGCACGTCCTTGAACCCGTCGAGCAGGAGCTGGAGCGCCGCGCTCTGGACCTGGATCACCTGCACCAGGTCGCGCATCTCGCGCTCGCGCTTCTCGATCGCGCCCCACAGCGCACGGCGCTGGACCTTCGGCGGGCCTGCCTTGAGGGCGCCCATCAGCGGCGCCTCGTACGCCAGCGCGGGGAGGCCAATCACTTCACCGACAGCGTCGCCACGAACGTGAACGACGGCGTGGTGCCCGAGATGACCCAGGCCAGGCGGTAGTGCCCGGCCGGGATGTGCTTGTAGACCGCCGCGTCATCCCCGGTCGTGGTTCGGTTGGCCGTGCCGTTGATGTTCCGCTTGTTCGTGTTCGCCGTGAGGTCCGCGCCCGCCGCGTTCGTCGTGAGCTGGTGGTCATAGGGCACGTCGAACCAGGTCGTGCCGCCGTCCGGCGAGTGCTGGAGCCAGTAGTTGATCACCGGCGTCGTGCCTGTGACGGCCGTCACATGGACGGCGACCGTCGCCATCGTCGCCGTCTTGACCTGGCGCTTGTCGCTCTGGCCGGTGGCGGTCTGCGCGCCCGATACGAGTTCGATGTTCTCTGCGCTCATGCTTCTCCCCTTCTGACCGCTGCTCGGAGTGCCTCGTGTTCAGGAGATTCGGTCGCGCGACCCGCTTCGTCCCAATAGCCATTCCAGAAGGAATCGTCGCGGTCTTCGATCGGTGGGCGCTCGCGCAGCAGGTTCCGCTCCTCGATACGGCTCAGCGCTCGCTCGACGTGGACCGGCAGCGCGCTCATGCCTCAGCCCCCGCGGCGTCGGCGGCCTCCTGCTTCTCGGTGAGGTAGACGACGGCCGCCCTGACACAATTGGGATGGCCTATCGTCCGTTCCCGGTATTGGTCCAGCGTCCAGACCTGGCCGTTGGCCTCGGCCTCTTCCTCGACGGTGCCCTCTTCCCCGCTCGCCTTCGGCGCCCCGTTCACGTGCCCGCCCGGCAGACAGCCGGAGCCGTCGAGGATCTGCACTAGCTCGACGCCGGCGTCCGCGAACGCCTCCTGCGCGCCGAACCCGTAGGCGAGTGCCGTCTCGGTGCGGGCGACCGTCTCGGCCCGGGCGAACCCGAGCGAGTCCCGCAGCTCGGACGCGAGCCGCTGCGGCGACCAGCCCTGATCGATCGCCTGCGCGACCTTCGACTGGATGTCCGCCCGCATGGTCTCCCCGATGGCCCACGTCGGGTTCTGGTTGTCGACGAGCTGCCCGTCGACCCACTTCTTTCCGACCAGCTCAGCGGCCCGCTCCTGGGCGTAGAGCAGCGTCTCCTGGTCCGGGGTGTCGAGGTCCAGGCCCGTCGAGGCAATGGCGTCACTCGCGCCCGCCTTCGCTGCGAATGCGAGCTGGTCGCTGATGCCGGGGAACAGCTCGGTGAGGTCGATGTCGTCGACGGCCCCGCCCGGGAAGACCTGTGCGGTCTTCTTCGCGAGCTTCTCGGCGGGGGGGGCGGACGCCGCGACGATCGCCTCGGCGTTCGCAATGATCTCGGACAGATGCTGGTTCAGCCAGCCGACAATCAGGTCGCGAAGCGCTGCTTGCGCGTCGGCCTGGCCGGTGGGGGACGGATCCCCAGCCTTCACCAGGGCGAACACGCTGGACACCTCGGCCGCGGTCCGGACCTTGGCGAGCCGCGACACCAGGCGCCGCTGCGTGAACTCAGAGACGCTCGACGTCGCGAACGGCCGGACGGCCTTTCCGGCCCCGACGCACTTGAGCGCCACCTTGCGCCAGCGCGCCAGGTCCGCGGCGGGCCCGACGATCGGCGTTGGGGGTGCGATGGCGACCTTCTCCGCGGGCTCCCGTTCGGCAGCTAGCTCGGCCGGTAGCTTCTCCCTTGGCGCACCGGGCTCAGTCGCGACAGGAGCGACCGGCTCTATCCCCCGCCGCGCAACCAGGTCCTCGAGGAAGACCAC